>Ga0268299_1000944_pt1 | contig 66761 bp, 58 predicted proteins | sample NOBtaG_FD_193484 | JGI IMG/M metagenome (GOLD analysis project Ga0268299, IMG submission 193484) | Activated sludge microbial communities from bioreactor in Nijmegen, Gelderland, Netherland - NOB reactor | ecosystem: Engineered > Bioreactor > Aerobic > Activated sludge | place: Netherlands...
TTCCATAGTGCCGGGTTCGATTTTCTTAGGTTGATTATCTTTTTGTAGTGACTCCAGAGCGACTCAGGATTGTTCTTTTCTTCTTCCAAAGAAATTCCATCGTTTGCCTTCACATAGGTGCTATCCCACCACGGGCCCGTATCTTTATACCAAAAAGCCATCCCCTCACCTTTTGCGTTAGCTGTCCATTCAAACGCTTCTCGAATGGGAATATCGTTTCCATCCGTAGCACCTTTCATTTGTTTGCCTTTCATGCCCAGTTCCTGACCGTAATAAATTAAGGGCACGCCACCTATCAGAAGATTTAACGTAGCGGCAACTTTAAGTTTTTCGGTATTCATTCCTGTCACAGAAGCAATTCTTCGGGTATCGTGATTTTCGATGAACACAATTTGATCTTTCCCCGCAGGATTTTTTGTGAGTACACTATCGGCCGCTTTGGTTAACTCAGTTTTATTAAACTGCTCAATTGCCCAACTCAGGTAAAAGGCAAAAACCCGGTCAACTTCTGCATGCTTAAAATATTCTTTTCCCAACGAAAACCAGTTGGCCTGTTCGGCAATAATGGTGATGCCCGGGTTTGTTTTCTTCAGATCAAGAACAACCGGTGTCCAGAAATTCTTGAAAAGATTGGGAAGCTTTTTGAAATTATCTAAATCATCCATCATGTGATCAAAGCGAAAACCATCCACACCATCGTCAAACTTACCATCCCGGTTCGGATCAACCCAGAAATTCAATACATCGAACGTGTATTTCTTCACTTCCGGGCTGTTCATATTCACCACGGCAATTTTCTGTTTCAGGTTATTGTAGGTGGTAAACTCAGGAATATTGTAAAAGAAAAACGGTTTCTGGTTCAGACTGTCATCGTAATAGATATACTTCGAATATTGAGATTTTGGATTATTAAATGATTCTACGTACCAGGGATGCTCGTGTGTTACATACTGCATTTCTACATCCTGGTAAATTTTCATGCCTCGTTTATGGATTTCTTTTACCAGGCTTAAATATTCATCCATCGTTCCATATTCAGCATCGATCTTTTCAAAATCGGTAGCGAAATAGTTATGATAAAATTCAGACTGATAAAGAGGTGTTAACAAAATGGACGTAACGCCTAAATCCTGCAGGTAGTCCAGTTTCATCTGCATCCCCTTTAAATCGCCATGGCCATCGCCATTGCTATCGAAAAAACTTCGTTGAAATACGTGGTAGATAACTTCCTGAGCACTGCCTATAATGACCGTGGCAGTAAACAGAAGAAAAGTGAGTAAAGTCTTTTTCATATAATACTTTTTGTTTAGACCCCGGCACGAGGCCGGGGATCTATTTAAAAGTTACTTGCCGCAGAATTGTTTTTCCCATCGGCACAAGAACAACGCTATCCATCTTCTTCGTTTTAGGGTTTGAAAGTACCGTTCGGAAAACTAATTTTTGCAAGTTGGGAACAACATCAGCTTGTGCGTACTCATACACAAGTAGATCTTCCGGTGAATACTTATAGTTGAAATATCCGGGAATTGGAAACGATTTTCCCTGCTCTTCAATTGCCTGAATGGGCCTGGCTAACACTAACGCACCATACGAAAAATATTTTTCTTTATTAATATCAGCATGGGTTATCACGTTGGTCTCAAACGTTACGTCAACAGTTTGCGTGCCGCTCCATTTTTTATCGATCACAATAAAGCCATCTTCTTCCTCAAACTTCCCCGAAACAACCACACTGGTTGCCCAATTTGGCTTCCTGATTTTCAACGCGAATTCAGCTTCTGATGTTACTTTAAATTGAATGCTGTTTTCATACGGAGAATTGGTTTGCTCATGAATTTTAACTGAAGCACCATTCATTGAAGTTTCCACAGTACTCGGCCCAAGCAGCGAAGCCACAAGCGAATTATCACCTTTCAGCCACATATGCTGCACGTAATATGGAGCAATTCTTCCAGCATTAGGCACACAGCACACGGCAGCCTCCTGGTGAACCGGTGAATACGTATATCGTGTTTGATTTTTATCAGCGGTATCGCCATTGAGGCCGCCTGTCATGAAATACGAATTGTCGGACTTCAGGTAGGCAATACAACTTTTGTCGGGGTGCCGGGCTCCCTGCGCAGCATTGAAAAATATCTTTTCAATTTTATCACCCCATGCACCACTTCCCGATTTTATCTGCAGTTCAATGTAGCTGTGCATTAATTCATGGATAGAACAATATTCATATCCGCGCAAAGTGGCATCTGCCTTCCGGCCACCAATCCACTCATCGCCAACGCCTGCCCCTGAAGCCGTTGTTTCTATATTTATTTTCTCAAGAAAATGATCTAGTGCATGTTTCAATTCAGGATTACCGGAAGCATAATAGGCTGCCGCCAAACTCCGCAAGTGTTCATAGGTATGAACCCCATGGCCCTTCAACATTAACGAATCATTTACAAGCTTTTTATATTGAGCATCTTCATTTAATGTTTGCCCGGAAAAATCTTTATACAAAAACAAACAATAGTCGCGATACACTTCATTGCCTGTTAAACGAAACAGGTGTTCCAGCACATCGGTAATGGTTAGTCCATGCGAAGTTCCTCCTACATTGGGTTGCTTTGAATAAAATGGTTGTGAATTGTTAATCGGGTAATTTTCCATCATGTTCTGCACAGCCCGTTCGATGGCGTTCAACACAGTTTTATCCTTTGTGTATTCATACCAGGCCAGCAATCCTCTGAGCACACTCGCCTTTGCCCAAAGCTCTCCATTCTCGTTATCAAACTTATAGCGCAAGTCTTTATCATAAATACCGATGTAGCCATCTTCATCTTGCGTTGACAGAATATAATCTACATACTGCTTTAATTTTTTAAGATGTTGCTGGTCATTCGCCATGATGGCACTTCGGATATACCCATCGCGCCAGTTGCTTTGCGTTTCGCTGTTCCACCACAAAAACTGAACTTGCCAATCACCGTTTTCGCCCAGGGCACCAACATCTTTACTTTTTACTTTCTCGGTCAGGCGATCGGATCCATAGATTTTGTCATCCATGATCAATTTGGGAATGAGCGTATCAAGCCGGCCGGTGTAGCCATCCAGGTTCTCTTGTATTTGTAATTTTAACCATCCCTCTGGTTTTACTTCTGTGATGGGGAGTGGCTTAAACTTCTCCTGTATTGCTCCGATCTTATCGAAAGGAGAATTGATTTTATCAGCGTTTTTTCCACAACCTTGTAGCAGAACACCAATTGCCATTACCGCTAATATTTTCTTCATTGCACTCTCATTTTATTCAACTCCTTTATTTCAAATTTAGCCTGCAACACATCTCTTATTTGAGCATTTACCTTCCATTGGTCAGCCAAAGGCTTTTGGGAATAGGGCATGGTAGGCATATAGGGAACAGGGCCAAATTCAGGAGTGATGGTCAATGATTCTGTACCAACTACACCCCGCAAGTGCACAATCTGATCCCACCACTTCACAAACGTTTCAAGGTGGCCTTTCCATTCCGGTGCAAACGGGTCGTTCACCTGGGGGCCATGTTCAAACCCAACACGGGCATGAATGTGATGAATATGCGGAATAATTTTTTTTAGAATGTCCTGCTGATCCTTCAACATACTTTCTGAAACAGCGCACCAGTGAGAGAAATCGCCAGTAAGTTTCAGGTATGGAAATTTTTCGAGGTACCTAAGTAATGATGCGGCATGAAAAGTAAATCTTCCGCGGTGTGTTTCATGTAAGATCGGTATCCCTGAAATGGCGGCAATATTCTCTACTGCTTCAATGATCCGGCAATTATCATCAAATGAGAAAAAATCTTTTCCTGTATGACTATTAATGAAATCTGGCTTTAACGAAACCAAATACTTTAGCCGGGCATTCATCCGAATAATATATTCATCAACCGTTTCCTGTGCCGGTGGCAATACCTGCTGCGCAATAAATACAAAGTCGCGCTTGGCTGCCCGAATTGCCCCAACACATGACAAAAATTCCTGTGTGAACGTTGAGTCTTCGGAAAGGTTAATTTCAACACCTTCATATTGCTCTCCCAACAGCCGGGCAAAGAACATCGAAGGTTTTAGTTCCTCCTGTCCCCAATGCGGACAAACAAATTGTATTTTCATTCGTACATCACAGGGTTGATTGGTGAATTGATCACCTCACCAATGACCGCGCCCGGGCACCAGGTATTCCAGTCAGCAATCTGGTTTTTATTGTCGGGTTTTTTAAGTCTCATATCCCTATCCATATAAATCACCGTCATCACTTTGCGGGTTTCATTTGTCGAATTAGCACCTGCCCGGTGAAACACCCAGCCCGAATGAAAACTCACCTCGCCTAAATCAAATGCTTCAATTACGTGTTTAAAATCGGTTACGCGCAAACGTTGTTGAATCAGGGTCTCGCTTTCATCACCTATCTCCAATTCACGGCCTTCCACAATCTGGTGACTGCCGGCACTAAATTCAAGCGGGCCCATCTCCAGAGGAGTTTCTTGCAAGGGTATCCAGGCAGTTACTGTCTTATCGGTTTCTAACGGCCAGTAATATTGATCGGCATGCCAGGGAGTAATGCCACCACCGCCTTCTTTAAACAAAGCCTGATCGTGATACATTCGCACACCTTTCACCTGCATTAAGTCGGCAGCAATTTTTGCCATGCGCTTGCTGAATACAAGTTGTTTCACAAGTTCGTCTTCTCTCCATAAATTGAACAACTGCAAAAAAGCTTTGCCGTAGGTGTCGCGCTCCTCTACTTTGGTTTTCACTTTATTCATTTGCGCTACCCTTTCGGAAATCACCGTATTGAAATATTGAATGGTTTCAGAATTGAATACCTCCTTCAACTTAATGAAGCGGTTCTTCTGGTAGAATTCTACTTGTTCGCTGGTAAGAGAATAGGGCTTTTCAAGCGCCTCGCGAATAGAAACTGGAATGCTCATATCAGAAAATTTAATCTGCAAAATTACAACATCATTCCCATAGCAAATGGCACAAATGTGTCTATTTTAGCACTATATTGACATACTTTAGTCCAAATAAGTAAAAATTTACAGATTTTAGTACCAATGAAGGCAGCATACGAGGATATTCCAAGCAAGCAAGGAAACGAGTCATTCCTCGCTTATGCGTTTACGGTTCCTTCATTCGATTTTAAGTGGCACTACCATCCCGAGTATGAACTAACACTCATCACTCATGGAAACGGCAGGCGTCTGGTGGGTGACAGCAACGAAAGTTTTGAAGCCGGAGATCTTGCATTGTTAGGCCCCGGGCTTCCGCACACGTGGTCAAGCCATGCACTAAGCAAGAAAAAAGTTTCTGCGGTGGTCATTCAGTTTTCGGAAGATTTTATGGATAACTTTATTCATCTGAACGGCTTCGACAAAATTTCAGGTTTGCTCTCATCCGCTTCACGCGGATTGTTCTTTCCTGATTCAAAACACATTGCTACGCAACTAGAACGCTTGCCTCAAATTTCTGGTGTTGAGAAGGTAACTTCTCTGCTCAACATACTTCAACAACTTACAACCCAACAGCAAGTTCAGCTTTCATCTGAGTATTTTATAGCGGTGAAGAGTCAGGAAACTGAAACCCGCCTCAACCAGGTGTGCCAGTTTATTCAAAAAAATTTCAAGGCCGGCATTACCTTAGAGCAAGCCGCAGGCCTTATTCATCTTTCAAACAGTGCGTTCAGTAAATTCTTCAAACGCGCTACAGGAAAAACTTTTTCCGATTATGTAAACGACATCCGTATAGGCAATGCCTGCCAGCAACTTACTGAATCAGACAAAACCATTGGTGAGATTGCTTTTGATTCGGGCTTTGAAAGCCTCACGTATTTTAACAGGGTGTTTTTGAAAAAGAAGAGCGCTACGCCCAGAGCGTTTAGGAATGATTTTACAACTAAAACTCTTTGACCTCCTTAACGTGCTGACTTCGCGGCCTCGGTGCCAGCGATCTCACAAAAGTCTATTCGTTGTGACCCCGGCACAATGCCGGGGATATCTAAACCCTTCGCGGCCTTGTGCCGCGATCCCACTCCCATGTACAAATTTGTTTGAGACCCCGGCACCAGGCCGGGGATATTAGGCACGAAGCCGGGGATTTACAACTCCAACTCAATCGTTTCGCCAACACCAAAAGAACCTTTGTCTTTTTTTTCTTTCTTACCAACCGGAGGCTTAGGGTTTACTTTTTCTTTTTTTGGACCTTCTCCGAAGAGGTTTGACTGCTCGGCTTTGACTTTTGGCTTTTGCTGACTTTGTTTTTGAACCTGGCCTTTTGGCTTTTGCGCTGGAGCGAAGAGGGCTGCCTGACCGTCCTCCTCGATGACGGCTGGCGGCTCGTCCTGCTCTTTTTTTTTTGACGACCCGCTTCCCTTTTCGGATGCTGTCGTCTTATCTTCTACAAGTTCGTTTTCATCGTCACCTTCTTCCAGACCTGTATCTTCTTGTTCCTCGGTGAGTGTAACTTTCGTCACCTTATGCTGACTCAGCCTGTTGCCCAACGCCTTCCAACCCTTCACATCAATGAGGTCTTCCAGGTTGATGGTTTCTTTTTCTTTCTCTTTACTTTTCCCCTTTATAAGTTCCACTTCAACCTCGGGTGTTTCTGAAGTTGTTATCACCACCAGGCGTGAACCAATGCCTTCAGAAATAAAACCAAACTCTTTGTCGGCTGTGCTGGTCTCAATTAAGAAACGCTTCACCATGTATTGTTTGCTCTCACCATCTACATAAACCGCTGAGATCGGTCTTTTCGGATTAAATTTCTCAACAGACAAGGTTTTCTCCGGATCAAAGCGGGTAGAAAGATCGTACCCGGTAATCCGGTACGAACCATTGCGCAGGAAAGTAATGATCTGATCATCGCCATCGAACTTGCCAATGTACTTACCGCGCTTCTCTTTGTTTAAACGACCGGAATCCGCATCGTACCACAAGTCGAGTTTACTTAACGTTGATGTACCGGCCTGTAGGAAATCTACTTTACGGATTGGGTACTTGGTAAGCGTGTTGCCACGCGACCCTTTTCCTTTTATCTCAAGCTCTGCAAAATCATATTCGAAAATTTTCTTACGAGCTGTGCTGGATTGTGTAAGCTTTACCTCAACAAGTTCAGCTTCTCCATTCGGGTTACCCGATACATAATGGATAACCGTATTTGGGTTGCCTTGAGCCAGGTCATATTCCTTATCGCGAATGACGCCAGGCATGGTAAATCTTTTCACGAAGCCTTTACCACTCTTGCCATCGGTATAAATCAGGTTGTACACCATGCGATCATCGCCTTTCTTCCATACACCAATGTATTTGATGTCTTTTCCCATGAACACTTTTTCTTTGATGCGGGAAATGAATGCTTTACCGTCCTTGCGGATGGCAATGATGTCATCCAGATCAGAACAGTCGCACACATATTCATCGCGCTTCAGACCATAACCCGCGAAGCCATCTGCACGGTTCACATATAATTTCTGGTTGATCGCAATAACTTCCGTAGCGGTAACGCTCTGGAAACTCTTGATTTCAGTTTTGCGTTCACGGCCTTTTCCGTACTTACTCAACAATCCCTCGTAGTAGCCAATGGCATATTCTGTGAGATGCTTCAGGTGATGAAGTGTTTCTTTCAGCTCTTTTTCAAGATCGCGCATCAGCTCATCAGCCTTGAATGAATCGTAACGGGAGATACGTTTGATTTTTATTTCCGTCAGGCGGATGATATCGTCCCTGGTAATCTCCCGATAGAATTTCTTCTTGTGAGGTTTTAATCCTTTATCGATGGTAGTGATCACCTCTTCCCAGCTTTCGCATTCTTCAATGTCGCGGTAGATGCGATTTTCAATAAAGATTTTCTCCAGGGATGAGAACAGAATCCTCTCCATCAACTCGGCCTTTTTAATTTCAAGCTCCTGCTTGAGCAACTGAACCGTTTGATGGGTATTATATTTTAAAATCTCTCCTACCGGTAAAAATTTCGGTTTATCATCAACAATCACGCACGAGTTAGGCGAAATGCTGATCTCGCAATCGGTAAAAGCATACAAAGCATCCAAGGCAATCTCAGGCGATTGGCCAGGCTGTAAGTGGATTTGAATTTCTACATGCTTGGCAGTGTTGTCTACTACCTGCTTCACTTTGATCTGTCCCTTCTCGCTTGCCTTTACGATGGACTCCATCAAAGAAGTAGTTGTAGTAGAGAATGGTATCTCTTTAATAATCAGTGTTTTTTTATCGCTGATATCAACCTTGGCACGTACTTTAATCTTGCCACCTCGCATCCCTTGGTTGTATTCCGAGAAATCGGCTATACCACCGGTAGGGAAATCAGGGTATATTTTGGGGTTTTTACCTTTCAATACGTCAATCGATGCTTTGATCAGCTCACAGAAATTGTGAGGAAGAATTTTGGTAGAAAGGCCAACCGCAATCCCTTCCACGCCCTGCGCCAACAGCAATGGAAATTTTACCGGAAGTGTAACCGGCTCCTTCTTTCTTCCATCGTAAGATAGTTGCCATTCGGTTGTCTGCGGGTTGTAAACTACATCCAAAGCAAACTTAGAGAGGCGGGCTTCGATGTAACGAGGGGCAGCAGCGCCATCACCGGTTCGTACATCGCCCCAGTTACCCTGCGTTTCTATCAAAATATCTTTCTGTCCGATGTTTACAATTGCCTCACCAATAGAGGCATCACCGTGTGGGTGAAACTGCATCGTATTACCAATCACATTCGCCACTTTGTTAAAGCGGCCATCATCCATCTCTTTCAACGAGTGCATAATCCTGCGCTGCACAGGTTTAAAGCCGTCTTCAATTCGCGGAACCGCACGTTCGAGAATTACATACGAGGCATAGTCGAGAAACCAATCTTCATACATGCCATCAATGGCGATGGTATGGATTACATCTTCACCATCTTCGTTCTTCGCCTTCGACTTCGACTTAGTTGGTTTGCCTTTTAAAACTTTCTTTTTTGCCATTGTATGTTAAAAAATATAAAAGTACTTCTACTCAAACATTGATTTGGTCTGTGCTGACACAGAAGGTAAAAAATTTCAAGTCTCAAATTTCGGATTTCAGATAAACTTCAATTTGAAACCTGAACCTTGAAACATTTCAATAAACTATACTTCTTCGGTAACTTCCTCCTCTTTCTTCTCTACCTTATCCAACTCAATTCTCAAATTATCAATAATAAAATCCTGCCTGTCGGGCGTGTTCTTACCCATGTAGAACTCCAGAATTTTATTCAGGTGTCCTTCTTTGCCAATCAGCACCGGCTGCAAGCGGATATCATCGCCAATAAATCCTCCGAATTCATCCGGTGAAATCTCACCAAGTCCTTTGAAGCGGGTGATCTCCGGTTTGTTTCCTAATTTATTGATAGCAGCTTGCTTCTCTTCATCGCTGTAGCAATAGATTGTCTCTTTTTTGTTGCGCACACGGAATAGTGGAGTTTCCAAAATAAATACGTGTCCGGCTTTCACCAACTCAGGAAAGAATTGCAAAAAGAACGTCATCAACAGTAATCGAATGTGCATACCGTCAACATCGGCATCAGTTGCAATGATTACTTTATTATAACGCAAGCCATCTAAACCATCTTCAATATTTAGTGCATGCTGAAGCAGATTGAATTCCTCGTTTTCATAAACAACTTTCTTCGTAAGCGAATAGCAATTCAGCGGCTTACCACGCAAACTAAACACAGCCTGCGTTTCCACATCACGTGATTTTGTGATGGAACCTGAAGCCGAATCGCCTTCGGTAATGAAAATCATCGATTCGGTACCCTTCTCCCCTTTCTGGTCATCAAAATGAAAACGGCAATCGCGCAGTTTCTTGTTGTGAAGATTTGCCTTCTTAGCGCGTTCGTTCGCCAGTTTTTTGATACCGGCAATTTCTTTACGCTCACGTTCTGATTGGAGTATGCGCTTCAACAATGCATCGGCCGTGGAAGAATTTCTGTGCAAATAAATTTCAAGCTCTTTGGCAACAAAATCGCCAACGAACCCGCGCACCGAGGCACCCTCAGGCGCCATGTTAGTTGATCCCAACTTTGTTTTGGTCTGCGATTCAAATACAGGCTCCTGCACCCGAACGGCAATGGCCGCAATGATACTTGCCCGTATATCAGCCGCATCAAAATCTTTCTTATAAAAATCACGAATGCCCTTTACAACCCCCTCTCGAAAGGCCGCCAGGTGTGTTCCTCCCTGTGTTGTATTTTGTCCGTTAACAAACGAATAATACTCTTCACCGTATTGTGTTCCGTGTGTGAGCGCCACTTCAATATCATCACCTTTGAAATGGATGATCGGGTAGCGCAATTCTTCGGCATCACTCTTTTGCTTCAGCAGATCAAGGAGGCCGTCTTTTGAATAATATTTTTGTCCGTTATAATTAATAGAGAGCCCCGCATTCAGGAATGCATAATTCCACATAAGGTCGTCCAGGTATTCCGGAATAAACCGGTAGTGCTTAAACATAGAATCGTCCGGCTCGAATTCAACCAACGTTCCGTTACGCTCACTGCTCTTTCCTTGTTTAGGGTCGTTGATCAACTTACCTCTTTTGAATTCTGCCAGCTTGGTTTGGCCATCGCGATAAGCCTGCACTTTAAAATAATTAGAAAGCGCATTTACCGCTTTGGTACCTACCCCATTTAATCCGACCGATTTCTGGAACGCTCCTGAATCGTATTTGGCACCAGTGTTAATCTTGGAAACGACATCTACCACTTTCCCTAAAGGAATACCCCGGCCGTAATCACGCACCACAACTTTTGATTCAGTAATTTTTATATCGATGGATTTACCATAGCCCATCATGTGCTCATCAATACAGTTGTCAACAACTTCCTTGACTAACACATAAATTCCATCGTCTTTGGATGAACCATCACCCAGTTTACCGATGTACATCCCCGGCCTGAGCCGGATGTGTTCCCGCCAATCGAGTGATTTAATACTAGATTCGTCATACTGAATGGAAGCCGGAGCTTTCTCTGCTTTCGCCATATAGAAGGGTAGTGATTGTAAAGTAAAAAAGCCTAAAAAATCAATTCAAAAATACAGTTTAAAAAATTGGTAGTTAATCCCGCGCATGCAGAATACTGAACACGCGGGATTGTAAAAACTTCAATTCGCACCTAATAAAATAAATTTTAAGATCACTTCAAGGAAATGGCTGAAATCTCTAACTACAAAAATAAATCAGATGAGAATGTATAAGTGCCTGACAGATAGTGCTTCACGAAAGATATTTTATACCACCTGTTTAGCTGCGAGTTTCTTCGCAAGGGAATACACCGGCCAACTAAATGCCCAAACTAACACTAAACCAACACTGGAATAAATAATGAAACCAATGCGTGTGTAATCATAGTTTTCGGAACTATTGTAGAGACTGGTAAAGCTTAGTCCGATGATAAAGAAAATGTTTAATGTAATCACAAGGCCATGCAACCAGGTTCTGAAGTCCTCTTGCGGGGTAAGCTTTTTCGAGAACAAATAGACTACGACATTCGACAGAGAAATCAACACCATTGCGATATAAAAGAAGCGCTCCCTGCCGACCACCAGGCTTTCGGCCCCCTCCTCTCCTAAATATACTTGTTCAGGCAAACTGGCATACACATATAATAAATTTGCCATTACCGCTAACATAGAAAGAAACCAAACTGCTTTAAAAATCTTTAAAATCATTATTTATTAACTTTGAATTCTGCCTGCGAGAGGCAGGTGCAAATAAACACAAAACTGCGTGAACTTTAATCCTATTGTGATGTCGATACCGATCTTTTTTGTACTGATCGGGGTTGAGTTAGTGGTGGAACGGATAACCAACAAAAAGCTATACCGCCTACCCGATGCCATTGCCAATTTAAGTTGTGGAATAACATCACAACTCTCAGGCTTATTCCTAAAAGTATTTGCCATTGGCATCTACCAATTGATCCATGAAAACTTTAACCTGGTTACGTGGGACAAAACCTGGATATATTGGCTCGCTCTTTTCCTGTTGGCTGATCTGGCCTATTATTGGGCGCACCGGATGAGTCATGAAATCAACCTTTTTTGGGGCGGACACGTGGTACACCATCAAAGTGAGGACTATAACCTGTCGGTAGCACTCAGGCAAAGTTCTCTTCAAGTCGTTTGGACGTTCGCTTTTAGTCTTCCGCTTGCATTGATTGGATTTGAAACGCTTGACTTTGCCATCATGTCGGCCTATATCACCCTGTATCAATTCTGGATTCACACTGAATCAATTAATAAAATGGGTTGGTTCGAATATATTTTCAATACACCCTCCCACCACCGTGTACACCATGGTCGCGATCCAAAGTACATTGATAAAAATCACGCGGGCACATTAATTATCTGGGACAAGATGTTTGGAACTTTTCAGAAAGAAGAAGAACGCCCTACTTACGGAATCACGAAACCCATTAACAGCTGGAATGCTGTTTTCGCCAACTTCAGCCATTATGTGGAAATGGGAAAGGACCTAAAGAAAATTCACAATTGGGGCGATAAAATAAAGTATTTATTTCACAAGCCCGGCTGGCTGCCTGCCTACCTGGGGGGATACCGGCCGGCTCCTGAGGTTGATAAGGTCACTTACAAAAAGTACGAAACTCCCTCATCGCTGTCATTGAATCTGTATGTATTGTTTCAGTACGTATTGTGCCTGGCGGGAACCTCACTGTTTTTATTTGCACAGAAACTTCCCGATGGCACCAACCGCTTTACCTTAGGGGAAAAATCTATCATAGCCCTCTTAATTACCATCGTTGTTGTCAACTGCGGTGTACTTTTTGAAAATCGTCAGTGGATTCGTTATGCCGAATGGATCAGGATTTGTGTATATCCACTTCTTCTCATTGCTGCTGTCTACCTGTATCATTTGCCACCCTCTTACTATAGTGCCGCGGTGCTCTACTTGATGGTTTCCGCCTATTGGTTTAGTCATATTAGCAAACAATTAAAAATAAGCTATGCACAAATTGCTTAATGTGGCACTCGTGGTTGTAATGTTTGGCTGCGGAAGACCGCTTCCTGAATTTATAAATCTAGACCTCAACGCATGGAAAAACGATAAGCACGCCTGTAGTGGGTACCGGTCACAACGTATTGAGGAAATTAAAGTACAAAAGGAGAAGTTGCTGGCGCTTGATGAGTCTCAGGTAATTAAATTATTAGGCCGACCAGATCGAAACGAGTTATACAAACGCAATCAGAAATTCTTCCAATATTATTTAGAGGCCGGATCGGGATGTGCTGAACCAAAAGATGAAGCTCTTAAGCTGATCATCCGGTTTAATGCCATGGGTTTAGCCAAAGAAGTGGCAGTTGAATAGTATACAAAAGAGAAAAGGATAACCAAAAGGCTATCCTTCTCCATTCGTACTAAAGGTTTAGGTAATTATACCTTAGTCTTTATTCTTCAGTTCTTGAACCTCAGCTCTGATCACCTGCGCTAAGTTCTTCAATTCCTGCATTCCTTTTCTGAGGCGTGTTCCGGCTGCGCTGTTAGCCTTATTATAGAACTTGTCTGCATCACCTTCTAACGTAGCAATGAGATTTTTGAGGTCTTGAAATTTTTGCATTTTCTAAGAGTTTAAAATGGTTAATTGTTTTTCGTTACGCCAATTTAAATAAAAACCCTATAAATCAACTCAAAAACCAACTTTTTTTAACCTTTTGTTACAGAAACAAGCTCTTCCTTGCGGTAAAAACCGCTGTCAAGCTTCGTTTTTAGAGCTGAAAACGCAGATAAGGTCCGCTCTACGTCTTCCATCGTATGGGCTGCCGTAGGAATAATTCTGAACATAATGACATCTTTCGGAACCACTGGATAGATCACAACCGAGCAGAAAATACCGTAGTTTTCACGCAAATCCATCGACATATTGGCAGCCTCGCCCACACCGCCTTTGAACAGCACCGGTGTTGGAGGTGTATGAGTATCGTTAATAGCAAAGTCTCTCTCCTTCAGCCCTGTTTTTATAGCAGACATGATCTTTTTTAGATTTTCACGCAGCTCCGGGTGTTTTTTCAAAAGCTCTAAACGCTTCAAAGCTCCAAGCACCAACGGCATCGGCAACGACTTAGCATAAATCTGTGAACGAACGGTATAGCGAAGGAACTTCAGAATTTTTTTATCACCGGCCACAAATGCACCAATGCTTGCCATCGATTTTGCAAACGTAGAAAAGTATAAATCAATTTGATCCTGAACGCCTTGCTCTTCACCAACACCGGCTCCCGTTGCGCCCATCGTTCCAAACCCATGCGCATCATCTACAAACAAGCGAAAATTGTATTTCTTCTTCAGTTCCACAACTCCTTTCAGGTCGCCCATGTTACCCGACATACCGAAAACACCTTCCGTAATTACCAGAATGCCACCTCCTGTTTCATTCGCAAGTTTGGTTGCCCGCTGCAATTGTTTCTCCAGGCTGTCCATATCGTTGTGTGCATACACAAAGCGCTTGCCCATGTGAAGACGAACGCCATCAATGATTGATGCATGTGATTCAGCATCGTAAACAATTACATCTTTACGATCAACCACTGCGTCAATGATTGACACAACACCCTGATAACCGAAGTTCAAAAGCATGGCATCTTCTTTTTGAACGAAAGCCGCAAGTTGCTTCTCCAGTTCGATATGATGTTTAGAGTTACCCGACATCATACGCGCACCCATGGGGTAGGCCAATCCGTATTGAGCAGCCGCGTCAGCATCTGCTTTGCGGACTTCCGGATGATTAGCCAGACCGAGATAGTTGTTCAAACTCCAGTTCAGCACATTTTTACCATTAAAAGTCATGTGAGGACCAATTTCACCTTCCAGTTTAGGGAAGAAGAAGTAGTCATCAGGCAAATGTGAATACTTGGCCAGCGGGCCGGCCTCCATCTTTAGTTTTTCAAATAAATCGATCATCGGTTCTTCGGCTTTAAAATTCGCGCAAAAATAACTAAAAAAGGGAAGTAAAAGGCGCCAGGCCTACAAAATCAATCAAAAAACCCAATTTCCTGGTCCGGAAAAGCGTGGGTTGACAAAATTATTCAGAATAGAGCCAAACCGAAAAGTTAGCCCAAAGGAAACGAATAAGTTGTAACTGGAGGCGAGTTGACGCCTACGGGTAAGCACCTCTTCGGTTGATGCTCCTCCCCGTGGCAGATAAAGCTGATCATGCACAATACTGCCAAAAAAATTAGCGTAAAAAGACAACCCCCCGGTGATTCGCACATCGGTGTTTATGTTAGCCCCAACATTGTAGAACTGCCAATCATGAAGAAAATTACGGTAGGCCACACCAATACCCACAGTACCCCACTTCTGATTTAGTGAAAGACTGGCAACAACCATATGCCCAAACAACATTTCATCTGTTTTATTGAAAATGGTTGAGTCATAATAATTATTGTGTTGCACATAAGGCCCATAACTCAGGGTGAACAACTTGTTATTAACCTCTGAATACGGGAAGAAATTATATTCAAAAGCGGCTCGCACAAAAAGCTTGCCCTGATTGTTTGAAAAAGTACTTTGATTGTAAACTACTTCATAACCTGCACCACTCCTACTACCTAATGTTTTTATAAAGGAATGATCAAAACCCCAAAAATGATTATCAACCAAAGTTTTCCCACCATCATACTTATATAACGACCTGTTCTTACCTATATAAGAAGAGAAACGTGTAATGGATTTATCGGTGGTTCGGCTCGCTGAAAGTTCCCCGCTTAACCGGCCCGATTTATAGTTGGCATCGGCATCAAAGCTTCCATCAATATTGATCCGATATACCCAATAATTCCATTTGTCTGTTTGCAGTTTGTTCGACTGCTCAGCCGGCTGACCTGATTTCATGGTAATGGTCATTTCATCGATGGCCTTGGTTTTAGCAACAGAAGACGCAAGCCCAACTTTTAAATACTTTACCAGTTGGTCACGTTTTTCAAAATCAGTAGCCACCGGACTCATGGAATACCGCAACGTATCAATTGCTTTTGAAAAGTTTTTTTGATGATAAAAGATCACTTGATACTGCCGGCCCCCTCCACCCATTGGGATGGAAGTGAGCAGCACATGTACATCCGCAGCAAGCCTATCCAATGAAAAGTTCACCGCAGTTATTTCTGATCGGATAAAAGTCATGTCACACCAGGTATTACTACAATCGACAAAAACAGTTAATCGATCTGGAACAGCCTGTTGTGCCGACAAAAGGAATGGCAGAATCACCATGAGCGCAATGAGTCTTTTCATAGGTTTTACAATTGAAGGTTTTTGATAACGGTTGGTCTAAAGCTATTATTTGATTAGCATTGCGGATTAACACACATATGTCAAAAATTGACAAAATTCTAGTTGCCAACCGGGGTGAAATTGCTTTAAGAGTAATGCGAAGTGCCCGGGAAATGGGCATTAAAACTGTTGCTGTTTACAGCGAGGCAGACCGGGAAGCACTTCACGTTCGTTTCGCAGATGAAGCTGTTTTTATCGGACCACCGCCATCGTCAGAGTCTTATCTCAAAATTGAAAAGATCATTGATGCTGCCAGGCAAACCGGTGCCAAGGCCATTCATCCGGGTTACGGGTTCCTTTCCGAAAATGAAAACTTCGCTGACGCTGTTGAAAAAGCAGGAATGATTTTCATCGGCCCATCAGCTAAGTCCATTGAAGTGATGGGAAGCAAGCTGGCTGCTAAAGCGGCCGTGGCAAAATTCAATGTACCGTTGGTTCCGGGTACTGCCGAACCGATTGATGATGTTAATAAGGCAAAAAAAATAGCCAGTGAAATTGGTTATCCCGTATTAATTAAGGCGAGCGCTGGCGGTGGCGGAAAGGGTATGCGCATTGTTGAAAGTGAGAATGAATTTCAGGAGCAGATGGAGCGCGCTGTCAGTGAAGCCATTTCTGCTTTTGGCGATGGGTCAGTGTTCATCGAAAAATATGTTACGCAACCACGGCATATTGAATTTCAGATTTTCGGAGATCAACATGGCAATGTGATTCACCTTTTTGAACGCGAGTGCTCCATACAACGAAGACATCAGAAGGTTGTGGAAGAGGCTCCCTCTGCGGTACTAACCCCCGAGATCAGAAAGAAAATGGGTGAAGCGGCCATTAATGTTGCAAGATCGTGCGGATATTATGGTGCAGGAACAGTAGAGTTTATTCTGGATGAAAAGCTCAACTTCTACTTCCTCGAAATGAACACGCGTTTACAGGTTGAACATCCGGTTACGGAAATGGTTACAGGAATTGACCTGGTGAAACTTCAGATCAAAGTGGCCCAAGGTGAAAAGCTTCCCTTTAAGCAAGAAGATTTAACGTTACATGGCCACGCAATTGAGGTTCGCGTGTATGCTGAAGACCCCGCCAACAATTTTCTTCCGGATATCGGAACACTGCAAACCTATAAACGCCCCCAGGGTAATGGTATTCGGGTTGATGATGGTTTCGAACAGGGTATGAGCATCCCATTCTATTATGATCCGATGATTGCCAAAATGATTTGTCATGCCGAAACACGTGAAACAGCGATTAAAAAAACTATTCGCGCGATTGACGAATATGAAATCACGGGACTGGAAACCACGCTTGGCTTCTGTAATTTTGTGATGCACCATGAAGCCTTCCGTTCAGGAAATTTTGACACCAAGTTTGTTGAAAAATACTTCAAGCCGGAAGTTTTAACAGGTGTGCATAATCCCGATGAATCAGCTATTGCCGCAGTATTGAGCAACTACTTACTTCAGGAAAAATCAAACTCAACTTCAAATTCTGAATTGGTTGCATCGAATGAAAGTAAGTGGAGAAAAAATCGGTTAAATTGAAAATGGAGAATGGAAAATGGAAAAAAGCACTATGATTGATTTGAAAGTACCATTCTCAATTCTTAATTCTCAATTCTCAATTCTATAAGATGGCCGAAATTAAACCGTTACGTGCATGGCGTTACAATCATGCGATCTCCAAAAATATAGAAGCCATTACTTCTCCGCTGTTTGATGTCGTTTCAGACAAGCAACGCAAAGCTTTATATCAAAATCCATATAACAGCATTCATCTCTCTGTGCCGCAGGAACCTAAACCCGATGAACGAGCTGCTTCATTGCTTGAGGAGTGGAAATCAAAAGGCATTATTGAACAAGATCATTTGCCTGGCATTTATGTGTACTACCAGTACTTCAAACTAACAGGATCAACCAAGGAGTATTGCCGTAAAGGCTTTATCTGCAACATCCGTATCCATCCGTGGGAGGATCAGGTTATTCTTCGGCACGAAAATACAATTCCAAAATCGGTTAATGACCGGATAGAATTGCTGGAAAAAACTGAATTGAATGTGAGTCCTACCCATGGCTTGTACACCGATTCATCTTTTCAACTAGAAAAATATATGGACGAAGCCATTCAGGTACCGCTTTACGAAACGGAGGACTACCAGGGGGTTCGTGATGTGCTTGCTGTTATCCATGATGCCCATGTTGTGCAACGCTTCATGGATGCACTAAAAGAAAAATCAATCATACTGGCAGATGGGCATCACCGATACGAGGGATCGTTGGTGTATATGAACAAGCAGAAAGCCCTTAACACAACCCATACCGGGAATGAAGGTTACAACTTCCATATGATGTACCTGACCAACACTGAAGCTGGCGACCTTCGTATTCTTCCAACACACAGACTGATTCATGGCCTTGCAGAATTGAACGAGAACGATATCCTGTTAAAGCTTGCACATGACTTTGACATCAAACCCATAGAAGATGCCGACACCCTCAATGAAATTATTGTTGGCAAACAATGGGCATTCGGACTAATGTTTAAAGAGAACGCATACAAGCTGAGATTAAAAGCTGAGGCACTCTCAACAATGAAATGGCATTTCCCACAGGAAGTTAAGGAACTTGACCTAACCATCATGCATTACTTCATCATTGAAAAGGCACTTGGCATCCCCGGTAAAGAGCAACGGAAATCCGAAAATATTTCCTTTGACCGTAGTTTTTCTGATTGCCTGAAAAAGGTCTTAAAGGAAGAAGCCCAACTAGCCATCATTACCAACGAAGTTTCGATTGAAGATGTAAAAAAAGTCTGCCACAGCGGTGCTACAATGCCGCAAAAATCAACGTATTTTTATCCGAAAGTTATATGTGGATTTCTGTTTAGCTCAATAAAAGAACAGGAGTTTATAATAAACTAATCATCCTACTTGAACCTTAATATCTAAACACATGAAAGAAAAAGCTATTTTATGGATATTCACCATTATTAACCTGACTTTGTTAATTTACGGTATCACTACAAATCCTTATGTTACTACCCCTGTTTTCTTTGCGCTTATTCTGCAACTTCTGGTAATCACGTATTTAAAAATTAGAAAAATTTTAAAAACCGAAAGACTAAACAGATTTACATACGATCGTATTGATGCACTTCTATCGATACACCAGCTTCTGAAATTCCGTCATCCCTTACCGGTTATGGGCAGTTGGGCAATCTCATCCGATTATGCATATCTGTTTATTCAACACATTTTTCAAAACTCAAAAGGTGATGTTTTAGATGTGGGATCAGGCATCACAACATTATTAGCAGGTTATGCTCTCGAAAAAAGGGGCGAAGGTAAAGTAATCTCTCTCGAACATGACAAAAGTTACTACAACGAAATGCAACGCCTTATACGATTGCATGAGTTAGAGCACGTTGTTGAGCTTTACTACTGCCCATTGATAAACCATACACTGAATGGGAAAAAGTGGCTGTGGTACGATGTATCAGCTGTCAAGAACCTCGCTAATGTAAATCTTATTTCAGTGGATGGACCACCTGAATCGACACAATCCCTTGCAAGATACCCAATGGCTCCTGTCATACTCCCCCAGGTCGGATCAAATCCTACCATACTTTTGGATGATGGCGCACGTACCGGTGAAAAAAATATTGCTAAGAAATGGGCCAGCGAATACAATCTTAGTGCTAAGTACCTAAAAATTGCGAAGGGGCTCTTTATATTTAAAAAGAATGAAGTTGGATAAGCAATTCATCCGGTAATGATGAATATGAAAAGGCCACTCATTTTAGCCTCTAGTTCACCACGCAGGCAATTCCTGATGCGTGAAGCTGGTTTTCTTTTTGAAGTTGAGAAACCAGATATAAATGAAACCTATCCTGACTCACTTCCAGTAGAACAGGTTGCACGATATCTGGCATTGAAAAAAGCGGAGTACTTCAGAAATAAACTTCAACACGAAGTTATTCTCACTGCGGATACCGTTGTGATTCTAGAGGGAGTCATCCTGAACAAACCTGCTAACAAAACAGAAGCCATTAAAATGCTCACCCGACTTTCCGGAAAAATCCACCTGGTAATGACCGGTGTCTGTATCCTTTCTGCAGAAAAAGAAGAAAGCTTTGACGATACTACAGAAGTAACATTTAAAAAATTATCTCAGGCTGAAATAGAATTTTACGTAGATACCTACCAGCCTTACGATAAAGCCGGTGCCTATGGCGCGCAAGACTGGATTGGAATGGTCGCTATTGAAAAAATCACAGGCTCCTATTTCAATGTGATGGGGTTGCCCATGCACAAGGTATATCAACACCTCTCCAACTGGCCATGAGGGTCATCTGGCGTTACCTGAAACAGCACATTGCCCTCGACTTTCATGCTTTTCACTATGGGTTTGTAGCCTTGTTTCTCACTATTTGTATCTACTTCAATTTCAAATTTGATTTTGAAGATAGCTTCCTCGACAATCAGGAAGGAGTGTATAGATTCCTATACTACTTCCTTACCAACCTAACCGCTTACTTTGTACCCGTTGTTTCATATTCCATTTTCAGGCAACGATTACAGCTATTCACGTCAACCGAATTCATAGTAAAAAGCATTCTAGCCATCGCGCTGTTAAGTTTTGATCGTTGCGCATTTTTCATTCATGACGTCACCGATTTTTTCTTTCATAATCGGGTACAGTTTTGGATTGGTAAAGTATTCAATAACCTGATGGGCATTTTCACGATGATTCTCCCCTTCTTCCTGGCTTACTTCTGGTATGACCGTTCACAAAAACATGGCTATGGATTAACGCCCAAACGCTTCGATACAAAGCCGTACTTCACCATGCTGGCTATTATGCTTCCGTTGATTATTGTCGCCTCCTTTTCTCCCGGTTTCCTTGATCAATACCCCATGTACTATTCAACTAAAGCGCACCTGCATTTGGGTGTACAGGAGTGGGTGACTGTTATCATTTATGAAATAGCTTATGGATTGAATTTCGTATCGATAGAGTTTTTCTTTCGTGGATTTCTGGTCATTGGAATGATGTCAATATTGGGCAGGGCGGCAATCGTACCCATGGCAAGCATTTATTGCTTTTTGCATTTTGGAAAACCAATGGGTGAAGCCATCAGTTCCATTGTTGGCGGATACATTTTAGGTGTAGTTGCCTATCAAACCCGCGGAATTTGGGGTGGCGTAATTGTTCATGTAGGCATTGCATGGACCATGGAGTTGGCCGCGTTTCTTCAAAAGACTTTTTTAAATGAATAGCCTTTGAAATAATTCCGCTAAGATTTTCTGAATGTTTCGGTATAATACCTGATGCTTCGTTCGATGATTGGGAAAGCCTCTTCCTTTCCTAAAAATTCATCAACCACCACCTTTTTATTCTCAAGGGTTTTATAGTTTTCAAAGAAATGCCTGAGCTCAATTCTGAAAAACTCAGGAAGCTCACTCACATCGCGGATATGGCTCACACTGGCATCCTGTTCTGCCACAGCAATTATTTTATCATCGGCTTCGCCCCTGTCAATCATTCGCATAACACCAATCACCTTCGATGGGATGAGGCAGCGCGGAACCACAGAGACTTGAGTCAGCACAACAATATCAAGCGGATCATGGTCTTCCCCCATGGTTTGAGGAATAAACCCGTAATTAAGCGGATAATACATAGAGGCATAAATAACCCGGTCCAGTTTGATGAGTCCGCTCTCTTTATCAATTTCATACTTGGCGCGCGATCCTTTTGGTATCTCAATAATAGCATTCAGATTTTCAGGAGGATTGGAACCTATACGCACTTCGTGCCAGGGATGCTGTACCATACTTTTTACATGATTGTTTGTACCAATTTAGACAAAAAAAAACTCCCGGCAGGAACCGGGAGTCTCATAACATATGTCTGAATCTTTTACTTGTCTGATTTACCCTCTTTATCTTTATTCGCATCCTTCTTCTCAGCTTCGCGAATTCTGTCTCCATCTTTAAGCCGCTTGGAAACCACCAGGAATGGGCCCGTTACTACCACCGTACTATCAGAAACACCCGAAAGAATTTCAATATTATCATAATCACTAATTCCGGTTTTTACCTCAACCATTTTGGCCTTGCCACTATCGTTGATGAAAACAACCACTTTATCTTCCTTCTTCTTTTCTGGTTGCTTCTGCCCTCCGCTCTGTTGGGCATTTTCAGATTCTTGTCGTCCTTCAGCAGGTTTATCTTCCGGATTCCGCGTAGTAACCGCTGCTAACGGCACCGACAATACATCGATTTTTCTGTTTGTCAGAATTTCCACACTGGCCGTCATACCCGGGCGGAAGGGATAGCGATTTCCCTTTGCTACCAAATCCTGGTAAGAAGAATTAAGCACCAGAATGCGCACTTCAAATTCAGTAATTGCATCGGCAGAAAGTTTATCCTTAGCCGTATTGGCAATGTTTGTCACAATCCCTTTAAACTGTTTATCCACATTAGCATAAGCATCCACGTCAATCAAAGCCGTATCGCCCAGGTGCACACGAACGATATCATTTTCATTCACATTTACGCGCACCTCCATTTTACTCAGGTCGGCAATACGCAGCATTTCTGTTCCCTGCATTTGAGCAGTACCCAATACACGTTCTCCTTTCTTAACGCTAAGTTTCGAAACGATGCCATCCATAGGAGCAGCCACGTTGGTTAGTCGAACATTTTCTCTTGCTTCACGAACAGTGGCCTCGCTGCTTCGAACAATATAGCGCGCTGCTTCCACTGATTGCTTAGCTGATTTCAGATCATTCTCGGCAATCTTATAATTCTGTTGCGCCAACTGCCAGTCTGCTTCGGAAATAACTTTTTCGCTCCACAACTTCTGCTGGCGTTTGTATTCTTGGTCGGCACGTGTGTAGGTTGCTTCTGCACGCGACAGGGATGCTTCTGCGGATACAGCATTTGCTTTTTGCTGGTTCAGTGCGGCTTCGGCTCTCTCTAACTGCGATTGCCATGTATCCGGGCGAATCTTTACCAACAATTTTCCTTTGGGTACGGAGTCACCTTCTTCAATAAGTAGTTCACGTATTTCACCTGAAACTTCTGGCGCAATTTTTACTTCGGTTACAGGCTGAACGGTTCCTGACGCACTTACTTTCTCAACAATGGTGGCGCGTTTTGCTTTGGCCATATCCACCTCCATATCCTTTGGTTTACCAATCCAGCCCTGTGAGCGGCCAATGATGATAAAAAAGAGGAGTACTACGAATAGCCCGATAAGCCCGTATATTAATTTGTTTGATTTGCGTTTTCGTTTTGCCATTTGGGATGAAAAGATAAAGTTTATAATTGAAGTGGTTTTCCCTGATAGAAATCAAGAACCTTTAACTTAAAAATGAAGTCGTACTTGGTGCGCACTAAATCATTTTGTGATCGATTAAAGTCATTCTTAATTTGATTATACTCAACTGAATTGGTGGCACCAAGATTAAAACGCTGCTCTACATTCCTGAATGATTCCTCCAGCGCATTCAATTGCTGCTTGGTTGCCTGGTATGTTTTCGAGGCCGCTCTCGCGTTGTAATAAGCTTGCTCAATATTTTGACGCAATTGATTTTTGACACTAGCCAAACCATACTCTGAATTTTGCAGGGTAATCTTGGCTCTTTTTACTCCTGTACTTACCTGGAATCTGTTGAAAATCGGCACAGTTAATTGCAGCCCAATAAATCGGGCCCGGTTAAAATCGAGTTGGTTCCAGTAAGTATTTTCTTTAAAACCAGTAGGGCTATCGGGATCCGGAAACTGATCGGGCGCTGCACTTGACCAGTTTGTGTTTAAACCAGCTTGTAATTGCAGGGATGGATACCATGATGACCTGGCTACACCTAAACCATATTCAGAAGATTTTACTTGCTCTTCAGCGCTTTTAACTTCAGGTAATGAAAGGGCCGATTGGAACACCTCCTCAAGCGTAACTGCTAAAATCATTTCACTTGGATCAGATAGTACAGGAACTTCAATTTCCATACTTTCAGATGCCGGTAACTGCAGCGCTTGTTTTAAGACTAACTTTGCTAAATCAAGGGAGTTCTCAGCTGTAATTAAGTTCACCTCATCGTTGGCAAGCTGTTGTTTTGCCTGCAGCAAATTTTGCATTGGAAAAGCACCGGCATTTACCTGCTTTTCAGTTCGTTCTAACTGAAGTTTACTGGTAGTCAAACTTAATTGACCATTTTTTACTTGTTCTTGCGCTAATAAAATATTCAAATATTGATTGGCTATGCTCAGTGCTGTGGTGTTTTTCTGATTCTCCAGATCATGTATACTCTTATCTAAAAGCGCCTCATTTTGCTTCACCGTATTATATTGCCCCATGCCATTGAAGATGGTCACGTTGCTGTTCAAACCATAACTTTGTGACGTAATATCCTGATCACGAATCACATTTGTAAAAGGGTCAATCGATCTACCCACGTTGTTCCTTCCTGATGCGCTAAAATTCAGATTAGGAACCCTCGCCCACTGTACTTGCTTAAGGATTTGCTGATTGGTTAAAACAGTTAACTCTGTTTGTCGCACCTGAATGTTATTCTTCCAGGCGTAATCAATGCAGTCTTGAAGTGTCCATACTTTAGAACTTTCCTGCGCCATTGCAGTCGAGGCAAGAGTGAGGAGCAGTACTAACAAACGAATTGTTTTCATGTGTATAATTAACGGTCAATATCAGGTATATATATCACTTCTTTTACCCAGCTTAGACTCCGAACGTACTCTAATGTTACAGGTTTCACTCCCGAGTCCATTTCTATCACTAAACAGGCTAAATCATTTTTTCCTTTACGGGAAACCGACATGGTGGCAATATTGCAATCGTCATGCGCCAACACATTGGCCAGGAACGCAATACTTCCTTTCACATCAGCAGCAAAAATTACCAGTGTATGTAAACTGGCGGTAAAATCTGCCTTAAAGCCATTAACCTCAGCAATGTTGATTACCCCTCCGCCACGGCTTTCTCCCAAAACTTCAATTTTCCGGTCTTTGAGTTTCAGGTTTAACCGAATGGTGTTCGGATGCAAGGCAGATGCATTTCCTATAGATTTAAACGTGTATTTCAGCCCTGCTTCCTTGGCAAGCTCCAATGAAGTTTTGATTCGCTTGTCATCCGTTTTATAATCCAACAGGCCGGCAATAATGGCCCGGTCGCTGCCATGACCTTCATAGGTTCGTGCAAACGAATTATAAAAAATAATATCAGCTTCCTCAGGGATGCCCCCTAACAGCTTTAGTGAAGCCCGTGCAATACGAACCACGCCTGCCGTGTGCGAACTTGAAGGGCCAATCATGACGGGGCCTATCATATCAAAAACACTGCTTTTTTCTGGCATACACTCTTAAAATTAGGTCATTTGTCGCTTAAAGGATTCCTAAGTTACAAGGTCAACCTTCAAAGTTTCAATTTTTAAACTGCGATAGGTGCTTTAATTCCAGGATGGGCCTGATAATTCACAATTTCAAAATCTTCAAACTGGTAGTCAAAAATAGACGCAGGCTTTTGACGGATATTCAGTTGAGGAATATCGAAGGGTTCGCGCGACAACTGAAGTTTAGCCTGCTCAATATGATTGGTGTATAAATGTGTATCGCCACCTGTCCATACAAATTCACCCGGCAGCAAATCGCACTGCTGTGCAAACATGTGTGTGAGCAATGCGTAGGATGCAATGTTAAACGGGACACCTAAAAAATAATCGGCACTGCGTTGATATAATTGACACGATAACTTTCCATCGGCCACATAAAATTGGAACATGGCATGACAGGGAGGAAGCGCCATCTTATCAACTTCAGCCGGATTCCAGGCCGTAACAATATGCCTTCTTGAATCTGGCTTCTGTTTAATTTGATTGAGAACATTTGTGATCTGGTCGATCGTTTGTCCGTTTGGCGTTGGCCAACTTCTCCACTGGTGGCCGTATACAGGGCCAAGATCACCCTTCTCATCGGCCCATTCGTCCCAAATGGTAACACCATGATCGTGCAGGTATTTGATATTGGTATCGCCTTTTAAAAACCACAGCAACTCGATAAAAATCGATCGTGTGTGAAGCTTTTTGGTTGTTAACAATGGAAAGCCCTTCGAAAGATCAAATCTCAGTTGGCGGCCAAATACCGAAAGGGTTCCCGTTCCGGTTCGGTCGGTTTTTGACACACCTGTTTCCAGGATATCTTTCATTAAATCAAGGTATTGCCTCACAATGCTTATAATTTCAAAGCACAAAGAAAACAAAAAAGCCCGGGTTTTAAATCCGGGCTTTCTTTATTACACACTAAACTTTTCAACCTTGTCTTCTAACATTCACCGAACGCGTGGTACCATCAACTGAAATGGTAATGATGTTATCGCAGGTACCATCGCCATAGTCAACCGTGATAGACTTTCCTGTAGAAACATTGGTAAACTTTTTCACACCCTCAACGGCAATCGGGCAGCCTCTTTTATACACCAGTTCCTCTACAATTTCCATTGTATATCCAACACCTCTCCTGTTCGTGCCTGAGGCCGCTACAGAAGCATCGCCACATTGATTAACAAGCAACTGATCCATCAATGGTTTGAGAGCACGAATCCACTCACGTTCAAAACAGTGTTCACGAGTTGCCACCGTTCCATCAGGCCATGTAGCCTGGCCATCTGCCAGTTGAACTTTAAATTTAGGTGACACTTCTGTGCTTCCTGAAATATTGGTGAGGGTGCGGGTACCTTCCAGGGCAATGCCATTGATCGAATATCCTTCAAATGTTGTAGTGATGGTGGACTCAGGCATAAACCGCTTACCAACAAAATGGATCAGAATTTTTCCTTTTCTGATATTACCCTGACCATCTTCGCAACCATCTCCAAAATCGATTACAATATCACCAACCGGTGTTTCTGCATTGGAGTTTGGCGTAAACGAAATGGTTACAGTCAAATTTTCACAAGTACACCGGGGATCGTTGATCGTGATGGTGCGTGGTCCTTCTCCAACACGGCCTCCGGTATTGGTTCCTTCATCCGAAACAATGGCCAGCCCGGCAATGTCATCCGTGTCTTCAAAGTACATGTCGGTTACAGACTCTTCAGCAATGTACGATGCTTCTTCAGCAAGGGGCGCTTCATTTTCCTGGCAGGAAAAGGCAATCCCTAAAGTTGCAATGGCCGTCATAACAGCCCCTTTTCTTAAAAAATTATTGGTTTTCATAAGGTTTTGGATTTTCATGAACAATTTTTGTTTGTTTTGGCCTTTAGACCGTTCAACACCTGAGTGGTTTAATGGTCGTGTGAAATTTTTAATCTTCGTTCATGAAGCATATTCCTGCAAGTATAAAAAACATCACGATATGTTTTGCATTTGGGCTGTTTTCAACCCTTTGTACCGCGCAGAGTTTAAAAATCGCCAAACTCAAATACCATGGCGGTGGCGATTGGTATGCAGCTAAAACCGCACTTCCCAACCTGATTGAATTTTGCAACCGGGAACTGGGAATGACTTTAGCACCTGAAGAAGATGTTGTGGAAGCAGGCAGTAAAGACATTTTTCTTTACCCCTATATATTCATGACAGGCCATGGGAACGTGGTGTTTTCGGAAAGCGAGGCACAAAATCTTCGAACCTATTTACTGGCGGGCGGATTTCTGCACATCGATGATAATTATGGTTTGGATAAATATATTCGAATCGAGTTAAAAAAGGTTTTCCCTGAACTGGAGTTGGTTGAACTTCCGTTCGATCATCCGGTGTATCATCAAAAATTTAATTTCCCGAAAGGCCTGCCCAAAATACACGAGCATGATGGCAAACCATCGCAAGGGTTTGGGGTAATCTATGAAGGCAGGTTGGTTCTCTTCTATTCTTACGAATGCGACTTAGGGAACGGCTGGGAAGATGTCACCATCCATAACGACCCCGAAGCCAAACGAAGGCAGGCGCTGGAAATGGGCGCCAACTTGATTTCGTACTGCTTTACAAATTCACAATAGAGCTTCCCTCCCTACGCAGAACTGGTTTTGAAAAATTTTATCAGTCTTCTCTTGCAATTATATAACTAAATATTTAGTTTTAAAACGTAATCATTAGTTAAGGTCACTTGTTTGACCTGTACATATCTATGCTCAAAGAACTTACGAAAGCCGAAGATCAGATCATGCAAATCCTGTGGAAACTGGAGAAAGCATTTGTAAAAGACATTATTGAAGAGTTGCCCAAACCCAAGCCTGCTTACAATACCGTTTCAACCATCATCCGCATTCTTGAAACCAAGGGATTTGTAAAGCATACCGCATTTGGAAAAACACACCAATATTATCCTGTTGTTTCGAAGGAGAAGTACACGAAGTTCTATCTGAATACTATGCTCACAGGTTATTTCAATGGCTCGTTCCAGAATCTTGTATCATTCTTTGCCAGGGAAAACAGCTTAAGCATACACGAAATAGAAAAACTGCTGGAAGAACTTAAACCTAAAAAATCATGACCGCATTCATGAATTACCTGGCAGAAGCAAACATCAGTTTATTGATTTTACTGGGTTTTTATAAACTGATCTTGTCGAGGGAAACAAACTTCAGCTTTCAGCGATATTTTATGCTTATGGGAATTTTACTTTCCGTATCGCTACCGCTCATCCACTTTCCAACCCAGCAATCCGCGCAAGTTCTTTCAATCAGCAATGCACTTCCTCAACTTTGGCTGCCGGAAGTTGTGTATACACAAAACTCTACAAGCATCTCTTCAGGTATTTTATGGTGGGTATACTTTTCAGGCGCGGCCGTTTTCGCAACAATCTTTCTATTCAGAATTATCAAACTCGTCTCTGCACTTCGATCCGCCAATATCACTACTTATGAAAACTTTAAAATCATAGAATCGGACTTGTACAAGGGCACTTTTTCGTTCTTCAACTTCATCTTTATCGGAAGCAGCGATTTTGTGTCTGATACTGAAAAGAAACAGGTTATTGAACACGAACAGGTCCACGCCATAAAATATCACTCGTTCGATATCCTCCTACTCAATATATTATCCATTATGTTCTGGTTTAATCCTTTCGTTTGGGCTTATAAAAAAGTCTTTATTCAACTTCATGAATTTGAAGCAGATGCGCGCGCTGTCAAAAACCATGATGTGAATACGTATTGCAATTTACTGGCAAGGGTTGCACTACAATCATTCGGTTTTTCACTTGCCAATCACTTTAATAATTCTTTAACCGTAAAACGAATCGCTATGATCAAGTCTATAAAAAAGAAAATAAGCGGATGGAAATTATTTCTATCCATTACCCTTTTTCCGTGCATGTTCTTTCTCCTGGCTTGTCAGGATCAGATAATTGCGCAACAACCAAAAGAAAAAACCGCTCTTGCCTCAGATAATGACCAGATTTATCTGGTTGTTGAGGAACCCCCTGTGTACCCCGGAGGGTTTGAAAAAATGAAAGAATTTCTTTCTCAGAACATGAGATATCCTGAAAAGGCGATGAATGATAATATTGAAGGTACTGTTTATGTTTCGTTTGTGGTTGAAAAGGACGGCTCTGTTTCCGATGCAACTATTGTGAAGGGGGTGAGCAAAGAATGTGATGAGGAGGCTCTCCGGGTTGTTGAGTTATTTAACCCGTGGATTCCAGGAAAGCAATCCGGCAAAGAAGTACGGGTAAAATTCGTACTGCCGATTAAATTCAAATTATAAGTCAAATAATTAAAGACCGGTCATAAGCCGGTCTTTTTATTAAATATCTCTGCAAGTTTTGAGTGCAACTCTTCCCCGCGTAAATCCTTCGCAACAATTACTCCTTTAGGGTCAATCAACACCGAAAAAGGAATGGCGTTAATGTTATACAAAACCGCAGCCTCTGATTGAAAATACTTAAGATCAGAAACATGCGTCCAGGTGAGGTTATCTTCTTTAATGGCTTTTACCCAGTCCTCTTTATTGCGATCAAGTGAAACACCAAATACAGTAAAGCCCTTGTCTTTGTAAATCTGGTAAGCCTTCACCACATTTGGATTCTCCCTTCTGCACGGGCCGCACCATTTGGCCCAAAAGTCGATCAGTACATATTTGCCCCGTAACGATGAAAGCTTAACAACCTGTCCGCTTGGATCGGGCAATGCAATCTCAGGGGCAACCTGCCCGATAGCCGTGGCTTTGCTTTTGTTCACCATATCCACAAAATCTTTTACATGGTGTGAGTTGGGCCAAGCCTTTGTGGCTTTGTCTGCCGCTAAAACATAAACATCCATGTATTGATCTTTGTCGAGCGTTCGGCCTGATTGAAGAATATTAATTATTCCGAAGGATATTGGTTCATTCTTAATCAACTGCGCAATCTGATCATTCGCTTTAGACGCCAAAACCATATATTGCCCCTGGAGTTCAGACATTTTTTTCTGGTCACCGGCTTGTTGAGCAACCTGAAACTCCTGCATAATTTTGGCAGCCTCGGGAGTTGAGTTGAAACTCTGTTGCATGCCCTGCACCTTTCTGATAAACTCTATATCCGGTGAGCCTTTTACCTCATAAAATCCGGCATTGTTGTTTCCGTCTACGTTTACCTCCAGGTTGCTTCGGTCGAGGATTACATCCACGATTTGTGTATTATAAAAATTCAGTCGGTAATAGCCTGGTTCTTTTAAGGAAACACTTTTAGCGTAGGTGTAATTGCTTTTCAGTTGAATTGTGTCCTGCCAACCTTGTCCGCTCCTGCTCAATTCCATAATGGTAATGGACCCGTTTAGTGGGAAACCAACTTTACCAGAAACGGTTACGGTCCAGCTACCATCATTCTTGGGTTGCTGACCGTTGGATGAGCAACCGTTTAAAAGCAATACCACCAAAACAAAAACACTTCCTAAAATTCTCATACTTCTTCTAATTTCTTTCTTAACAATTCACTGGCAACTTTCGGGTCTGCCTTACCCTTACTTCGTTTCATCACTTCACCCATAAACATGCCAAGAATTCCGTTCTTTCCCTTTTTATACTCTTGAACCTTGGCCGGAAAATCCTGAATGACCTGCTCAATTACAGGCAAAATTGATTCGGTGTCGCTATGTTGCAGCAAATTTAACTCTTCTGCCAGTTGTAACACGGGTTTCTCCGTACTTTTCAGTAATTCCGGAAACAGCCGCTGCGAAGCAACGGTGAAGCTTACCTGATTACCATCAACCAGTTGGATTAGTTCCGCCAACCTTTTACTGTTAATCGGCAGGTCTTTAACACCTCCTGCCGTTTCATTCAAATAAGACTTGATAGGCCCCATTATCCAGTTCGCTACTGCCTTGAAATTACTTGTATGTGAACATACATCTTCATAATAGTCTGCCACTTCTTTAGATTCCGTCAGAACGGATGCATCATAGACAGAAAGTCCGTATTGATTGATCAATTTTTCTTTCAACGCCCGTGGCAAAGCGGGCATGGACGCCTTAATCTTCGCGAGCCACGCTTCTGAAATAACCACCGGACTTAAATCAGGATCTGGAAAATAGCGGTAATCGTTTAGCTCTTCTTTTGTGCGCATACCAAACGTTTTACCCGAAGCTGCATCAAAGGTTCTGGTTTCAGAAACAACGTCTTCTCCCCTTTCAGCCAAACCGACCTGACGTGCAATTTCGCTGTCAATAGCACGCTGCACGTTGCGGATAGAGTTCATATTCTTGATCTCCACTTTTTTACCAAACGCTGTTGCGTTGTGAAGCATAATGGAAACATTGGCATCGCAGCGAAGCGATCCTTCTTCCATGTTGCCATCGCAGATTTCAAGATAACGAACCACCTTTCTGATCTCGGTTAAAAGCGCATACGCCTCTTCTGAACTCGACATACAGGGTTCGGTAACAATCTCAATCAGCGGAACCCCTGCACGGTTAAAATCTACCAGGGTATCTGTCTCATCAGCTTCATGAACAGATTTTCCTGCGTCATCCTCGAGGTGAATTTTAGTTAAACTGATGTTTCTTTCGGAACCATCTTTAAGAGAAACAGGAATAAAACCTCCTGTGCAAACAGGTGTGCGATCTTGTGTGATCTGATATCCTTTGGGCAAGTCGGGATAAAAATAATTCTTACGATCGAAGATGGTAGTTTTTGATATCTCGCAGTTGCAAGCCAATCCCATTTTTATTGCATACTCAAGTGCTTGCCGATTAAGTTTTGGAAGGGTGCCAGGATGTGCCAACGACACAACCCCAACCTGGCTGTTTGGAACAGCACCATACGCGGTGGAGTCGGAAGTAAAAATCTTGCTCTTCGTAAGAAGTTGAGCATGAACTTCCAATCCTATTACTGCGCGATACTTACTTACGTCCATAGTCGGTAGTCCATGCTCCATAGTTGAGGTCTACAGTCATACCATGAACTATCGACCAGCAACGATGGACTATTAAATCATTTTCCTTGCCTTCTCAACAACGGCATTCAGGCCACTCAGATTCTTTCCTCCTGCAGTTGCAAAGAAGGGCTGTCCTCCACCTCCACCATCAATTTCTTTGGCGAGTTCTTTTACCATATTACCCGCATGGTATCGATTTTCCTGTGCCAGCTTCTCTCCAATCATGACGGTAACCTGAGGTTTGCCATCAACATCGGCAGCCAGAATTAACAGCAGGTTATCAAATTGATTTCTTAAAGCATAGGCTATATTTTTTGTTGCATCGGCATTTGGCACAGAAACCTTCTCAACAATTATCGAACAACCATTAACCTGCACTGCTTTGGCGGCCAGCTCATCTTTCAAATGATTTGCCTTTTCCTGATTAATCGCGTCCAGCTTTTTTTCCAGAACATTACGTTCTTCTAATAAATTTTTGGCAGCAGTGAAAAGATCCTTCGGATTCTTTAGCAATTCTTTGATTTGATCAAGGAGTTTGAGATTCTCTTTTACATACTGCCCAGCCTCATTGGCTGTGATGGCTTCAATCCTGCGAACACCGGCCGCCACTGAGCTTTCCGAAACAATTTTAAATAAGCCGATAGAACCCGTTGCTTCTACGTGTGTTCCACCGCAAAGCTCGACTGAAAACCCGGGGTCAAAGGTGATTACACGAACAAAATCGCCATATTTTTCACCAAAAAGGGCCATAGCACCCATCTTTTTTGCTTCCTCTATGGGTACATTTCTGCGCTCGCCAAGTTCAATATTCTCCCTGATTTTCTCGTTCACCCTATCTTCAACCTTTTGAATTTCTTCTGGTGTCATGGCGGCAAAATGGGAGAAGTCGAAGCGGGTAATTTTCTCGTTTACCAGCGATCCTTTCTGCTCGACATGCTTACCCAATACCTCGCGCAATGCCGCGTGAAGTAAATGGGTGGCTGAGTGGTTATTCATCGTAAGCTTTCGCTTGCCGAATTGAACAACAGCCTTGAATGTTGCTGTCAGATCAGAAGGAAGTTTATCGGTAAAGTGAACAATCAATTCATTTTCTTTCTTTGTATCGGTTATGCTAATCTTCTCTCCTTTTGCCTCGATGTATCCTGTATCGCCAACCTGTCCGCCACTCTCAGCATAGAACGGAGTTTTATCAAACACCAGTTGATATACCTCTTTGTTCTTCACGATAAGTTTGCGGTACCTGACCATCTTCACCTCTGCTTCGAGGAAATCGTAACCGATAAATTCTGTTTTGACATCATCGCCTACCAAAACCCAATCGCCTGTCTCTTTGGTGGCATCGGCCTTGGAACGGGATTTCTGTTTTTCCATTTCAACCTTAAAGCCGTTCTCATCAACCGTGAACCCGCGCTCCCGGGCGATCAGAGAAGTTAAGTCTAAAGGAAATCCGAAGGTATCGTAGAGTTCAAAGGCCTGTTCACCACTAATTGACTTCAGCCCTTCAATGCGTTTAAGTCCTTTCTCCAACGTCCTCAAAAAGGATGTTTCCTCCTCAAAAATTACTTTACTCACGTAATCTTTCTGCGATTCAAGCTCACTGAATACATCTTTAAGCTGACCTCCTAAAACGGAAACAAGCTTGTAGAGGAACGGCTCTTTGAAATTCAGGAAGGTAAAACCGTACCGTACGGCTCTTCTGAGGATACGTCTGATCACATAACCGGCCCCCGTATTGGACGGCAGCTGACCATCGCAAATAGCGAAAGAAACTGCGCGGATATGGTCGGCCATCACGCGCAAGGCAATATCTGTTTTTTCGTTTTGTTTATACTTTACATGTGCGGCCTCAGCAATGAAGTTGATAAGCGGAGAGAACACATCGGTATCGTAATTCGAGGTTTTCTTTTGAATGGCCATGCACAAGCGCTCGAAACCCATACCGGTATCAACGTGTTGCGCAGGTAGTTTTTCGAGCGAACCATCTGCCTTACGGTTAAACTCCATAAACACCAGGTTCCAGATTTCCACCACCTGAGGATGATCACTATTCACCAGGTCTTTTCCCGGTTTCTTTCCAACTTCATCGTCTGAACGAAGATCAATATGAATCTCAGAGCAAGGTCCACACGGCCCGGTCTCACCCATCTCCCAGAAATTATCTTTCTTCTTGCCATGAATAATCCGGCCGTCTTCTACAAATCGCTTCCATAGTTGTATGGCTTCCTCATCTACCGGAAGGTTGTCGCCTTTATCGCCACCAAAAACACTGACATATAACCTGTCTTTAGGAAGTTTGTAGACTTCTGTTAGTAATTCCCATGCCCACTCGATTGCTTCTTTCTTGAAATAATCTCCAAAACTCCAGTTACCGAGCATCTCAAACATGGTATGGTGATAGGTATCAATACCAACCTCCTCTAAATCGTTATGCTTGCCGCTTACGCGGAGGCATTTTTGGGTATCGGCAATGCGATTGGTTTTTGGAGTGGCGTTACCCAGGAAATAATCTTTGAACTGCACCATTCCTGAGTTGGTAAACAGCAGCGTAGGATCGTTTTTCAGCACCAGGGGTGCCGAAGGAACAATCTGATGCCCCTTTTTCTTAAAAAACTCTAAAAACAACTGTCTGATCTCACTCGATTCCATTAACACCTGAACATTTAACTTTTATGATTTTTAGTATATTCACCCGCCAATTACCTCATGGGTACGGGCTGAACGAGCAAAAATAAGGGGCTGAGAGGTAGATTTCGCAGTCTTTATACAATTTTTTAACCTGATGAGCCTATCGAAATATCATTACAACTCTGATACCTGTCGATACGAACCTACCCGAACTAACTTCTTTGGGATTGCCGGATATGGAGTGCTTTTCATCCTTTCAACAGCCCTGATTTTTTGGGGTATGCTTACCCTTCATAGTAAGTTCTTCCTGTCTGAGCGCGGAAAAGCGCTAAAAAAGGAAAATATAACCATGGTCAGGCATCAGGCTTCGCTTGAGCAAGGGTTGGCTTCGGTAAACACAGTGTTGAAAAATTTAGAGCAGAAAAACTCAGTTCTCCACCAGAAAATTTTTGAAACGCCTGTTGAGTCTGCACCTCAGCGTACATCCGGTCACACTAACCTCATTCAAGCCGATGAGCAGGAATTTAAAACTGCGGCCAGCGAAATAGAGAAGAAGTCGGTTGAGCTTTCACGAGCATCAGTCAACCATAATATACAATTCAGCACCTTTGAGTTTGGTGCAAAAGAACTCAGTTTTCTGATGACCATTCCTTCTATTCAGCCTGTTGAAAATCCTGAGTTAACGAAACTTGTTTCTGGTTTCGGAAACCGGATTAATCCGTTTCACAAAGGTAATTATAAGCATCCGGGCGTTGATTTCGCTGCACCACGTGGAACACCGGTAATGGCAACAGCTAAAGGAATTGTAGTGGATATTCAGCGTGGTTCAACCTTACAGGCTGGCTACGGCAATTTTGTGGAGATTGATCATGGAAATGGTATCATTACCCGGTACGCACACATGGAAGATGTGCAAGTCAGGGTTGGTCAACGTTTAACTAAAGGGTTTGTTATCGGCACCGTTGGTATGAGTGGTGGTGCTGTGGCGCCTCATGTACATTATGAAATTATTCGTCACGGAAAACAGGTAGACCCCGTTCCGTACATGATGGAAAACATAAGCAGTGATGCGTTTGCATCCTTATTAAAACTTGGTTTAAAGAAAAATCAATCGCTGGATTAGGTGAAGCGTGTATTTCTATATAACCCAAAAACCTGCCAGTACGAACCTCAGTTTCTTACAGGAAGAAGTGTTGTGCGCCAGCTCTTGCTGTTCTTTGTTCTTTCAGCAGTTGTTGCGTTGGGTTTGTGCACCTGGTATGTCAACCATTATGCACCATTAGAAGAACAGTTTTTGGAGCGTGAAAACCTGGCACGTCACCACGAATGGAACTCGTTGCAAAAGGAAATAGAGGTTGCATATTCTCAACTAAATGAACTTATCGACCAGGATGACTACAATTATCGCGTAATTCTTGATTTACAGCCTTTGGGGGATGCCGTTCGCGAGGCGGGTTATGGTGGTGCTGAGCCAGTTTACATGGAGGAGGTAAAGGGTTATCAATTTATTTCCAGCACTTACAAGCGATTTGAAAAACTCAGACATCAGTTAGATGTGGAAAAGCAGTCATTTGAGGAACTCAACAATACAATAGAAACAAAAAGAACTATGTGGGCATCACGCCCGGCTATTCAGCCAATCGACAATAGAGATTTAGTTCGGTTACATACCACCTATGGCCTAAGGTTTCACCCGTTGTTAGGGTACGTGAGACCACATAAAGGGCTTGACTTTACGGCAGACCGGGGAACACCTGTTTATGCCACGGGCGATGGCCAGGTTCTCACCTCCTATTATTCAAATTCTTACGGCAATGTGATCTATTTAGACCATGGTTTCGGCTTTGAGACACGCTATGCACACCTTACCCGGTACATTGTGGAGACAGGAGATTCGATTAAACGCGGACAGATAATCGGCTATGTAGGAAACACTGGCACTTCGGTATCACCTCACCTGCACTACGAAGTACTTTTTAAAAACGAGCAGATCAATCCAATGAATTTCTTTCAGCGTGACCTCAACAATGAAGAGTATGCAAGACTGATAAAGCTTGTAAACCCTAATAATTCTTCGTTGGATTAGTTACCTTTGTTTTCAATATGGTCATGACTTTAAAAAAGGGTTCGAATAAAAAATCCATTCGCCATGTGATTAAGGAAATCACTAAAAAATCCACAAAAACTGGCTTAAAGGCTTCTAAGTATGCAGGAAGCATTAAGTTCAAAGAGGATGGATTGGTGCTGCAAAAGCGTTGGAGAGATGAGTGGTCATAAGCTATTCGTAGACACAAATATTATCATCCATTTCCTTTCAGGGGATAAAACACTCACAGAACTACTTGAAGGCAAATCAATTTTTATTTCGATCATAACAAAACTGGAACTCTTAAGCTACCATGATCTTACTGAAAGAGATCAGAAAAAACTTGAGGGTTTTCTTTCAGAATGTACTGTCGTAGAACTTAATTCTACAGTTCAAAACAAGACAGTTGAAATAAGGAAACAATATAAACTAAAGCTTCCCGACAGCATTTTTGTAGCAAGTGCCATCTGGCTTGACTTGCCAATTATTTCATCAGATCGATCACTCAGGAATCTCAAAGAAGGGACTATTCTATACTATGAAAAAAAATAGGATTAAAGGTATTTTGATTTCCCTCTTGATACCTATACTATGTATCGGTCAACCGAAAGACACGCTAACTATTATCGGTGTTGGTGATATTATGATGGGAAGCAACTATCCAAACGCTGTTTTACCTCCACAGAATGGTGCCCTTCTTATGAAAGAAGTAGAGCACATTCTAAAAAATGCCGATGTAACCTTTGGCAACCTGGAAGGTACCCTGCTCGATTCAGGGGGCACACCTAAATCCTGTCGCGATCCCAAAGTATGTTACGCTTTCCGAAGTCCGGTGCGGTACGTCCAAAATTTAATTAATGCAGGATTTGATGTTATGAGCCTGGCTAATAATCATGCAGGCGATTTTGGCGATGTTGGTAGAAAAAGTACGATTAAAACATTAGATGATGCCGGCATTTTACATACGGGACAATTACCCAAACGCTACGTAACTTTCGAAAGAGAAGGAATTCGTTATGGCCTAGCTGCCTTTTCACCCAACAGTAACTGCATCAGCATTAACAACCTTCGCGAAGCCCAGGAAATTGTTAAAGAACTCAACGGGATTTGCGATATCGTAATCGTTTCGTTTCATGGCGGAGCCGAAGGTGGCCAGTACCAGAATGTTCCGCGTAAACATGAGCTTTTTCATGGCGAAGACCGGGGTGATGTGTATAACTTTTCACACCAATTAATTGATGCCGGAGCCGATATAATCTTTGGTCATGGCCCGCATGTAACCCGTGCCGTTGAAGTCTATAAAAACCGTTTTATAGCCTACAGTATGGGTAATTTTTGCACCTATGGTGGGATTAACGTATCAGGAATCAATGGTCTGTCACCCATTATTAAAGTATTTACCGACAAAACAGGAAATTTTTTCAAGGCAGAGGTAACCGCAACCTATCAAATTTCCCGCGACAGGGTGAAAATTGACATGGAAAAACGGGTGATTAAAAAATTACAGGAACTCACAAAAAAAGATTTCCCGGAAGTGCCTGTTCGCATTGACGATAATGGATTAATTACCTACATTGCTCGACAAGATGGCTTATAAAGAAAAGGAAATCGAGAAACTCTACTACTCCATAGGAGAAGTAGCAGAACAATTCAATGTAGCACCATCCCTTATCCGTTTTTGGGAGTCTGAGTTTGACCTCATCAAACCGAAAAAGAACCGCAAGGGTAACCGGCAGTTCACTAAAGAAGACATCGACAATGTTCGCACCATTTACCACCTTGTTAAAGAGAAAGGATTTACCCTGCAAGGCGCTAAAGAGATGTTGCGTAACGACAATAACTCGGTAAAAGATAAAATCGAGATGATTGACTCCCTCCGCTCTGTTCGCAGCTTCCTGGTCGAACTCCGCGACAAACTTCAGTAATCCAAAATTTCAGATTCAGAATTCAAAATTGTTTATTTTGAGTTTTTTACCTTGAATTCGCATTCATGGATCAAAGCCGCCTCTCCTTATTGGCCCTTCATTTTATTCCAGGTGTTGGCGATTACCTCATTAAACAGGTTGTTAGTTATTGTGGCTCGGCCGAGAAAGTATTCAAAACCCCAAAAGGAAAACTGCTGAAAATACCAGGCGTGGGGGCAGTTACAGCCGAAGCCATTCTTAATGGGAAACCTTTCGAAAAAGCCGAGAAAGAACTAAGGAAAGCTGAAAAAGATTCTGTTGAACTGCTCTTCTTTACAGATAAAAAATATCCATCGCGATTAAAAAGTATTCCTGATGCTCCTTCGATCTTATACGTTAAGGGTAATATCGACTTTGAAAATTCTAAAACGGTCGGAATTGTTGGTACGCGGCAAGCTACATCCTATGGAAAAGAACGGGTAGAGGAACTGGTAAAAGAATTAGCACCGCATGGTGTGTTGATCGTTAGCGGACTGGCTTACGGGGTTGATATTCACGCGCACAAATATGCATTAAAACAAGGTTTGCCAACCGTTGGAGTCATGGGCAGTGGTATGGATATTATTTATCCCGCCACGCATAAAGAAACAGCCTTGAAAATGCTGGATCATGGCGGACTGGTTACTGAAAACCCGTTTGGCACCAAGCCCGATGCCCACAATTTTCCACAGCGAAATCGAATTATTGCCGGTTTAATAGATGCGCTGGTGGTTGTTGAAGCAGCCGAAAAAGGTGGAGCATTAATAACTGCCGAGATTGCCAATGGCTATAATAAGGATGTGTTTGCTTTTCCAGGCAGCATTGGAGAAACATTTTCTGCCGGATGCAATAGCCTGATCAAAACCAACAAAGCGCATCTGCTCAGTTCTGTCAAAGACCTGGAGTACATCATGGGGTGGGATGCCGCAGCTTCTAAAAAGAAAATCAAACCTGCCCTATCACTGGCCGGGTTTGACGAGGCAGAACAATGTGTTCTGAAAATTATGATCGAGAAAAAGGCTGCTGTCTTGATTGATGAACTTAGCTGGAAATCAAACTTACCGATTAGTCAGCTTGCATCCGTATTGCTTGGTCTCGAATTTAAAGGGGTAGTGAAATCCTTGCCGGGAAAGCAGTATGTTGTTGTACACTAAGGTAAAATTGTAATCTTGAAAATGGAGATCAATCCCTCTTCTGATTACACTTTTCTTTGATGAGTTCATAAGCCTTTAAATCGCCTAACTCTCCGGCTTTGCTCAGATCAAGACACCCGTTTTTAGTGTCACCAAATTCTATTCGTAGAATACCACGCATACTAAAGGCGCTTGCATTTTTAGGATTAATCTGGATGATTTTAGTACAATCATTGATCGCATCCTGGTAGGCTTGTAAAAATTGTTTGGCCTTTCCCCTGCTAAAGTACGCTTCAACATAATTTTCATTAATGGTAATGGCAGCAGTGTAGTCGTCTACCGCACCGTAATAATCCTGCAATTTCATTTTCACATTACCACGGGCATAAAGGGCATCGGCAAATTTGGGGTTCTTTTCAATGGCCAGGTTATAATCTTTCATTGCCCCGTGACGGTCTTCAAAATTATCTTTTATGTTTCCGCGCAGGTAGTATGCAGCAGCGTAATTTGGATCGAGCTCTATTGCCTCATTCAAATTAACAAGCGCTTCAACATATTCTTCTTTTTCCAATAAATCGCGCCCTTTTTGGGTGTAGTCCTTAGCAGATTTTTGAGCCTCGGTAAACGAAACAACTAATAGTAAGCCAATCAAAAGAAAAGATTTCATGATGAACTGTTTATGATAGAACAAAAATAACCCATAATCGTGCCCAACTTACCAACAAGTAATATTTTCAATGTTTCGCAAAAATTTCACCGGCTAATTTAAGCGATTCCAAAAATGCTTGTTCAGAAATTCCCTTAACCGCTTTTCTTTCCTGAAGGTAGGAAAGAATAGTCTCGGTTGCCAGGTTCCCAACCAACTCGTCTTTCGCCATGGGGCAACCTCCAAACCCCATTATGGCTCCATCAAATCGTTTACAGCCGGCCTCATAGGCTGCATTAATTTTCTCCAGCGCACTAGCTGGATTTGAATGAAGGTGGACACCCAATTCGATGCCTGAAAAACTTTTCGATAAAGAAGTAAATAAGTAGGTGATTTGTTGTGGCGTAGCAACCCCAATGGTATCGGCCAGCGAAACAATTTCAATACCAAGCGTACTCAGAATATCAACAAATTTTCCTACCACCTCCATATCGTAAGGGTCATTGTAGGGATTTCCAAAACCCATACTGATATAAACTACCTGTTGCTTCCCTTTTTTAGTGCAGATGTTTTGAATTTCCGTAAGCGTATTGAGTGCCTCAACAATTGATTTGTTTGTATTGCGCTGCTGAAATGTTTCTGAAATAGAAAGTGGAAACCCGAGATATTGAATGGAGTCATACTTAGCCGCTTCCTCGGCACCGCGTGTATTGGCCACAATAGCTAAAAGCTTGGATTTAGTATCGTTCAACGCAAGTCCAGCCAGCACTTCTGTAGTATCGCGCATCTGAGGAATTGCCTTAGGAGACACAAAACTACCAAAGTCGATAGTATCAAATCCGACCTTCAACAACTGGTTGATATAGTCAATTTTCCTTTTAGTAGGAATAAATTTATTCATCCCCTGCATGGCATCCCTGGGACATTCAATAACCTTCATGCACTCATGTTTAACAGTAAAACAAAAATAGGGTAAACTTCAATGGCAGGAAATTATTTACAATAGTCGTTCATAAAAGCATTTTGTCTGCAAAAACAGTATTTATCCAGTATTATTGGAATAAACTACATTCAAATTTAAGATCCCACGTATGCCGCTACCCGAATATTTCGGAACTCTTGGAACAAAACGAGCTGCTCACCTGCTGAGGAGGGCAACCTTTGGTCCGACAAAAGCACAGATTGATGCCTTTGCCTCACTTACACCTGCCCAGGCTATACAGCAACTATACAGGCAACCAATACCGGATGCACCACCCGCTATAGATCCGGATACGAACGAACCCTGGGTTATCAGCGGTAATACCGATCCTGAAAAGGAAGAGTTTGAGTACATGGAATTCTTTAAGCGATGGTTTGTCGGTCAAATGATGAGTGTCGGTGTAGGTGCCGCGCAATCGCTTGCGTATTCGGCAAGGGAGAAGGTTGTATTCTTCATCCATAGCCACCTGACAGCTATTGCAGAAAAAATAGGAAGCAGTCGTGCCCTATACTATCAAAATCAACTCTTCCGATTGTATGCCCTGGATGCGCTTGCCTCCCCTGTTGTACCACCCGATAAACTCAACTTCAAAGAACTAACAAAAAAAGTGAGTGTCGACAATGCCATGCTAAGGCTTTTGGATGGAAACCTGAACGTAAACGGTAGTCCAAATGAAAACTACGCACGGGAACTCATGGAACTGTTTAGCATTGGACGCGGGCTGGAGAATTCATTGCCACCACCCACCGGCCAGGGTGACTATATCTACTTTAAAGAACAGGATGTGCAAGAGGCCGCACGGGTGTTGTCTGGTTTCATATTCGATGAGTCCTTTTCAAACATAGACCCCGATACACTTTTGCCCCGTGGCAATGTTCGAGGCAGTGTTACGAATGCATCAGGCCATGATAATGACCCCAAGCAATTTAGCAACAGCTTTATAGATTCAGGAACAGGGCTTCCGTATGTTATTGAACCCGATCCACTTCTATTAAACGGAACCAATGCAACTGAACAAAGCGCATTGGATGAGGTTGGCCAATTAATTGACATGATTTACGCGCAAAATGAAACCGCCAATCATATTTGCCGCAAACTCTATCGCTTCTTTGTTTACCATGAAATAACGGATTCCATCAACACCAATATTATTTCGGTAATGGCCGATACTTTCCGCACCAATAATTTCAAACTGCAACCTGTAATTGAAAACCTGCTTCGAAGTCAGCATTTTTATGAAGCAGCCGCTGGAATAACAGACGATAATTTTGGCGGAATCATCAAGTCTCCGCTTGACCTTGTTACCGGTTCGTTGCGCTTCTTTGGGCACACCATTGCCGATATGACCTCTGACCCTGCAGGTTTTTATGAACAAACAGGCGACATCATTTCTTTATTGGGAAATCAGGGGATGAATTTTTACCAACCATTTGATGTGGCCGGTTATGATGCCTACCATCAATACCCGATTTATCACAGAAGCTGGATTTCCGTTAACTACCTAACCAACCGGTATGAGTTTATTGCCCGCCTTATCGATCCCATGTCTGACAGCTTGCTCAAGATAAACGCCTATCAATATATCAGAGACAACATCCCTGTTGGCATCGCATCCAACGCACGAAGCCTGGTCATCGAGTTAGTACAAAACTTACTTCCCCTGACCGACAATCTTAACTTCGATACTGCTACCGATGACAATGCTACCATTACTGCCGAGCGCCTGAATTATTTCCTGGTCACGTTCCTTTCCAATTTTGATCCTGACCCGGAAGCAGCCTGGACAAACCGGTACACTAATCAATTTGGGGTTTCAACCATGGAAGGACAGGTTAGAAATTTATTTAATGCCCTACTGCAGTCACCCGAGTATCAACTTCAATAATCCGGCACATGAAAAGAAGAAGTTTTATTAAGAAATTACCCATCGTTGCAGGTATTCCGTTTGCACTGGGTGGCATTCCGCTTAAAGCGATGGGTGCTAACCCGCTATCGCGATTGGCCAGATTAAGTAATAATGGCCGTGTACTCATCATCCTGCAACTGCATGGTGGTAATGACGGGCTAAACATGCTTATTCCGGTTGAACAGTATGACTTGTATTATAGCCGCAGAGCAAACATTGCCATACCGGCAAAAAACAGTTTACGAAAATACATTCCTCTCGACAGCACACTTCCCTCCGATGCACAAATAGGACTTCACCCCGATATGACCGCCATCAAAGGTATGTACGATTCAGGCCGAGTAGCATTTGTACAGGGTGTATCTTACAAGAATAACAATGGATCACACTTTCGTGGGAGAGACATTTGGTTCATGGGGGGCGGGGCCGATGATTATTACCCTTCCGGATGGGTAGGCCGCTATCTGCAAAAGGAGTTTGAAGAACTGGGTCAATACCCTGAGGATTTCCCTAACGACCAAATGCTTGACCCACTGGGAATTGAAATGGGCAGCGATGTTTCCCTGATCTTCCATCAACAGGGAAATATTCCAACCTCTATTTCATTAGATAACGTGGCACAGTTTGCTGAACTGGTGGATACCTTACAGGGTTTTCAGGATATTGAGATTGATCCCCGTGGAAGGCCGCCAGCATTGGTTGAAAACTCTCCCTACTGGAAAGAATTAAATTGGATATTAGGACTCGAGCAAAAGTCTGATGACTACGCACAACGTCTTTACGATGTATGGACTGCGGGAGGTGGAGGTACACCCAATGGAGGAACTTCCGTTGTGTACCCGGAAGTATATCCGTTCAATGCTCCGAATGGCAGCAAACGTAATAACCTATCAGGCCAGCTTAAACTAATTGCACAACTTTTGGCAGGAGGCTGCCAAACAAAAGTGTTCATGGTGAAGATAGGAGGTTTTGATACCCATGCCGAACAAACAACGGACTATGATCCAACCATGGGGTCTCATGCTGCGCTTATGTATCATATCTCATCAGCAATGAAAGCGTTCCAGGATGACCTGAGAAGCCGAGGTATTGAAGATAAAGCATTAACTGTTACCACCTCTGAATTTGGAAGACGGGTACATTCAAACGGCAGTTATGGAACCGATCACGGAACGGGCGGCCCCATCATGATTTTCGGCCGTGGCGCAAACCCGGGGGTTGTCGGCAAAGTACCTGACATGAACCTGAATAACATTGAGATGCAGTATGATTACCGCCAGGTGTACGCCAACATACTGAAAGACTGGATGGAGGTTGATCAGGCCGTAATCACCAACGACATTTTCTTCGGTAACTTCATTGATGGCCCCCGCGAAGAAGGCGGAAATTACGAACCGCTGCCTTTGGCCAACAGTGTTATTACCGGAAATGATAATTTTATTGCAGAGCGATACACGTTAGAGCAATGCCATCCAAACCCCGCAAAGGTATTTACAAACATTTCCTTCCGGGTAAATCATGAGTTGCCCGTTACCATTAACTTATTTGATAGTCGCGGTGAGCATATCAGGCTCCTCCTGAATCAATCCTTCTCACCTGGCTTTCACACTGTTCAGGTGCAGGTTTCAGACCTGAAGGCCGGAGTGTATATTTATCAAATGAAAGCAGGTTCCTTTAAGGATTCTAAAAAATTAGTTGTTGTGAAATAGTAAACGGGTATTAAGCTATGAAAAGATTCTACCTCCTGGCCCTTTGCTTACTGATAAGTCTGACGAGTTACAGTCAGGTAAAAAGAAAAAAATCACCTGCCTTCAATACACAGGGAAAGCAAAAAAACACCTTTCTGGAAAAGCAATGGTGGCTTGGCTTTAAGGGTGGCATTAACTTTACCGGTGCGGTAGTTGAGAAATCATACGCTGTTATTTCCCCCACGAATTTTTCAGTCTCACAAACCAAGAAGACATACGACAACTACGCTGCTGTTGGTAGCCAGGCAACAGTGGAGGTAACCTTTTACTTCAAAGGATTTAATTTCAGCCTGCAGCCAACCTACCGTCATTCTGTATTTTCCTACACCACCCATGCAGCATGGCATGAGGATAACGTTCCAATGCTTGAACTCAATTACCATCAGGATCAGCAGCTCGATTATGCTGAGTTTCCCTTCTTGATTAAGTATGATATCATGCAGAGTAAACTGAGGCCTTACGTACAGGTTGGTGCTTACTATACCATTCTTCTTAATGCTAATAAATCAGTTGAACTTTCAGGTGTTGATTATGCATCGGGGGCTGAAAATGAGTTTACCGAACCTGACATCATAGTGGGGGCCGATGACATCTTTGCCAAATATAGCTGGGGATTAATGGCGGGAGCCGGAGTCAATTACCATGTCGGAAACATTCGTCTAAATTTGGATTTGGCGTACCGCAAAGGTATGAGCCTGGCAAACGCAACCGAGAAAAGATATTCGAACGACCGGCTAACCGGTGCGGGTGACGTAATGGATGACATTAAACTGAATAATTTTTCTATTTCTATCGGATGTCTCTTCCCACTTCGATTCTTAACAAGCGGATTCCAATCACTCGACAGACCCTGATCTTTATGATGCTTAAAAAATATAGCCTTCTATTCCTTTCTCTCCTGCTGGCAACTGCCTGTTTGGAAGAATCCACCACGGCCATTGATGAGCAGGCATTCACCAAAATTTTTGACAACGATCAGTTTGATGGTTCCTACTATCCTATTGATATGCGCGAAACTTCCGATGGCGGATATCTGATATTGGGCGGCCGCAGCCTTGACGACACAAACTTTAGCGGAATTTATATTTTGAAGGCCGACCGATACGGAAACTTTGAAAAAGAACTGGAAGTGCCTGCCGACTATGTAAACCCCATAGGGCAACTCATTCCTTCAGCTGGAACTCTCAAGTTCTTTTGTATGGATCCCCTAACCCTGCAAACTTTCATCGCAACCGTTGATGAGCAAGCAGAAAATGTTTCCATGGAACCGCTCAGTGTTTCTTTGTCTTACCCTGCCGCAGCCGCACCAGACGGAAATAACGTTATCCTGTTAAGTTACAATGATCTGGACAAGCAATCTGTTATTTCACTGATGAGTCCATCCGGGAATGTCACAGCCTCCAAAGGCTATACCATTGGTGCCGGTGATGCAGTAGAAGAACCCATCATCAACCACTTTCTCCGCACAGGAAAACAATTTCCCTTCCTGGTGGGTCGTATTCCTGGCGGACTGTACTACTTTAATGGCTTTTACAACTATACCTTTTCACTTGCTTTCACCAACCTGACACAAGATACTCCTAATGGTGTGGTGCAAGGCCAGCAGGATGACGGAGGATTTAGCGCAGCGGTACCCATCAGCGGATCAACCTTTGCGGCATCTACCTTTAATTTCGGGGATAATAGTTTATTGCCCACCGTTATTTTAAATACATCAGGTGTTACATCCAGTGTGGATCTGGACGGGAACCACTTCCCCGAATTGGAATTAAATGCAACCGTCAGAATTATCCGTACAACTTTAAATGGAAAAAATGTGGTGGTTTACGGAAGTAATACAAAATCAAAACAAATTGGACTATACTTTTATGATGAGGCAACAGGTAAGTTTTTAGGCAGTGAATACGTTGGATACTCTAATCCATTTGAAATTGCATCGCTGATTCAAACAACCACGGGCGACCTGGCTATTTGCGGAACAACCTATATGGCCGGACGCTTACCACGGTTTTGCCTGATAAAACTTTCCAAACGCAGTTTGAAAGGCATCTGAAGTCATATTAAAATATTTCTCATTTTTGTTCCTGATGTAATGTAAAACGCATGGTAATTCAGGAACAAACCGACCTCCTTCCCTATAACACTTTTAAAATTCAAGCCAAAGCGAAGTACTTTGTCTCCATACGTACTGAGCAGGACTTTTTAGAACTCATTCAAACCCCGATATACAAAACAGAAAAAAATATTGTGTTGGGGGGCGGCAGTAACATTCTGCTGACCGGTGATTTTGACGGGCTTGTTATTAAAATGGATATCAAAGGTATTCAAACAGTAGCAGAGGATGATGATACCATTACCTTAAAAGTTGGTGGTGGAGAGACCTGGCATAGCTTCGTAATGCATTGTGTGTCGAATAATTGGGGTGGCATTGAAAATTTATCACTTATACCAGGCACAATAGGCGCAGCGCCACTGCAAAACATTGGTGCATATGGCGTAGAGATCAAAGATGTGATCAAAAATGTGTCAACACTCGACCTTCAAACAGGAGACATAGTTGTCTTCACCAATGAAGAATGTGCGTTTGGTTACCGCGAAAGTATCTTCAAACAGAAGTATAAAGGAAAAAAAATTATTTCAAGTGTTACTTTAACACTGACCAAGAAAAATCATCATTTTAATACCGCATACGGAGCCATACAAGACACACTTAAACAGCAAGGAGTACACGATCTTTCTATTCAATCGATCAGTCGCGCAGTGATTACCATACGACAACAAAAATTACCCGACCCATCACAGATCGGTAATGCAGGAAGTTTCTTTAAGAACCCAACAGTGACTGCTGAACGCTATGATTCGCTCAAAAAACAGCATCCGGAAATACCCGGCTACTCTTCTGAAAATCAGCATGTTAAAATACCTGCTGCCTGGCTGATTGAATCGTGTGGATGGAAAGGAAAGACATTTAACAACATTGGTGTTCATGCGCATCAGGCGCTTGTTCTGGTAAACTACAAAAATGGAACAGGCGAAGAAATCTGGAAGCTTGCGAAAGAAATTATATCATCAGTGAAAGAAAAATTCGGTATTGAATTACAACCAGAAGTGAATGTTCTCTGATAATTTTTTTGATGCTGTCTATGCGTTGATCAAGCTGTGTAAAAAATCCGCTCCCGAAAAAAAAAGATGAAAAATTTTTGCGAATTAAAATTTTGTTATAACTTTTCGTAAGTTTTTAACATAAAAATTAAAAAACGCTATGGCAAAGAAAGCAAAAAAGGCTGCTAAGAAAAAAGCAGCTAAGAAGAAGAAGTAATTAGGTAGACCCTAAAGAAACTTTGCGAAGGGAAGCGATTTAGAATCACTTCCCTTTCGTTTTTTATGACAACGTTATATTACAATCTCCTTCTCATATTTCATTCGGTTGCGGTAATATTCTGAGATCAATTCTTGTAACCTCCAATTGACCCCCGTACCTTCCACTATCAATTTATTTAAACTCCTGAGCCATGGCTAAAAAATCAACAAAGAATGTTGCCAGGAAAGCCGCAACAGCAACTCCAAAACGTACGGCATCAAAAGAAAAAAAAGTTTCTGCTACCCCCACGGTTGAAAAAACAGCCGAAGATGTTTTGAAAAAACTAAAAACACTTAACCGCGAACCAAGCCTGCAGGCAGACTTACAATGGTGCCTGGGAAGTTATCGATATGATAAAAATCCATCAGGGTTATATACTATGATTGGAAAAGCATTGCCGATATTAAAGGAAGCAGCCATATCAAATGCCAAAGCCGTATCGGCTGCATTCTTAAAAAGTGTGGAAAAGACGATGAACAGCCGCTGATCAGATCATATGGGTGACATTCGTTAGTTCACCTTTGTACTGTTCAGCCATAATTCCAAAACGATTCAGAAAATCCACACCCTCATCGCTTATAAGCCCCTTATGTTCGGCATAGGAGTTCAGATATAAGACCCGTTTAATGCCCATGCTATAGATGATGCGGGCACAGGAAAGGCAAGGCGAAAGGGTTACGTATAAAGTTGCCCCTTCTACATCAGTTTTATTTTTTACCGCATACAGGATGGCATTTTGCTCGGCATGAATTGCCAATGAGCAACCTCCTTTAGAGTCGCGGGGGCAGCCGGCATCAGGCCACTCCTCGTCACAGTTATGTGTACCCGATGGGGGGCCATTATAACCTATGGAAATAATTCGCGTGTCTTTTGTTAACACTGCACCAACATGGCGTTTAATGCAGTGAGATCGCTTGGCCAGGTTAACCGCCAGTTCCATAAAAATATCATCAAATGCAGGTCGCGCCATGTGGAATGAGTAAAAATGACTATCGTTTTTATATATTCGCCAAGTTAAATTGAATAATGATTCGCACAAAACTCATTCTTAGTCTCCTGTTGCTTTCATGTCACCTTGTTGCCCAGGATTCACCTCCGGTTCGCCCCAGTCCAACTGCAATTGCTTCCGCCCGTTACAAAGACTCGTATGTAAAAATAACGTATTGCCAGCCCCGTAAACGTGGCCGTGAGATTTTTGGAGGCCTGGTGCCCTTTGCACAGGTGTGGCGTACTGGTGCCAATGAAGCCACGGAAATAACCCTTACGCGTGATACATTTGTGCGCGATACGATTGTAACAGCAGGTACGTATTCGCTCTTCACTATCCCTGAAAAAGATCATTGGGTAATCATTCTGAATAAAGAACTTGGCTTATGGGGTTCTTATAACTATAATTCTAAGATGGATGTAAGACGCTTTACAGTGCCCGTTGAGCCTACCGGTAATGAACTATTCGAATCGTTTACCATTTTGATCAACCAGCGTAACAGTGTGGCCGATATTTTGCTTCTGTGGGATAAAACAAAAGTCAGCATTCCTATTCAATTCATAGAACCGAAACCCTGATGAAACAGTTTACTTCCCTCCTTGCATGCATCACGATTGTCATTTCTGGATTTTCGCAGGAAACAGAACTTGATAAAAGAGGCGGATTCAAGAACATCAAATTAGCCTCCCCCATTGACTCGGTTGTTGGAGCTGTATTCAAAAAAGATTTCAAGGAAAAAGGCCATCACGATGCACGATTATATTTCATTGAAAATCCCGATTACCAAACCATTGGCGATGTAAAGGTTGAGCGTATAGAAGCGAAGGCATACAAAGGCCTTATCTACGATATTTTGGTTGTCACAAATAAAGATGAACGACTGATGAAAGGCCTGGAAAAGGCATTGGGTAAGCCGGTTTACAATGTTCGGGATGAATCCTATAACTGGACCGGTAAAAATGTATCGTTACGATTTAAGTCTCACGCCAAAAATCAACTTCAACTTCATTATACATCGTCAGTTGTATATAAGATGATGAAAGAAGATAAAGCCAAAAAAATTGATGATATCTCAGAAGATTTTTAGGCCTCTCCTACCTATTTGCCTGGTATGAAATCCGGTAGATAACGTTTGCATGATCATCCGATACCAGCATGGAACCATCGGGCAACATTAAAACATCAACTGGCCGGCCCCACGCTTTTTGTGTAGCATCATCCAGCCAGCCGCTGGCAAAAGTCTCATAACTTACAGCTTTGTTGTTACCCTGAATTTTCAGAAGGCTTACCCGATACCCGATTTTCTTACTGCGGTTCCATGATCCATGCTCTGCTATAAAAATATTATTCCGGTACATTTCCGGAAATTGAATACCCGTACAAAATTTTAAACCAAGCGGGGCTACATGCGGCCCTAATGATCGTGCCGGAGAGGTGAACTCATTGCACGCATGTTTCCTTCCAAATTCAGGATCCTGAATAGTTCCTGCATGACAATACGGATAACCAAAATGCATCCCAATCTTAGGTGCATGGTTGAGTTCACAAGGCGGAAGATCATCACCCAACATATCGCGGCCGTTATCGGTAAACCATAATTCTTTTGTTGACGGATGCCAGGTAAACCCAACGGTATTGCGCACCCCATGGGCATACACTTCCCTGCCGGTGCCATCGGCATTCAAACGGGTTATGGATGCATAAATTTCTTCATCAGGATCGCAAATATTACAGGGAGCTCCTACCGGTACGTAAAGTTTTCCATCCGGCCCAAAGGCAATATATTTCCAGCCATGATGCGTTTCGGTCGGAAATTGATCATTCACTACTACAGGTTTTGGAGGTGCGGCAAGCTTTGATTCGATACCCACATATTTGGTTATCCTGCTTACCTCCGCTACATATAAATCGCCATCCTTAAAGGCAACTCCGTTAGGCATATTAAGCCCCGAAGCCACTACCCATTTTTTATCGGCTTTAAAGTCGCCATTGGTATCTTTAACCGCATATACTTTGTCTCCATTTCTGTTACCGACAAAAATGGTACCAGCCGGACTAATGGCCATTGACCGTGCATTTTCTACTTCGGCAAACACTTCGATCTTAAACCCAGCAGGTAGTTTAATTTTGTCTAACGGTAAGGTCTTCTGATAACCGGTCAGAGCAGGAACGCTGCCGTCCTCAGTTACGGAACCAATTTCGTTACCTTCTGTTCGTGAACCACCGGAACACTGAAGCAACAATACAATAATACCATAAAATGCCAGCGGTTTGATTTGCAGTTTCATTCTCATACAGGGAAGGTAAAATATTTGTAAATGAATTGAAACTGGAAGTTAGAATTGATATTTGGGAGAGAAATCTCCATTCATTTAAAAATCCTTCAATCCATCTCAAATTCCTGATTTATATTTGCGCCATGATTTCCGTTTCTAATATTTCATATTACATCGGTGGCAGGGCGCTTTACGAGAATGCCAGCATGTTTGTTAAACCAAAGGATAAGATTGGACTGATTGGATTGAACGGCCGGGGAAAATCTACACTTTTAAAAATCATTAATGGAGAATATTCACTGGATTCAGGATCGATCAGTAAGAGTAATGATTGCACCATTGGTTTTCTTAATCAGGATTTGCTCTCCTACCAAACCGATGACTCGATATTAACCGTTGCAATGGGCGCTTTTAAAGAAGTGGTTGACATTGAGCGCGAATTGGAGGTCGTCATTCATAAACTTGAAACTGAATACTCGGAAGTACTGGTTGAGAGGCTCGCCAAACTTCAGGAAAAATACGAACGACTGGATGGCTATACCATGCAGTCGAAAGCTGAGGAAATCCTGGAGGGGATTGGCTTTGCGACTGCCGACTTACACAGGCCGTTAAAAGAATTTTCAGGCGGCTGGCGCATGCGGGTGATGTTAGCAAAGCTGCTACTCGAAAAACCATCGTTGCTCATGTTGGATGAGCCTACCAACCACCTTGACCTGCCCTCCATTGAATGGGTTGAAGGTTATTTAAGAAATTATGAAGGTGCTGTTATGGTTGTATCGCACGATCGGCAGTTTCTAGATAATGTCATTACCAAAACCGTTGAAGTTACGCAGGAACAACTGTTTACCTACGAAGGAAACTACTCCTTCTATCTACAGGAAAAAGAATTGCGTCAGCAAATTCAGCAGGGTGCTTTTGAAAATCAGCAGGCAAAAATCAGGCAAACAGAGAGGTTCATCGAACGCTTTAAAGCCAAGGCATCAAAGGCAAGACAAGTGCAATCGCGGGTAAAGGCACTTGAAAAGATTGACCTGATTGAAGAAGTCATTGATGATACTGCAGCAGTTAATTTCCGGTTTAGGTTTAAACAGCAATCAGGCAGGTTTATTTGCACGTTGAAAGATGTCTCTAAATCGTATGGCCCGCTGGAGATATTAAAGAACACATCCGTTTCGTTGGAGCGCGGTGATAAGATTGCATTGGTGGGCGCCAACGGAAAAGGAAAGTCTACCCTGCTGCGAATTTTATCGGGTAGCGAGCCTATTGAGGGCGAACGAACTCTGGGCTATAATGTTATCCAGGCATTCTATGCACAACATCAGCTTGAATCGCTGCATGTTGAAAATGAAATTCTGGATGAAATGAAACAAGCAGGATCGGGAAAAACAGAACAGGAGTTAAGAAGTGTACTGGGCTGCTTTCTATTCTCTGATGAAGATCAGTACAAAAAAATCAAGGTACTGTCGGGTGGTGAGAAATCGCGTGTTGCGCTGGCAAAAACTCTGATATCGGAAGCGAACTTTTTACTATTGGATGAACCAACCAACCATTTGGATTTTATCTCTGAAAATATTCTCATACAGGCGTTGCAACAGTATGCAGGCAGCTTCATTGTAGTCTCGCACAACCGCTATTTCGTGAGCCAGATTGCTAACAAAATCTGGTACATCGAAAACAAGCAAATCAAAGAATACCCGGGTACATACGAAGAATATGAATATTGGAAAAAGAAGAACGAAGCAAACCAGGAGCCTCCCTCAGCGAAGGTAGAAGCCCCTGCCCCTAAGAAAGCACAGCCCGTTAAAACCACCGATACAAATGATAAAAGACTAAAGGCGCTTCAGAAAGAAATCAACCAGTATGAGGTAAAAATTGAAAGTCTGGAAGCACAGAAAAAAGTTCTTGAAAATGAAATGGCCAAGCCGGAAGTGTATGGAGACTTTGAAAAATTACGACTAACCCAGGAAAAATTTACAACTGTAAGTGTCTCTCTGGATGAGGCTACCAGAAAATGGGAAACATTGATTGAGGAAATCGATCAGAAAACCTAATGCTTACACTTACAACATCAATTTCTCCAGCAGCAAACTCAAAGCAAGCATAACAGAAAGAACCGCAAAGCCAATAACAGCTTTTCCAAACTCAGATTTTACACTTATCATAGCGCCAACTATTTAAAGATATACCGGAAACGGAGTGCAACATCAAATGTAACAGGTGCCGTTTCCACTGTCACTTCAGACTTATATATCGAATTGAATGCATAACGTAACCCGGGATTTACCGCCACCCTGTAATGTTCACCCACTTTATAACTAACCTCTGTTCCCAACAATCCGCTGAAATTAAGCGTACGATAAGGAGAATCGGTACCTGCGCCTTGTGATACCTTACTTAAGTCATTGTGCTCAGGTGTAAGGGTACTTTGAAAAAAGATATCGGTTGACACCCCACCATTCAATTGCATTGAAAACTGCCTATCGATAAGGATGTACCCCGCCTGCACGGGTATGCTCATAAACTGAAGGTTGCTGCTCACGCGATAAGGGCTTGTTGCAACAAGTTTTTCTTCGCTGGCTACAAATTCATTTAAAGCCGCCCCATTGCCCGGTAATGCCGCACTGGATGTGAACTCGGCATTCTGGCTCATATATGAAATTCCGCCCTGGAACACGACACGGTCTGTTAATTTTGTTGCTATACTGATGCCTACCGAATAGCTTGAACCCGAGGAAGGGTCGGAAGCAGCAGGCGAACCACCGCCACTCAACGAAGTAAGAACCGATGTTCCTGTTGTGGCATTAGGATTAAAACTGCCCACTCCAATACCCACGGATGTCCATAGTTTTTCATGTATTTCCTTTTTCGCATTCTGCTGATACTTTCTTTCTTCATCCTTCATGCGTGCCAACAACACCATACCGGGATCCGGCTCTTCAGCCCTATTTGATACAAATAAAGGCAGCTCAACAGTTGTTATCGATGGTAGTTTTCGATTCTTACCCCGCATGGCATCACGTAAAGAAACGCGTTGCATGTTTTCAGTCACAAGTTCATAGCTCGGAGTAAACGCACTTGCTTGTGGAGTGGTAATTGCTGAATTAGATTTAGTGATGGTGCGTTCACTTTCTTGTTTCTCCACCACATGAGGCAACTCCTTTTCCTGAAGGCTCTCAAAAATATTTGGTTGTTCGGTTTTTTTCGATGCGATATTATTTGTTTGACTGAAGTGTTGTGTTGTATTCAGGAAGTAAATTCCGCCCACGCCCATTGCAAACACCAACGATGCAGCTGCCAGCAACTGGAAGAACAGCAACCGCCCTTTCATTTTTCCGCCTGAGTCTTTTTCAAGCACCAACTCTACATTCGTCCACACGGCATCAGAGGGTGCAACTTCAGCACCATTGAATGCTTCCCTGAATGACTCTTCAAACTTTTGCCTCTCCATATTTCTGATAATAATTCGACTCTTTCAATAACCTGGTTTGTAACAAACTTTTTGCCCGTGCATACTGCGACTTGGAGGTTCCTTCCGAAATGCCAAGCATCTCGGCTATCTCCTTGTGGCTGTAGCCTTCTATACCAAAAAGGTTAAACACAATCTGGCAGCCTTGCGGCAAAGCCTGCACCATTTCCAGAAGTTGTGTAAAATGTAATCCAGATAAGCTTACTTCCGACTGTGGCAGGTTGATCGTTTCAATGTCGACCATTGGAAAGAGGTATAGTTTTTTTCGATGGTGGTTGAGGGCCGTGTTCACCATAATCCTCGTCATCCAAGTTTCAAGTTTAGCATCTTGCCTAAAACCCTCTAAACCATGAAACACCTTAACAAAGCCCTCTTGTAAAATATCCTCCGCTTCTTGAATCGATTTCGAGTAGCGTAGGCATACCACCATCATTTTCTTGCAAAAGCGATCATATAAAGCCTTCTGAGAGGCTCTGTTGCCTTTACGGCAGCCTTCAATAAGCTCAGGTTCGGTGAGCATGCTCTCGATTATACGACCGTTTTGTTTATTTGACACCACTTTTATGAACCTGGTTGGAAGAGCTTATATTTAAATTTTAGTTTTGTTTTGAATATGAAGAAACTACTTTTCCTACTCTTGATTATCTACGGATGCGTTCCTATTCCCACCAGCACTGATTCCCAATCACATAATGAAAAAACATTCCGGCTAAGTGACTTTTCTTACGAACCACAAATAAAGACCATACGCATTCTGTCTGGCCTAAGCCCCCAGGGAATCCAATCCTCAGCCGTTACGCAACTAGGTATGTGGAACCTGCTGTTGGTCTTTGATGACTTACGCGAGCAGCGTGACAATTATTACGCAAAAATCATTCATTGTAACCGCGACTGGACGAAATCGGTACTTTCTGACCTGGATTTCATGCCCGAATACAATGAATTTCCAATTAATACCTTCGACTTTTCACTGGACACCCACCAACCATACGTACAATACAGATTCAGGTTGCCTGCTGTTAAATTACCCGGAAACTATGTAGTAATGGTTTACCGAAATGGCAATCGCAGCGACATCATACTTACCAGGCGATTCATCGTATATGAACAGCAGATTTCTTATTACCGCGAAGGGAGCCTGATGGGACCTGGAGCAATGGCCAGTTCCATTCAACAATTAAACTTTACCATCAACTATAAAAAATTAGAACTGATTAATCCGCTTGATAATGTAAACGTGTACGTGCGTCAAAACCAGCGATGGGATAATGTTAAGGAAAATATCAAGCCGAGTTTCATTCGTGAAAACATTCACGAACTGGAATACAGGTTTTTAGATGTTCACAACTTTTTTAAAGGCGAAAATGAATTCAGGTTTTTCGATCTGCGATCGTTGAACTACCCCGGCCGAAATGTTGCTTCTGTCAATAAATCACAAAAACCCTTTCAGGTCTTTATCCAACCTGACAAATCAAGAAAGAATGATCCATATGCCATCTATGACGATATGAATGGCGACTACACAACCGATAACTATGATGTTCGAAATGCTGTTGCCGGTAATTACTCCAATGTTCATTTCACTCTTGCGTCAGCTGAGCCGGTCAATGGTGATGTATACCTGAGCGGGGCGTTTACCAATTGGAGTTATAGCGATGAATTTAAAATGACATACGATGCCGCAACGCGTGAGTATCACGGCAACGCATTCCTCAAACAAGGCTGGTATGACTACCAATACGTGGTAAAATCTTCCACCCTGCCTTCCTATTACTTTGAGGGCAGTCATTTTGAAACTGAAAATGAGTATGAAGTATTGGTTTACTACCGCGCGTTTCAACCTCAAGCCGATTTGTTAATCGGGTACATGAGGGTACATGAAAATGCCAAGGATTAGGGATTAGGGATTAGGGATTAGGGATTAGGAGTTAGGAGTTTGGGAAGGAACCTCTACGCGTACACCACTTCCTTCTCGGTATCTTTTGTAATCGAGTCATTATGAGCAACATCAAGCATACCAAATCCCTTGTGACAAAAATAACCTAATCCATTTTCATATACGAAGCGTTGCACTTCCTGTGCAGCATACAAAGTAAACGGAAACGTATACCCGCGAACCTCAAACTTGACATCATTATCATAAACCGGGTAAATGCGTGCAAACTTTTTATGCGTTTCCTGGATGCGCTGTAAATACGCAGCATCAGGAACAATCTGGAATTTATAAAAAGCAGCGATTTGTTCAGGCGTATACTTTCCGGTTGATTCCATCCGACTGATGGTGGCATCGTACAGTAAATCTGAAAACTCATCAGTTTCCGGTGTGATAAACTTTTTACCGCGCTCATCATTAAACCCCGACTGAATAGGAACAATCGGGGAAATGCACAAGAACTTCACCTCTCCTGTTATCTGTACAGATTCTTCCTGTTCGAACGATTCTGGCGTAAGATGAAGGCTACCAATCATAATATCTTTCTGCTCAAACAACCTTGCTAAAAAATAATCCAAAAAAGGTTTATCGGTACAGGAAAACACAAGGGTTACTTTGGAAGAATAAAAATGCAAGCCCTTCCTGCTGATTTTGGTTTGCCCCTTCAAACCGGAAAAGATAAACTGGGTAAAATTATGGTAGGCCTTGTCGGGGCCAAACATTAAAACGCCCTTGATAAACTGTGCCAGCAGATACTGGTGATGAAAGGGTACATAGGCACCCCGGTTTTTTAGTGAAAAAATGATCCTGGTTCTCAACTCTTAAAAAATTAATAGGGTCTTAAAAAATCAATTCGCGTAAACCCTCGCTTTATACTGATTGTGAGCAGTTTATAAAGCTACTAAAAATTAAGAAACGACCGAGAGGTGATGTAAGGAATAATTAAAGAATAAAGATTTCTCTCAAAAATCCTCAAATCCAGATCAAACATTAAAGCGAAAATGCATGATATCGCCATCTTCCACTACATATTCCTTCCCCTCAACAGCCATTTTACCTGCATCTTTACAGGCAGACTCTGTCTTATACTTCTGATAATCAGCTAGTTTAATTACCTCTGCCCGAATAAACCCTTTCTCAAAGTCGGTATGAATAACGCCTGCTGCCTGGGGGGCTCTCCAGCCGGTTTTAATGGTCCAGGCACGGACTTCCTTCTCACCAGCAGTAAAGTAAGTAATCAGGTTCAACAGCTTATAAGAGGCCCTGATCAACCTATTCAAACCCGATTCTTTTAGCCCATATTCTTGCAGGAAGAGGGATCGGTCTTCTTCACTTTCCAACTCGGCAATCTGAGCTTCAATAGCGGCTGAGATAATCACCACGTGAGCACCTTCGGCTTTCACATGTTCACGAAGCGCATCAACATATCGGTTGCCCGAATGTAGCGAACCTTCATCCACGTTTGCCACATACAACACCGGTTTAGCGGTGAGCAACTGAAGATCAGAAATGGCCATTTTATCCTCATCCGGAACCTGAACCGATCGGGCGTTCTTACCGGCAACTAAGGCTTCTTTATATAAAAGCAGGGTAGCCAATTCTTTCTTAGCCTTTGCTTCACCGCTCTTAGCCATCTTCTCGGCACGCTGAGCTTTCTTCTCTACTGATTCCAGGTCTTTCAACTGAAGTTCAGTATCAATAATTTCCTTATCAGCTATTGGGTCTACCCGGCCATCAACGTGCACAATGTTGTCGTTATCAAAGCAACGCACAACGTGAAGGATTGCATCTACTTCACGGATGTTGGCCAAAAACTGGTTGCCCAGACCTTCGCCTTTACTGGCTCCTTTTACCAGCCCTGCAATATCAACAAACTCCATGGCGGTAGGTATTACCTTTTGCGGATTCACAAGGCCTTCCAGAACTTTCAATCGGTCATCCGGAACAGAGATAACCCCCACGTTAGGTTCGATGGTGCAGAAAGGAAAATTGGCAGCCTCAGCCTTGTTATTTGAAAGTGCGTTGAACAAAGTGGACTTTCCCACATTTGGCAACCCAACAATACCGCATTGTAAACCCATTCTTTAATTCTTTTACGTTAAGAGGGCGCAAATATAAGTATGCAGGTGGCAGTTGGCAAGCGGTTGGCTGCAGCTACTAACCAACTAATATCCCGAAAATCAGGGTCTTTAAAATGTAAAGAATCGAATACTTAAAAGGCACAAAAAAAGGCAGTCATAAAACTGCCTCAGCATACCGTTTAAAGCCCGCATTTAATCAATCCCACTTCAATTCGCTGTCGCTGCCAGAAGCTTTGGATTCAACTGTTTCAGCGTGCTCTTCCCGCGCATGATCAAACTGACTGAAGTCCACTTCGGGCATCAGTTCGTTCTTCACATGATTCACAGTATTGTTCAGAGCCTCAACAAATTTATTGAAGTCCTCTTTGTACAAGAAAATTTTATGCTTCTCGTACGTGAACCCATCATCTTTAAATCGCTTCTTGCTTTCTGTGATGGTAAGGTAGTAATCGTTGGAGCGGGTTGACTTCACATCGAAAAAGTAAGTTCTCTTTCCGGCTTTCACCTTGGCCGAGTAAATCTCGTCCCGGCCATTATTCTTGTTCTCTTCCACAATCCGTCTGGTTTAGGGTTAGGGTTTAGTTTTAGACAAAATTTAATTGTGTTAATATAGTATTTTGCCCAATTATTGCAAATAAAATAGCCCAAACAGCCTTTGAAGCAGTGGCTAAATAAGCATTAAAAACATCGAATATTGTTGATTTATAAGGTTTTACAAATATGAAGATCAACCTAGAACAAACCAATCAATCGGGTAGTCTTGAACTGCTTGCCCGTCAGCTGGTGGAGGGTTTTATCACCGGCCTTCATAAGTCGCCCTACCACGGCTTTTCAGTTGAGTTTGCAGAACACCGGTTGTATAACGAGGGGGAAAGCACCCGGCATATCGACTGGAAAGTTTACGGGCGAAGTGACAAACTCTTTACCAAACGCTATGAAGAAGAAACAAACTTACGGTGTTTGATTGCTCTCGACACTTCATCCTCTATGTTTTACCCGGCTGACACAAAAGCTAAAATTAAATTTAGCATTTACACAGCAGCAGCGCTCGCCTCACTGCTTAGCAGACAGCGTGACGCAGTAGGATTATGTTTATTTTCAGATAAAATTGATACCCTCACTCCTGTCAAATCATCCGCTACGCACCTTGGTAAAATTTTTATCCAACTCGAACAACTGCTCAATCAAAAGAAAGCAACAGGAAAAACCCATGTAGCCCAAGTGCTTCACGAGATTGCCGAAAAAATTCATAAGCGATCATTGGTGGTCATCTTCAGCGACATGTTTGATGGTGAACATACGGAAGAACTTTTTAAAGCTCTCCAGCATTTAAAACATAACAAACACGAGGTGATTGTATTTCATGTTATGGATACCGAAACCGAGTTACTTTTCAATTTTGACGATCGTCCTGTTGAATTCATTGATTTGGAAAGCGGGGATAAACTCAAACTAAACCCTGCCGATGTACGTGATGTCTACAGAAAAGAAGCTTCCCAATTTTATCAATCACTGAAGATGCGTTGCAACCAGTATAAAATCGATTTTATTGAAGCTGATGTCCGCAAAGACGTAGATGTGATCCTGCAAACCTATTTGATTAAAAGAGCAAAAATGAGATAGTTACCGGTTACCAGTGACCGATAACTAATTTTACTCCTGATGCAGCCAGGCTTTCTTTGCGGTAAGTTCTTCCTTGGTCTCAACATAATCAGGATCAGGCACACAACAGTCCACCGGGCATACTGCAGCACACTGTGGCTCTTCATGAAAACCAGTGCACTCGGTACACTTTCCTGAAACAATGAAATAAAATTCATCTGAAACAGGTTGCTGCGGCACTTTTGCATCCTGTACAGTCCCATCTTCCAACTCTACCTGCTCCAGTTTAGTACCACCAGCCCAGTTCCATTCGCGCCCTCCTTCATAAATAGCAGTATTCGGGCACTCAGGCTCACATGCTCCACAGTTAATACACTCGTCCGTAATAATAATTGCCATTTTTCTATTTTTGTGGCCTTAAAAAGCGCTGCAAACATACAGTGCAAATACTAACCCTGCAAACATACGAACCCGGTAAAAGTTCAAAATGACAACCGAACAACGCACACAAGCCTTCATTCAATTAGGTAATCACATCCGTAACATGAGTGAAGAAACATTCGAAACCATAGCCGAGAATACACAACAGGAAAATCCCTGGTTTACAAAAAAAAATATCAGATTAGCCTTAACCGGACTAACCCAGTATCTGGTTAACGATCAGCTAAACACCTGGATCAATCGATACACACAAAGCAATACCCAGTCAAAAACTGTTGCATTGGTATTGGCGGGAAACATTCCCCTGGTAGGCTTTCACGATTTTCTTTGTGTATTGATCAGCGGACATCACGCTCAAATCAAATTAAGCTCTAAAGATTCATCGCTATTCCAATACCTGGTTAAACATCTGGTTTGGCTTGAACCACAGTTTCAAAAACGAATTACATTCAAAGAGAAACTGGAAAGTTTTGATGCCATCATTGCTACCGGAAGCGACAACTCAGCCCGGCACTTTGAATATTACTTTAGTAAGTATCCTCATATCATCCGGAAAAACAGAACATCGTGTGCAATTCTTACCGGGGAAGAATCTGAAGAGGAAATTACTAAACTAGGAACCGATATTTTCAGCTATTTCGGATTGGGGTGCAGAAATGTATCTAAAGTGTACATTCCGTTGGGATATGATCCTAAAAAATTATTTGCTCCATGGGAAACCTTCAAAGAGGTCATCCACCATCACAAATATTGCAATAATTACGATTACCAGAAGTCAATCCTATTGGTAAACGGTGCACCCTTTCTCGATAATGGATTCATTCTCCTTCAGGAAAGCGACAAGGTGGTATCTCCTATCTCAGTGTTATACTTCGAACGATACACATCTGAACAGGAGCTTAAACATAAACTGGAGGTTCATGCTGATAAAATACAGTGTATTGTTGGAAATGAAAAACCTTGTACAGTTTCATTCGGCCAGTCTCAATTTCCAAAAATATGGGACTATGCTGACCAAATAGATACCATGAAGTTTTTAAGCGCGTTATAGAAAGTAAAGAGTTGTCTGATCCTAAATATGATCAGACAACTTTTAAATTCTAAGGTTTTGTCCCCCGCATGATTTCAACCCAACCTGTATAGGTATCACCGTCTTTGATTTGCAGACGATAGTAATAAACACCATCCGGACTATCTCCGCCATCCCACAGGTTATCGGGATTGTAATTGCCTGATGAGAACACTTCTTTGCCCCAACGATTGGTGATGATCAGCTTGCTTCCGGAGGATGGAAGGTTGCGAACATAAAAATTCTCATTAATACCATCATTGTTTGGTGTAAATACGTTTGGAACAAAAATATCCCCATCAAAAGGAACCACAACCTCGTAGCTCCTCCTGCAACTGGTGGCATCTTCCAGATACAAGGTATAGGTACCAGATGCGAGTGATGTAAAGCTAACCTCGAAGGTAATTGGATTACGAACGGGTTGAAGCGTATCAGACAAGAATGGGTCATTCACCAGCCATAATTGATATGGTTCGGCTCCGCTTTCAGAAATCTTAATATTCATTGACCCTGTTGGTTGCTCCGGAAAAGATTCTGTAACCGTTACTGACAACGTATCAAGCACACCTTCCGGGGCCTCTAATGTGTCACTGTAGACTGTGCATCCAAATATGGTTTGATTTTGCCACAACCAGATAACGAAGTCACCTGTTGGGAACGCACGTATCGTATCCTGGTTCAGCGGATCAGGCGTTAAGTCACCCGACTTCTGGAATCCGTTTCCAAAAATCTCATAATGCAAAGGATCAGAAGACGAAGCAGAAATATTATTCAATTGAAGAACACTGTAGCTCGTAACGCCTGCATCATACGACCGGCAGCCTACCTCAAATGATATTGGTTGAGGTCCATTGATAACAATGGCTGCAACACCAGGCGAATTTTCAAATCGGGTGGCACAGGCTGCTGACGGTGTTCTTAACCAAACATAGTATGTTCCGGCATTCAAATCAGGTATGGTTACTAATCCCGTTGCAGGATTGTAAAAACCAGTGCTATAATTTACAGGTTCATTTAGCGGATCAGTTGTATAACCTGCTTCATAGCTACCCGGAGGATTCGGAATGAATACCACAATCATCCCTTTTGTTGTGCAAGTAGCATCAACAGTGGTAGCTGGTGCAGAGTAAGTAACAAAACCAGGGAAAGAAACATTAATAACAGTATCACGTTCACACCCAGAATTATCGATCAAGGTAACAAGGTGCCCGCCACCTGATAATCCGGTGAATGTAAAGGGTAGTATTGTTTCAACTGCACCGTTGTCAACTTTGAAACTATACGGTCCGCCAATACCTCCTGAAACAGTAGTGATTTCAATAGCACCATCATTTCCATTGCACGTTGCATTGGTAACATTAAATACACCCTTAACGCGTGGATTAATATTATTGATTGTAACCGGAACCTGATCAGGGCACTGATCAGTAGCATCATCACGAACAAGTATAGCGTAATTTCCGTTCGGGGGTAAATTGGTAATGGTATGAGGCGAGGTGAAGTTTATCCACGTTAAACCATCTAATGAATACTCATACGGTGCACTTCCTCCAGAATTGACCGTGAGTGTTGCCTGACCCACCGCCTCACCAAAGCATGCTACATCTACAAAGCCGCTAGCATCGGCATCGACATTCGTTTGTATCGGTAAGCTGTAAGGTAACGTACAAGTATTACCACTTAAATCAAGAATGGTGTACTGATAGTTATTAGGTGACAAGTTGCTGAAAACGAAATTACCGGCCGGACCAGGCAAGGCTTGTGAAAACCCAGGTGCAGACAATGTTACAACGTAATTCGGAACCCCTCCCGATACATTAATTGTAATTGTTCCGTCATCCTGCTGCGCACAACTAGGTCTGGTATCCGAAATGGTTACTGTAAACACATTACAATTCACACCACCACCACCACACAATGGGTTAGATGGATCAAGGACTGTTAATACCAATGTTCCCGATGCATTACAAACACCCGTATAGGTAACAGAAATAGAAATCGGCCCAGTCAACCCTGTAGGATTGAAGGTATTACCTGTAACGCCCGTTCCCGAGAAAGAGAACACCCCACCTGCTGGAGTTGCTGAAACATAACTTAGCAAGTTTACCGGCCCACCATTCTGACAAACATTACTGTTAGTAATTGTGAGAGATGCGGTCGAAGTCACATCAATATTAAACTGTGCCTGAGGTGCTGCGCATCCGCCTGCATTGTAATCAACCAAAATGGTTTGAATACCTGATAAGCCAGTCGGATCAAAAGTATTTCCTGTTACCTGAGGTCCTGAGAAGGTAAAGGAACCACCACTAGGTGTACCCGAAACCAATGTTAACAAGTTTATCGTACCGGCCGTTTCACACGCCTGAATGGCTGCACCCGGAACTGTAATAGCTGCTGTATTGGTTACGGTCAAGTTTAATGTTCCGGTTGGAGCCGAGCAGCCTCCAACAGAATAGTCAACAGTAATTGCAACTAAACCTGACAAACCAGCAGGGTCAAAATTACTTCCTGTAACTCCCGTTCCGGTAAATGTAAATATTCCACCAGAAGGAGAAGCGCTTACAATTGTAGTAAGATCAACGACACCACCGCTTTCGCATACATCCGCAGGCGGAAGGGTGAGGGAAGCACCATTAACCACATTGACCAAAATCGTATTAGCAGGACTTTCACATCCTCCTGTATACACCGCAGTTACAAAAAAGTCTGAAGTACCTACAGCCGCCATATCCAACTCAGTTAATGCTGGAGTATAATTGGCCCCGGTGAAAACTAAATTTGTCAGTGCCGCATCAGTATACCAATTGAAGTCAATCACCGATGGATCCGCTGAACTCACACTAAGGGTTGGTGTCGCGCTGTTAACACAAACATCCAGGGGGGAAATGGTTGTTAAAGTGGGTGCAGGAACAAGAGAATAGGTGAAACTCATACGGGCATCCCCACCTCTTTCAAAATATTCAATGATTAAATCATGCGTCCCCGCTGTTAAGCAAATGGGAGATGAAGTGAACTCAGTATAAGAATGAGTAAAAAATGCACCAGGAGCAGTAATGACGTTAACGCCATCTACAAAAAGTCTCACGCCATCATCGGCACCTACAGTAAACGTATAAACCCCTGCCGTAAAAGTCTTGCGCATTTTATAACGCACACTAAAATCATTTGCGTAGGTACCGCAAACATTCGGGCCAAAAATTTGAGCGGCACCTATATTCATGTCAAAAGTATCGAGAAGAACTTCGTACGTAGAGCTTGCGCTCATATTATCAATATCAGCCGCTTCGATATATCCACGGTACTTGGCACCTGAGAAATTAATATCGGCTACTGGAGGAAAAGGAGATGAACTGTCATCATATACATATCCAATCCACGTTTCGTTACCAAATGTTACCTGATCCCCTGGAATTGGGTTAACCGTAACCGTTACCACCCCACTGACGGTTCCTGCTCCACAGGTAGCGTCTGTTACAGAAACAAGTGAATATGTAGTAGTAATCACAGGATTAACGGTGAACGTAAATGGATTTGAATTAGCTGTAAGATTAAAGGTTGATGATCCATCGCTATATACAAAGTCCCAAGTGGGGCCTGTGGCATCTACAAATGTTACAGTAAGTGTTGCACTTTGTCCTACACAAATGGAAGCATTTCCTGAAAGAACTGCGGACAAAGGCTGAACTGGTTCCGTGATGGTGACCGGCACGATCGCTGAAAGACAGTTGTTCGCATCCCGAACCTGGATGTTATACGTGTTCGATGTTAAGGTCGTAAAGGTGTGGCTCGCT
>Ga0268299_1000945_pt1 | contig 66708 bp, 52 predicted proteins | sample NOBtaG_FD_193484 | JGI IMG/M metagenome (GOLD analysis project Ga0268299, IMG submission 193484) | Activated sludge microbial communities from bioreactor in Nijmegen, Gelderland, Netherland - NOB reactor | ecosystem: Engineered > Bioreactor > Aerobic > Activated sludge | place: Netherlands...
CCGCCCCTCCCGCTCGGCCAGTCCCGCCGCCGCGCCGGGCAAGCGAACCCCTTCCCGAGACCACGCCATGAGCGACAAGGCCAAGCGCGCCCCCGACGCCGACGAACCCGCCAGCCCGGAGAACCTCGACAAGGTCCGCGACATCCTCTTCGGCGCCCAGGTCCGCGAGCAGCAGAAGCGGTTCCAGCGCATCGAGGAACGCCTCGCCAAGGATGTCTCCGACGTCCGCGATGAACTCCTCAAGCGGCTCTCTTCCCTCGAGTCCTACTTCAAGGGCGAGATCGACACCCTCCTTGAGAAGGTCAAGGACGAGCAGACGGCCCGCAACGCCGCGGTGCGTGAACTCACGGGCGAGGTCGCCGACAACGCCAAGGCCGCCGACAAGCGGGCCGCGGAACTCGATGCGAAGGTGACCGACGCCGCCCGCGAACTCCGCAAAGCGATCCTCGAACAGTCCAAGGCGCTGCGGGACGAGATCAACTCGGCCCACCACGCCGCCACGTCCGCTGCCGACAAGGGCCTCGCCGCACTCCGCCACGACAAGACCGACCGGCTCGCCCTGGCCGACCTCCTCACCGAGGTCTCCATGAAACTCAAGGGCGAGATGAAGATGCCCAAGGGCTCCTGACCTCCGCCGCGCTGATCCACCATGCCCGCAGGCCCGGACCACACCCCCGCGCCCGACCCGGCCCGGCCCGACCCCGCGCCCGGGGCTGACGCCCGATCCGCGCCCGCGGGCTCGGTCGGTGGGGATGGCGGTGGGAGCGGGAGGGGGGGGATGGGGGGGCGCGAACTCGCCGTCGTCCGCGCCGTCCTCGTCGGGCCCGAGCAGGCCCGCCTTGCCGGGCTCGAGCGCCGCCTCGACGACCCCGCCACACGCGCCCGCGAACTCGCCGACGCACTCCCCGGCGCCATCGCCCTCCGCTCGTCCCGCGACGGCCAACTCGCCCGCGCCCTCGCCCCCACCATCGAGTCCTCCCTCAAGCGCGCCGTCGAGCAGAACCCCCAGCCGCTTGTTGACGCCATCTTCCCCATCATCGGGCCCGCCATCCGCAAGGCCATCGGCGAGTCCCTCGCCCGGATGCTCCAGGAACTCTCCGCCGCCATGGCCCCCCAGTCGGCCATGCGCCGCCTCGCCTGGCGCCTCGAAGCGCTGAAGACCGGCAAGCCCTACGCCGAGATCGTCCTCCTCCGCACCCTCCGCTACCGCATCGAGCAGGCTCTCGTCATCCACCGCGAGACCGGCCTGCTCCTCCTCCACGCCGCCATGCCCGCCGTGCAGGGCTCCGATCCCCACAGCGTCTCGGCGATGCTCACGGCGCTCCAGGACTTCGTCCGCGATTCCTTCGGCGCCGCGAAGCAGGAAGGCCTTGAGAAACTCAAGGTCGGCGGGCGCGAGGTCTGGGTCGAGGCCGGGCCCCGCGCCGTCATCGCCGTCGCGATCGCCCGCACGCCCAACGAGTCCCTCCGCCCGCGCCTGCAGGAAGCCGTCGAGGCCCTCCACCTCCAGTTCGGGCAGGAACTCGCCGCCTTCGGGCAAGCGGGGGGTGGTGGGGGCGATGCCGCGCCCTTCGCGCGAGCCATGCCCATCGTCGAGCCGCTCCTGGGCGACGTGCGCCTCGACGACGCCGCGCCGCGGCGCATCTCCCCGGTCGTCTGGATCGTCCTCGCCGCGATCGTGCTCGCCCTCGCCTGGTGGTGGGGCTCGGCCTGGCTCGCCCAGCGACGCTTCGATGCCGCACTCGACGCCCTCCGCGCCACCCCGGGCATCGTCATCACCGAAACGGGCCACCGTCGCGGCGACCGCGGCAGCCAACGCTTCGTCGCCGGCCTCCGCGACCCCATCGCCGCCGATCCCATGACCATCCTCGCCGAGGCCGGCGTCAAGCCCGAGGACGTCGCCCTCGCTTTCAAGCCCTACCAGTCCCTCGACGAGTCCTTCGTCCTCCAGCGCGTCGCCCAGCAACTCGCGCCTCCCTCGTCGGTCAACCTCGCCCTCCGCGGCGGCCGCCTGTTCGCCCAGGGCCGCGCGCCACACGCCTGGCTCGTCCGCGCCCGCCGAGTCGTCGCCCAACTCCCGGGCGTTTCCGCCTTCGATGACTCCGCCGTCGTGGATATCGACCTGGCCGAACTCGAATCGCTCCGCGCCGCCGCCGAGCGCCTCCAGGTCCGCTTCGTCTTCGCCACCACCGATCTCGCGAAAGGCCAGGAGGAGATGGTCAACCGCATGGCCCAGGCCCTCGTCGGCCTCTACGAGATCGCCCGCCCCGCGGGCATCGAGGTCTCCATCCAGATCATCGGCAACACCGACGGCACCGGCGCGGAGGAGCGCAACGTCCGCCTCAGCCGCGACCGCGCCGACCGCCTCATCACCCTCCTGGTCGCCCGCGGCATCCCGGCCCGCGACCTCGCCGCCGTCGGCGTCGGATCCACCCAGCCCGTGGCCTCGGAGAGCACCGACGCCGCCAAGGAACGCAACCGCTACGCCACGCTCCGCGTGAGTTTCAGCGAGGCCCCCCTCGCCGTCGCCGCCCCGGGCGGACCCGCCCCGGAGAAGGGCGGCCGCCCGTGATCCAGAAGAAGATCTGCATGCTCGGCGCCTTCGCCGTCGGCAAGACCAGCCTCGTCGCGCGCTTCGTCCGCAGCACCTTCAGCGACAAGTACCTCACCACCGTCGGCGTCAAGATCGACCGCAAGGACCTCGACCTGCCCGGCACCCCCGTCACCCTCATGCTCTGGGACCTCGCCGGCGAGGACGAGTTCAACACCGTGCAGATGAGTTACCTCCGCGGGAGCGCGGGCCTGCTCATCGTCGCCGACGGCACCCGCGCCGCCACGCTCGACAAGGCCCTCGAACTCCGCGACCGCGCGCTCGCCGCCCTCGGGCCCATCCCCTTCCTCCTCATCGTCAACAAGGCCGACCTCGCCGACCAGTGGGAGATCGACCCGCCCCGACTCGACGCGCTCGCCGCCACGGGCGTCACCATCCTCCGGGGCAGCGCCAAGACCGGCGAGGGCGTCGAAGTGGCCTTCCGCTCCATCGCCGAGCGCACCTGCACCCCCGCGCCGTGAAATGCGCCGCCGGGTGCCGAGCGGCCGCTCGGCACCACGCGCTGTGACGCGCCCTCGGTTCCGGGAATCACGCCGCCGTCGCCTAGATTGCGCGCAATCGCGTTCGGCACCCCTGCCGCGGCGCTGGATCGGGGTCGTGTGCGCCAGATTGCGCGCGCACGCACAGACAATCGTGTTTCCCATGTGGGAAAAGGCCAGTTCCTCTACGATGCCCCAGGATCGATTCTGGCGCGCTGGGTGGGGGGGTCGGAGGGTCTGCGTGAGGGCCGCTCAGCGGGCCCTCCAAAGCCCGGCAACGAGGTGCGCGCGCAGGCGCGGAGTTACACGGACACACCGACCCCCAGAATGAGGCTCAAAGCAGAGGCCTCGGCGCACGCCGGGGCGCGGAAGGGCGCGCAAGCCGGGGCACGAGGGGATCGCTCGCGCACGGTCGCGTTTCGTGCGCGTCGCCGGGTTACTGGGTCTCGGCCCAGTCGCGCATCTCGCGCCCGTCCCAGGTGATTCGGCCCTGCTCGTAGCGCCGGAAGCCGTCAACGTGTCCGTCGAGGAACAGCAGGTTGACCGTGCCCTTGTGGGGTTTGAGTTCGTCGGGCCCGAGGAAGCACATGGGGAACTCGGCATCGTCCATGTCGCAGTTGGGCGGGTTGAGCGCGATGCCGTAGGGCTCGGGGAACGCCAGAGGGTTCATGTTGTCGCCGCCGAGGACGAACTGGGTGGTGAAGAAGACGGTGGGCATGCGGATGGAGAGGGGCCGCCCGGGCTGCCAGGGGACGCTGGAGCGGTTGACGAGGGCGAGCGGGTAGCGCGCCTGGAGGAAGTAGGCGTAGGGGGTGAGGGGTCGGGACTTATCGACGTAGACCTCCTGCGTGGTCATGTAGTCGCGGAGTTGCTCGACCCAGCCGAAGCCCGGGCTGTCGCCGTTGTTGCCGTCGCCTTCGTAGACGTGCCAGCCGGTGGTGGAGGGGAAGATCTCGTCGTTGTCGTCGGCGTACATGAGCAGACCCTGCCCGATGGAGCGCAGGTTGACCGAGCAGTGCATGGTCTTGGCCGAGTCGCGCGCGCCGGCGAGGCTGGGGAGCACGATGCCCATGAGCAGCGAGATGATGGCGATCACGACGAGGAGTTCGACGAGCGTGAACGCTGCGCGACATCGCCCGCGGCCTCCGACCTCGATCGCGTCGTCACGGTGGGCTGTGGGCATGGCTGCAACTCCTCGATGGCCTGCTGGATCGTTCGCACGCCGATCAGGTCCATCTCTGTACGTCTCCCGGCCTGTCCAAGATGCGTGCGGGGGTCCGCGGCGGTCCTCAATGTTGGGGAGATGGGCACAATGGCCCTCCTGAACCCGAGCCGGCGGGCTTCCTGCACGCGCTGCTCCACCTGGCTCACGCCCCGGACTTCGCCCCCCAGGCCCACTTCGCCGATGGCGACGGTGCCCGCGGGCACCCCCCGGCGGAGTTGCGCGCCGGCGATGGCCAGCAGCAGGGCGAGGTCGGAGGCGGGTTCGGCGACGCGCACGCCGCCCACCGACGAGGCGAACACGTCGCGGTCGGCGAGGCGAAGGCCCGCGTGCTGCTCGAGCACGGCGATGAGCATGGCGAGGCGGTTGGGGTCGAGGCCCGACGACTTGCGCTTGGTGGCCCCGGGGAAGCCGGTGGCGGTGAGGGCCTGGAGTTCGACCAGCAGGCAGCGCGAGCCGGTGAGGACGGGGCAGACGACGCTCCCGGAGCGGGTGGTGGAGGCCTCGGGAAGGGCGGCGAGGCCCGCGCCCTCGGGGGCTTCGCGGAGGCCGGCACCGGTCATCTCGAAGAGGCCGAGTTCGAGCGTGGTGCCGAAGCGGTTCTTGACGGCGCGGACGATGCGGTGGGCGTGGTAGCGGTCGCCCTCGAAGTAGAGGACGGCATCGACGAGGTGTTCGAGCAGGCGCGGGCCGGCGAGCACGCCGTCCTTGGTCACGTGGCCCACGAGGATGACGGTGACGCCCGAGGCCTTGGCGAAATAGGCGAGTTCGGCGGCGCAGCGGCGGAGTTGGGTGAGCGATCCGGGGAAGGCGTCGAGATCGGCCTTGTAGATCATCTGCACCGAGTCGATCACCAGTACTGGAGGGCGGTCGGGCGGGCACTCGCCCAGGACGCGGGCGGCCTGCTCGATGATGCGCGCCAGCGAGGTCTCGGCGAGGAGAAAGAGGTCGGATTGCGCGGTCGCGCCGAGCCGGGAGGCGCGGAGTTTGACCTGCTCGGCGGACTCTTCGCTGGAGACGTAGAGGACGCGTGTGCCGGTGCGAGCGAGGCTGGCGGCGGCCTGGAGGAGGATGGTGCTCTTGCCGATGCCCGGATCGCCGCCGAGGAGGATTGCCGAGCCGGGGACGATCCCGCCGCCGAGGACGCGGTCGAGTTCGGAGATGCCCGTGGGGATTCGGCGAAGGACGGCGTCGGAGGCGATGTCGCCGATGAGCCGGGCGGGGGCGCGAGCGGCGAGGGGCACGTCGGCGGGCGCGGCGTGTGACAGCGCAGGGTCGGGGCCTTCTTGGTCGGACGCGGCAGCGGACCAGGCGGCGAGCGTGGAGCCGCGGGGATCGACCTTGGCCTTGGGCTCGATGCGCTCGGCCTCGAGCGCGTCCCACGCGCCGCAGTCGGGGCACTTGCCCATCCACTTCGTTTGGACGGCCCCGCAGGCCTTGCAGGCGAAGATCTGGCGCGGCTTTGCCACGGGCAAGCGTAGGCGCGTGTGCGGGCGTGTTCGGTTTTTGCTCGCCTGACGGAGAATCGGGGTGTTCGCAAAGGGGGCGGCGACTTAGCATCCTTACCCGGCGGGGCCTCGGAAGGAGCGGAGCGGGTCCGGGGCGTTGGGGGGGCGTGGGGTGGTCGTGGTTTGACTGTCTGCATGGATGAGCCGAGTGCAATGCCGCGTCGGATGGCCCGCCGATGGCGGCGGGCGCGGCGCGCGATGCTCGGGGTGGCGTTGGTGATTGCGCTGGTGTCGCTGGGGTATGCGTTGGCGACGCGAGGGCCGATCCCGCGGATGGCGGTGTCGCGGTTTGTGATGGCGGCGACGGGGTGCGAGTACGAGGCGGAGAGCACGTGGGTATCGCGGCACGGGACGCTGGAGGTTCGGGGTTTGCGGCTGCGGGTGCCTGGGGTGGAGGGGCCGGGCGGGGAGGTTCTGAGCGCGGAGTCGCTGCGAGTGGCGTTGGATTGGTCTGGTGCGCTGCGTGGTGATGTGCGGGCGCTGGGGGTGAAGATCGTCAAGCCCGTGGTGCGGTTGAGCCAGGCGGCGGACGGCACGCTGAACGTGATGCGGGCGAAGCCGGCGAGCGGGGGATCGTCTGGCGCGGGGATCGGTGGCCGGCGGATGTCGGCAGGGGGGAAGCCGGTGGGCTTGCCGATCGTGCGGGCGGAGGAGGGGGTGATTGAACTTGGGGAGCATGACGCGACGCGGTTTCGCGCGCTGGCGCGGCTGCCGGTGGAGGGCGGGTTGTTGCCGGTGGCGGGGACGGTGGATCGGTACACGATCCAGATGAAGGAGTTGAGGCCGCCGTCGGCGTCGCCGGAGGCGGGGGTGAGGATCGAGGGGGAGTACGACGCGGGGAAGGGGGAAGCGCACGCGCGGCTGGAGGGTCTGGCGTTGGGGCAGTGGACGCCCGACACGGTGCCGCTGGCGTTGCGGAAGGCCTGGCGGGAGTTGGCGCTGGAGGGTCGCGTGGCGGGCGCGGAGGTTCGGTATTCGGAGGATCGGGGCTTTGAAGGGCGGGTGGATCTGCAGGGGATCGCGATGAGCCTGCCGGTGCCGACGGAGCGGGACGACGCCAAGGCGCCGCGGGTGCGTGTGACGGAGGTGAACGGGTGGATGAGCGTGGTGCAGGGGGGGGGAGGGGTGGGAGGCGAGGGATTCGGGGTGAACGGGGGCGCGATGGAGGCGTCGGTGCGGGGGTTGATCGAGGACTTGCCGTGCCAGATCAATCTGCGGACGACGGGGCTGAACCCCGACACGGCGACGATCGACTGCGAGGTGATCAGCGAAGGGTTTGAGATGCGCAAGACGTGGGCGTTGAGGCCGTTCGCGCCGCGGCTGGTGGTGGAGCGTCTGGAGCAGTTCAGCGGGCCGACGGCGCTGGTGGACGCGCGGACGAAGGTGAGGCGGGTGAACGGGAAGTGGTCGTACACGGGGTCGGTGGTGTTCGAGAAGGGGCGTGCGGCGTTCGAGCACTTCCCGTATCCGTTCATCGACATGGCGGGGCGGGTGGAGTTTGACGACGAGCGTGTGCGGATCGTGGGGATCACGGGCCGCGGACTGACGGGCGCGCGGATGGTGGCGACGGGGGAGATCTGGCCGCCGGAGGACGGCGAGAACGTGCGGATCCACGTGGACGTTCGGGACGCGCCGATCGACGCGGTGATCGCGGCGGCGATCGACCGGCGGACGGTGCTGGCGCGGGAGGTGCTGTGGAAGCCGACCGACGAGGCCCTGCAGGCCGCGGCGGAGGGGCGGGATGGGGGCAGTGTGGCGGGCGAGACGGTGTTCGACCGGCTGCTGGGGCCCGAGCGGTACCGGGACCTCCTCGGCGGAGAGCGAACGTGGCGGATGGGCCTGTACGGGGCGCTGTTCTGCGAGGCGGAGCATGCGCGGCTTCGCGGCGAGGGCCTGGTGCTGGAGCCCGGTGAGCGCGCGGCGCTGCTGGCGCGGGCCGATGCGATCAAGGAGGGCCTTGACCGGCTCGGTCCGGGCGCGCGGGAGGCGGCGGAGGCGGAGGTGGCGGCGCTGGAGCGTCGCGCGGCGAGGCCGGAGTTCGGCTTCGCGGGGATGATCGACGAGTTGGGGGTGGACGTTCGTCGCGCGCCCGACACCAAGGGGCACTACGACACGGACATCACGCTGAAGTTCCGTGAGGCGGGGCTGGTGCCGGAGCCGTTCCCGCTGCCGGTGATCGCGACGAACCTGGTGGTGAAGGTCCGTGACGAGGCGCTGGTGTTCGAGGGGCGGGGGTTCCGCGGGCTGGGCGGGGGCGAGGCTGACATCGAGGGGAGTTTGGACATCACGGACCCGGAGCGGACGGCGAAGGTGCCGCGGATGACGGTGACGGCGCGGGTCGTGCCCGTGGACGATCTGCTGCTGGCGGCGATCCCGGACACGGTCGGCGCGGGGTCGGAGCGCGCGGGTGGGGATGACGAAGCGTCGGCGCCGGCGATCCTGAGGCGGCTGAACCTGACCGGCGGCGTGGACTGCACGGCGAAGGTGTGGCAGCGTGAGGACGGCGAGCCCGGGTTCGATGTGCTGGTGACGATGGCGGACGTGGAGGCCCGCCCGCGCGACCATGGACGGGCGGACGGCGAGAACCGCGTGGCACTGTCGAAGGTGGGCGGCGCGGTGCGGGTGACGCACGAGCGGCTGCTGGTCGAGGGGCTCTCGGGCACGGTGGGCCCGGCGGACTGCGAGGAGGGTGATGAGGCGGGCCGGGCGGTGCCGTTTACCCTCTCGGCGGAGCGGGTCTTCCCGACGCGGGGCGCGGCGGAGGGCGGCGGGGTGGGTCGGGAGGGGTCGCTCCGGGCGCGGGTGACGGCCGACGGGCTCGACCTTGCGTGGCCCATCGAGGACGCGGTGGCGGCGGTGTCGGCGGACGCGGCGGAAGAGTTGGCGGCGCTGCGGCGGTCGCACGACCCGCGCGGGCGCGTGCACGCGGTGGTGACGCTCGGGCCCAGCGCGGTCCCCGGCGCGGGGGCGGATCGGCTGCTGGTGACGGCCGACGTGAGCCGGACGGCGGGCCTGTCGTTCCGGGTGCTCGGCGGGCGCGTGGGCGTGGACCAATCGGCGGGGTCGATCGGGGTGAGACTCGACCGCGGCGCGGAAGCGGAATCGAGCACGAGCATCGCGTTCAAGGGAGCCAAGGGCGCGGTGTCCTTCGACGGTGTGGCATCCGGCGAGATCACGGCGACGGGCGTGGTAGGCCTTTCGCCCGGGGGCGGCGAGCGGGGCAGCAGTGGTGGCGACGAGGCGAGGATTCGGCCGATCGATCCGCTGTGGCTGGAGGTGCGGGGCGGGGCGATGGAGTCGGGGCTGACGCGGCGGGTGTTGGGCGGTGCGGTGGGGGAGGGCGTGCAGCGGTGGCTGGAGACGCACGAGGTGGGTGGCGCGTTCGATGCGGAGTTGGAGTTGAGTCCGGCGGAGGATGGCGCGAGGTGGACGGCGCGCGGGTGGGTGCAGCCCAGATCGCTGGCGCTCACGCGGTCGGGCGTGCGGGCGGAGGCCGGCGTGGCGGGCCGGGTGGAGGTGGAAGGGACGCGAATGAGGCTCCTGGGGATCGGGCTCGACGGGGGCGAGTGGAGCGCGAGTGTGGACGGGGCGCTTCGCGCGGGGGCGGACGGGCCGTGGGGAGAGGGGTCGTGGGAGTTGACGGCGGACGTGTCCGGGCGGTCGGACGGGCTGGCGCGGACGCTCGAGGCGGTGCTGCCCGAGGGTGTGTTCGAGGGGGCGCGGGCGATCAGTCTTGAGGCGCGCGGGCCGGCGACACTGACGGACGGGCGGCTGATGCTGGCGGGTCGGAGCGGGGGGTCGAGCGCGTCGTGGATCGACGCGGCGAGTTTCACGGGGCAGGTGGCGTTCGAGCAGGCGGCGATGGACGTGGGGGCGGCGGTGACGGAGGCGTCGGGTGTCGTGCTGGTGGAAGCGCGGCTTGCCGCCGGCGCGCCGCGGGCGGAGGTGCGCCTGGATGTGACGATGCCGTCGTGCCGGGCGATGGGCGTGGGCTTGACCGACGCGGCGTGCGTGGTGACGACGGGGAGGCGGGAGGGGGAGATCCTGGTGCCGGTGATTGCGGCGCGTGGAGCCGGGGGCACGCTGACGGGGACGGCGTTTGTGCGTCCGGCGGAGCGCGGGCCGGCGCGGGAGTACGCGGCGCGGCTGGAGGCGGCGGGCGTGCGCGTGGCGGACCTGATCGCCGAGCGCGTCGCGGCAGGGGTGTCGGTGCTGCCGACGAGTGAGGTTGGGGGCGCGGCGCGGGAGCGTGGAGGGGGGGGGGGCGCGCGGCCCGGGCGGGGGGGGGGCGGAGGGGGGGGGGTGGGGGGGGGGGGGGGGGGGGGGGGGGGGGGGGGGGCGCGCGGCCCGGGCCGGAGCGCGGCGTGATGACGGTGAACCTTGCGGTGGCCGGGGCAGTTGGGGACGTTGCGTCGCGGCGCGGGTCGGGGTCGCTGGTGATCTCGGGGGGCGACGTGGTGGGGGTGCCGCTGATGGCGCCGATGCTGGAGTTGAGCAACCTGATCCCGCCGATCGGGGACAAGTTGAACTACTTGCAGGCGACGTGCTATGTGCAGGGGCCGGTGGTGAACTTCGAGGACATCCGGCTGCAGAGTTCGACGGTGGAGATGGTGGGGGGCGGGACGATGCGGCTGCCGGAGATGGCGCTGGACCTGCGGTTCAACAGCCGGGGGCGAGCGCGGGTGCCGGTGTGGTCGGACATCTTGGAAGGGCTGAGGAACGAGGTGCTGACGACGACGGTGACGGGGACGCTCAAGGAGCCGGTGTTCGGCTCGTCGTCGCTATCGGGGGTGCGGGGGTTGCTTTCGGCGATCTTCGGCGAGCCGGAGCGTGGGGCGGCACCCGCGGCCAGCCCGGTCGCTGCGCCGGGGCGCATGGAGCAGGCGACCGTCCCGACGGAGTGAGGGCGCGCGGCGCCCGGTGGGGGAAGGTGGAGGAGTTCAGTCGTCGGCGATGCCGCTGCCCTCGCCGAACTCGTCGTCGTCGTGGTCGGGGGCGATCGCGTCCGGGTCTGCGTCGGCGGGCGGGAGGCGACGCTCGCGTTCCGGGAGGCGGGCGGCGTCGCGACAGGCGGCTTCGAGGGCCTGGTGCAGTTTCTCGTGGTCGGGGTGGGCGGCGAGTCGGACGAGGAGGTCCTCGACGCGTCCCAGTACGGGCCTGGCGGGGTTGAGGCCCGCGAGGGCGGCGTCGCCCAGGCGTTCGGCCGCGTCGAGGAACCACTCGACGCGTGGGAGGATGCGGTCGTTGTCTGCGGGGGAGTGGGCTTCGGGTTGGGGGTCGCGGGCGGGGGCGTTGACGCGGCGGACCTTCGAGCCGCGGCGGGCGGCGGCGGGCGAGTTCGAGCCCGAGGCTGATGGCGATGGTGGGGGGGGGGGAGGGACCTGGGCGCGGATGGTGACGGGCCCGAGGGCGACGATGGGCCAGAGGCCGGCCCGCGTGCGCGGCTCGCGCACGACCACGATGACGGGGACCTCGCGCCGGTCCGCGAGTTCGCGGAGCATCCGCCCGTCGAGCCCCACGCGGGGCGGCCGGACGAGGTAGCACCCGGGGCGGAGGGTGCCGGGCGCGGGGAGTTCATCGTCGACGGGGAAGATGGCGCCGCGTGCGGCGGCGTCGGCGGCGAGGTCGCGCTTCTGGCGGCGGGCCTCCTGGAGCGGGAGGCAGATGCGGGCCATGCGCTCGTAGTCGCAGGCCTTGTGGGCGATTTCGAGGGCTTCGAGGCAGAGGCGCTCGGCGGCGAAGTAGTCGCGGCCGATAAGGGCGCGGCTGGCGCGCTCCATGAGCGAGTCGATCGCGGTCTCGGGCGATTCCCTCGTCTTCGACACCGGCCGGGCTCCTGTCCGAGGGTGCGGGCCGGTCCATCCTACCGAGTTCGGCCCACGGCGTCCGCGAGCCCGCGGAGCAGGGCCTCCCACTCGCGGGCGGCGTCTGTGAGTTCGCCCTCGAGCACGTCGGCGAGGGTGGACCAGTCCTGCACGCGGACGGCGTCCTGGAGGGCCGAGAGCGCGGCGGAGAGGCTGTCGATCGACGCGGCGACGGTGCGCGGGCCGGCTGGGGACAGGCCCGAGGCGTCGATCCCCAGCAGGCGCGGGCCCTCGTCGATCACGCGGCGCACGCCCTCCCACCCGGCGATCGCCTCGCCCAGGTGCTCAAACGCGGCCTCGTACTCGCCGGCCTGGATCCGCCGTGCCGCTTCGGCCTGCGCGGTACGAAGGTCGGGGAGGCTCCCGGCCACCTCGCGGAGAGACGCGGCGACCAGCGCGCGGGGATCGGCGGACGTGAGCCGGAGTTCGGCGCCCTCTCCGGCGATGGTCGAGGAGAGTTCGCCACCCTGGAGAAGGCGGCCATCGAGTTTCGCCTCGACGATCACCCGGCCCTCGGCCTGCGCGGCGTCCCGCCCGGCGGCGATGGCCTCGGCGATCGTGCGGGCTTCGATAGTCAGGGGTTGGTCGTCGAGGAGCAGGCGCATAGGGGATTATCGGTCGGCGGACCCGCCGGCGTGAGCGGCGGACGACGTGCGGTCAGAGGCCCAGGGCGACCAGGACGGCGTGGAGGGCGACCAGGGGGAGCAGCGCGAGGGTGCCGAAGCGCCAGGCGACGGTGTGCTCCTTTGCGGTCGGGAACCGGAGCCACAGGACGCGCTCGAAGATCCGCCAGCAGAGGGCGAGGAGAGCGACGGCGACGAGCAGTCCCGGAAAGGCTGAGCCGAGGGTGTTGGGTGAAGCGAAGGCGGCGAGGCCGATGGAGACGGCGGCGAGCGTGATGGAGGCGAGGGCCCACATGACCCGAGCGTAGAGCGCGGGAGGGCGGTAGAAAGTGAAAAGGCCTCCGGTTGGGCAACCGGAGGCCTTGGGAATGGTCACGAGGAACGAGCGGAGTTACGGGAAGGTGTAGCCAGAGGGCGGGTTGGCGAAGACGCCGCGGGCGGCGCCGTGGTCGGTGCCCTTGAGGCCGCCGATGGTGTGGCGGGCGAAGGGGGGGCGGCCGTTGGCATCGGCGGAGTTGCCGAGCCAGAGGGGATCACCGATGACGGTGTTGGGGGTGTAGTCGATGGGGGCGAGTTGGACGCCGCCCTGTGCGGAGGCGTTGAAGAGGGTGTAGCCGCCCCGGTGCATGTCGAGGGACTTGATGACCTTGGCGTGGCCGTCGAAACTGGTGGAGGAGATGCGAGCGGAGCCGTGGATGTAGGGGACGTATCGGGTGGGGCGGCCGGAGATGCGGTCGATGTACTCGTAAGCGTGGATTTTCTGGGCTGGGAACTGCACGTCGGAGAGGCGGCGATTGCCGAGGCGGTAGGCGTTGTTGGTGCCGGCGGAATACTGGAAGGTGTTCCAGGAGACGGACTGGAGGTAGCCGCTGGCAGAGGTGAACTTGTCGGGCGTGAAGGTGGCGAGGCTGAGGGTGTAACTGCTGCTGTAGGGCCAGCGGAAGTTGCCTGGGGAGGCGATGCCGTTGGCGGCGAGTTGACCGGCCGCGGCGATGGGATTCTCTGCCCAAGCGGCGCGGAAGGTGTCGTTGGGGGATCGGACGATGGGCTCGGGGATGCGGCCGCCGAGGTAGTCGATGAGGACGAGGTGGCTATAGAGAATGTGGGGGATCCAGTTGTCCTGGGTGGGGAAGTTCTCGTGGTTGGGCGCGCGGCGTCGGATGATGTCAACGGCCTGGTAGTGGGCGGCCTGCACGTCTTCGGCGGGGTTGAGCAGGTCATTGAACTGCGTGCGGAAGTTGCGTGGCGTGGCGCCCGCGGCAGCGCGCCAGGTGAAGGCCCAGATGCGGTCCTGGAACTCCGAGGCGTAGGAGTGGGTGGCGGTGCAGTACTGATTGAGGTTGTTGATGTTGATGGCCTGCTTGGCGGAGCCGCGGGCCTCTCCCAGTGCGGGCAGGAGGATGGCGACGAGCAGCGCGATGATCGCGATGACGACGAGGAGTTCGATGAGGGTGAACCCGCGACGGTTTGAACGTCGAAGCGCGTGGATGATCGAAGCGAAGTCCATCAGCACACTCCTTACGATGTCGCCGCCGGAATGGCGGCCTTGGGGTCGGCCACAGAACGCGGCAACCCGGGACTCAGCAGCACGGTCACTACGGACCAGTGTAGCACAGCCCCGTACACGGTGCTATTCGGGCGTGAAAACCGGGCGGTTTCGCGGAAATGGGAGTTTGGGGTCGAGGTGCAGCCTGCCTACCCAGCCCGAATGGGGGGGTCTGGGAGGGGCGCGGGGCATGACGGGTCGCGGGATTACCTGAAGGGTTCGGCGACGCCGAAGTCCGCGCCCTTGATACCCCCGACTGTCCAGCGAAGGCGGGCGGGCTCGGTGAAGGGTTGGCCGCTGGGGGAGGGGGGGAAGCCGACGACAGGGGTACCTGCGGCGGGGTAGGTGATGGGTTCGCGGGAGATGGTGTTGGAAGCGGTGAGGTGGCCGCCCTGGTTCATGTCGGTGGCGTTGACGACGCGGACGTTGCCGTCGTAGGCGACGAGGGCGACCTTGGCGGCGCGGTGGAGGAAGACGACCTCGTTTCGTTGGGTGCGATCGGCGGACTCGTGCATGTGGGCCTTGGCGGCGGGGAAGGCGACGTCGCCCAGTTTGCGGAGGCCGAGGCGGTAGCGGCCCTGGGTGCCGGGGTTGTAGGTGTAAACGCCGAACTCGCCGTTGAACTGGCGGAGAGAGCCGCCGTCGGTGGTGAACTTGTGGGGGGAGTAGGAGGAGACGGAGGTTTCGTAGGAACTGCTGTAGAGCCAGCGGTAGCGGACGGGGGTGGCGATGGAAGCGATGTGCCTGTCGGCGGCGGCCTGGGGGTTGGGGATGATGTCCTCTCGCCAGATGGCGCGTACGCGGTCGAAGGGGGAGTGGATCATGGGCTCTGGGAGGCGGGCGGCAAGGTAGTCCATGAGGACGAGGTGGCTGTAGTAGACGTGGGGGATCCAGGCGCCCTGTGTGGGGAAGGCGGAGCCGTTGGCGCCGCCCCACTGGGGTTGGGCGCGGCGGCGGATGATGTCGACGGCCTGGAAGTGGGCGGCCTGGATGTCGTCGGTGGGGCTATTGAGGTCGGCGTACTGGCTGCGGAAGTTCCGCTGCTGGCCGAGGTTGGCGGCGCGCCAGGAGAAGGCCCAGATGCGGTCCTGAAAGTCGGAGGAATAGGACTGGGTGCTGGTCCCGAACTGCTTGAGGTTCATGAAGTTCTGAACCTGCTTGGCGCTGATGCGGGCGTTCTTGAGGCTCGGGAGGAGGATGGAGACGAGCAGCGCGATGATCGCGACCACGACGAGCAGTTCGATGAGCGTGAACGCCCGGAGCGGAAGCGTGGCATCGCGACGCGAAGAGAGGGGGAGCGGCATGTCGAAACTCCTGCGATGGCCGCCCAAGAACTGGGCCGCCGACCCACGGCGCCCGGGCGTGCCCAGGCTCACGAACAGCATATCGTGGGTTTCCCAGTCGCACAAGCAAAACCCGATGGTGGAAATCATGGCAAGGCACGGTTCATGGCGGCGTGTGGTTGCGTGGTCGCGCCGGTGGCGGCTTCTGTTCCGGGGAGGGGCAGCGGCGTTGGCCGTCGGGGTGAGCGCTGCCGGTGGGTGCGAGGGCGCGGGCGGGAGTGGGGGTGGGGGGGGGGGGGGGGGGGGGGGGGGGGGGGGGGGGGGGGGGGGGGGGGGGGGGGGGGGGGGGGGGGGGGGGGGGGGGGGGGAACGGGACGAGCGGCCTGGACCGACGGTGCGCGCGACCCGGCCCCTCGGGCGGAGGGTTCGGGGGGGCGAACCGCGGTCGGGCGGCCCGTGGCGATGGTGGACGGGCGCGAGGTGATGCCCGAGGAGTTGGCGGCGGGCCTGAGTGAATCGGCGGGGGGCGTGGCGCTGGAGGAGTTGGTGATCGACCGGCGTCTGGCTTCGGCGCTGGAGGGGAAGGGGATCCGGATCGGCGAGGAGGAGGTGAGGCGGGAGGAGGCGCTGCTGCGAGAGGCGCTGGCGCGGGGGGCGGGGTCCGGCGCGGGGGTGGGGAGTGAGGACCAGGCGGCGGAGTTGGTGCGGGCGCTGCAGCGGGCGCAGGGGCTGGGGCCGGTGCGGTACGGGGCGCTGCTGCGGCGGAGCGCGGGGCTTCGCGCGCTGGTGCGGGACCAGGTGCAGGTGACGGAGGAGGCGGTGCAGGTGGCGTATGCCGCGGTGCACGGGCCTAAGCACAAGGTCAGGCTGATCGTCCTGGCGACGCAGCGGGAGGCGGGTGAGGTGCTGGGGAGGCTGCGGGGTGTGGAGGCTGGGGAAGCGTTGCTGGTGCGTTTCGCGGCGGAAGCGGCGGCGAGATCGACGGATGCATCGGGGCCGCGAGGCGGTGAGATCGAGGCGTTCAGCGTGCAAGACCCGGCGTATCCGGCGGTGCTGCGGCAAACGGTGGCGGCAACGCCGGTGGGCGGGCTGACGCCGGTGATGGCGCTGTCGAAGGGGTTTGGGATCGCGCTGGTGATGGGCGTGGAGCCCGGCAGTGGGGTGACGCTGGATGCCGCGCGAGAAGCGCTGCGGGCGGATGTGCGGCTGCGGCAGGAGCGGGTGCTGATGGAGCGCGAGGCGGCGCGGCTGCTCGGGACGGGCGGGGTGACGGTGCTGGACGGGTCGCTGGAGTTCGGGTGGCGCACGCGGCGTGCGGCACCCTGAGGCTGAGTCTCACGAGCGTTCGGGGGTCGAGCGGCGTCGAACTCGCCGCTGCTATCCCATGGCAAGGGGGGGTGGTGCGGGCTCCGTCAGCGTTGGAACGGGGGATTTATGTTGCGAGCGATGTAAGCATCCATCCGGGGGGTGGAGTACCGAGCGTTGGCGGTCGATGCTGGCGAGAGCCGGGCGGGTCACGCCTTGGCGCACGCACGCCCTGAGACGAGGACGCCCATGCTCAAGATGCTCAACTCGCTGAGTCTGACGGTGAAGATCATCGCGCTGTCGGTCTTCATGATCATCCTGGTCGCGGCGGTGAACTTTGTGATGTTCATCCGCGGGTATGAGGAGGATGCGAAGCAGGCGCTGATGGATCGTGCATCGTCGTTCACCGCGGTGGCCGACGAGGCCAAGAACCACGCCGGTCGGCAGATCACCAGCGGCTCGGTTCACCTGGGCGAACTGGTGGAGGAGGCGGTGGCGGAGAAAGCCAAGGGCAAGGCGCTCTCGGACACGCGGCTGTTCAACTCGATCCCGGTGGTGGTGGGGTGGACGGCGGCCGGGGAGGCGGCGAAGCGTGAGGGGCTGGAGTTCAAGGTCCCGGCGTTCGAGCCGCGGAACCCCAAGAACGAACCCGCGTCCGGGTCGTTCCGGGCGCAGTTGCTCAAGGATCTTGAGGCGCAGGTGAAGGCGGGCGGGAAGGACTCGATGGGGCGGATCGACACGGCGACCAACACGCTGCACTACATGCGGGCGATCAAGTTGGACGAGACCTGCATGACGTGCCACGGGGATCCGGCGCAGTACGACCAGCGCGACGCGGACGGGAAGTACGACGGGCTGGACCCGGCGGGGTATCGGATGGAGGGCTGGAAGATCGGGCAGATGCACGGCGCGTACGAGGTGGCGATGCCGCTGACCGAGATGGACGCGCACGTGGCGGGCTTCGTCAAGGAAGAACTGATGACGACGATCCCCCTGGTGATCGGCGCCGCGGCGGCGTTCGGATTCCTCCTGCGGGTGCTCATGACGAAGCCGATCGGGCGGCTGATCGACATGGTGAAGGAGGTCGCGACGGGCGAGGGCGACCTGACCAAGCGCCTGGCGATCCAGCGGAGCGATGAGATCGGGAAGTTGGCTCACTGGTTCGACGCGTTCATGGAGAACATCCACGGGATCGTCAAGGAGGTCGGTTCGACGACCAACCAGGTGGCGGCGGCGGCGACGGAGATCGCGGCGAGCGCCGAGGAGATGGCCCAGGGCCTGAGCCAGCAGGAGAAGCAGACGCAGCAGGTGTCGGCGGCGATCGAGGAGATGAGCGCCAGCGTGGTGGAGGTGGCCAAGAAGTCGGCCGACGCGTCGAACGCGGCGAGCGACTCGGGCAAGCAGGCCTCCAGCGGCGGGCAGGTGGTCGAGCAGACGGTGACGGAGATGAAGGGCATCGCGACGCAGGTGACCGAGTCGGCCCGGGCCGTCGGGGCGCTGGGTGCCAAGAGCGAGCAGATCGGGCAGATCATCGGGGTGATCAACGACATCGCGGACCAGACGAACCTGCTGGCGTTGAACGCGGCGATCGAGGCGGCGCGGGCCGGGGAGCACGGTCGCGGGTTCGCGGTGGTGGCCGACGAGGTCCGGAAACTGGCCGAGCGGACGACCGAGGCGACCAAGCAGGTGGCCAGCAGCATCAAGGAGATCCAGGAGGAGACCAAGACCGCTGTGGAGCGGATCGAGGGCGGGACCAAGCAGGTCGCGTCGGGTGTCGAGTTGGCGGGGAACGCCGGGACGGCGCTGCAGGCGATCGTGTCGAGCAGCCAGAACCTGCAGCAGATGGTGCAGTCGATCGCGGCGGCGGCGGAGGAGCAGAGTGCCGCCAGCGAGCAGATCGCCAAGAGCGTGGAGCGGATCAACGCGGTGACGAAGGAGTCGACGGAGGGGGCGAGCCAGGCGGCGACGGCGGCGGCGCAGTTGAGCCAGCGTGCCGAGAGCCTGCAGAAACTGGTGGGCCGGTTCAAGGTCTGATCGGGTTGGCGCCCCGGGTGCACGGAAGGTGTAGCGGGTGCGCGGGCCGGAATCCCCTCCTCGGGTGAAGTCCTCCCGGTCTGGTGCCGACATTGAGACTCGGTACGACCAGGACCTTCAACCGGAGACCGGCCCATGTCGAGCACGAACGCGAAGTCCGCGGCCCAAGCGGTCGCGCAGCCTGTGGAGCGATCGGATTCAGGGCGTTCCAGCGCCAGGAAGGGCGGATCGATCTTCGATGCGCTCACGCTGGGGTGGAAACTGGGTCTGGGGTTCGGGTGCGTGCTGGCGCTGGCGTGCGGTGTGGGCTTCGTGAGTTATCGGGGGATGAGCAGTCTCTCGCAGAGCCTGAACAGCATCGGCGACGAGCACCTGCCGATCGTCGAGGGGTTGCTGGAGACCAGCGCGCACGCGTTCGAGATGCGGGCGACCAACGCGACGGCGCTGAATCCTGATCTGAGCGACGAGCAGAGGCTGGCGGCGCTGAACAAGGCCGCGGCCATCTGGAAGACGCTGGACGAGGATCTCGCTGCGCTGCGCGCGATCCCCCGGGACGCGAGCGCGGCGGCGACGTGGAAGGACTTCGAGGGGTCGTACACGGCGTGGGAGCACTCGGCCAAGGAGTTGCAGACGGTGGCGCGCCGGTGGGCGGAACTCCACGCGGCGGGGAAGGATGCCGAGGCGGAGGAAGTGCACAAGGACGCGTTGCGCCTGCTGCTGAGGGCGGGGGAACTCGTCGGCGTGATGGGTGGGAAGTTGAACGAGATGGTGGCGTCGGCCGAGAAGGCGGCGCACGACGCGGTCGAGGAGGGGCACGCCAAGGAACGGTCGGCGATGACGATGCTCGCCATCGGGCTGGGCACGGCCGTGCTCGTCGGATGCACGGTGGCCATGCTGATTGTGCGGGGCGTCAAGCGTTCGGCGGCCCGGGTGATTGAGACGATGCGGGAGGTGGCGGCGGGCAACCTGGCGCTGGAGCCGATCAACTCGACCTCGCGGGACGAGATCGGGCAGATGGCCAACGCCACCGACGGGATGGTGGGCACGCTGCGGAAACTCGTGGAAGAGGTCGCGGGCTCGGCACGCGAGGTGGCGGCGGCGGCGACGGAGATCGCGGCCAGTGCCGAGGAGATGGCCCAGGGCCTGAGCCAGCAGGAGAAGCAGACGCAGCAGGTGTCGGCGGCGATCGAGGAGATGAGCGCCAGCGTGGTGGAGGTGGCCAAGAAGTCGGCCGACGCGTCGAACGCGGCGAGCGACTCGGGCAAGCAGGCCTCCAGCGGCGGGCAGGTGGTCGAGCAGACGGTGACGGAGATGAAGGGCATCGCGACGCAGGTGACCGAGTCGGCCCGGGCCGTCGGGGCGCTGGGTGCCAAGAGCGAGCAGATCGGGCAGATCATCGGGGTGATCAACGACATCGCGGACCAGACGAACCTGCTGGCGTTGAACGCGGCGATCGAGGCGGCGCGGGCCGGGGAGCACGGTCGCGGGTTCGCGGTGGTGGCCGACGAGGTCCGGAAACTGGCCGAGCGGACGACCGAGGCGACCAAGCAGGTGGCCAGCAGCATCAAGGAGATCCAGGAGGAGACCAAGACCGCTGTGGAGCGGATCGAGGGCGGGACCAAGCAGGTCGCGTCGGGTGTCGAGTTGGCGGGGAACGCCGGGACGGCGCTGCAGGCGATCGTGTCGAGCAGCCAGAACCTGCAGCAGATGGTGCAGTCGATCGCGGCGGCGGCGGAGGAGCAGAGTGCCGCCAGCGAGCAGATCGCCAAGAGCGTCGAGCGGATCAACGCGGTGACGAAGGAGTCGACGGAGGGGGCGAGCCAGGCGGCGACGGCGGCGGGCCAGTTGAGCCAGCGTGCCGAGAGCCTGCAGAAACTGGTGGGCCGGTTCAAGATCTGATGTGTTGTCCCCGCCGATGGTGGGGAGCATACGAGATGCACCCAACGCCCCCTCCTTCCGGGAGGGGGCGTTTTCGTTTGGGACGGCGCGGGTCGGGGGGCCGGGTGGCGCGCGGGCTGCGCGATTTGCCACTGGGGCGGCGTTGCTCTATCCTCCCGCCCACTCCGCTGGCTCACCGCGTCCGAACCTGAGGCCCCGACTGCTTGGACCACATACTCCCCCCCATGTTGCTGTACAGCGCGTGCGCCCTGGGGGCGGTCGGGGTCGCGCTGGCGCTGCCCACGCGGCGGGGCAACCCGTTCCTGATCGGAGGCTTGGTCGCGGCGGTGGCGATGGGGATCGCGCTCATCGGGCTCGCGGGTGCTGCACCCGCCCAAGTGCCGAACGTGCACTTCTATCTGTTCTCGGCAATTGCCCTGTTTGGGGCGATCAAGGTGATCAGTCACCCCCGGCCGGTGTACTCGGCGTTGTTCTTCATCCTGACGATCCTGGCGAGTTGCGGGCTGTATCTGATTTTGTCGGCGGAGTTCATGGCGTTCGCGCTGATCATCGTGTACGCCGGGGCGATCCTGATCACGTACCTGTTTGTGATCATGCTGGCGACGGAGGCCCCGAGTAACGACGCGGTGGAGGCGTTGGCGGAGTACGACCGGTTCAGCCGGGAGCCCGTGTCGGCGGTGCTGGCGGGCTTCGCGTTGCTGGCGGCGTTGACGACGGTGCTGGCGCACGGGGCGGTGAATCTGAAGGCGGACCCCGCACTGGCGTTCCAGCGTGACGCGATGCTGGCGGTGATGCCGAGCAAGGTGGAGCGGGCGCTGGCGTCGGCGGCCGTGGCGGTCCCGGACCCGCAGCCGGGCAGCCCCGACCGCGTGCGGTGGGAGCCGCTGGTGAAAGAGGGCGAGCGGCTCGCGCTGATCGACGGCCGGCCGGCGGTGTATCCGAAGGCCGATGGCACGGGAAGCCTGGTGGTGGTGGATTCAGCCGGAGCGGGACGGGAGATTCCGCAGTCCGCGTGGCCCAAGGACCTGATGGTGGAAAACGTCGAAGGGCTGGCCTTTACGTTCATCGGGGACAAGCCCGGCGCCATCGAGATCGCGGGTGTGATCCTGCTGATGGCGATGCTGGGGGCGGTGGTGCTGGCGCGGAAGAAGGTCGAACTGGACGACGCGGCGAAGCGGGCCCTGGCCGCGAGAATGGCAGGGGCTCAGGGTTCGAACGGGGTGGCAGCGCGGGAGCCGGTGATGGCCGGGGTCGGGGGTGGGGCATGATCGGCGGGATGGTCACGATGGCACAGGCCGCGCTGCCCGCGGCGATGGGCGGGGTGACGCTCTACCACTACCTGGTGGTGTCGGCGGTGATGTTCGTGCTCGGGCTGATCGGGTTCGTGACGAGGCGGAACCTGATCATCATGTTCCTGTGCACGGAACTGATGTTCCAGGCCGCCGGGATCGCGCTCGTCGCGTTCGGCCGGTTCCACATGAACCACACGGGCGAGGCGTTCGTGATCTTCGTCCTGACCGTCGCGGCAGCGGAGGCGGCCCTGGCGCTGGCGCTGGTCGTGCTGCTGTTCCGGCGGCGCGAGACGCTCGACGGATCGGCATGGGCGGAGTTGAAGGGCTAGGCCAGCACACAGCACACAGCGGACAGACATGGCGTATGGACTGGACATTCTGACGATCGCGAGCGGCGCCGCGGGCGGAAGCGGGGGGGGCGTGGTCGAGGGCGCGTCGGCGACGCTGCTGGTGCCGGTGCTGACCGCGGGCGCCTCGGCGCTGTGCGGCGTGCTGGCGATCATGCGGAACAAGAGCAAGGCGCCGGCGTTCGCGTCGGTGGCGCTCATCGGGGCGGCGTTCCTGGCCATCCTGTACACGTACCTGAACCACGACGCTTCGAAGGCCGCGGTCGCGCACGGGTTCGACTGGTTCAACCTGGCCTGGGGGACCGAGTCCGGGCAGCGGTTGGTGGCGGGGTTCTCGTTCTACATCGATTCCCTGACGCTGCTGTGGATGCTCTTTGTGACGGGTCTGGCGACGCTGATCGCGCTGTACGGCAGCGAGTACATGAGTCATGACGTGGGGCCGGGGTACTGCCGGTTCTTCGCGGCGTTCACGCTGTTTGTGTTCTCGATGTCGTGCCTGGTGATGGCCGACAACCTTGTGCTGCTCTACCTGGGGTGGGAGGGCGTGGGGCTGTGCTCGTACCTGCTGATCGGGTACTTCTACAAGAAGCCCTCGGCGGTGGCGGCGGCCAAGAAGGCGTTCATCGTCAACCGGATCGGCGATCTGGGCCTCGCGCTCGGCGTGTGGATGGCGTTTGTGCAGTTCGGGACGGTCGAGTATGCCGCGTTGTTCGAGAAGGTCGGCCCGTTCATCGAGCACGCCAAGGCGGGGCGGTTCGACCTGATCCCGTGGCAGGTCGAGGCGATCGCGCTGCTGCTGATGGTGGGGGCGTTCGGCAAGTCGGCGCAACTCCCGCTGTACGTCTGGCTCCCCGACGCGATGGAGGGTCCGACGCCGGTGAGCGCGCTGATCCACGCGGCGACGATGGTGACGGCGGGCGTGTACCTGGTGGCGCGGATGCTGCCCTTCTTCGTGGTCAGCGAGTACGCCCTGCCCATCGTGGCGTGGGTGGGGTGTCTGACGGCGCTGCTGGCGGCGACAATCGGGATGGCGCAGTTCGATATCAAGCGCATCATGGCCTATTCGACCGTGAGTCAACTGGGCTACATGTTCGCGGGGCTTGGCGTGCTGACGGCGGCGACGAGCGACCCGGCGGCGGCGGCGGCGGGGCCGTACCACGTCTTCACGCACGCGTTCTTCAAGGCGCTCCTGTTCCTCTCCTGCGGCGCGGTGATGCACGGGTTCGCGGGGCAACTGGACCTTCGGAAACTCTCCGGCGTCATGTTCATGCCCGGGTGGCGGATCGTGGGTCTCGGGATGCTGGTGGGCTGCCTGAACCTGGCGGGCTTCCCGCTCATCACGGCGGGCTTCTTCAGCAAGGACATGATCCTGGCCGAGGCGTTCGTGAACCCGCACACGCACGCGGTGGGGTGGCTCCTGCTGCTGACGGCCGGGCTCACGGCGTACTACACGTTCCGCGTCTTCTTCCGCGTGTTTGTGGGTCCGCAGCACTTCGAACCCGGTGACGAACCGCACGGGCACGACGACCACAGCCACGACCAGCACACCACCCACCACACAGCACACAGCACACACGCAGACCGAGCCCACGACGAGTCCGCGAGTCGTGGCGCTCATGCCCATGGGCACGGCGACTTCCACCCGCACCCGCCCGGCTGGGCCATCAACACGGTTCTGGCGATCCTGTCCGTCGGGTGCTTCGTGGCGATCGTGCCCTACTTCGTGAAGTGGGTCCCGGGGATCATCGAGCACTCAAGCGCGGGCCTCGCGCTGGCCGGCGGGCACGGGGGCCTGGCGGCCGAAGGCGGCGGCCACGCCCACGGGACGTTCCTCGGATTCGATCCGCACGCGGTGATGTACTACGTCTCTGCGGTGATCGGCTTCGTGGGCATCGGCGTGGCGTTCGTGCTCCACTACGCTGGTCGGACGACCGCGGCGACGAGCAAGGCCGACGCGCTGCTGCCGGTGCTGGGGCCGATCGCACGGTGGGCGCAGGGCAAGTGGTACGTTGACGAGTTGTACGACGCGGTGATCCGCGTGCCCTTGTGGGTGCTGGCGCACGTGCTGCACCTGATCGACAAGTTGCTGGTGGACGGCCTGGTGAACGCGGCGGGGGCGATGCCCCGGGCTGGCGGCTGGGGCTTGCGGCCCACGCAGCAAGGGCAGATGCACGGGTATGCCGCGGGGATGCTCGCGGGCGTGGCGTTGCTGGTGCTGATCGGGCTGATGATCGTGCAGTAGGCGGACGGGGCCTCCGACGTCGGGGGCGAGACTGGGAGACGGTGTGCGAACATGCTGACGTCGCTGGTGTTCATCCCGCTGATCGCTGCCGTGCTGGTCTCGGCCCTGGGTCGCGCGTGGACGCGGCGGGTGGCGGCGGTTGGCACGCTGCTCCCGGCGGTGCCGATGGTGTTGGTGCTGCGGGCGATGGACTGGCGGGACGCGGGGGCGCAGTTGCGGTCGTCGTGGTCGTGGCTTCCGGAGATGGGGATCTCGTTCGAGGCGGGGGTGACGCCGGTGGGGGCGCTGCTCCTGGCGCTGACGGTGCTGCTGGGGCCGATCTGTGTCTTCGCGTCGTTCACAGCGATCACCAAGCGCGTGCGGACGTACTACTTCTGGCTGCTGGTGCTGCAATCGGCGATGTCGGGGGTGTTCATCGCGCAGGACGTGATCCTGTTCTACATCTTCTTCGAGTTCACGCTGGTGCCGATGTTCGTGCTGATCAGCCTGTTCGGCTCGACGAACCGGCGCGCCGCGGCGACGAAGTTCTTCCTGTACACCTTCACCGGGTCGGTCATCGCGCTGGCGGGGCTGGCGTACGTGGCGTGGTGGAAGGCGACGCAGATTCCCGCCGGCGCCTTCGCCGGGGCGGGGGCGTGGTCGTTCGATCTGGCGGGGATGCAGATGGCGGCGAGCCAGATGCCCCTGGTGCAGCAGAAGTGGGTGTTCCTGGCGCTCATGCTGGGCTTTGCGGTGAAGGTGCCGCTCTTCCCGCTGCACACGTGGCTGCCGCTGGCGCACACCGAGGCGCCCACGGCGGGGTCGGTGATCCTCGCGGGCGTGCTGCTCAAACTCGGGACGTACGGGATGCTGGTGTTCGCGATCCCCTTCTGCCCGCGCGCGGCCCTCGAGGCGCAGACCTTCGTGGGCGTGCTCGCGGTGACGGGCATTCTCGCGGCGGGCCTGATCTGCTGGGTGCAGACCGACGTGAAGAAGTTGGTCGCGTATTCGTCCGTGGCGCACCTGGGCTTTTGCGTGCTGGGCCTCTTTGCGTTCAACCCGCTCGGGCTGCAGGGCGCGGTGCTGTACATGATCAACCACGGGCTCTCAACCGGGGCCCTGTTCCTGTGCATCGGGATGATCTACGAGCGCTACCACACACGTTCGATGAAGGAGTTGGGCGGGCTGGCCGCCAAGATGCCCGTGTGGGCCACGTTTATGGTGTTCTTTACGATGGCGTCTGTGGGCCTTCCCGGGACCAACGGGTTCGTGAGCGAGTTCCTGTGCCTGCTGGGTGCGTTCCAGGCCGGGCCGTGGGGGGCCGGTGCGCCCGGGAACGTCGCGGGCCTCTCAGGGAACTTTGGGTTCTGGTTCGCGGCCATCGCGGGCGTGGGGATGATCGTCGCGGCGATGTATCTGCTCTACATGCTGGGCCGAGTCGTCTGGGGCCCGCTGGTCGAGCCGCACGGGCACGGGGGGCATGGGGGGCATGGGGACCACGGCCACGGCGCGGCGACCTCCGAGGCGCACGCGCCCGTCCTCCCCGCTGATCTGACAGCCCGGGAAATCGCGGTGCTGGCCCCGATCGCGGCCCTGTGCCTGGGGTTGGGGCTCTATCCCAAGATTCTCACGGCGCCCCTGGAGGCCTCGGTGGCGCAGACCACTCGGCAGATCGACGCGGCGAGAGGCCGTCTCGCGACCGAGCCGGTCCGTGAGCGTGAGCAGGCGAAGCCAACCGGCTCGCCCCGTGCCGCGGCCGATCAGGGGATGCAGCCGTGACCAACACCCTGATGCTGGGGATGTCGATGCGGGAGAAACTCCCGGCCCTGTGGCCGGAGATCGTGCTCTTCGTCGCGGCGTGCGTGGTGATGGTCGTGGGCCTTTCCCGCGACGCGAAGATCCGCAATCTCTGCCTGCCGCTGTGCCTCGGAGCGCTGGGCTTGGCTGGAATCCTGGCGTGGACGACGACGCCCGCGATGGACGTGGCGCTGCCCGGGCTGGCGAAGTTCGGGAAGGTGCTCGCGGCGGGCGTCGGGGCGCTGCTGCTGGTGCTGCTGTCGGGCACGGCGGACCGGGAGTACGAGGCCGCGATCGCCCGCGGCACGGATCGCTACGACCCGCTCCGTGCGAGCCGGGCGGAGTTCTATGCGTTCTTCCTCTTCTCGATCACGGGGCTGATGCTGTGCGCCGGGGCTGACGATCTCATCTTGCTCTTTCTGGCCCTGGAACTGACGAGCCTCCCGACGTACATCATGGTGTCGATCTCGACGCGCCACGGGCGGTCGATGGAGGCGGGCGTCAAGTACTTCTTCCTCGGCGCGCTCGGCGCGGCGATCTTCCTGTACGGGTTCACGCTGATCTACGGCGGGACGGGCTCGACGAACCTCGCCCAGATCCACCGGGTGCTGGCGGGGCAGGTGGCCGCCGCGGGGAGCCCCTCGGGGATCAACGCGATCGCGATGGCGGGCCTGGTGCTCTCGGTGATCGGCGTGGGGTTCAAGATCGCCGCGGTCCCGATGCACTTCTACACGCCCGACGTGTACCAGGGCGCGTCGTCGTCCGTGGCGGCGTTCCTGGCCTTCGTGCCCAAGACCGCCGGCTTCCTCACGATCCTGCTGCTGTGCGCCTCCGTGGGATGGGTGGCGGCGGGTCACCCCGATGACAAGTTCGGGAGCCTGCCGAGCCCGCTGCACGAGACGCTCTGGCTCATGGCGGCCCTCACGATGACCGTCGGCAACGTGCTGGCGGTGATCCAGACGAGCGTGAAGCGGGTGCTGGCGTACTCCTCGATCGCGCACAGCGGGTACATGCTCGTGGGCGTGGTTGCGGGGCCTGGGGACGGGTTCGCGTCGAGCGGGATCGCGGCGGTGCTGTTCTATCTGCTGACCTACGGCGTGATCAACGTGGGCGCGTTCGCGGTGCTCGCCAGCCTTGAGCGCGTGGGATCCGACGGCAAGCCCGAGGAGATCGATTCGTTCGACGACCTGCGGGGCCTGTGCCGGACGCGCCCGCTGCTCGGGTACACGCTGGTGCTCTCGAGCCTGGGCCTTCTGGGCTTGCCGCTGACGCTGGGCTTCTGGGCGAAGTTGCCGCTCTTCACGTCCGCGTTGGCGAGCGGGGAGACGGTTCTGGTGCTGATCCTGGCGGTGAACTCCGCGATCGCGGCGTACTACTACCTCGGCCTGGCTCGGGCGGCGTGGCTGGATGTGGCGGAGCAGGCGCCCGGTGCCGTGCCGGCGCGCGTGACGCCCTTCCTGGGGCGGATTCTGGCGGGCGTGGTGTCGGCTGGGTGCGTGATCGTGCTGGCGATCGTGGGCGCGGGGCTGATGACGTGGGCAAAGGATGCGGCGGAGTACCGCTTCCGCATCGCGCCGCCGCCGGCGGCTTCGATCGAGCCGGGAGTCGGGCCTGCGGGCGCCGCGGCTGTCGGGGGCGAGACCGGAACGGGGACGCACGCGCCGAAGGGGCTCTAGCACCGCCGCGTTCGCGCTCTGCGCGGCAGTTGTGACTGCAAAGAAAACAACCCGCGACGGAGAGCCGTCGCGGGTCGTGCATTTCTGCGAGATCAGGAGACTGCGCGAGGCAGGCTCCGTCGAGCCTGCGCGTCAGACGCGCAGCCCCTGACTACATCCATTGATCGACACTGGATCACCTCCTTTCACGGGAACCTTGCCCAGCCGTCGCCCCACTGGATGCCGGGGCCGCCGGACTTTCCCCCGCGGATCGTCATCCGCGGCTCATCGCCCGACCGGGTCTGCAGGTCCCGTTCGGTCGTCGCGTGAGCGGGGCGTGGAAGGGTTCGAGTGGGGCCTTCGCCGCGACCGCCCGTCGCGATAGATCAACTATCGTCTATTCGTATCGACCGTGCAAGTGGTTCGATGCCTGTGGATCGTGGAACCAGCCGTCCGGACCACAAATGGGGGGGGGCGTCGGGGGCGCGACTCGCGCTGGGTGGCACCGAGTGGGTGCAGCCCGTTGGCTGACCCCCAACCCCCCCAATCGTTGACCCAACGGGGCGAGGCCCTTATTGTTGGGGCCCTGCTCGCGGGCGAGTGCGCCGGTGGCGGGTGACGAGGAACGAACCATGCTCCCTCCGCAAAGAATCTCGTACGGCCGCAGCCGTCGCCGCCGAAACCACCACGCGCTCAAGCCGATCGTCCCCACGGTGTGCCCCATCAGCGGGCAGCCCCGGCTGCACCATCGCGTGACCAAGGACTCCGGGTTCGTTCGGCCCGGCCTGCGTATCAGCGTGCCCAAGTTGGGCATCGGGACCGACAACGCCTGACCCGCGGGCGAGCCGGCGGGACCGGATCGTGATTCCAACTCCGGTGCCGCTTTGCCATTCGAGGGTTCGTCGCCGGAGCGGCTCGGCCGAGCAGCGCTGCACCAGTCGTTCGCTTGAAAGTCTGCGCTGAGTGGCGGGGTGAGGGGCAGGCGGCGGGGGGTGGTGGAGACGGGGGACAACTGGGAGGCACCGCGCGATGCGACTGGCCGTGGACGTGATGGGCGGCGACCACGCCCCTGATGCCATCCTGAACGGGTGTGTGCAGGGGCTGGAGGTCTTGGGCCCGGCCGACGAGGTGGTGCTGGTGGGCCCGCGGGCGATCATCGAGGATGTGCTGACGGAGCGGGGCTGCCGGGACGCCCGGGTGAGCATCCACGACTGCGCCGAAGTGATCGGGATGGAGGAGGCGCCGGTCGAGGCGGTGCGGGGGAAGAAGAACTCATCGATTGTGCAGATGGCCCTGCTGGGTTCGGCGAAGGCTCAGAAGCGTTGCGACGTGGTGCTCTCCGCGGGCAACACCGGCGCGTGCGTGGCGGCCTCCACGATGTACATGCGTCGGCTCCCCGGCATCCATCGTCCCGGCATCGCGGTGACCATCCCGACCTTTCACGGGCCGGTGGTGATGTGCGACGTGGGCGGGAACCCCGAGCCGCGCCCGACCCACCTGTGGCAGTACGGGATCATGGCCGATGCGTTCTCGCGGCACGTGCACGGGATCAAGAGCCCACGCGTCGCGGTCATCAACATCGGTGCAGAGGAGGGCAAGGGTACGAGCCTTATCCGCCAGGCCGCCGACCTGCTCAAGCGCACCCCCGGGATGAACTTCGTGGGGAACATCGAGGGGCGCGAGGTGTTCAACGGCGGGTGCGACGTGGTGGTGACCGACGGGTTCATCGGCAACGCCCTGCTCAAGATGATCGAGGGCATGGCCAAGGCGATCGTGCAGGCCATCTTCCACGAACTCATCACCAGCAACCCCGACGCGATCGTGCAACTCGAACCGACCTTCAAGTCGCTGCACAAGAAGATGGACTATCACGAGTACGGCGGGGCGCCGCTGCTGGGAGTCAACGGGATCTGCGTCATCGCGCACGGGTCGTCGGAGGCCCGGACGATCCGCTCGGCCATGCGGAACGCCAAGGCGTACTTCGAGAGCGACTTCAACAACGCCATCGTTTCAAGGGTGGCGGAACTGGAAGCCCAGATGGGGGCCCAGGCAGAGTGAACCGCCGGGGCGGCCCGACCGGGGTGTCCGGCGGGTGTAGATATCGACGGGTGGCTCGACGATCCGATAACCTACCGTTAGTGGGCGGTGGATCTCGCCCGACGGACGTTGGGCGCCCCGTGGCCTGGTTGGCTCGCGGGGTAGGTCATGGTTGTTCCGAGCAAGGCGGGCGCTGGGCCCGCCGGTGGACCGGTTGTCGCGCATGAGCCGAATCATCGAAAGCGTGCTGGGCGTGTTCAGCGTCGACATGGGGATCGACCTCGGGACGTGCAACACCCTCGTGGCGATCAGGGGCCAGGGGATCGTCCTCAACGAGCCCTCGGTGGTGGCCGTGCGCAAGGGCACAAACCAGGTGCTCATCACGCCCGACGGTCAGGAGGCGGTGGGCTGGCGTGCCAAGGAGATGCTGGGCAAGACGCCCGGGGCCATCTCCGCGATCCGCCCGCTCAAGGAGGGCGTGATCAGCGACCTCGAGATCACCGACGCGATGCTGGGCTACTTCATCCGCAAGGTCAACGGGAAGAGGCGGTTCGTCGGTCCCCGCGTGGTCATCTCCGTCCCCGCGGGGATCACGGCGGTGGAGAAGCGCGCCGTGCAGGACTCGGCGGGCACCGCCGGGGCGAGGCGGATTTACCTGTGCGAGCAGCCCCTGGCGGCGGCGATCGGCGCGGGCCTGCCCTGGACCGAGCCTCAGGCCAGCATGATCGTGGACATCGGGGGCGGGACAAGCGACGTGGCGATCTTGTCGCTGGGCGACATCGCCGTGTGCGAGAGCCTCCGAGTGGCGGGTGATGACTTCGACGAGGCCATCATCAACCACATGAAGAAGACGTACAACCTGATGATCGGCGAGCAGACGGCCGAGCGGATCAAGATCGAGATTGGTTCGGCCGCGCCCGTCGGGGACGAGCGCACGATGGACGTCCGCGGACGGGACATGATCAGCGGCCTGCCCCGCAAGACCGTGGTGAGCAGCGAGGAGATCCGCGAGGCCCTGCAGGAACCCGTCGGGTCGATCTGCGACGCGGTGACGCGGACCCTCGAACGGGCAGAACCGGAACTGGCGGCGGACCTCGTGGAGAACGGGATCTGCCTCGCCGGGGGCGGCGCGCTGCTCCGCGGGATCGCGACGGTCTTCCAGAACGCCACGGGCCTGACGGTGCGGATCGCCGACGACCCGCTCACGTGCGTGGCGCGGGGCACCGCGATGTTCCTGGAAAACATCGACTACGTGCGGACCGCGCTGGAGAGCGATCTGGACGCCTGATCGGGAGCCGCCCTCAACCCAACCCCCGTCCCCCCGTCCTCACCAAGCCCCATGTTACGCGGCCACGCCCATCTTCGCCAGGGCCACCAGCGCACGCCGCTGGCCCTGACCGTCGTGATGCTGGTGCTGCTGTGCCTGCTGCCGGCGCGGTGGCTCACGTGGGTTTCCTGGTTCGCGGGTCTGGCGGATACCGCAATCATTCCGGTGCAGGCGCCGGTGCGGAACGCCGCGGCGTGGCTCGCCGGGCGCGTGTCGGCGGGGGATGTGGACTCACCGGAGTTGGCGGCGGCCCGCGAGGAGGCCGAGCGGAGCCGGACGCTCTATCTCCAGACGCTCGAAGAGGTGTCGGTGCTCCGCGAGCAGGTGGAGGCACTCCAGTCCGGCCGGGCCCTCTCGCCGGGCCTGATGGGGATGGCGCAACTGGTCGCGCCGGTCCTGGGGGAGCAGCAGGCGGGCGCGGGGCGGGTGCTGAAGGTACGTGCCGGGCGGTCGCAGGGGGTCGTCGCGGGCGACCCCGTGACGTTCAGGGGCGTGCACCTGGTCGGGCGGGTCGTGGGCGACGTGGACATGCACTTTTCGCGGGTGCAGGTGATCACCGACAAGGCCGCGGGGAGCGCCGCCGGGCCGGATCGCGGGCGGATCAACGGCGTCGTCATCCTGGGTGAGACCGACGGGCGGCTTCCGCCCGACCCAATGGCCGAGCGGGTGCAGTGCCTCCTGACCCCGACGGGCGACGGCCGACTGAGCGGCGATGTGGCGGGCTGGGCGGCCCGGGCGGACCGGTCGCAGCCACGGGTCGAAGTCGGGGCGATCGTGCGCCTGAGCGACGAGCGCTGGCCCGCCTCGGCCCAGATGCTCGTGCTGGGCCGGGTGGAGCGAGAAGACACCAAGCCGAACCAGCGGCAGACCATCGTGGTGGCGCCCATTTTCGATCCGGCAAAGATCCGGGAGGTGATCGTGCGGGCCTCGGGCGAGGGGACGAACGGTGGGGGAGGTGGCGCGCCGTGAACCTCCTGGCGGTCATCCTGGTGGGCTATGTGCTGCGAGGCGTGGAGTTGGGCCTGGCGCCGACGATCGGGCTGGGCCCGACGGGGGCGAAGGACATCGCGCCGGCGCTCCTGCTGCCGCTGGTGGTCTACGTTGCGCTGTTCGCCCCGGCCCAGTCGGTCCTGTGGCTGGCCCTGTGCGCGGGGGTCGTGGTGGACCTGACGGGTCCTATGACGGTGCGCGGGGCCGAGGCGTTCTGCTGGCTCGTCGGCCCCGGCGCGGTGGGGTACCTCGTCGCGGCGTACTTCGTGCTGACCATCCGCGGGTTCATGATCAAGCGGAACCCGCTGGCGCTGGCGGTGCTCTCCCTGCTCGGTGCGGCCCTGGCGGGCGTGGTCGCCGTCGCGATCATCACGCTCCGGGCCCAGTTCTTCACCGACATGGCCTGGCGGCCCGGGCCGGAACTGCTGCTCCGCATGGGCTCGGCGGTGTACACGGGCGTCGCGGCTTTGCCGCTGTCGCTGGTGTTCCGGCCGCTTACGGGGATGATGGGCCTGCAGGACTCGCACCTCCGCCGGCGGTGAGCCGTTCGCGGCGCCGCCGGGCGGCCTCTTCGATCCGCGCCGAGAGGGCCTCAACGAGGGCTCTTTTGGCCTCATCCATGGACGGGCACCGGGGGCCCAACTCTTCGCGGAGGCTGGTGACGCCGCGACCGGAGAGCCCGCAGGGCACGATGAGGTCAAAGTGCCGCAGGTTGGGTGAAACGTTCAGCGCCAGCCCGTGCATGGAGATCCATCGGCGGACGCGCACGCCCATGGCGCACACTTTCCGCGACGGCTCGCCATCCGTCCACACCCCCGTCGCGCCTGGGTCCCGGCGAGCCCGGAGTCCGAAGCCGGCGCACGCGGCCATCACCGCGTCCTCGAGCAGCCGCATGTATTCGTGCAAACGCAACCCCGCGGCGTTGAGGTCGATGATCGGGTATGCAACCACCTGCCCCGGCCCGTGATACGTCACGTCGCCCCCGCGGTCGGTGCGGGCGACCGTCACGCCCTCGCTTTGGAGCCGCTCGGCCGAGGCCAGCACGTGGCCGGCGGCCCCGGGCCGGTTGGAGACAGTGATCACCGCGGGGTGCTCCACCAGCAACAGGTGGCCCAGAATGGGCGTCTTCGACTCACGCGCGGCGACGATCCGTTCAACCCACGCGGCTTGAACCTCGTACGCATCCTGGTAGGGCATCACGCCAAGATCGGTGCAGGTGAGCGGCATGGTGTCAACGGTCGGTCGAACGAGACTCGTCGAGCCCGGCGGGCCCGCCGCTACACTAGCCCATGCCCCCTCCAACGGTTCATCCCACCGCGTTTGTGGCCCCCGAGTGCTCTCTCGCGGAGGACGTGCGGATCGGGCCCTTCTGCGTGCTCACGGGCCAAGTCCGCCTCGAGGCGGGCGTGGAACTGATCGGCAACGTGTACATCCAGGGCCCCGCGACGATCGGCGAGGGCACGACGATCTACCCCTTCGCGTGCATCGGTTTCGAGGGGCAGGACGTGAAGTTCAAGCGCGGGCAGTTGACCGCCGGCGTGCGGGTCGGGGCCCGGTGCATCCTGCGCGAGCACGTGACCATCAACGCCGCGACCAAGCCCGACGCGCCGACCAGCCTGGGCGACCGGGGCTTCATGCTCGTGGGCTCGCACATCGGGCACGACGCGGTGGTGGGCAACGACTGCACGATGGTGAACGGGTCGATGATCGGCGGGCACGCCATCGTGGGCGACAATGTGCTCCTGGGCGGGCAGGCCGCGATCCACCAGTTCACCCGCGTGGGGCGCTACGCGCACATCGCCGGCGATAGCGCCGTGAGCCAGCACCTGCCGCCGTTCTGCATTGCGTCGGCGCCAAACCGCATCGGCGGGATCAATCGAGTGGGGCTCCGCCGCGCAGGCTTCCCGCGGGAGCACATCACGGCCATCGTGCAGGCGTACCAGGACGTGCTGCGCAGCCCGAAGGCCAATGACGTGTCGATCTCGATGCTGCGGGACCGCGCATCGGCGCTCGCCTGCCCGCCGCTGAAGGAGATGGCGGACTTCATCGAGTCGGCCAAGGGCACGGGTCGGGGGATCACGCCGGGCATGGGCAAGCCGCCGCGGGACGCCGTCGCGTGGTTCAAGGCCGGCGCGCCGGTCGCCACGGCGGAGCCCGACGACCACGCCGAGTAGGCTCCGATCGCCTCTCAGGGCTGGACCATTGGGCCCTCGCGCCCCACTTCCTCCACCAGTTCCGTGGGCACGCCGATCTCGGCGATCATCACCTCGCCCAGGAACGGCTGCGCCTCGGGTGCGAAGAACCCCTGCTTCCACCCCGCAAACGTGACCGTCAGGTCCGCTCGCACGGCAGTGCTCGAACCGTCCGGCTGGCGGATCAGCGGGCGGCCCGAGTCGCACTCAAGCCCGGAAGGCAGATCGGCGGCAACCACCGCGCACTCCCCTGCCGCTCGGGCGTCGTTGATCGCCCCCACCAGGTGCGCCAGCATCGCGCCGGGCTCGACGATCGTCTGGAGCCCCGTGCCCGTGAGCGCATCGAGGATCACCGCCGGGCGGCCCAGGTGGCTCCACGCGCGGTCGAACGCCCCGCGAATGTCGCCCGCCGAGGCGACCTGCATGGGCAGACCCATGTGCAGGGCGGCGTCGGCGTGGACCCGGGCCTCGCCCACGTGGTCCCACGCCTCGGCGCACAGCACGAGCGACACGGGCACCCGCGCGTTGTGCAGCAGCCGGGCCGCGGCCATCCCGTCGCCCCCGTTGTTCCCCTTTCCGCAGCAGATCAGCACCCCGTCGCGCATCCGGCTCCCGAGCCGATCCAGCGTCGCGGCGCACAGGTGAATCGCCGCGTGCTCCATGAGCACGATCGGCGGCAGGCCGAAGCGGTCCTGGGCCAACTGGTCGAGCATCCGCGCGCTGTGCCGCGTGAAGACGCGCAGCCCCGCGGGCGCGGCGCTTGGGCCCCCAGTGCCTGAAGCCCCCGCCTCTGCACCCTCGGCATCCTTGCCTTGCGGGTCGGAGTGGGGGCGGCCGGGAGGGTGGGGGGGTTGGGAGGGGCGTGGTGGTTGAGAGGGGCCTTGAGCGCGTTCCATGCACCGGATTCTTAGCACCGCTTCAGGCGGTGGGCAGCCGGGCTTCCTTTGCGGGCTGCACGACCGTGCCGCAGGCCTTGCACGTGCGTCGAGCCTCGGGCCCGCCCCAGAACGCGTGCATGATCCGCGTCAGGTCCACGTCGATGTTCGCCAGCGACCACTGCTCCTCGTACACCAGGGTCGAGCACTTCTCGCAGTAGAACCGCAGCGCGTCCATCTGCCCCGGCGGGCGGCGGTACTCGATCACCAGCCCCAGCGTGTTGGGCGGCCGCTGCGGAGAGTGCGGCACCCACGACGGAATGTAGAAAATCTCGCCCTCGCGGATGATCACGTTCCGCGACTTCCCGCCCTCGATGATCTTGACGTACACGTCGCCCTGCAACTGGAGGAAGAACTCCCCCGTCGGGTTCACGTGGTAGTCGTTCCGCGTGTTCGGCCCGCCCGACACAAAGCAGATGAAGTCCTCGTTCTCCCAGATCGTCTTGGCGCCCACCGGCGGCTTGAACGCTTCGCGGTTCGCGTTGATCCATCCCAGCAAGTTCAGCGGTCCCCGCACGGAACGGTCGGGCAGGGGCAGCGGCGATGCGGGCACAAACCCGGCGGCCTTGGACTCGGATACGGGGCTGGTGGTGGGAGTGGGGGGTGTGCTCATGCCAGAGCATACCGCGCCGTCCGCCTCGGGCCACGCGCCGCTACCCTCGCCCCACGCATGTCCACCGGTCCGCGAGCCGCCCGCCTCTACGTCCTCGGTCTGCTGGGATTGACCGTGGGACTTGCCGCGCTGCGCCTCGCGTACCTCGCGTGGCTCTGCCCGTACGGGCTGGTTGAGGATGAGTCGCAGTATTGGGAGTGGTCGCGCCACCTCTCGCTCTCCTACTACACCAAGGGCCCCGGGATCGCGTGGACCATCGCGTGCTTCACGCAAGTGCTGGGCCACACCGAACTGGCCGTCAGGGCCGCGGCCCCCGTGTTCTCCGCGATCATGCTCGGGGCGATCGGCCTGCTCGTTCGCTGGGGCGGGGCCGAAAGCGAGTCGCCGGCCCGGGCCTGGCGCGCCGCCCTCTACGCCGCCGGCGCGCTCGCCGCCGCGCCCATCGTCTTCGCCTCGGCGCTCCTGGGCACCATCGACGGTCCCTACTGCGCCATGTGGGCCCTCGCGTGCCTGTGCGCGTGGCACCTGCTGAAGACCCGCTCGCCGGGCGCACGGGCCGGACTCTCCCTCGCCCTCGGCGCGGCCTTGGGAGTGGGATTCCTGTTCAAGTACACCATCCTGCTCCTTCCCCCCGGGCTCGCGCTCTTCGCGTGGCTTCGGCCCGCACAGGACAGGCATTCGCCCCAACTCGCGGGTTCGCCCGGCGTTGGTCCGCGGGATGTCGCCCTGATCGTGCTGGCCTTCGTCGTCTGTGCAGCGCCGGTGTTCATCTGGAACCACCAGCAGGGGTGGCCGACGCTCAGGCACCTCCTCGGGCACCTGGGCTTCGAGGAACCCGCTCTGCGTGCGATGGCGGCCCCGGCGCCGGCCACCGTCCGGGCGTGGTCGCCCCTGTGGCTCCCCGTGTTTCTAGCGTCACAGTTCGGGCTTGCGGGCCCGGGTCTGGTGCTCGGGTTGATCGGGGCGGTTCGTGCGTGGCGGGGTCGCGCCGATCCGGCACGCCGCATTGAGTGGTTCCTGCTCTGTGCCGCGGCCCCCATCTTCCTCTTCTACCTTGCCGTGAGCCTCGTCGCAGAGCCCGAGGGCAACTGGCCCATGGGCGGGCTGGTCACGCTCCTGCCGCTGGGCGGCCTGGTCGCGGCGGACGCGATGCGGGACTACCACCGGCGCCTCGCCGAGTGGCTCGCCAAGCCCCAGCCCCGCCCGCGAGAGGGGTTCATCCGCCGCCGTCCCGAAACCGCGGGCCAGGTCCTCTGGCACCTGACGCTGGGGGTCGGCATCATCGGGGGCGTCCTCATGACCCGTGTGGACCTGCTGGCACGGCTGCCCGGGCTTGACCGCGTGGTTCCGCGCGAGCGACTGACCCAAGGGCCCGTGCTGGCCGCCGGGGTGGAGTCGATCCGGGCCCGCGCCGCGGACGCGCTGGCGCAGCCGCCGCTGCTGATCGTGCAGCACTACGGCAGGGCCAGCCAACTGGCCTTCTATCTGCCCGATCGCCCCATCGTCTACTGCGCCTCCAGCCGACTGGGTGGGCGGCCGACCCAGCACGACTTCTGGCCCACCCATGACCTGGCCGATCCCGCCCTGCGCGGGCGGGGCGCGGTCCTCATCGGCGCGACGGCAGAGGCGTGGGGCGCATGGTTCGAGTCCGTCGAGGACCTGGGCCTCGTCCCGGGTGTTGAGCGGAAGGGCGTGCGCGCGTTCCTGGGCCGCGGCTATCGCGGGCCGCCCGACCCCTGATCGACGCTGGTTCCCCTTGACCCACGCGGGATGACCGGATCGCTCATGTGCCACAGACGCCGGACCGCGTCGAGCACGCCCTGGATGCGCTCCGGCGGGGTCCCGCGGCGTTCCAGCACGTCGCGCGCCATCGCCACCCCGGTCTCGCCCTCCTCGAACACCACCCGATCGGCGCCGGCCCGGAGCAGCGCGTCCCGCTCGCTCAGGTACCTCGCCCGCACGGTGATCTCCACCGTCGGGTTCAGTTCGCGTGCCGCAAGGACAAGGTCCGCCCGCCCATCGGACTGCGAGAGCGCCGCCACCAGGTAGGTGGCCGAACGTACCCCGGCGTCGTCGAGCACCTCGCGGCGCGTCGCGTCGCCGTACACCGCGTTCCGGCCCGCCTTGACAAGGGCCTCGACGGTGTCGATGTTCATGTCGATGATCACAGTGGTCAGCCCCGCGTCGCGGAGCATGGCGTCCACCAACCGGCCCACGGGCCCGTAGCCCACGATCAGAGCCAGGGGCTTGGCGCTCGTGCCGTCCTCCGCTGCGTGCGAGCCCGGGGGTGGGGGGGTTGGGGGGCGGCTGATCGCCGCGGCCCGGCGGTCGTGCCTCCCGCCCAGCAGCCGCCTGAGCCACGGCACACGCTCGATCCGCCGCTCGATGGCGGGGAGGGCGCGGAACAGCATCGGGTTGAGCGTGATGGACACCATCGCCGAGGCGACGAGCACGTGCATCCCGGCTTCGGGGAGGAGCCCGTGGTGCTGAGCGGCCTGCGCCAGGATGAACGAGAACTCCCCGATCTGCGCCAGGCCGATCGCGACCGTGAGCGCGGTGCGGATCGGGTATCCGCAGATCGCCACGATCGCCATCGCCGCGACGGGCTTGACCAGCAGCACCACGGCCAGGCCAGCCGCCACCATGCCCGGCTCGTCGAGCACGAAGCGCGGCTTGAAGAGCATCCCCACCGACACGAAGAACAGCACGGCAAACGCGTCCCGCATCGGCAGCGCGTTCGCCGCGGCCTGGTGGCTCACCGGGGACTGCGCCACGACGAGCCCCGCAAGGAACGCCCCCAGCGCCACCGAGGCCCCGAAGATCGTCGCCGAGCCTACCGCGATGGCGATCGACAGCACCAGCACCGTGAGCGTGAACAGTTCCGCCGAGCGGAGTTTCGCCACCTGCGTGAGGATCCACGGCACCACGCGAGAGCCCGCCAGCAGCACGATCGCCACCAGCGCCACGAGTTTGAGCATCGCCCACCCGAGCGTCGCCACCCCCGTCGCGCCGCCGCTTGCCTGGGCCGACTCCACCGCCGCCGCGCTCGCCTCGGCGACGCCCGGTGCCGCCGCGGGCATCCCGAACACCGGGACCATCACCAGCACCAGCACTGTCAGAATGTCCTCCACCACGAGCCAGCCCACCGCGACGTGCCCGTGCGAGGTGCTGAGCATCTCGCGGTCCATCAGCACGCGGAGCAGCACCACCGTGCTCGCCACGGCCATCGCCATCCCCAGTACGACGCCCGAGCGCAGCGGCAGGCCCAGCATCCAGAAGACGCCCATCGCCGCCACCGTCGCCATGAGGCTCTGCCCCAGCGCGCCGGGGATCGCCACCCAGCGGACGGCCCACAGATCTTTGAGGTGAAAGTGCAGGCCCACGCCGAACATCAGCAGGATCACCCCGATCTCCGCCAGTTGGAGGGCGAGGTTCACGTCGCCCATGAAGCCCGGCGTGTGCGGGCCGATCGCCACGCCCGCGAGCAGATATCCGACGATGGGCGAGAGCCCCAGCCGCTGAGTGATCAGCCCGAAGAGCCACGCGAAGAAGAACCCCGCAGCGATTGTGGTAAGCAGGGACAGGTCCTGGCCCGCGGCCAGTGCCGCGATCGGGGCTTGAGTCATCACAACCTCCATCGGAAACCAACGTTATCGCGCTGCGCTCGCAGCCGCGGGCGCGCGCTTGCCGAGCACGCCATTGACGCCCACCCTACGCCTGCGTCGGCGGGCGGCTCCCCCCGCCCTGGGCGCCCGGCGGGGAGTAGTACGGGTCCCCGCCCCCGGAGGCCGCGGGACGCGCCGGTGCCGCGGGAATCGCCGGCCGGGGCTGCGCCGGCTGGAGCGGCGTGGGCGGCGCTGGGGGGGCGAGGGGGGCGGGGGAGGCGGGGGGGGCGGGCGAGATCCGCACCTTGAAGATGTAGTCGGTCACGCGGTCGCGGATCGACTGGAGCGTCTGGTTCAGCAGCCGCGAGCCCTCGCGCTTGAACTCGTACCGCGGGTCCTGCTGGCTGAAGGCGCGGAAGTGGATCGCGTCCTGCACCTGGTCCATCTGGTAGAGGTGTCCCTTCCAGATGTCGTCGAGGATCTCCAGCAGCATTGTTCGCTCGAGGTAGAGCAGTTCCGCCCGCAGGATGGACTCGACCTTGGACCGGATCGCGTCGGCCCGCTCGGCCCCCTCCATGAAGCGCATGGACTCGGGCAGGTCCACATTGAACCGACGCTTCAGGTGCGCCGCCAGTTCGTCGTCGGTGGCGCAGGCCGTCGCCTTCTGAACCTCCTGCTCCAGCCTCCCCTCGGCCACGAACTGCTCGCTCAGTTTCAGCAGTTCCTCCCGCGTCTTGACGGGGCCGAGCGTCTTGGCGATGTGCTCCACCGACCACTCGACGCCGAAGCGAATGTTCGCCCACGTCGAGAGTTGCTGCAGCGCCGCCTGCGGCGACTGCTGGGCCATCATCTTGGTCATGTCCATCACGAAGTCGACCGGGAAGCGTGCCTCCCGACGGCGGTACAACTCCTCCACGCGGGAGAGGACGAGCGCCTCGACCTTCTCGCGTCCCTCCGCCGCCGCGGCCGTCACCGCGTCGGGCTGGATCTCGATGTCGAACTTGTTCTTGGCCCACCGGCACAACTCCGCGTGACCATGGCGGGGTTGGAGGAACGGCGCGACCCCCGAGAGGTCCATCTCGTCAATGTGCCGCGCCGCCGCCTCGTAGAGCCTGTCTACCACCATCCGGCGGAGCGAGCCCCAGTCCATCGCAGGATTCTCGAGTTCGGCCTGGGTGAACTCCACGCCGTGGCGCTCGCGGGCCCACTTCATGAGTCCCGGGATGTCCAGGTCCACGCTGGGCCCGTCGCCCTGGGCGTGGGGCAGGTACTCGCCCACGGTGATGCCGATCACCGCGCGGACCTCCTCCTTGCACTCGGTCCGGATCCGCTTGTCGAGTTCCTGCGCCTCCAGCCCGCGGAGGCGGGACTCGGCGATCGTGCAGTCGGTCTTCGCCCGGACGAACTCCGCGATGCTCCTGGCCGCGAACGCCGGGTCGAGGTACTCCGCGGTGGCGTCGCGCACCGCGTCGCTGATCCAGTCGAAGATCAGCCCGCGCATGTCCCGGCCCTCGAGCACCCGCTGCCGGAGCCCGTAGAACCGCTGCCGCTGGTGCTCCCGCACCTCGTCGTACTCGAGGATGTGCTTGCGCCGCTGGAAGTTCATCTCTTCGACCTTGCGCTGCGCCCGCTCCACGCTCTTGGAGAGGATCGGGTGCTCGATCGCGTCGCCCTCCTTCATGCCCAGCGTGGAGAGGATCTTCAGCACGTTGTCGCTGGCGAACATCTTCATCAGGTCGTCGTCGAGCCCGATGAAGAACCGGGTCGAGCCCTTGTCGCCCTGCCGGCCCGAGCGGCCGCGCAACTGGTTGTCGATCCGCCGGCTCTCGTGCCGCTCCGTGCCCACCACGTGCAGCCCGCCCATGTCCTCGATGCTCGTGAACCACCGCAGCCGGTGCAGCAGGAACCGCCCGTGCTGGTCCAGCGCCGTCCGCAACTCCTCCGGCCCGGCCTTGTCGATCGCGCCGTCGGAGAGCCACGTGTGCCCGCGCGTCCAGTGCCGCAGCAGGCGCAGTTCCAGTTCCGGGAACGCGAGGCCCTCCACCTCCCGCTTCGGCACGTCCAGGTGCGACGGCGCGATCTTGCGGTACACCGCCTCGCGCAACTGCTCGTCGCTCGCCTCCACCGTGAGCGAGCCCGGCGCCAGTTCCCGCAACTGCCAGTGCCGCAGGAGCGCCTCACGTGTGACCGCGCCCAGTTTGATGTCCGTCCCGCGGCCGGCCATGTTCGTCGCGATCATCACCTGCCCGAGTTGCCCCGCGTTCTCGACGATGTGCGCCTCCCGCTCGTGCTGCTTGGCGTTGAGCACCTCGTGCCGGATCCCGTGCCGCTTCTGCAGCATCTGCGCCAGCGTCTCGCTCTTCTCCACGCTGGTCGTGCCCACCAGCACCGGCCGGCCCACGTCGTGGAACGCCTTGATCTCGTCGACGATGTGCGACCACTTGTCCTTCCCCGACAGGAACACCAGGTCGTCGAAGTCGCGCCGCGTCACCTTCTTGTTGGTCGGGATGCTCACCACGTCCAGCCGATAGATGTCGTGGAACTCCTGCGCCTCGGTGTCGGCGGTCCCGGTCATGCCCGCCAGGCGCTTGTACATCTTGAAGAAGTTCTGGATCGTGATCGTCGCGACCGTCTGATTCTCCTGCTTGATCGGCACCTGCTCCTTGCACTCGATCGCCTGGTGCAGCCCGTCGCTCCACTGCCGACCCACCATCGGCCGGCCCGTGTTCACGTCCACGATGATCACGCTCGGCTCCACCCGCCCCGTGTTGGGGTTCTCCATCGGGCCCACGATGTAGTCCCGGTCCCGCTGGTACACCACGTGCGCCCGCAGCGCCTGCTCCAGCAGGTGCGGCACGTCCATGTTCTCCCCAACGTAGAACGACCCGATGTTGGCCGCTCGCTGCGCCTCGGCGATCCCGTCGTGCGTGACGTGCACCGCCTTCCGCTCCAGTTGCACCTCGTAGTACTGCGTGTGCTTCGCGCGCTCCGCCTCCAGCGCCGGCAGTTTCACCCGCGCCTCGCCCAATCGAGTCTGCAGCGCGGGCACCTTGTCCTTCTCACGCGCGTTGCGGATGTCCCCCTCCAACCCCTTGATCAGCCTCTTGCACTCCTCAACCGCGTCGTCTGCCGCCTGCCACGGGCGCTGCTTCTGCACCAGGTGCCGCGCCAACTGGTCGGCCACCTCGTACCGCGGGCGGTCCTCGTGCGCCGACCCCGAGATGATCAGCGGCGTCCGCGCCTCGTCGATCAGGATCGAGTCCACCTCGTCCACGATCGCCATCTGCCTCACCTTCTGCACCTGCTGCTCCGCCGACCGCTTCATGTTGTCGCGCAGGTAATCGAACCCGAACTCGCTCGTCGTCCCGTACACCACGTCGCACCGGTACATCCGCCGCTTCACGTCCTCCGGCTGCATGTGCATCGGGTGGATCGCCCCCACCGTCATCCCCAGCGCATGGAAGTACGGATACGTCCAGTCCCGGTCGCGCTGCACCAGGTAGTCGTTCACCGTCACCACGTGCACCTTCTGCCGCTCCACGCACGCCAGGTAGCACGCCAGCGGGCCCACGATCGTCTTCCCCTCGCCCGTCTTCATCTCCGCGATCTTCCCCTGGTACAGCACCATCGCGCCGATCAACTGCACGTCGAACGGCCTCGCCCGGAACGGCGGCCGGCTCTCCGGATACAACGCCCGCACCGCCTCGTACAACGCCGGCGGAATCTCCACCTGCATCCAACCGGGCTGCGCCTCGGTGCACCCCAGGAACTCCCCCTCGGGCGGCTTCGGCTCACACGCCGCGATCCGCGCCGCCGTCTCGTCGTACAACGCCCGCGCCTCCGCCGGCAGCCGCGACGGGTCAAACTTCTCCGCGTGTGCGGGGTTGAAGATGTTCCGGATCCCCACCGCCCGGTCCATCGCCTCCCGCGCCACGGCGAACGCCTCCACCAGCAGGTCGTCCGCCTTCGCTCCCCCGTCCAACTTCGCCCGCAGGCCCTTCAGCCGAGCCCGGATCTCACCGTCGGTCAACGGTCGCATCTGCGGCTCCAACCGGCTGATCGCCTCCACACGCTGCGTGTACTTCTTCACAAACCGCTCGTTCCGCGTGCCGATCAGGCGGTTCAGGAGCGGGCCAATGACGGGAATGTCCTGCTTCATGGGTTCTGCCAAGTGCCACCCGCGCCGCGGAACTCTGCCGCGCGCGGCATGGTCTTCATGCCTCGTTCGAGCGCTCGTTGTTCACACGCTCGCGCCCGCGTCGGCATCCGCCAACGCCTCGCGAGAATCCGATCCCGACGCACCATTCGGTGCGCCCACGCCGTTGCCCCGACCCCCGCCGGAGCATCCGACCACCCGCTCACCCGCGCATCGGCGGCGGCAGGCCCGCCAGCCCCGCCCTGCACGCCGCACGGACGCGATCCCCCCGATCGTTCAGCCCCGCCCGGGCCCCGGTCGGAAGCCCCGAGAGATCAGCCTGTCCAACCCGCGTCGCATCGGGTCCTCCCGCTCGGACCGGTTCCTCTCGCTCGCGCTCCCGCACGACCCGCGACGCCACCGGCGCGGGCGACGCCATCGCCGCACGTCCCTCGCTTCGATATGTCCCAAGCGCCGCCCGCCGCTCGTGACACGCCGCCGCCAGCAGCGCCAGCACCATCAACAGCGACACACCACCAAGCACGCGGCTCGGCAGCATCGTCGTTCGGGTTGTGCAAGGGTCAGAACTCTGCACCGGCTCGGCTCGTCGCGTGTTCACGCTGTGCGCAATCGTCCCGAGTATAGGATCGTCCAGCGCCCGGCCCTTTCCGCACTCCGGCTCGGTCCGCGGGTGCAACGCGAACCAAAATCACGGCTCCCGCGCCTCCGCGTCCGATATCTCATCGACCGGCCTCGCGGAGCCGTTCGGAGTCACCCGACGGCATGCCACCTGTTCCCACCAACCCCCGTTCGGGACGCCCCGCGAGCCGGCCACCAACGGGAGCCCCCGACATGGTCGCCATCCGCCAGTCCCTTCCGCCGACCCGCTCCTCCATCACCCACAAGTTCACCATCGGCGGGCACGAGGGCTACCTCACCGTCGGCCTCCACGCCGATGGCTCGCCCGGCGAGATCTTTATCAAGATGAGCAAGGAAGGCTCCACCATCTCCGGCATGTGCCAGGCCTTCTGCCGAGCATTCTCAATCGCCCTCCAGTTCGGCCTCCCCCTCCCCGAGGCCGTCGCGCGATTCAAGGGCATGCGCTTCGAGCCCCTCGGGCCCACCAGCAACCCCGAGATCCCCGAGGCCATGAGCATCGTGGACTACGTCGCACGCTTCCTGGAACTCCACTTCAACAACGCCCTCGCCCGACGCTGACCCCCACGCACACCCCCCAACCCCGCCCCCCCAACCGCCGCACCCTCCCCTCATGGCCGCTCGCTCCCGTCCATCCGCCCTGATTCCCGAGGCGCGGCGTCGCCCCCCCCGGACCGCCCGGCTCCCCCGCTGCCTCGCGCCCGCCCGGGCGACCGCTCTGCTCGGCATCGCCCTCGCCCTCGCGGCCTGCCGCGCCCAGCCCCAGCCCGTCGGGTCCACCGGCCTTCAGGCCGAGTACACCTTCGGCACGCTCCGCACGCAACTCGACCCCCGCATCGGCGTGCTCGCCGTCCTCGACGCCGCGGAGGTCGAACTTCGCGCCCGCGGCTACGCCATCGACGACCGCACCGCTTCCGACGATACCGCCGGCCTCACCGCCCGCCAATCCGCGCAAGACACCTGGTCCAACGTCCGCGTGAGCGCTCGGCATCGCGCCCAAGGCACGGAACTGGCCGTCTTCTCAGCGCCCCTGGGCGACGAGGTGACATCCCGCGTCCTCATGGAAGCGATCGTCGCCCGGCTCGGTTTCTAGTCCACCCCAAAGGCCGCGGCCGGATTCGAACCGGCGAGGGTCTTGCGACCAACGGATTTGCAATCCGTTCCATTCAACCACTTTGGTACGCGGCCAACACCAGATCCTAGCGCCGTGCCGCGCGTTCTCAACGCCCCGCGCTGCGCCCCGCCGCCGCCGCCCGCCCCCACCCCATCAGAACCGGAACTCCACCGAGAGCCCCAGAAACGGCGTCGGCTTGGTGTTCACTTCCGACTGCTCCACCCCCGTGCGGTCGTCCACCTGGTACTCCTGCCACGCCGTCACACCGCCACGCAACTCAACCTTCAGGTTCTCCGCCGGACGCCACCGCAACCCCACCCCGATCGGCACCCGGCGGTCCCGCACCACCCCCTCCGGCAGCGGGCTCTCGTCGCTCAGCCTGAACTCCCGCGACTCGTACCGCGCGTCCACCACCAGCGCCCACTCACCCCCGCTCCCAAGCCGCGCCTCCACCTCCACCCCGGGCCCCCGGCTCGACACACGCACGCCCTCGCTCACCTGCCACTGCACTCCGATCAGCGGGAGCACCCACGCGTCGTCCTCCAGCCTCGACTTCGCCGCCACCCCGAGCGAGATCGCAAACGTCTCCGTGCACTTGTGCCGCACCGACACGAACCCGCCGCCCGTGAAACTCTCCCCAACGTCCGCCCCACCCTCCCCGGCGAACTCGATCAGCCCGCCCACCGTCACCGCCCACCGCTCGTTCAGCGCGTACGTCACCGCGGGCGTCAGGCCCACCAGGTATACGTCATTCCAAGGCTCGGCCGTCCCCGCGATCAGCGTCGTCGCGTTCCGGAACCGGTACGACGACGCCTCAACGCTCGTCCCCAGCCCGATCTGCCACTGCTCGCTCAGCGCCACACCGATATCGAGCGATGCCCCGCCTCGGTAGACCGTCACCGAGCCCGGCCCGTCTTTCAGGTCCCCGCGAAAGTCCACTTGGCCCCTCGGCGTCAGCGACACGCTCCACGCCGGCAAGGCCACCCGCGCCTCCGCCCCTTCGCCTTCTTGCGCGTTCGCGGCGCCGCACGCCATCAACCCCCCCGTCGCCGCCATCGCGCCCAACCACGACCGCCGCCCCCGCTGGATGCCCCTGCGCATGCGTACCTCCGTCGCTCGCCCCGCCGACGGGCCACAGCGTACCCGCCTTCTCCCGACGCCGCCGGGCCGTTCCCCGGTATCATCGCCTGATGCCGCGTCGCGTGCTCATCCTGCTCTCGCAACTCCCGCACGATCCCACCAGCGGCGCGGCCCGCTCCATCGAGGGCATCGGACGCGAACTCGCCGCCGAGGGCTTCGCCGTCCGCGCCCTCGCCACCACCGCCACCGAAGGAGGGCTCCCCCACGTCGGCCCGGGGTTCCTCGCCTCCCTGGGCTTCCGCGTCGAGACCGACCGCCGCGCCGCCATCGGCTCCGGCCGACCCCTCTATCGCTTCAACGCCGGCGGCGTCCACACCACCCTCCTCGACACCGCCGGGCTCGCCCCCAGCGCGTGGGACTTCTCCCACGGCACCCAGTTCAACCGCATCCTCCTCCGCGAACTCGAATCCCACCCGCCCGACGTACTCCTCACCTTCGGCGGCACCCCAGGCGACCAGGCCCGAAGGCAGATCGTCCGCGCTGCCGGCGCAGCCGTCGTCTTCAGCCTCATGAACCTCTCCTACCTCCACCCGCTCGCCTTCGACGGCGTCGACGCGGTCATCACCCCCAGCGACTTCCTCTCACGCCTCTACGCCGACCGCATCGGCCTCATCAGCACGCCCCTCCCCGACCCCATCGACCCAAGCGACGCCATCGCTCCCTCGCCGACGCCGACCTACTTCACCTTTGTCAACCCCACGCCCGCGAAGGGCGTCTTCTTCTTCGCCGCCCTCGCCGATCAACTCGCCCGCAGGCCCGACATCCCCCTCCAGGTCATCGAGGCCCGCGGAAAGGGCCAGCACCTCATTCAGGCCGGGCTCAACGGCGGGATCGACCTCCGCGCCCACCCAAACCTCCGCATCGTCCCTGCCCGCCCCCGCCCGCGAGACGTCTTCGCCGACACAAAGGCCCTCCTCATGCCCTCAGTATGGGACGAGCCGGCGGGCCGCCTCGCCGCCGAGGCGATACTCAACGGTCTCCCCGCCCTCGTCTCCGACCGCGGCGGCCTTCCCGAAGTCGTAGGCGATGGCGGCATCGTCCTCCCGATCCCCGCATCCGTCACGCCCGACGACACCGCCCCGCCGCCGCCCGCCGCAGTCCGCGCGTGGGCCGACGCGATCATCCGCCTGAACGACGACGCCCCCGCCTATGCCGCGGCGTGCGACCGCGCCCGCGCCGCCGCCGCCCGGTTTGACCCCGTGGCCCTCCGCGTGCGTCGCGCCGAGTTCTTCCGGGCTGTCGAGCCGTCGCGCGAGCCCGTGGTCCGCCCCGCGCCTGCTCCCTCAACTCAGCCCGCCGCCTGACCATCGCCGCGAGCACACCCATGCACCGAGTTGACCGCGTGCTCATCCCGAAGGATCAGGTCGCCGCCCGGGTCGCGGAACTGGGCCGCCGGATCACCGCGGACCTGCGCGCCGCCGCGGCCCAGCCCGCCCGCGCCGCCGATGACGAAACCCCCGCCGCGCCGGTGGTCATGGTGCCGATCCTTACCGGCGCCATGGTCTTCGTCGCCGACCTCATCCGCGCCATGGACCTCAAGATGAGCCTCCGGCCCATCACCATCTCTTCCTATCCCGGCGCCGCCACCACCAGCCAGGGTGCAACCGTCCGGGGCGAACTCCCCACCGACCTCAAGGGCGCCCACGTCATCCTCGTTGACGACATCCTCGACTCGGGCCGCACGCTCGGCCTCCTCCGCCGCGTCATCGCCGCCCAGGCCCCCGCCAGCCTCCGTATCGCCGTGCTCCTCACCAAGTCCAAGCCCGGCGGGCGCGACGAAGACGTCCCCGTCGACTACTCCGGCTTCACCATCGACGACGAGTTCGTCGTCGGCTACGGACTGGATTTCGACGGCTTTTACCGCAACCTCCCCGACATCGTCACCCTGAGACCCCGCTCGTGACCGCGCTCCACTTCCCCCCCTCGCGCTGGTTCATCCTCCTCCACCGCGCGGGCTGGACAACCCTCTTCCTCCTGACCGCCGCCCTCGCGTGGTGGATCAAGGCCCCCGGCACCGGGGCCGTCGCCCTCGCCGCCGGCGTCGCCCACCTCGCCCTCAACGCCCTCGACCGCGCCTGCCGCGACTACCACCTCACCGACACGCACGTCGCCCGCCGCTCAGGGATCCTCCGCCGCGCGGAGGTCCAGGTGCCGCTCGACCGCGTCCAGTCCATCACCGTGCTGCGTTCGATCCGCGAGCGGCTCTTCGGGCTGGGCACCCTCGCCGTCTCCACCGCGGGCAGCGATGGGTTCGAGTTCACCTGGTACATGATCCCCAACCCCCATGCCGCCCTCGACGCCCTCAGGGACCGCGTCCCCGCGCTCCGCCTCCGTCCGCCCGCGCGCGAATGATCCGTCTCCGCTCCCGCTCCCCCTCCATGCCCACCCCGCGCCCCATCAAGGTCATCGGCATCACCGGCGGCGTCGGCGCGGGCAAGTCCGCCCTCGCCGCCCGATTCGCCGACCTCGGCTGCGTCGTCTCCGACTCCGACGCCCACGCCCGCGCTGTCCTCGCCCAGCCCGACGTCTGCCAGACCCTCGCCCGCTGGTGGGGGCCGAGCGTCCTCACCCCTGACGGACGCGCCGACCGCACCCGCATCGCGTCCATCGTCTTCAGCGACCCCGAGGCTCGCCGACGCCTCGAGGATCTTGTCCATCCGCTCATCGCCAAGGTCCGTGCCGCGGAGCGTGACCGCGCCGTCGCCGCCGGCGCTCCCGCCATGGTGATCGATGCGCCACTCCTGATCGAGGCCGGGCTTGACCGCGAGTGCGACGCGGTCGTGTTTGCCGACGCCCCGCGCGAGGTTCGCGCCGCCCGGGTGCATGCCGCCCGCGGCTGGGACGAGGCCGAACTCCACCGCCGCGAGGCCGCCCAACTCCCCCTCGACCAGAAGCGCCGCCGCTGCCACTTTGTCCTCAACACTGACCGCCCGCCCGCCGATATCGCTCTCGACGCACGCGCAGTCCTCGATGCCGTGCTCGCCGGTCGGATCGGCCCCCCGGGCTCCTCTGGCCTTCCCGCTCGCTGATCCCCAATACACACCCACTTGCGATCCGCCGCCGGGCGGCTACACTTGACTCGTCCTCGCAGCCCCACAGGTGCCGCGAGTTCGCCTCACCAAAGGCCATTTCCCCTCGCCGGCGACACCTCGCCCGGCTCGGGCGCCCGCCTCCTTTCAGGCCAGGGCTTCTCCCTCACATCCCAGTTCTCAGGCTTTGTCCTTCGTCACCCTTCACCCCGACCGCACCACAATCACCAAGGCCAGTCCGGCCGGGTCGGCGACGCCGCGCGCTTCATCCCGCGCGGCTTCATCCCGCTCCTCAGGAGTCCCCGCGTGAGCGCCAAAGGCAATGGTCCCGCTTCCGATTCTCCCGCCCCTTCCGCGACCGCCGCCTCCTCCGGCGCGCCCGCTCGCCAGCAGCAGATGCCCTGGCCTCCGCCACGTGACTTCGGCTCCAACCCCTCCGGCGGCTCCAATGGCCCAGGACCCAGCGGGCCCGGTCCCGGTGGGAGCAGTGGTGGCAGTGGTGGCGGAGGTGGGGGGGGCGGCTACGGCGGCTTCGGCGGCGGCCACCGCCGCAAGAAGAAGAAGAAGCGCGGCGGGATGGGCGGCGGAGGCTACTACGGCGGCGGCGGCGGGCCTCCCTCCATGGGCTCCGGCGAAGTCCGCGGTGTCCCCGGTGCCGACGGCCTCCCCTCCGACGAAGAACTCGAACGCGAAGCCGCTGAACTCGAACGCCTCGTCAAGGCCGCCGACCCTGCCGAACTCAAGCAGGCCTACACCATCTCCCAACTCATGGCCATGGAGGTCGATCACCTCCACAAAGTCGCCAAGAAAGAAGGCATCGAGGACTTCGCCCAGACCCCCAAGCAGGATCTCATCTTCAAGATCCTCAAGGGCCGTGCCGCCAAGTCCGGAATCCTCCTCGGCGACGGCACCCTCGAAATCATGCAGGACGGCTTCGGCTTCCTCCGCTCCCCGGAACAGTCCTACCTCGCGGGGCCCGACGACATCTACGTCTCCCCAACCCAGATCCGCCGCCACGGCCTCCGCAAGGGCATGACCGTCCGCGGCTTCATCCGCCCGCCCAAGGAGTCCGAACGCTACTTCGCCCTCCTCCGCGTCGACCAGGTCAACGGCATGGCCCCCGCCAAGGTCGCCGAACGCCGCAACTTCGAGGATCTCACCCCCCTCCACCCCGAGGAACGCTACATCCTCGAAACCACACCCGACGAGATCGAGTGCCGAGTCATCGACCTCGTCACCCCACTGGGCAAAGGCCAGCGCGCCCTCATCGTCGCCCCGCCACGCACCGGCAAGACCGTCCTCCTCCAGAAGATCACCAAGGCCATCGCCAAGAACTACCCCGAAGTCAAGATCATCGTCCTCCTCGTCGACGAACGCCCCGAGGAAGTCACCGACTTCAAGCGCAACACCTCCTCCACCGTCGAGGTCGTCGCCTCCACCTTCGACGAGGTCTCCGCCCGCCACGTCGCCGTCGCCGAGATGGTCATCGAGAAGGCCAAGCGCATGGTCGAGTTCGGCGACGACGTCGTCATCCTCCTCGACTCCATCACCCGCCTCGCCCGCGCCTACAACAACGAAACAGGCCACTCCGGCAAGATCATGTCCGGCGGCCTCGACTCCGGCGCCCTCATCCGCCCCAAAAAGTTCTTCGGCGCCGCCCGCGCCATCGAGAACGGCGGCTCCCTCACCATCATCGGCACCGCCCTCGTCGATACCGGCTCCAAGATGGACGAGGTCATCTTCGAGGAGTTCAAGGGCACCGGCAACTCCGAACTCCACCTCGACCGCAAACTCGTCGAGAAACGCATCTGGCCCGCCATCGACGTCTCCGCCTCCGGCACCCGCCGCGAGGAACTCCTCCTCGACAAGAAGGAACTCGAACTCGTCTACCGCCTCCGCAAGGTCCTCTCCGACATGAACGTCGTCGAGGCCCTCGAACTCCTCCGCGGCCGCCTGGCCAAGCACAAGACCAACGCCGAGTTCCTCATGTCCATGGCCATGAGTTGATCCCAGAGCGCCGCGCCACGCCTCCTCCCGCTCCACCCGCCCGCTTTACGCCCCAAGCCACCGCGCGGTATGCTCCGCTTTCCACAGGAGCACACCCATGTCCTCCCTCCAAGGTGCTGACAAGAAGATTCCCGCCGGCGTCCTCGGCATCCTCCTCGGGTGCCTCGGCATCCACAAGTTCATCCTCGGCTACACCGGCGCCGGCCTCATCATGCTCCTGGTCACCATCCTCACCTTCGGCATCGCCGGCACCATCATGGCCATCATCGGCCTCGTCGAGGGCATCATCTACCTCACCAAGTCCGACGAGGACTTCGTGAACACCTACGTCCGCGGCCGCCGCGCCTGGTTCTGATCCCCCGCCGCATTCCAACCCGCGCTCAGCCTTCCCTTCCGCCGCACGCCGCGAATACTTCGCCGTGCCCGAGCCCGCGCCTGCACTCCCGTCGCCCGACGACCTGGCCCGCGCCATCCGCCGCGACGCCATGATCGCCGACCGCCGCGCCCTCCTGGCACGCCTCGACCGCCTTCGCGCCGCCTCCGCGCCGCCCGACGCCGACATCCGCCGACTCGCCGCCGACGCACAACGTTCCATCGACCGCCGCGCCGCTCGCGCCGCCTCCCTCCCCAAGCCCCGCCTCGACGCCGACCTCCCCGTCATCGCCCGAAAGGACGACCTCGCCCGCGCGATCAGCGCTCACCAGGCCGTCGTCATCTGCGGCGAGACCGGCTCGGGCAAAACCACCCAACTCCCTCAGATCTGCCTCGCCCTCGGCCGCGGCGCCGCCGGCCTCATCGGCCACACCCAGCCGCGACGCATCGCCGCTCGAACCGTCGCCCAACGCATCGCCGACGAACTCTCAGTCCCCCTCGGCTCCCGCGGGCCCGTCGGCTTCAAGGTCCGCTTCGGCGACGACACCTCCGACGCCACCGTCGTCAAACTCATGACCGACGGCATCCTCCTCGCAGAGACCCAGTCCGACCCCCTCCTCGAAAACTACGACACGCTCATCATCGACGAGGCCCACGAACGCTCCCTCAACATCGACTTCCTCCTCGGCTACCTCCGCCAACTCCTCCCCAAGCGCCCCGACCTCAAAGTCATCATCACCAGCGCCACGATCGATCCTCAGCGCCTCTCCGCCCACTTCGGCGGGCCCGCCGTCTGCCCCGTCGTCGAGGTCTCCGGCCGCACCTTCCCCGTCGAAGTTCGCTACCGGCCGACCACCGATCTTGACGCCGACGACTGGGACAACGTCGAAGACCTCGCCATCCTTGACGCCGTGGACGAACTCTCCCGCGCGCCGCTCCCGCCGGGCGACATCCTCGTCTTCCTCCCGGGGGAGCGCGAGATCCGCCGCGCCGCCGAGGCCCTCCGCAAGCACCACAACCCGGGCGGGAGGGGCACCGAGGTCCTTCCCCTCTACGCCCGCCTCTCCCCCGCCGAGCAACTCCGCGTCTTCCAGCCCCACCCCAACGCCCCGCGCCGCATCGTCCTCGCCACCAACGTCGCCGAGACCTCCCTCACCGTCCCAGGCATCCGCTACGTCATCGACACCGGCCTCGCCCGCATCAGCCGGTACAACCACCGAACCAAGGTCCAGCGCCTCCCCATCGAGTCCATCTCCCAGGCCTCCGCCAACCAGCGTTCGGGCCGCTGCGGGCGCGTCGCCGCCGGCGTCGCCATCCGCCTCTTCAGCGAGGACGACTACAAGGCCCGCCCTGTCTTCACTGAGCCCGAGATCCTCCGCACCAACCTCGCCAGCGTCATCCTCCAGATGAAGTCCCTCCGCCTCGGGCCCGTCGAGGACTTCCCGTTCGTCGATCCCCCCGACGCCCGCATGATCCGCGACGGCTACGAGACCCTCGAAGAACTCAACGCCGTCGACCAGGCCGGCGAACTCACGCCCCTGGGCCGCCGCCTCGCCAGGATCCCCGTCGATCCCCGCATCGGGCGCATCCTCCTCGCCGCCGAGAGCGAGCAGTGCCTCGCCGAGGCCCTCGTCATCTGCTCCGCCCTCGAGGTGCAGGACCCCCGCGACCGCCCGCTCGACAAGCAGGCCGCCGCCGACCAGGCCCAGGCCCCGTTCAAGAACGACCAGAGCGACTTCCTCACCTACCTCGCCATCTGGAACGCCTATCACGAGCAGGCCGAGCACCTCACGCACAGCCGCCTCCGCGCCTGGTGCCGCGATCACTTTCTGAACTTCATGCGCATGCGCGAGTGGGTCGAGACCTACCACCAACTCAAGGCCGTGGTGGGCGAACTGGGCCTCCACCCGAACACCAAGCCCGCCGACTACGCCGCGCTCCACCGCGCCCTCCTCGCCGGCCTCCTCTCCAGCATCATCTGCAAGAACGAGGCCGCCGCGCAGGGCGCAAACGCCGGCCACGACTACCTCGGCGCCCGCGGCACCAAGGTTGCCATCTTCCCCGGCTCTTGCCTCTTCAAAAAGTCCCCCCGCTGGCTTGTCTCCGCGGAGATCGTCCAGACCACCAAGTTGTACGCCCGCACCAACGCCAGAATCGAGCCCGAGTGGATCGAGCCCCTCGCCGCACACGTCATCAAGAAGTCCCACACCGACCCGCACTGGCACGCCGATGGCGGCCACGCCGCCGCGTGGGAGCGCGTCACTCTCTTCGGCCTCCTCCTCGTCCCGCGCCGCCGCGTCAACCTGTCCGCAATCGACCCCAAGACCGCACGAGACCTCCTCATCCACCACGCCCTCATCCTGGGCGAGTGGCCCCAGGGCTGGCTCGGCGGCAAGACTCCGCCCTTCCAGGTCCACAACGCCGCCATCGCCGATCAGGTCCGCGCCCTTCAGGCCAAACTCCGCCGGGCGGACCTCCTCGCCGACCACGCCGCGATGCACCGTTTCTTCGACCGCCGCCTCCCCGCCGACGTCTGCACCGTGGGCGACTTCGACCGCTGGCGGCGCGACGCCGAGAAGGCCAATCCCCGCGCCCTCTTCATGGGCCTCGCCGACGTCTTCGCCGATGATGCCGGCTCGCCCGCCGCCGCAAAGGGCGACATCGCCGATCTCTATCCCGACGCCCTCCGCCTCACCTCCGGCGCCGCCGACGAGCCCTGCCGCCTCGTCTACGCCTTCGAGCCCGGCAAGCCCGAGGACGGCATCACCGCCGTCGTCCCCATCACCGTCCTTCCGCGCCTCGATGAATCCCGCTGCCACTGGCTCGTCCCGGGCCTCCTCCGCGACAAAGTCCACGCGCTCCTCAAGACCCTCCCCAAGTCCATCCGCACCCAACTCGATTCCGGCGTGACCTCCTCCAGCGCCCCGCCCGGCCAGCGCCAGGGCCTCGCCCTCCTCGCCGATGAGTGCGCCGGCGTCCTCTCCTTCGCCAAGGGCTCCCTCTTCGCCGCCCTCTCCGAGGCCGTCCTTGTGCTCCGCGGCGTCTCCATCCCCGAATCCGCCTGGCAGCCCCAGGCCATCCCCGACTACCTGCGCCTCAACATCCGCGTTGTGGACGACCACGCCAAGCCGCTGGGCGAGTCACGCGACCCAGCCGAGATCAAGGACCGCCTCGCCGCACGCGCCCGCAAGGCCCTCGCCGGCGCCGCCCGCGCCGCCTTCGCGCGCGAGGGCCTCACCACCTGGAACTTCGACGACCTGCCGGAGCGCGTCGAACTCGACCGCGCCGGCTCCACCATCGTCGCTTACCCCGCGCTCGCCGATCGGGGCGATTCCGCCGCCCTCACCCTCGCCGAGTCCCCCGAGGCCGCCGCCGCCATCACCGCCCGCGGCGTCCGACGTCTCCTCGCCATCGCTTGCCGCGACGAAGTCTCCCACCGCCTCCAGTCCATCGGCGGCACCGGCACAATCGAGGCCATGTACACGTGGTTCGCCCCCATCGGTCCGCCCGCCGAACTCAGGAACGCCCTCATCGACCTCATCGTCGAGCGCGCCTTCCAGGCCAACCAGCCCGCCATCCGCTCCCGCGACGATTTCGACGCGCGCCAGACCGCCTGCTGGGGGCGCCTCGCCCAGGCCACCATCGAGACCGCCGCACTCGTCGCCCGCGTCCTCGAAACCCGCCACAAGATCGCCGCGCGCCTCTCCGGCGGCACGCCCCGCACCTGGGCCGCCTCCGTCGCCGACATCCGCGAGCACGCCGCCTACCTCATGCCCAAGGGCTTCCTCACCCTCGTCCCGCGCGAGCGCCTCAGCGACTACCCGCGCTACGTCGAGGCCATGTGGCTTCGCCTCACCAAACTCCGCGAAGACGGCTCCCCCCGCGAGGCCCGCGCGCTGAGCGAACTCGCCCCGCACTGGAAGCGCTTCACCGCCTGGGTCGCCCACCACGCCGCCGAGGCCAAGGCCCGAGAGGCCGACGCCGGGCCCGCCGAGGAGCCGGATCCCTCCGCCTCCGCGCCACCCAGCGGCAAGGGCAAGGCCGCCGTCGCGCTCCCGCCCGCGCGCCGCGCCGCCCCGGTCGTCCCTACCGAGGCCGCCGCGTGGGCCGCACGCCCGGGTTCCCTCCCGCCGCCCGTCGCCGCCTACCGCTGGCTCCTCGAGGAGTTCCGCGTCAGCCTCTTCGCCCAGGAACTCGGCACCGCCCAGCCCGCCTCGGCCAAACGCCTCGACGACCTCTGGTCGAAGGTCACGCCCAACCCGGCGTGACCTTCGCGCCCCCTCGCGGCACGATCGCGCCGATCCCGCGACGCTGGGCAGACCCCCATCGTGCGGCCGGGCCTCCCGCTCCTACCGCCTCAGCCCCGGCGGCGGCGGCGTCATCGGCATCCCCGCGGCCCCGGGGATCGCAGCCCCAGCCGCCCCCGCCCCACCCTTCGCCGCACGCTGCTTCACCATCTCCGCCACCGCCTGCGACACGTCCACGAACCGCAATCGCAACTCGTGCACCGCTCGGCTCAGGTCCTCCGCCTCCTCGGGCGTCAGGTTCCCCGCCGTCTTGGTCTGCAAGACCGCCAGCAGATCGATGTGGAACTTCGCATGCTCCAGCGACACGATCGCACGACCCGTCTCGGGATCCGGGAACCCGCCCAAGTACAGAAACGCCTGGGTCACCAGCGTCCCGACCAGCGCCGTGAAGTCCGCCGGCGGCAGCCGCTCCTCGCGCCCACCCGGGCCGCGCGATCCCACGCCGCTCTCCGCCGCCTTCTTCTCCGCCGCCGCCAGACGCTCCTTCTCTGCCTGCGCCTGGCTCTTCCAATCCGAGTCCACGACCAGCCCGCCGGCTCCCCCGCCCCCGGCCGCCGATGTCGGCTTCGACTCTGGCACCGGCGCGGCACCTGCGCCCGTCGGCTTCTTCCAGTCATCACCCAGTATCAGTTTCGGCGCGTCGGCCATGTGCAGTGCCCCTTGAACTCCGCGGCCAAACCAGCCGCCAGACTCCATCGTAGGTCGCCCGTGCCTGATTCCCTCCGCACCCTCCCCCGGTCCCGTGCGGGGGCGGGGAGGGTGCCGGGCGCAGCACGGCGGAAGGGGTGAATCGTGCGGCGCGATCGTGTCCATCCGCACTTCGCCGCGTTCGCCGATGACGGGCGGCAGGTTCCCGGAATCGCGCCCGCCGTCGCGCGGATTGCGCGCAAGCGCGCCCGGCACCCCCGCCGCGGCGCTGGATCGGGGTCGTGTACGCAAGATTGCGCGCGCGAGAGATAACACTCGCATTTCCCATGTGAGAAAAGGCCAATTCCCCTACGATGCCCCAGGATCGAATCTGGCGCGCTGGGTGGGGGGGTCGGAGGGTCTGCGCGAGGGCCGCTCAGCGACCCCTCTAATGCCCGGCAACGAGGTGCGCGCGCAATCGCGGAGTTACACGGACTGCACGATCACCAAAAGGGGGGCCCAAGACAGAGGCCCCGGCGGGGCGCGGGGGGATGACGCGAGCAGGGAACGGTCCCTCACGGTCGCGTTTCATCCGACGCGCCCCCTCCGGCTTCGCTCCGCTCAGCCACCTCCCCCGGTCGGGACCGGGGGAGGGTGCGAAACCTGACGCTCGATCACGGTCGCGTTTCGGGGTTCGGCGCGGCGGGAAGGGCTCAGTCCCGATGCTCGACGACCCTGCCGGTAGAGGGTGTCGCGCCGGGGCGGCCATCGTCCTGCACGTCGCCGCGGAGCGTCTCGATGGCGTGGGGCAGGATGTCGAGGATGGCTTCGAGCATCTCGGTGCAGCCGCGGGGCGAGCCAGGGAGCGTGATGATGAGCGTGCGGTGGATCGTGCCGGCGATCCCGCGCGACAGGAACGTGCGCGGGGTCTTTGCGAGGCAGCGAAGTCGGGCGAGGTCCATGAGCCCCTCGTGCTCGCGGTGGAGGACGCGGCGGAGGGCCTCGGGTGTGACGTCGCGCGGGGCCAGCCCCGTGCCGCCCGTGGCGAGGATCAAGTCGATCGGCGCGGGCGCGTCCGGCGTGGGGGCGGGGGAGGGATGGGGCGGCGACCAATGCAGGAAGAACGCGGCGAGTTGGTCGGCTTCGTCTGGCAGGCACTCGGCGTGGACGATCTGCGCGCCGAGCCGCTCGCGGGCCATCTGTGCCAGCGCGGGGCCTGAGGTGTCGGTCGCCGCGCCGCGTGCGCAGCGGTCGGAGACAGTGAGGATGACGGCCCGGATGGGCGGCGAGAGACTCACGCTTGGCTCCGTGGTCGGGCGGGGGGCGGCGCGCGGTAGGTACCGCTGCGCCCGCCGGACTTCTCGACCATGCGGACGCCCTCGATGACCATGCCCTTGTCGATGGCCTTGCCCATGTCGATGACGGTGAGCGCCGCGGCGGCGACGGCGGTGAGGGCCTCCATCTCCACTCCCGTGCGGGCGTGGCAGCACGCCTCGGCGCGGATGGCGACGGCCGGGCCGCTTCCGCCGGGCGCGCGGGCCACGAGCCGGGCGTCAACGTGCACCGCGTCGAGCGGCAGCGGGTGGCACAGTGGGATGAGGTCACTCGTGCGCTTGGCCGCGGCGATGCCCGCCAGGCGCGCGACATCGAGCACGTTGCCCTTGGCGAGAGCGTTCGCCCGGATGGCCCGGGCGAGTTCCGAGGAGATGCACACGAAGCCCTCGGCAACGGCGCGGCGGGCCGTGACGGGCTTCTCGCCCACGTCCACCATTCGCGCGAGCCCGTCGGGACCAACATGCGAGAGCGCGGACGATTGACGGCGTGGAGCGGGCTTGGGCATCAGGCGTTCCAGGCATGGTACGGCCAGGGCCCGGGGCCGCTCGTGCCGGGGGGAAGTTCGACAAAGCCCGAGGAGCGTGCGGCGGCGGGGACGTCGCCCGAGCCCCGGCCCGAAAGGAGCGAGGCCCGTCCATCGGGGCCGAGCGTCACGAGGCGGTGCCACCAGAGGTTGAGCGTTGCGCCGTCGGGGTCCGCGAGGGTGACGGCGGGGGGCGGGTCGAGGTTCAGCCCCGCGAGGGTCGCGAGGACCGGGAGGGCGATTCGCCGGGCGGTCACCATGACGGAGACGGGGTTGCCCGGGAGGCCGAGGATGGGGCGGGGTGGGAGCGTGGCTGTCGCGGGCGCGACGGCGCCGAGGATGGGCTTGCCGGGGCGTTGGGGGACGGTGTGGAAGATGGTGCGGACGCCGGCGCGGGCGAGGACGTACGGGAGGAAGTCGCGGTGGCCCATGGAGACGCCGCCGGTGAAGAGGATGGCGTCGGCGGAGTCGAGCGCGCTGGCGAGCGCGCCGGCGAGGGCGGCGGGGTCGTCGGGGATGCGCCGGGGCTCGAGCGGCTGGAGCCAGGGTCTGGTGGAGAGGAAGGCGAGGAGGGCGGGGCCGTTGCTGTCGCGGATGCGCCACGGGGGCGGGGCCGGGTCGGCGGGGTCGGCCAGTTCGTCGCCGGTGGTGAGGATCGCGACGCGGACGCGGCGGCGGACGGTGGTGCCCGCGGCGTTGGCGGCGCTGCCAAAGGTGGCGAGCGCGGCGGCGAGGGGCGCGGTGATGATGGTGCCGGCGGGGGCGATCGGGTCCGCAGCGCGGGCGTTCTCGCCCTGCGAGCGGATGGCGAGTCCTGTGGTGAGGCGTTCGGGCGGGATGGTGAGGCGAACGAGGGCGTCGGCGGTCGCGGTGTCTTCAACGCGGACGACGGCGTCGCTGCCCACGGGGACGGGCGCGCCGGTCACGATGCGGACAAGGCCGGGCGAAGCGGGGTGGGTGAGGGGCGGCTGACCGATGCGGGACTCTGCAAGGACGGGGAGACCGGTGGAGGCGAAGGCGGGTGCATCGGCGAGGCGGAGGGCGTAGCCATCCATCGCGGAGACGGTGATGGGCGGGCTGTCCCGATCGGAGAGGAGGGGCTGGGCGAGGACGCGCCCGGCGGCGAGATGGAGCGGGACGCGCTCGGGCTCGACGGGCGCGAGCAAGGAAGAGAGCCCGTCGATCGCGTCGGCGGGAGAGTCGGCCCGAGGCGGCGTGGCCTGAGCAGGCAGGGGCGGATCGGGTGCGGGGGTTGGCGGGGGCGCGGGCATGGGGAACCATACGATGGGGTGATGACGGTGCGCGTGCTGATGTTCGGGCCCTTGGCGCAGGAGCTGGGCGGGCGGTCGGTGGAGGTGTCGGTGCGCGCGGCGGAAGGGGGCGCGGCACGGGTAGAGGACGTGCGCGCGGCGCTTGCCGAGCGATTCCCGTCGCGTGCGGGGTTGCTGGGTGCGGCGAGGCTCGCGGTGAACGGACGGATCGCGGGGGATGGCGAGGTGGTGCGAGAGGCCGACGAAGTGGCGGTGATCGAACTGGTGGGTGGTGGATGAGCGAGGCGCGGGTGAGCGTGCGGATCGCGGAGGGTGCGCTGGAGGGGCGGGTCCCCGCCGGCTCGCTGCGCGAGCCACCTCCCCCGCCCCCCCCCACGGGAGCGGGGGAGGGTGTTGGAGCCGGCGCGGCGGGGGCGGTGGTGGTCTTTGAGGGCGTGGTGCGGGCGATGGAGGGAGGTCGGCGGATCGCGGCGCTGCGGTACGAGGCGTACGAGCCGATGGCGTCGCGGATGCTGGCGGAGTTGGCGCGGGCGACAGCGGCCCAGCACGGGCTGCTGGCGATTGAGGTCGAGCACAGCGTGGGGGAGGTGGTGGTGGGGGCGCGGTCGTTCAGGCTGGTGGTGGAGGCGGCGCATCGGCGGGAAGCGCTGGAGGCGATGGAGGCGTTCATCGTGGCGATGAAGCGGGACGTGCCGATCTGGAAGACGCCGGTGTGGGCGGAGGATGGGGGTGGGGCGTGAGCGCGGGTGCGTTGCGGATCGCCGAGACGTTTGTGAGCGTGCAGGGGGAGGGGCGCTGGACGGGCGTTCCCAGCGCGTTTATTCGTGTGAGCGGGTGCAACTTGCGGTGCGGGTGGTGCGACACGCCGTATGCGAGTTGGTCGCCCGAGGGGGAGACGCGGAGGGTGGAGGAGGTGGTGGCGTGGGCGGCGGGGATCGGTGGCGGCGTGCGCGACGCGGTGGTGACGGGTGGCGAGCCGATGATGTTCGACGCGGTGGAGCCCCTGACGCGCGGTCTGCGGGAGGCGGGGCTTCGGGTGACGATCGAGACGGCGGGGACGGTGCACCGAGCGCCGGCGGGCGCGGGGGGTGGGGGGAAGGCGGGGGGTGGCGGGGCCAGCGTGGGGTTGGCGTGTGATCTGATGAGCGTCAGCCCGAAGTTGAGCAACTCAACGCCGCGGGGCGATGCGCGGGATCCGGGGGGCGTGTGGGCGGAGCGCCACGAGCGGTCACGGCTGGATGTGGGGGCGCTGCAGGGGCTGATCGATGACTACCCGAACCGGCAGTTGAAGTTCGTGGTGCGGGCCGGGAGTGTCGAGGAGGACGTGGCGGAGATCGAGGGGGTGCTGGGGCGGCTTCGCGGGTGGGAGCCGCGGGACGTGCTGCTGATGCCCGAGGGGGTGACGGTGGGTGTGCCCGGGGCGCACGGGGGGGTGATCGCGGCGTGCGTGGCGCGAGGGTGGGTGTTCTGCCCGCGGGTGCACATTGCGCTGTTCGGGAACCTCCGGGGGACATGAAGGGCCGGGGCGAGCGGCGGGTGCGGGGCGGTCGCGTCGGGCGGCGTGCATACGATGACGGATGGCAGAAAGCAGGCGAAAACACGGGCGCGACGGGGGTGGTGGGGGGCGCGGCGCGGGGCGAGAGGACGGGGTTTCGACCGTCGCGTTTGTGAGCCTGGGGTGCCCGAAGAACCTGGTGGACTCGGAGAAGATGCTGGGCCTGCTGGCCGAGGACGGGCTGTCGCCGGTGGCGTTTGATGAGGCCGAGCGCGGCGGGGCGGACGCGGTGGTGGTGAACACGTGCGGGTTTCTGGAGGCGAGCAAGGACGAGTCGCTCGGGGTGATCAAGGAGGCGATCGCGCTCAAGGCACGCGGCGTGGTGAAGCGGGTGGTGGTGGCCGGGTGCCTGGTGCAACGGCATCGCGCGGCGATGCTGGAGTGGGCCCCGGGGATCGACGCGATGATCGGGGTGTTTGATCGGGACCGGATCGTGGAGGCGGTGCGGGGGCCGGAGGAGGGCGGCGAGGTCGGAGCGGGGCAGCGAGGTCGCCGAGCCGAGGTCGGTGGCGTGGGGGAGCCCAAGTACTGGATCGCGAGCAACGCGCTGATCGCGGCGGGTGAGCGTGGGCTGGCGACGACGGGCCTGACGGTGAACGGGAAGGACGGCAAGGGGGTGGGGTACTTTGAGGATGATCGGACGAGGCTGAGGCTGACGCCGCGGCACTACGCGTATTTGCGGGTGAGCGAGGGGTGCAACCAGAACTGCGCGTTCTGCACGATCCCGTCGATCCGTGGGAAGATGCGGAGCAAGCCTTTGGGGGTGATCGGGGCGGAGGCGAAGGAGTTGATCGCCGACGGGGCGTTCGAGTTGCACCTGATCGGGCAGGACACGACGAGTTACGGGGACGACATCGGGGAGGGGTTGGCGGCGGGGAAGGGGCTGCCGGCGATGCTGGGGGCAGTGAGCCGGGCTTTTGATGAGGTGGGTGTGAAGGAGGGGTGGATCAGGCTGATGTACGCGTATCCGAGCAACTTTTCGGAGGCGTGCATCGAGGCGATCGCGGGGACGCCGCGGGTGCTGCCGTATATCGATATTCCGTTGCAGCACGCCAGCGACCGGATGTTGAAGGCGATGCGTCGGCAGACGACGCGTGGCGCGACGGAGGACCTGCTGGGGCGGCTCCGGGAGAGGGTGCCGGGGATCACGATCCGGACGACGTTCATCAGCGGGTTCCCGGGGGAGACGGAGGCGGACCACCGGGAGTTGATGGAGTTTGTGGGGGCGCAGCGGTTCGAGGCGGTGGGGGTGTTCGAGTATTCGAAGGAGCCCGGGACGGTGGCGGGCACGATGGAGGAAGACGCGGGCCTGGCGGTGCCGACGGAGGAGAAGGCGCGGCGTCGCGGAGAGATCATGGCGCTGCAGCAGACGATCGCGTTCGAGCGGCAAGCGGCGCTGGCGCGGGAGTTCGACGAGCGGAGGCCGGCGGAGACGGGCCGGCGGATGGACGTGCTGATCGACGCGGCGCTCGCGAGCGAGGGGCGCGCGACGGCGGGGGTGGGCAAGGGCGGGCGGCTGTACCAGGGGCGGACGATGGGCCAGGCGCCGCAGATCGACAGCGTGACGTTCGTGCAGGCGAAGCGGAGGCTGTCGCCGGGCGAGGTGGTGCGGTGCGCGATCGTGGGGAGCGACGGGTACGACCTTGTGGCGCGTCCCGCGGAGGAACTGGAGCGGAAGGTGGGGCTGAGCGTGCTGGCGGGGTGAGGCGCGGCGGAGTGTGGGCGGGTGCGGACGGCGGTGGAGAGGCGCGGGGTCGCGGCGCGGGCTCTAGACTGGTGCCATGCGTGTAGCACGTGAGGGCTTGCCGATCGTCGGGGCGATGCTGGTGGCGACGGCGCTGTGCGCCACCGCGGCGTGGCTGGCGTCGGCGGTGGCGGGCGCGGTGATCGCCGGGGCGGGGCTGATCCTGACGGGGTGGGGCGTGTGGTTCTTCCGGGATCCGGAGCGGCGCGTGCCCGGGGGGGGGGCGGCGGCGTCGGGCGTGGACGAGTTCATCAGCCCGGCGGACGGTCGGGTGATCAAGATCGACCGGGCAACGCTGCCGGCGGAGATCGGGGCGGAGCACGCGGGGGAGGTCTTCCAGCGGGTGGCGATTTTCCTGAACCTGTTCGACGTGCACGTGAACCGGGTGCCGGCGACGGGGCGGGTGCTGCGGGTGGCGTACGTGCCGGGGCGGTTCTTCAACGCGTCGATGGACAAGGCCAGCGAGCACAACGAGCGGTCGGCGGCGCTGATGATCGACGACCGGGGGCGGCGGATCGGGTTTGTGCAGATCGCCGGGCTGGTGGCGTGGCGGATCGTGAACCATCTTCGGGAGGGGCAGCGGGTGACGATCGGGGAGCGGTTCGGGCTGATCCGGTTCGGCTCGCGGGCGGAGGTGTACTTTCCCGAGGGCGTGGAGGTGGCGGTGAAGGTGGGGGACCGGGTGCGTGCGGGTGAGAGCGTGCTGGCACGGGCGCCGGTCGCGCCGGTCGGGGCGGTCGCGGGGGGGCGAGAGGCGTCGTCGGCGGGCGTGGGAGCGCGGGCGTGACGCCCGAGGAACGAGCGCGCCGGCGCGAGCGCTTGGCCGAGGCGACGGTGCCGCTGCGCAAGTTGGTGCCGAACCTGTTTACGACTGCGGCGATGTGCAGCGGGCTGGCGAGCCTGCACTACACGACGAAGGAGGAGTGGTCGAAGGCGGTGGCGGCGATCGGGATGGCGGCGATCCTGGATGCGCTGGACGGTCGTGCGGCGCGGCTGCTCAAGGCGCAGACGCGCTTCGGGGAGCACTTTGACTCGTACGCGGACTTCGTGGCGTTCGGGGTGGCGCCGGCGTTCCTGATCTATCGGTGGTGTCGGCCGGACATGGTGTTCTGGGGCGTGAAGTTGGAGGGAACGCTGCTGGTGGCGGTGGTGCTGTTCGGGCTGTGCAGCGCGCTGAGGCTGGCGCGGTTCACGGCGTCGCAGGCGAAGAAGAAGCCCGGGAGCAAGCCGAGCGAGTTCTTTACGGGGATGCCGACACCGGCGGCGGCGGGGGCGGCGTTGATCCCGGCGATGCTGTGGCTGTCGGATCTGGGCGTGCGGGTGCCCACGGTGGTGGTGATCGGGTGGATGGTGCTGATCGCGGCACTGATGGTGAGCCGGCTGCCGATGTTCTCGTTCAAGCGGCTGCGGGTGAAGCGGACGTGGGTGATGCCCTTGATGCTGGCGATGGGGCTGGTGGTGGGTGGATTCGTGCGGGACGCGTGGCTGACGGCGAGCGCGATCTGCATGGCGTACATGCTGTCGCTGGGATTGAGCATGCGCGTGGCGCGCAGGGGGGCGTTGCCCGAGGCCGCGCAGGACGGGGCCGGTGGTGGGGCCGTGGGTGGTGGTGGGACCGGGACTGGGCCGGTGCAGGGTTAGTCGCAGCCTGCGAAATAGGCGGCGATGAAGTCGGCGAGGTCGTCGGGATCGGGGGTGCCGCCGGCGTCGAAATCGGCGCGGTCGCAGGGCGGAGAGGAGAAGTAGCAGGCGATGAAGTCGCTGAGGTCGTCGGGGTCGAGGGTGCCGCTGGCGTCGAAGTCCGCGGGGCAGGGAGCGGCGCGGGGCTGAGCGGTGAGGCGGACGAGGTCGAAGTCAACCTCGATGCCCGGGTCGGGGGGCGGGGGGATGAGATTGAGGTTGATGAGCCGGATGGCGAGGGGCATGCCCAGGCGTGGGTGGGAGGCGTCGGTGGAGAAGGTGACGGTGCTGGTGCGGAAGGCGCCCTCCGGGATGAGGTCCCCCAGCGAGTTGACGTCCGCGGCGAGCACCTCGCCGCCGGCGAGGAGTTCGACGGCGTAGCCCGGGAACCCGTCGAGGTTGAAGAACACGGCGAACGGGGGCGCGCCGATGCCGCTGGCGATGTTGCCGACTTCGACGCGGAGCGCGTAGGTGGTGTTGGGCTGGAGGGCGTGGGAGAGGGTTTGCATGATGCCGACGGGGGTGGTGCCGCGGTCGCCGCTGAGGTAGAGGAGGGCGACGTTGGAGCCGTCGGGTGCGGCGGGGAAGAAGGTGCCGCCGGTGGGGTTGAGGACGCCGATGGCATCGACGGCCTGATCGATGATGCCGCCGGGGTCGTAGGCCTGCCAGCCGGAGGGGATGAGGACGGGGAAGGAGTTTGGGGCGGCGGGGTCGGCCTCGAAGGAGTGGTTGGCGACGGGGATGTCGGCAACCTGGGCGTCGGCGTTCGGGGGGGCTAGGGCGACGGCGAGGACGCAGGCGAGGGCGATGAGTGGGATGCGGTCGAGATGGGGCGAGGGTGTGCGCATGGGGTGGCGCCGCGGCCGCGGGGCCGTCGGCAGCCACAAGAGCGAGCGATGGCCGGGTGGTGGCTAGGGAATGTGAGCGGTGCCGGGGGCGGGGTCCGGGTCGCCCGGGTAGCGGATCCACTCGAGGCAGAGGCCGGTGGGGGGCAGGGTGGGGCCGGCGTGGGCGCGGTTGCGCGAAGCGAGGGTGTCGGCGACGCTGGCGGGAGTGCGCTGGCCGAGGCCGACCTGCAGAAGCGTGCCGCCGATGATGCGGACCATGTTCCAGAGGAATCCGGAGCCGGCGATATCGATGCGGACGCGGTGCGGGGCGGGTGAGGAGACGGCGCAGGCGAAGACGGTGCGGACGGTGGTGAGCCGGCCGTGGCCCGCGGCGGCGAAGGCGGCGAAGTCGTGCTCGCCGACGATGGCGGCGGCGGCGGCGTTCATGGCGGGCACGTCGAGCCCGCGCGGGTGCCAGATGTGATGGACGACGGTGCGGTCCCAGAGGGGGCGCGTCGGCGCACAGTGGAAGGTGTAGGAGTAGGCCTTGCTGACGGCCCCGGAGACCGGGTCGAAGTCGTGTGGGGCGAGGGCGGCGGAGAGGACGAGCACGTCGTCGGGGAGGCGGCTGTTGATGGCGAGGGCGAGGCGGTCGGCCCCTCGGGAGGCGGGCCAGCCGACGCCCTTGGGCGGGTCGGCGGCGGTTGACGACTCGACGAGCGCGCGAGGCTCGCAGGTGAACGCGGCGACCTGGCCCTTGGCGTGAACCCCCGAGTCGGTGCGCGAGGCGCCGAGGACCTCGACGGGCTCGCGGACGACGGCGCGGACGGCCTGTTCGAGGACGCCCTCAACGGTGCGGAGGGCGACGCGGCCGGGACGGGAGGAGGCGATGAGGGGCGTGTCGGGGGAGTAGGCGAGGGTGCCGGCGTGGGGCAGGAGGACGTTTTCGGGCCCGGTGTCGGGGGCTGGGGCAGTTGGGGGCGGCGCGGGGGGTTCTTGT
>Ga0268299_1000946_pt1 | contig 66700 bp, 53 predicted proteins | sample NOBtaG_FD_193484 | JGI IMG/M metagenome (GOLD analysis project Ga0268299, IMG submission 193484) | Activated sludge microbial communities from bioreactor in Nijmegen, Gelderland, Netherland - NOB reactor | ecosystem: Engineered > Bioreactor > Aerobic > Activated sludge | place: Netherlands...
CGCACGAATTCGAGGAGTACCGGCCGTGGCGCTCCTACGCTCAATTCGACAAGGAGATCGGCAAGTACGTCGACGCGAAGGAAGTGGCGCGGCTCGCGCAGTACACCTTCATCCCGCTCGATCTCAATAGCGCGAGCGAGGCGGACTTCATGACCATCCCCGGCGTCGGCAAGCGCATGGCGCACGAGTTCGACGAATACCGGCCGTGGAAGACGCAGGCGCAGTTCGAACGGGAAATCGGCAAGTACGTCGACGCCAAGGACGTGAAACGTCTGTGGCGCTTCGTCTACATCCCGTAGTCGAGCACCTCGGACGGACGCCCGCTACGGTAGGTTGGGCAGCGCTACGAGCAGAGGATCGGCTGCCTACGCGAACGGGACGTCGCGCGACGCCGGCCGCTGGAGCCCCAGCTCCTCGAACATCCACTCCGGCCGCGAGTCGAACTCGTCGCGGCGGACCTCGGTGAGCGTATCGTCGAGCGAGCAGAGGCCGGCGCGCACCTTCTCCATCGCGTCCCAATAGAGCGTCGTCATGCCGCAGGTCTCGACGGCGAGGCGCTTCAAGGCTTCGGCCGTGGCGCCATGGGTCGCGATCACCTTCCGCATGCCGTCGTCGGGGACGCAGAGCTCGTGGGTGCCGATGCGGCCGCGGAAGCCGATCGAGTTGCAGCGCGGGCACCCTTTGGCGCGATACAGCGTGAGCGGCGTCTCGAGATCGACGCCGACGAGCCGGCGCTCGCGCGCGTCGGGCTGGTACGGCTCCTTGCACTCGCGGCAGAGGCGGCGCAGCAGGCGCTGCGCGCACACGAGCACGAGCGACGAGCTCACCATGAACGGTTCGATCCCCATCTCGACGAGCCGCACGATCGTCGACGCGGCGTCGTTGGTGTGCAGGGTCGAGAGCAGCACGTGGCCCGTGAGCGCGGCCTCGACGGCGATCTCGGCCGTTTCGAGGTCGCGGATCTCGCCGACCAGGATCACGTCGGGGTCCTGGCGCAGATAGCTGCGAAGCGCGCGCTGGAACGTGAGCCCGATCTCCCGGTTCACCTGCATCTGGTTGATGCCGGGGAGCGTGTACTCGATCGGGTCCTCGGCGGTCTGGATGTTGAGGTCGGGACGCTGGATCTCGTGCAACGCCGCGTAGAGCGTCATCGACTTGCCCGAGCCGGTCGGTCCGACGTGCAGGATCATGCCGTACGGGGTCGCGAGCCGCTCGTGGTAGAGCTTCAGATGCCGTGACGAGAAGCCGAGCTCGGTCAGCGGCAGCACCGCCTTCCGCTTGTCGAGGATGCGCATCACGACCTTCTCGCCGTGGTTCATCGGCGCGGTCGCGACGCGGAGGTCGACGTCGAGGCCCTTCGGCGAGAACTTCTTGAAGACGATGCGGCCGTCCTGCGGCAACCGGCGCTCGACGATGTCGAGCTGCGCCATGATCTTGATGCGCGAGACGATCGGCTGGATGAGGCGCGCCTGCGGGAAGCGGTTCACGACCCGCATGTTCCCGTCGATGCGGTAGCGGATCACGACCTCGTTCTCCCACGGCTCGATGTGGATGTCGGACGCGCCCATCCCGTGCGCGTTCTCGATCACCTGGTTCACCAACTTGATGATCGGACCGGATTTTTCGCTGGCGGCGACCGCGGCGAGGTGCTCGTCGACCTCGACGGGCGGCGCGGAGCTACCCGCTTCCATGACGGCGGCGGCGCCTGCGTGCTGCTCGCCCGCGGTGCCGTCGAAGAGGGCGATGATGTTCGCGGGCTCGGTGACGCCAATCTTGAGCGGCGTGCCGCCGCCGACCCGGCGCAGGATCTGCTGGAGCTCCCAGTTCAGCGGGTCGCTCATGACGAACGACCGGCCGCCGGCGTCGTCGCGGATCGCCGCGACGAGGTTGGCCTTGCAGAACGGCACCGGCAGGACGCCGAGCGCGACGGCGTCGGGGCGGAGCTTGCCGCGATACGGCAGCTGGAGCAGCCCGGCCAGCTCCTCGGCGATGCGCGCGGGCGTCGTTCCGAGCGAGTCGGCGAGACCGTAGACGTCGATCGGCGCCGACGTGGCCAGGCTCTGCACCTGCTCGCCCGAGAGCTCGAGGACATCCGCGAGGTGCTGCTTGAACCTCGTGACGTTCGACGACGCGCCGGTCTTGGGCGGCGCCTTCTGCTTCTCGAGGTCGCGCCACCAGGCGTTCGTCTTGACGTGCGACGCGACCTTCTCGAGCAGTAGCGCGTCGGCGACCGGCTTGGTGAGACACTCGACCGCGCCGAGCGCGACCGCGCGCGCGGTGTCGATCGGCTCGTCCGGCGCGCCGAGCAGCACGACGGGGAGATACGACAGCTCCTTGCTCTGCTGGAGCGTGGCGCAGACCTCGTACCCGTCGACCTCGCGCATCGAGACGTCGAGGAGCAGCAAGTCGGGCCGGACGGTCGAGATGACGCGGAGCGCGTTCTCGCCGCTCTCGGCGACCATCACGTCGTAGCCGGCGTCGCCGAGGAGGGCCTCGAGCGCCTGGAGCACGTCGAGATCGTCGTCGACGACGAGGACGAGCGCCGGCAGCGCATTGGCGGCCGGCATCGGCCGCGCGACGCTCATGATCCCGACGCGGCGAGGCGCCGCGAGTCTTCACCGCATCGACGTCGCATCGGCATCGATCTCAGTCGAAGAGGTGGCGTTCGCTCTCGAAAAGCGCCCGGACCCGCTCGGTCGCCTCCGCGAGCTGGGCGTCGGTGTCACCGGACGGCAACGGGCAGAACTGGTGCGCGAGCGAGCCGTAGCCGATCTCCATCGCGAGGCGATCCGCCCGGCCGACGCAGACGGCGAGCGGCGAGCCCGCGGGATCGTGATGGCCGCGGATGCCGGCGACGATGTCCGGCTCGAGGCCCCACTTCTCGGCGAGCCGTCCGCCGATCTCGTCGTGCGTCGTGCCGAAGAGCCGGCGCTCGGCTTCCTCGTCGAACACGCCGAGGGTCGCGAACCCGGCCGGGTTCGAGAGGTGCAGCACGAGCTTGCCGATGTCGTGCAGGAGGCCCGCGATGAAGGCGTCACCGGCAGCCCCGCCGCCGCTCACCTTGCTGAGTTCCTCGGCGGCGAGACCGGCCGCCAGCGAGTGCGCCCAGAGCGACTGCGCGACTTGATCGTCGGCGCGGTACGCGGCGCGTGCCGAGGCCGCGATCAAGATGCGGCGGAGCGCGCGGAGACCGACGGTCGCGATCGCTTCCTGGAGCGTCCGCGGCGGTTGGCGCCGGAGGTACGTCACCGAGCGCGACATCGCGAGCACGCGGGCCGCGAGCGCCGGGTCGGTCGACACGACGCGCGCGAGCGATTCGGAGCTCGAATCGGGGTCGCGTGCGAGGGTCAGCGCGCGCGCGGCCGCCGCGGGAAGCGGCGGGAGGTCGCAGGTCGTCGCGATGTCGTCGACGAGACCGGTGAGGTTGGCGTCCATGGTCGGAGCTGCGGAAGAAGCGAGGTCGGAGACAGGGGTGTCCATTACAGTGAACGCAGAGCAACCGACGTGCCCGGCTCTGCTGCGCCCTCGACCTCGCTCAAGCGTGCGAGATCGTTCGAGTGGCTCCCGTCTGTGGGGTGATCACCCGACGTTACAGTTTCGATGGGCACGTACAGAATCGAACGAAGGGCGCCACGGACCGGCGCAGTCGCGCGCCGGTCACTTCTTGCCGCCCTTGCCGTTCTTGTCGTTGCCGCCGCCCTTGTTCTTGTCGGGGCCGTCGCCGCCTTTGTTCCCGTCGCCGCCCTTGTCGTTGTCACCACCGCCACCTTTGTTCCCCCCGCCGTCACCTTTGTTGCCGCCGTCACCCTTGTTCCCACCGTCCCCTTTGTTCCCACCGTCGCCTTTGTTCCCACCGTCGCCTTTGTTCCCACCGCCGCCTTTGTTCCCACCGCCGCCCTTGTTGCCACCGTCGCCTTTGTTCCCGCCGCCGCCCTTGTTGCCACCGTCGCCTTTGTTGCCGCCGTCACCCTTGTTCCCACCGCCGCCTTTGTTCCCGCCGCCGCCCTTGTTGCCACCGTCGCCTTTGTTCCCACCGCCGCCCTTGTTGCCACCGTCACCCTTTGCGTGTCGCTCCTCCCCGGCATCCCAGTAGTGCTTGGAACATCCCATCTTCGGCGCCTCGGGATCCGCGGGATCGTCCTTCAGCCAGACGTACGTGCCGCCCGACGGACACTCCGGCATGCCGCTCATGTAGCCGCTCTCCACGAGCTCGCCCGTCGTGAAGCAGGGCGCGCCGGTGTCGAGCCCGCAGGCCCGCGATGCCGACTCGATGTTGTGCCGGTTGGCCGTGCACTGCGCTTCGCGGCCCTTCTCGGTGTACGACGCGTACTGCGGGATGCCGATCGCGGACAGCGCGCCGATCACGGCGATCGTGACGAGCAGCTCGACGAGGGTCGAGCCGCGGACATGGAACCGCGAGCCGCGCATTGGCGTGCCTCCGGCGAGCATCATTCGCGCGCCTCGGGCGCGCGCTGCGCGCTGCTCACGTGGAGGGAGCTCAGGTTGTGCGTCCCGGGATTCGGACACTCGACGACGGTGTCCCCATCCTCTTCGCGCACCACGTACGGCTGCTTGGAGATCGGCTCCACCCATTCTTTCCCCCGAAACGAGCCGTACTGGAGCAGGCTCGAGACCTGCCAGAGCGTGTCGATGCAGGCGTCGGTGTCGTCGTCGACCTCCGCCGCGCCGGTACGGATCGACGGCGTATCGTCGAACGACGCTCGCAGTGCCGGCAGCTGCGTGAGGATCACGAGGCCGCATGCGGCCGCCACGATCGTACCCGTGTGCCCGCGGCGCGCGGACTTCTCGACGACCGGCGGCGGTGCGGTCTCCACGTTGTCGCGAATCGCCGCTGCCGCGAGGTCATCGGCGGCGCGAAGATCGTTCGCGAACGATCCCTGGTCTCGATCCTGCTGGGTCATGCGAGCCTCCCCGGACGTTATCGGCATCCGGACCCGCCAGCTTGATGGCGGTCCGTCACCGGATTGTCATGCGGGATCGCCTGCGAGATCGGCGCGGCGCCGAACGCGCGAGTCGGCGAAGCTCAGAAGGCCAGGCGGACGACGACCCCGAGCATCGCCGCGGCGCCGATCACCGCCGGCATCGAGAAGTGCCAGCGCTGCAAGGCGACGAAGGCGAGGATCGCCGCGGAGACCGCGTAGAGATCGAGCCCATCGAGCCGGCCGTCGGGAAAGAAGGCGTGGAAGGCGAACACCCCGGCGAGATCGACGATCACGCCGACGACGGCCGCCGTCACCGCCGAGAGCGCCGCGGTCAGGTTACGGTTGCCGCGCAGGCGCTCGATGTAGGGCGCGCCGAGGAAGATCCAGATGAAGCACGGGACGAACGTCACCCAGGTCGTGACGAGCGCCCCGAGCGTGCCGGCAAGCGCCGGCGACAAGCCTTCCGGGTGGTGCCATGCCCCGAGGAACCCGACGAACTGCGTCACCATGATGAGCGGACCGGGCGTCGTCTCGGCGAGGCCGAGGCCGTCCATCATCTGCGTCGCGTCGAGCCAGCGGTAGTGCTCGACGGCGACGTCGCGGATGTAGCCCAGCACGGCGTACGCGCCGCCGAACGTCACCATGGCCGCTTTGCTGAAGAAGAGCGCCTCGCGCACGAACACGCTGTCCGTCCCGCGCCAGAGCGTGAACCCGACGATCGGCGCGACCCAGAGCGCGCCCCCGATCGCCAGCACGGTCACGGACCGGCGCCACGACACCGGCGCGGCCGCGCCTGCCGGCGCGGGGGCGGCGTGGGCCGCGAGCCCGACGAGCTCGGGACGGGTTCGCCCGGCCACCAATCCGACGAGCCCGGCCGCGAGCACGACGGCAGGAAACGGCACACCGAGCAGCGTGTGCGCGATGAGCGTCGCGGCGGCGATCCCGACGAGGAAACGCGTCTTGAAGGCGCGCTTCCCGATCCGGACCACCGCCTCGAGCACGACGGCGACGACCGCGGGCTTGAGCCCGTAGAAGAGCGCGGCGACCAGCGGCACGCTCCCCCAGGCGACGTAGATCCACGAGAGCGCGATCAGGATGAACACCGACGGCAGCACGAACCCGATACCCGCGACGAGCCCACCGCGCGTCCCGTGCAGCAGCCACCCGATGTAGACCGCGAGCTGCTGCGCCTCGGGTCCCGGCAGGAGCACGCAGTAGTTGAGCGCGTGCAGGAAATGCTCCTCGTCGATCCAGCGCCGGCGCTCGACGAGGTCGCGGTGCATCATCGCGATCTGCCCCGTCGGACCGCCGAAGTTCACGAAGCCGAGGCCGATCCAGTAGCGGCACGCCTCGCGGAAGGTCGGACGCGGCGGCGTCATGCGGGACCGAGAGCCTTCGCCATGCAGAGGCTGAGCGCCGAGTCGACGTACTCGCCGAAACGCGGGATCGCGACGAACCCGGCACGCCGGTAGAGCGCGAGCGACTCGGGCTGCCGTTCCCCGGTCTCGAGCACGAGCCGGACGACCCCGAGCAGCCGGGCCTCGTTTTCGAGCGCGCCCAGGATCGCGGCCGCGATGCGCCGGCCGCGGGCCGCGGGCACCACGTACATACGCTTCACCTCCGCCGTCTCCGCGTCGAGCCGGCGGATGGCGCCGCAGCCGATGGGCTCCACCCCCTGGCGCGCGACCAGGAAGGCGCCCCGTCCCGGCCGAACCTCGTCGAGGTCGAGCCGGAAATGCGTCGCCCCCTCCTCCGGGTAGCGGGCGAGCAGCTCGCCGTTCAGAGCGGCGATCAACGCGCGAGCCGCCTCTCCATCGAGCGGCTCGGGGCCGATCGCGATCGACACGCGGCGGAGTCTACCGAAAGCCGCCGGAAAAGCACGCCGGAGGGAGTCGCGGGGGGACCGCCATCGCCGTGACGGTTCGCCACATCCACGCCGTTCAAGCGCAGCCCGCAACCTGCCGACTCTTCAAGGCGAGATCATCGGTTCACGGCCATGCGCGCGCATTCCCCCATCGCGAGCTCGGAGCCCGCCTCCGCCGTCGGCCGGCGCTGGCCGTGCGCGGTCGACGCACGGCGGGGCAGCGCGCCGACGAACGATGCGGAGCGCGCCGCGCTCCTCCCCGCGTATCGCGCCGAGCAAGACCGGATCGTGGAGCAGCGCCTGCCGCTCACGATCGGGATCTATCTCGTGATGATCGTGCTCGCGATCGGCGTCGAGGTGAGCTTCCCGGAACGGCGGAACGCGGCGCTCGCGTTCCTCGGCATGCACGTCGCGGTTTCGGCGTTCTGGTTCGCGGTGATCAAGCTACGTCCCGCTCGGGTACCGATCGGGCCGGCGGCCGTCGGCCTCGCGACGTCCTGGAGCGCCGTCATGACGGCGTACACGCTCTTCGTCATCCACAATCCGGAGCGCCTCGGCAGCGGGCAGATCTGCCTGCTCTACGGCCTCTTCTTTCTCCTGCCGTGGCGCTGGGACCATCAGCTCGCCGTCTCGCTCGCGGCGCTCGCGGGCATTGCCGCGACGGTGCCGCTCGCGTCGAGCCAGGAACAACTCGCGTACGGCTTCATCGTCGTGGCAACCGGCCTCCTCACGTCGGTCGGCGGCGTCATCTACCTCGACCGCTACCGCTTCGACGGCTTCGTCCGCACCGCGCAGCTCACGCGCGCCTCGCGCGAGAAAGAAGAGGAAGCCGGGATCGCGGCCGCGCTGCTCCACGTGTCGGAAACGCTGAGCGAGCGCGTGAACCAGCCCGATCTTCTCGCGCACCTCACCCGCATCGCCGTCGAGACCGTCGGTTGTGATTGGGGCACGACGTTCGCGCTCGACGACCGCGCGGGCGTCTACCGCCTCGCGGGTCTCTACGGAGAGCCGGCCGGCGTCCGGCACGAGGTCGAGGCCGCCGAGTTCGACGAACGGAACCTGCCGCTCATCCGCGTGCTCGCGCCCGGCGCGCTCGTCGAGATACCCGATGCGCGCATGCAGGATCTCGTGCCGCCGGCGCTGCTCGCGCGCTGGGGCGTCGCGTCGCAGCTGATCGCGCCGATCGCGCTCGGCGGCCGCGTCGTCGGCGCGCTCTGCCTGGCGCACGGGACCCGCCTCGGTCCCTTCTCGGCGCGCGAACGACGGCTCGCCCAAGGCATCGTGCACGCGACGGCGCTGGCCCTCGCGAGCTCGGCATTGATCAACGACCTCCGCGCCGCCAACACGCTCCGGTCCGAGTTCGTATCGACGATGTCGCACGAGCTCCGCACGCCGCTGAACGTCATCCTCGGGTACGCCGAGATCGCACGCGACGACGATCTCGCGAACGACGACCGGCGCGATGTCCTCCGCCGCATCGAGGAAGCCGGTCGCGACCTCCTGCGCCTGATCGAGGACACGCTGGCGATGGGTCGCATCGAGGCCGGGCGGGATCGCGTCGACCTCGTGTCGGTGTCGATCGCCGACCTGTGGGAGCGCCTGCGCCGCGACTGCGCGCGCCTGCCGCAGAAGGACACCGTCACGCTCGAGTGGCGCGGGGTCGAGGCGGCGGCGGATCTGATGACCGACGCCCAGAAGCTCACCGTCGTGATGCGGAACCTCGTGCACAACGCGCTCAAGTTCACGGAGGCGGGCTGGGTGCGCGTCCAGGCGACGATCGAGGACGACGTGCTCCTCCTCGCCGTCAGCGACACGGGCATCGGCATCCCGGCGCGCGACCACGCGACCGTCTTCGAGATGTTTCGCCAGGGCGACGGCTCCGACACGCGCCGATTCGGCGGGACCGGGCTCGGTCTCCACATCGTCCAGCGCTACGTCGACCTGCTCGGCGGCACGGTCAGCCTTTCGAGCGCACCGGGCGTCGGCAGCCGCTTCACCGTTCGGCTGCCCATGGCCCACGAAAGCTAAGAGCGCCTTCTCGCCAAGCCGCAGCGACGGCGACCGTCGAGAAACGCGCATGGTGGAGGGCTCGGCGGCGGGTCCTACGGAGCCGTCGCGCGAGCTCGGCGCGCCTCGGACAACCAGGCTCCCGACTCGACACGCCGTAGCTGGGCGCATGGAAGCTCGTCATGCGCACAGGTTCGTCGCTCGATGGACTTTCGATTGCGCTCCTGACCGAGATCGGACCCGCCGCCGAGCCCTCCACCATCCGCCCACACGGCAACTGCGCGTAGGAGGACGACCGTGCGAGGACGACCGTGCCGCGCACTCAGCACGCATGACGCACGACGTAAGAAGCGCGGAGCACGGGCGGTGCGGGAGCGAGTCTTCCGAGCTCCGTTGGGCGAGGGTGCGCGGGGGAGGTGTCGCCCGCGGGTCCGATCTCGGTCAGGAGCGCAAACGCAAGTTCGATCATGGGACGCCGAGGTATGTGCGAGCAGCCATGCGCCCAGCTGCGCGGAAACGAAGGCTGAGCCCGTTCCGCCGTCGACGCGCCGAGCTCGCGCGACGCCTCCGTAGGACCCGCGGGCGACACCTCCCCCGCGCGCACTTCCCGACGGTCGACGTCGCAAAGGCAAGAACTTGGTTCCCGACGTGAACCCCGTTGCCCCGACGCGAACGTGGTGTGCTAGGCACCGCGACGTGACCGACGCGGCAGTACGCTACGACCCGTTCTCGTACGAGATCCACGAAGACCCGTATCCGATCTACAAGCGGCTGCGCGACGAGTCGCCCGTCTACGACGACCAAACTCACGGATTCTACGCCCTGTCCCGCTACGCCGACGTCCACAGAGCGCTCCACGATCACGAAACGTTCTCGTCCGCGCGCGGCTTCCTGCTCGAGAACATCGATGACTTCACGCTGCCGATGCTCCTCGGCATGGACCCGCCCGATCACGGCCGCCTCCGCTCGACGATCGCGCGCGCGCTGACGCCGCGCCGGGTCGCGCAGCTCGAAGAGCCCGTACGCCGCCAGTGCCGGTCGCTGCTGGCAGCCATGGCACCCAAGGGACAGGCCGAGCTCATCGGCGAGTTCGCCGGGCTCCTGCCGATGTGGGTCATCGCGCGGCTCCTGCGCGTCCCGGAACGGGACCACGACCGCCTTCGCCGGCTCGCCGACGTCATGGTGCACCGCGAGGACGGCTGGAAGGGCGTCCCCGAGGCGGGCAAGGTCGCCGCCGCGGAGATCTACGCGTACTTCGAGGAGCTCCTCGCCGCGCGCGGCGCCGACGACGCCGACGACCTCCTGAGCCTGCTCCTCGCCGCCGAGCGGGCCGGCGAGATCTCCCACATGGAGATTCTCGGGTTCTGCTTCCTGCTCATCATCGCCGGCAACGAGACGACGACGAAGCTCCTCGGCAATCTCGCCGACCAGCTCTCCCGCCATCCCGACGCGAAAGCGCGTCTGATCGCCGACCCGCGCGGCATCGGCAACGCGATCGAGGAGATGCTGCGCTACGACACCTCGACCCACATGATGGCGCGGACGCTCGCGCGCGACGTCGAGCTGCACGGGCGGCGCCTCGAAGCCGGGCGCAAGGTCGCGCTGCTGCTCGCGTCGGCGAACCGCGACGAGCGCCGCTGGACGGCGCCCGACGTCTTCGACGTCACCCGCGACACCGCCGACCACGTGGCCTTCGGGTTCGGCGTGCACTTCTGTCTCGGCGCCGCGCTCGCGCGCCTGGAGGCGCGGGTCGCGCTCGAGGAGCTGCTGGCCGCCCTGCCCGACTTCGTGGTCGACACGGCCGGCCTCGTCCGCGTGCACTCGGGAAACGTCCGCGGCTACGCCGCGGTGCCGATCACGTTCTCGGCGCGCTGAGCGCGACCAGCCTCGCCACTCAGGCGCCCCCGCCGCAGATCTCGCGTAGTCAGGGCGCACGCCGCTCGCTACCCTCGTCCTGGTCGGCCGATGAACCACGCGTTCGAACAGGCGCTCGGCGTCTTGATCCCGCCGCTGACGTCGCAGCTGGCGCTGATCCTCGCCCCGTGCGCGGTGCTCCTCGTCCATCGACATTGGAGCGGGCGCGCGACGAGCGATCGGGCCGTGATGCGCTCGACCCTGGCATGGGGATACCGCGCCGCCTCGCTCGTCCTGGCGCTGTTCACGCTCTACGTGCTGCACGCGATCGCGGTCTCGCGTCGCTCGACCGCGGTGCTCGGCATCCTCGCCGTACCGTTCACCGGCACCCCGCTCTTCCTCGTGACGTTCGTCGTCGGCTGGAGCATCGCGGTGATCACGACGCGCGCGACGGCAGGGCGGCGCGTGTCGACCGCGGCCGTCGTGACCGCCGTGCTGACGCTGGCCAACCTCGGATTGGTGTTCGCCGCCAACCAGCACACGCGGCGTCTCGTGTCCGAGATTCGGGAGACCACCTCACCGGATCGTCTGCGCGTGCTCGCGTCCGGCCGTTGGGCCCGGTGGGACACGCGCGTCCTGGAAGCGGTCGCGCGCCACGAGGCCATCCCCGACGACGTGCTCCGCGAGCTGAGCCGCGGCCCGGAGCGAGTGCGATCCATGCTCGCCGGCAATGCCCGTACGCCCGTCGACGTCCTGCTCGCGATGAGCGCGAACACCTGGTCCGCGGCCGGCGCCCTCGCCAATTCGGACGATCCCGCCGTGACGCCCGACGTCCTGCGCACGATCGCCACTGGCCCCTTCCGCGGCTCATTCACCGAGGCGCTCATCGACAACCCGCGCACGCCGCCCGAGCTCGCCGACGAGCTGAGGCAACGGCGTCGACTCCGGCTCTACTGAGCCCCGCGCCACGGCGGCGCGGCGACGACGATGCGTCAGCTGGCGGCGGGGAGCGTCGCGACGAAGCAGCTACCGACCCCGGGCTCGCTCTCGGCGTCGAGCGTGCCGCCGAAGCACTGCTCCACGAGGTTCCGCGAGATCCAGAGTCCGAGACCCGTACCGCGGCCCACGGCCTTCGTCGTGTAGAGCTCCTCGAAGATGCGCGCGAGCACGTCGGGCGGCATGCCGCCCGCCCAGTCCTGCACCGAGAGCACCACCTGTCGGCCTTCGCGCCGAGCACGGACCAGCAGACGCCGGTCGGCGGCACCAACGTCCTCGTAGGCGTCGAGCGCGTTGCCGATCAGGTTGGTCAGCACCTGGCCGAGCGACGCCGGATCACCGACGACCGCGAGCGACGGCTGCTCTTCCTCGACGTCGACGCGCGCCTTGGCGGCGCGGAGACGGTGGGCGAGGAGCGCGGTCGTCTCCGACACGACCGTCGACACCAGGAAGCGCTGGCGCGCCTGCGAGTGCGGATCGCGGCTCTGGTTGGTGATGCGCTTCAGGAACGCGCTCGCACGCTCGGCCCATTCGGTCGCGTTCCGCGCCGTCGTGATCATCTCCGCGGCGATCTCGCGATGGTCGTCACGGGAGACCGTCGGCTCGTCGATCGACGCCTCGTACTCGTGGCTCAGCTGATCGAGGACGCGCAGCGAGCTCAGCACGGCGCCGATCGGGCTCCCCATCTCGTGCGCGAGACCCGAGGTCAGCCGGCCGAGCGTCGCGAGCCGGTCGGCGCGCATGAGGCTCGCCTGCTTCTGCTCGAGGCGCTGGAGGAGACGCACGTCCTCGATGGCGAGCGCCATCTGGCTCGCGACCGTGCGAAGGAAGGCAACGTCGGGCGCGGCGTAGGCGACGCCCGAGCGCCGTCCCCCGAGCACCAGCAGGCCCGCGAGCCCGCGCGCGTCGCGGATCGGCACGAGGAGCTCGGCGGCGAGCTCGTCCCAGGCGGGCGGCAGCGGCCGGCCGGAGCCGTCGTCCCACTCGTAGCGCGCGATGACGGCACCCGCGGCGAGCCGCTCGACGAGATCCGCGGGTAGCGTCACGTCGGCCGCCGGGTCCGTCGCGGCGGCGCGCGCGAAGCGGCCGTCGCGCTCGCGGAGCCGCACGTCCACGCTGGTCGGCGCGAGCGTCGCGGCGAGCGTCGCCTCGGCCGCGCGCAGCACCGCGTCCATGCTCTCGACGGTCGCGAGCGCGCCGCTGAGCTCGGAAAGCGCCTCCGACGCGTCGTACGGTTGGCGGAAGAACCAGCGGTCGACGAGCGCCTGCGAACGGGCACGGAGGGGTACGACGAGAAAGACGAGCAGCGTATTCGCGAGCGCCAGCACGACCGGCGAGCTCGCGATGAGCTCGCGCGTCGGCACCAGCAGGCCCGCGAGCAGGATCGCCGTCGCGTACGCGAGCGCGATGCCGAGCGCGACGATGACGTAGCTGAGCGCGTGGCGGAGGACGGCGTCGATCTCGAAGAGATCGCGCCGGACGATCGCGTAGCCGATGCTGACCGGGAAGAGGAACACCGTGAAGGCCGCGGCGTTGACGGGTACGGCGCCGCCGACGAGGGCCGAGGCGGCGCTGATCGCGCCCGGGACCAGGAAGCCCGCGAACGCGCCGAGCGTCACGACGCCGATGCGGCGCCGAATCAACGGCGAGCGGCTCCGCGCGAACTCCCACCCCGTCGTGAGGATCATGGCCCCGGCGCCGAGGCCGTGGGCCGAGAGCGCGACGAGGTGCATCAGCGTGTAGTCGGGCGGCGAGGCGAGCGTCGTCTCGTAGATCGCCGCCAACACGACGAAGGGCGTGTAGACGAGCGCGAGGACGCCGCGCGGCTTGCCGCGCAAGCGATCGGTCGGGAAGACGAGCGCCAGATGGATGAGCCCCGCGGTCGCCATCGACTCGGCCGCGACGTGGAGTCGGAAGAACCAGTGCGGGCCGTAGAGATCCGCCCCCGTGAGCGCGTAGAAGCCGACGGAGAGTCCGGCCGCGAGGAGCCCGCGCGCCGCCGCGCTCTCGGGCTTCAGCGCGAAGACGACGAGGCCGCTCGCGACGAAGGCGAGCCCGGTGAACAGATAGGCGCCGAAGAGCCGCGCGAAGTCCCAGCCCGAGAACCGCCGCGACTCGACGACCTCGGTGTGCAGCCCGCCGTCCGGCGCCCGCAGCGTGTAGGCGATCGGGGCGCCGACCGGCCGCCGCGCGACCGCGTCGTAGACGGCGGTCGACGAGGTCACGGCCGCGTCGTCGACGGCGACGATCTCGTGCTGGAAGAGCCGGGAAGCCTCGACGGTGAGCCAGTCGCCGAGCGTCACCGAGGCGACCACCCGATTCTCCATCACGAGGAAGCTCGGGAACGTCCGCCCGATCCAGTGGACGCAGTTGCTCGCGATGACGGCGGCGATCGCGAGGGTGACCGCGGCGATCGCGACGACCGCCGGCCGTGGGCGCGGCCGGCTCCTCATGCGACGCCCGGAGCGCGGCGGCGGACGACGGCCGCGACCGCCAGGCCGCCGAGCGCGATCCATGCGTCGCCGAAGCGGCCGTACGGTGTCGTGCCGTGCAGCGGAACGACCCGACCGACGGCGGCGCCTTCGGTGCCGTCGGCGACGACCGCATAGATCGCGCCGGACGGCGCGACGAAGCCGGAGACGCCGCTGTCCGACGCCCGCACCATGTAGCGGCGATTCTCGATCGCGCGGAAGACGACGTGCGAGAAGTGCTGGCGCGACGCCGAACCGTCGCCGGGATCGAGCCACGCGTCGTTGGAGATGTTGACGAGCACGTCGGCGCCGTCGCGGACGAGCTCGCGCACGAGGTGCGGAAAGAGCGCCTCGTAGCAGATCATCGTGCCGAGACTCATCGTGCGGCCCGCGATCGGACGGACGTCGGCGCCGGCCACGTACGTGTCGGGGTCGCCGCCGTCGCTCGCGCGCACGGCACGGAACGGGTCGTATTCCGCGAAGGGAACCAGGCGATGCTTGTCGTAGGCGTCGCGGACCTCGCCCTCGCCGGTCACGAGGTACGCGGCATTCCGGGCGAGACCGTCGTCGCCGAGCCGCGGCCCACCGACGATCAGTCCCTCCGTCGCCGCGGCGGCGACGATTCCGAGCTGCGCCGCGAGCATCGGCTCGTCCGAAAGATAGAAGTTGGCGGCGTTCTCGGGCCACACGATGAGGTCGAGGGGCGTTCGCCCCACCTCTTGCGTCAGCATGCCGTAGGTCGCGACCGTGCGATTGAAGAACGCGCGCTTCCACCGGAACTCCGTCGGGATCCGCGCCTGCACGACCGCGATCGTGCGTGCGCCGGCGGCGTTCGGCGCGGGCGCCCACGCGGCGGCCGTCCAGGCGCCGTAGGCCAGCGTCGCCGCGAGCACCACGGCCGGCAGCGCGACGACGCGTACCGCCGCGACGGGCGTCCCGCCGCGCGCGAGCTGTCGCAACGCCTCGGCGGCGCCGAGGCTGACGAGCGCCACGACGAACGAGACCGCGTAGACGCCGCCGAGCTCGGCAATCTGGATCACGACGAGGTTGCGGAACTGGGTATCGCCGAGGAGCTCCCACGGGAGCCCGGTCAGCATCGTGGAGCGCAGCCACTCGCTCGCGACCCAGAGCCAGGCACCGACCGGCGGCAACCAGACGGGCGCGAGCCGCCGCGCGACGGCGCCGTACGCGGCGATCAACAGGCCGTACGGAATGCCCGCGTAGACGAGCCACATCACGAGCACGAACGCGCTCGCGCGCACGCGATCGGATCCGAAGTACGCGAGCGTGGCATGGTAGGTCCAGCCGGTGATCGCGATCCCGAAGAGGCCGCCGAAGAGGAGACCGCAGAGCAGCGCGCGGCCCGGCGACGTCGCGCGCGTCGCCGCGAGCAGCAGGCCGGGTGCGACCCACGCCGCGAGCGACCACTCGTGGGGCGGGCACGCGATCGCGTAGAGCGCCAGGCTCGCGACGACACCGGCCGCCGGACGAAGCGCGCCCGCGGCCGCGGCCACCACGCCACCCGCGCCGGCACGCGGCCAGGTCGCGAGCGGCGCCGCCGCGGCGACGCGTGCCGTGCTCACGCGGCTCCGGCGCGGGCCCGGATGGCGCTGCGCTCGCGCACGATCTCGCCCTCGGGCAGGCGGCGCGGGATCGTCAGCGTGAACGTCGAGCCCGTGCCGACCGTGCTCTCGAGCATGAGCGAGCCGCCGAGCACCTGCGCGAGCCGACACGAGAGCGCGAGCCCGAGGCCGACGCCGCCGTGAGTGCGCGCGCCCGGCAACTGGCGGAACGGCTCGAACACGGCCTGCTGCGCGTCGGGCGCGATGCCCGGCCCGGTGTCGCACACCGCGAACGTGATCCACTCGTCGGTCGCATCGGCGGCGAGCGTGATGGTGCCCCGCCGCGTGAATTTCGCGGCGTTGCCGATCAGGTTGCGGAGCACCGTTCGCACCTTCACCGCGTCGGCGAGGAACGTCGCCGGCACGACGTCCGTGCAGGTCGCGGCGAAACGGACGTCGCTCTCCTGGACGAGCAGGCTGCCGAGACTCTCGAGCTCGCGCACGAGCTCGGCGGTGACGTTGCGGTCGTCGCCCGCCTCGGCAACGCCGGCGTCGACGCGCGCGTACTGGAGGAAGTTGTCGACCAACGCGCCGAGCGAGCGGTTGGTGCGCGCGATCGCTTTCACCGTCTCGCCCGCGGCGTCGGGCAAGTGCCCGCATCCGTCCTCGAGCAGCATCTCGGCGTAGCCGGCGATGATGTTGAGCGGCGTCCGAAACTCGTGCGACACGTTCGCGACGAGATCGGAATGCATGCGCTCGCGCTCGCGGAGCCGGGTGACGAGCTTGTGCGCTTTCAAGCCGACGTCGACCCACATCAGAAGCGCGTCGGGGCCGTCCGCCTTGTTGTGGTAGCCCTGGATGTCGAGCTCGGCGAGGAGGGTCCGCGGCGGCTTCGGCCCCGCGAAGCCGGTCTGCATCACGATCTGCACGAACTCGTCGCGTTCGCGGATCGCGGCGATCAGCTCCGGGCCCGACATCGTCGGCATGCAGTAGTCGACGAGCACGAGCTGCACGTCGTTCGCCGCGAGCCGGGTCAGCGCCTCGGCGCCGGTCGCGCACGGCAGGACACGATGGCCCTCGCGCTCGAGCAGCGCCTGGGTGGCGCCGAGCGCGTCTTCCTGGTCGTCGACGACCAGGATCGTGTTATCGGACGGGCCGTTCCTCCGGAGTCTCGGCATCGAACCCTTCGCTCACTGTGACCGCGAGGACGTGCCTCGAAGTCCAGACTTCACAGGCCCCGACGATCCATGCGGCTACGAGCAGCCGCCCGTCGGGCCTGGTCGAGGCCCGACGATCCATGCGGCTACGAGCAGCCGCCCGTCGGGCCTGGTTCGAGGCCCGACGATCCATGCGGCTACGAGCAGCACGTTCCGTGCCCTGCCCTTTGGAGCCCGCCGGCGCACGACCGCGGCTTCGGGCCGTCCGTCAATCGTTCGCCACAGCGGTGCATATCGGCTGGGTCCCGTGATCAGCGGCCGAGCAAGCTCTGGTCGTAGCGGATCACCGAGGCGTCGAGCACGTTCACCGTCTTGCCCAGGAAGGCGCCGGTGAAGATGCCGCCGCCGCCGAGCGTCAGCGTCGAGCTCGGCGCGTAGACGACCCCGTTGAAGATACCGACGACCGAGAACGTCGCGCCGCCGGTGCCGCTCAGGTAGACCGCGAACTTTTCCGGATTCGTGTCGGCGACCGCGATGCCGCCGATGCCGGAGACCTTGACCGAGTCCGCGACGTAGATCGTCACCGGGCCCTTGCGGTTGTCGATGAAGAGCTGGCCGCCGTTCGCGACCGTGATGCGATTCGCGCGGAAGCTGCCGGGACCGGCGATCGTGCGGCGCGCGAGCAGCCCCGAGACCGTGACGTCGCCGAGATCGGCGAGATCCTTGGGCGCGGTCGCGGCCATGTAGGTTTCGGCCTTCGTCGTGGTGGTGCGCTTGCCGAGGACGAGCGCGCCGAGCCCCATCGAGAAGCTCCCCGCGGTCGCGTTGCCGGCGACGACGGCGCCCGTCGACATCTTGAGCTGGCCGTTCGTGTAGACGTCGCCGCGGAGGCCCGCGACGCCGAGCAGCGGATAGCGCGAGTCGTAGCCGGCCGTCGCGGCGAGCGGCCCCATCGAGACGGAGCTCGTGCCGGTGAGGCCGCGATGGAAGAGCGAGTGGGCGCGGACGCGGAGCGTGAACGACGGCGTCGCGCCCGCGACCGGCAGCGAGCCGTCCGCGAGGCGGCCGATCATCGCGACCACGAGGTGATCGTGATCGATGTGGCGGCTGCCGTCGTCGTGCCAGTTGCCGCTCGGATCGACCGCGTGCGCCTGCCGCTCCTCGTGATCGAGGAAGTAGGTGCGGAACTCGTGACGCGAGTAGTGGAGCGTGTCGCTCGAGGTCGACGAGGTCGCCGGGTAGACGAACATGCCCGGGATCGCCTCACCGGACTGCGGCTGGACGAGGAGCTGCATCAGGAAGCCCTGCGTGTTCATGAAGACGACGTCGCGCGAGGAGTAGCGGAGCGGATAGCCGGCCATCTCCGCTTCGAAGACGAGCGGCTGGGTGAGGCCGGTCAAGTCGAGGCTCAGGTAGACGACGCCGTCGTGGCCGACCGCGAGCTGCGTGTCGGCGTAGGACCAGGATCCGTACTCGCCCGGCAGCGCGATCGGCGTCGGCGCGACGGTGAACTGGCGGTCGGAGATCGCGAGGACCTGCGCGCCGGTCGCGAGCGACCGGACGGCGACGCTCGCCGGTCCGAGCGGAAGCTCGGGAAGCGCGACGCTCAGGAGCGGCTTCTCCGCCGCGTCCGCGAGGTCTCTCGCCATCGCCGCGGTGCCGTTGACCGTCGCGGTCGTACCGTCGAGCGCCGTGAACGTCGCCGCGTAGCTTTCGCCGATCACCAGTCCGGCCGCGAAGAACGAGACCGGCATGCCGGCCCAGGTCGCGTCGGGCCGAACGGCCGCGGGCCGCGGCGCAGGCTTCTCGCAGCCGCATCCGGCGAGCGCCCAGGTCGCATGGCAGAGCAACGAGGTGGCGGCGACGAGAGCGAGTCCTACGATCTTTCGGGTACGGCTCGCTCGGCGATTGACGTTCGGCATCGAAGCTCCTTCGATTCGCATCTCGGACCCCGCAAAAGCCGCTTCCATGCCACCGGGAGGCACCGTGCAATTCCGCGGGGTCGTGCAAACGCGCAGACACACGAGGTGCCAGCCGTGGCTCGAATGGGTCGGCGTGGCACACGGAATCCGGCGATCGGGGCGTTCGGGTGGCACACCGAGCTAGCGACTCGTAGCTCTCGCGCCGCGATGCTGAAGCGAACACGCTGGCGAGATGGGTGCCGCTTCCGTGGACATCGAGCAGGCGATCGTCGTCGTGCGCGGGCAGAAGGTGATGCTCGACGCCGACCTGGCGCGGCTCTACGGCGTACCGGTCAAGGCCCTCAACCAAGCCGTTCGTCGCAATGAGATTCGCTTCCCGCCCGACTTCATGTTCCGCCTGTCGCCGGAAGAGGCCGCGATTCTAAGGTCACAGAACGTGACCTTAGAATCCGACCGCCGCGGCAGGCATTCCAAATACACGCCACACGCATTCACCGAGCAAGGCGTGGCGATGCTGTCGAGCGTGCTGAGGAGCACCCGGGCCGCTCAGGTGAACATCGAGATCATGCGCGCGTTCGTCCGGCTGCGCCGCATGCTCCAGTCGAACGACGAGCTCACGAGAAAGATCGCGGCGCTGGAGCAACGCTACGACGCGCAGTTCCGCGTGGTGTTCGACGCGATACGCAAGCTGATGGCGCCGGCCTCACCGACGGAGAAGCGCATCGGCTTCCGGGCACGCGAAAGCTAGGCGACCCGTTGCTGCACGACGAGGTCGCGGCCCGGCGCGACCGCACGCAGCAGCTCGTCGAGCTTGTCGACCGTCGGCACCGAGACACCCTGCTCGTAGCGTGCGTACGCGTTGCGCGACTTGGCCCCGAGGCGTTCCGCGACCTGCGCCAGGGAGAGCCCGCTCTTCTGCCGCTGCCGCCGCAGGAGGAGGCTGATCATGCTCCGCGAGTCGGCTGTGAAGACCTCGAACTCGTGATCACGCACCGCTTCGACGGCGACGGTGAAGCCCTTCCGACCGATCATGGTGCGAAACCAGTCCTCGGTCATACGAACTCGAGATCACGAGTCCGGATCGCAGCGCTGGGTTCAAGGTCGCAGTGGGCGCCGGACGCCAGAGCTGCAACTGACCGCGAGGTGACTCCTCAAGCGACCGCCGCGGCAAACGCTGCGAACAGGTCACCCGGCAGCGGCACGGCCAGTCGCCAGCGAATGGACATCGGCATCTCGTGTTCGTGGCTGACGTACGTCGCGGGACCAAGAAACCAAAATGCCCGCTCGTCGGTTCGTAGACGCGCGAAAAGCAAAATCGCGGATCCGATCGACGCGTGCCGTTGGTAGCGAAGACCGGTGGGACTGTTGGCGCGCGTGACCGACTGGCTTTGCCAGTGGATCAGGTCGCGGCTGATCGCATAGTCGCGATAGCGCGTCCTCGGCGAAAATTGACCTTCGGTCTTGTCGAGCGTGAACGCCAGAAGATCGGCATTCGCTTCCCCCGCCCAAAGCACGCCCGTTTGCCACGGAGCGACCTTCGCTCCGTCTCCGATACCCAGCGCCGCCATGATCTCGATGCGGGTGTATCGAGCGTGCACCTGGAGCGGCGTACCGCGCGGCTCCGCAAGACTACGCGGCAAGTGATCGATCTGCTGCGACAACACGTCGAGCAGCTCCACCATCTCGCACCGGACTTGCGGATGCTGCCAAAGCAGCAGACACGCCTCGGTCATCGTCGTCCGTCGGTCGATGGCCTTGTCCGTGAGGGTCGCGACCAGCATCCGGAGCAGCCGCCGATCCACCGGATTGAGCGCCTCAAGGGCCGGAGGGGCGTCGAGCATGAGGAGACGCCGATAGGCCTCGATCCGGACCGGATCGTCGACGTGCCGAAGCCGCGCGAGCCCGCGTCGCAGAACCGGCTCGTATGGGCCGGAGGCCAGCAAAGGCACCCCAGCGTCGCCACACAAATCCGACCACGTCTTGCCGCCGGCATACACGTCGTCGTGATGCATACCGGTCGCTTCGAGGTAGCTCGCGAGCGTGACGGACATGCTCGCGCCAGCAACCCGCAGCTGGCGAAGCTCGTCGACCTTGTCTTGCCAACGGGAAGGCACCCCGGCGCGAATGTTGGCCAGCACGTGCTCGCGCGCGACGGCATCGAGCTCCATGTGACACCCCGCCGGCAGGAAGGGGAAGCCGCTCTCGATCTGGTTGATGACCGATCGGCGTGTTCCGCCGAGCAGCGCTTGAAACCGCCGGTCGAAACGAAATTCTTTCCGGTGCTGCCCGACGAAATCGAGCACCGTACACACCGTCTTCCCCTCGCTGAGCCGTAGGCCGCGACCCAGCTGTTGGAGGAAGAGCAAGGGACTATCGGTCGGCCGGAGCATCAGCAGCGTGTCGACCATCGGCACGTCGACGCCTTCGTTGAAGAGATCGACCGAGAAGACGGTCGTCACTCGTCCCGCAGCGAGGTCCGCGAGGGCCTGCTTCCGGTCGCCGTCGGAACTGTCTGACCAGACGGCGACGGCCGGAAGGCCGGCATCCCGGAACACGCGTGCCATGTAGCGGGCATGCTCGACGCTGACGCAGAACCCGAGAGCACGCATCCGAAGAGGATCGTCCACCTGGCGTGCCACTTGAGCCACGACCTGTCGCGCCCACGCGTCATTGGCCGTCAGCAGATTCGTGAGACCCTCGACGTCGTAGCCACGGCCTCGCCGCCACGGAATGTCGCGCAGATCGATCCCGTCGTGAATGCCGTAGTAGACGAACGGGGACAGCCGATGCTGATCGATCGCATCCCAGAGACGTAGCTCCGCGGCGATTCGCCCTTCGAACCATGCGAGGACCGGCAGCCCGTCGCTTCGCTCCGGCGTCGCGGTCAACCCGAGCATCTCGACCGGCGCGAGACGATCCAGCAGCGCTCGGTAGGTCTCGGCAGCCGCGTGATGGAACTCGTCGACGATGACCACGTCGAAGTGGGTCGGGTCCAAGTGGCCCAACCCCGTCGCGCTCAAGCTCTGGATCGAGGCGAACACATGCTCGAAATCCCTGGGTCGGGCTCCCCCGACCCACAGCTCACCGAATGCCGGGTCGCGGAGGCACTGCCGGAACGTCGCGAGGCTCTGGGCGAGGATTTCTTCCCGATGCGCCACGAACAGCAGCCGCGCGCGGCGCAGCGAAGATCGGAGTCGCGCGTAGTCGACGGCGGCCATGACGGTCTTGCCCGTACCAGTCGCCGCGGCGAGCAGGTTGCGGTGATGGCCGAGCGCGCGCGACAACGCGATCTGTTCCAGCAACCGCTCCTGGAAAGGCTCTGGGCGTACCTCGACCGGGCTCAGAACGATCGTCGGACCCGCGACCGTCCGCGTGCGCTCGCGGAATTCATCGCGCACGTAGGGAACGAAGTCGCCGCTGTTCCAGTAGGACTCGAAGACCGCGGCCACCTTCTCCGTGACGTCCGGGTTGCGCGCGGCGGAAACGCGCACGTTCCACTCGAGTCCGTTCACCTGCGCAGAGTGCGTCAAATTCGATGATCCAATGTACGCCGTCGAGAACTCCGAGCTGCGATGAAACAACCACGCCTTGGCGTGCAGACGCGTCGTACTCGTGTCGTACGACACACGCACTTCGCCGCCCATTTCGCGCAGCTCGTCCAGTGCCCGCTCTTCGGTCGACCCGGTGTAGGTCGTCGTGAGCACCCGCAAGGGCTTCGGATTCGCGCAGTGTTTCCGGAGGGCGTCGCGCAGAGGGGCGATGCCGCTCCGACGAATGAACGCCATCACGAGATCGATGCGGTCCGCGGAATGAATCTCCGTGAGCAATTGACTCCCCACGCGGGGCTCGCCGGGCGCGTTCGTGAGAAGCGCCGTATCGAGCAACGGGATCAGCGGCTCGTCGATGACCTCCGGCGTCCCATCCGGAAGCCGCCGGACGACCGCACGGAGAACGGTACCCGGCTCGACCGGAGCGTCCAGCCGACCATCGACCTGCGCCATCGCCCTGTCGATCTCCGCGACGATCGACTTCGCCAGCGCGATCCCTTCCCGAACACGTTCGGCTTCGCCGACTGCACCGACGGCACGCTCGACGAGCCGAGCGATGTGCAGCGCGATCCTGTCCGCGGCGTCAGCCGATCGAAGAGCCTTCGTGTCGGCGAGGAGACCCGTCCCGAGCGCACGCAGGTCGGCCGCGATCGCGTCGGTGACGAGGACTTCGTAGAGACCCCGCGGGCGACTCATTCGAGGCGCAACCGGGCGCGCAACGCCTTGGTGACCGGCACCTCACCCCCGCAATCGAGACAGCGCAATCGGATGAGGGGATCGCCGTCCGACTCGGGTTGGATCGGGTAGACGCCGTCGGGAGTCACATCGAGCAGGTACCACACCGTCTCGGTCATGGAGAGGCGAAGCGCGGAGGGGTCACATTCTGCGCCTACACAGCGTAGGTCGACGTCCTTCGCTGCCATGGTGCCGACCGCGTAGCACAGGTTGCCTCTCCGCGGAGCTCTTCACTCGACCAGCGGCAACCACGGCGCGCGACGCCGCACCACGTCGATCACCCGCTGCGGTACGAACCGCATCGCTACCGTCGCCAGGCGATTGAAGAACCCCGGGACGCATTCCGCGCGGCCCGCGAACAGCGCGGCGAGGCCGGCGTCGGCGACCTTGCCGGGGTCCATCATGACGCCGTAGCGGCGGGCGCGCTCCATGTCGACGACGGTCGGATCGTAGAGGCCGGTGTCCGTCGCGCCGGGGGCCAGACACGTGACGCTGACGCCGTACGGCGCGAGCTCGCAGCGGAGCGCCTGCGCGAACCCGCGCAGGTACGTCTTGCTGCCGCCGTAGTACGCGATCCCGGGAAACGCGCGCCACGCCGAGATGCTCGCCATCAACAAGATGCGACCACTCCGCCGCGCCCGCATGTCGCGGGCGAAGTGGGTGCACAGGAGCGACGGCGTGACGACGTGCAGCTGGAGCATCGCGTTCGCCTTCGCGGGATCGGCGTCGGCGACCTCGCCGAAGAAGAACATGCCGGCGTTCACCACGAGCACGTCGACCGCGACGCCGAGTGCGACGACCGCCGCGTGCAGCTCGGCGGCCGCCTCCGGCCGCGCGAGGTCGCAGACGATCGGGTGAACGAGCGTGCCGTGCGCCGCGAAGATTTCCTCCGCGATGGCCCTCAGGCGCGCGCCGTTCTCGCTCACGAGGACAAGTGTGTAGCCGCGCGCTCCCAGACGGCGCGCGATCTCACGGCCGATGCCCGAGCACGCGCCCGTAACGACGGCGCAGGGAGACCGGGAGGACGTCACGGCCGGGGGCGACGCCGCTTCGGACGTCCGGTCTCGAGGCGCTCGGCATCCGCGAGGTCCTTGAGCCTGCCCGTCGCGCGCTTGTTCGCGATGAAATCGGAACGACCGATGACCGGAACCTCCACACCGTCGAAATCAGCCGAGATCCGCTTTCGCCAGGCGGCGCGAAACTCTACGCCGTCGATCGTCGTCAACACGTCGATGCGAAGCGGTGGCAGACCCACCTGGTAGACGATGCCTGGTTGCGAAAGGTCGGCCACACCGAGGTCGTGCAGCGGCGCTCCGAACTCGCGCAGTGCGCTCAACACCCGAGGTGCGTTCTCCGGCGTCGCGTCGACCCAAACGTCCAGATCACCGGTCGCGCGTGGCCGGCCGAGCACGGCCAGTGCGTACGCGCCGACGACGAGGAAGCGAACGTCGTGGGCGACGAACACGCGCAACAGATCGCGAAAGTCCTTCGCGAGTCGCGTCTTCTTCCCGCCAGCCATGCAGCCTCCACTGCTCGACGCTCAACCGAAAAGCGAACCGCACGCGATCCGCAACCGACAAGTCGTCCCACCACGCGTCGTCCACACGCGACAAATCCGCAGCAGCGATGGTGCCCGCCCGTATCGTCCGGGCAGACGCACGCGCCAATCGATCTTTCCGAGCGCGGGCGGTCACGACGGCCATAGGCCACCGTTCTGCCCGGTTCCCGCCACTGCTGGCAAGCCGGAACGAACGGGCTGGCGCACGGCAACGCCCGTCGAACCGGGGCGGACTACTCGTACAGCTTCACGACCTTCACCTTGCCGGGGAAGGCCTGGAGGCAGAGCTCGCAGAGCGTGCACTCGTCGAGATTCTCGTCGACGATGCGGAGGGCGCCGTCGTCCTTCACGGCGAAGATGTTGACGGGGCAGACCTCCGTGAGCTTCTTCGCGACCGCGTTGTCCTTCGCTGCCGCCGCGTCGACCTCGACGTTGATGAACATTCCGTTCGGCATGGTCAGTGTCCTGCCTTCGCGAGGCGCTCTTTGACGAGGGCCGGAATGTCCTCGATGCGCTCGGCGACGGAGATGCCGGCGGCGTTCATGCGCTCGATCTTGTCCGCGGTGGTGTCGGCCTTGCCCTCGACGATCGTGCCGGCGTGGCCGAAGCGCATGCCCGGCATCTCGTCCATGAAGCGGCCGGCCATGAACGCAATGATCGGCAGGCGCGACTTGTTCTCGCGCACCCAGTCAGCGAGCTCGGCTTCCATGCGGCCGCCGGGCTCGGAGTAGATCGCGATCGCTTTGGTCTCGGGATCGGCCTCGAAGAGCGGCATGAGCTCGGCATAGGTCGAGCCGATGATGGCGTCACCGCCGATCGACACGCAGGTCGATTGGCCGAGGCCGGCCGCCGACAGCGTGTTGGCGATCTCGGTCGTCATGCCGCCGGAGCGCGACATGATGCCGATCGGGCCCTTCTTGAAGGCGCGCCGCACGTTCACGGCGGGACCGCCGAGGCCGCCCATCTTGGCCTCGTCGGGCGAGAGCACGCCGAGACAGTTCGGTCCGATGATCCGCGCCCCGCGGAGCTTCGCGAGCTCGACCATCTGCGCCACATCGGCGCGGGGAATCCGCTCGGTGACGATGACGATGAGCTTCACGCCCGCTTCGATGGCCTCGAAGACCGCGTCCTTCGTGAACTTCGGCGGCACCGTCACGATCGAGCCGTCGACGTGCTGCTTCGCCGTGATGTCGCGGACGCAGTCGTAGACCGGGACGCCATAGACGTCGCGTCCGGCGCGACCGGGGGTCACGCCGCCGACGATCTTGGTGCCGTAGTCGAGGCCTTCGCGGGTCAGGTTCACGGCCTCGCGGCCGGTGATGCCCTGAATGATGACGGTCGTGTCTTTGTTGATCAGAATCGACATGTTGGGAACGCGTTCCCCTACACGCGACCTCGCGAAGGGTCAAGTCGAACCGGCGGTTTCGGGCGACGGTCGGAGCACGACGACGGGGAAGCGCCGGTGCGCCTGCTGCTGGTAGCGATCGAGGCCGTCGTACATCGCCGCGAAGCGTCGCCAGAGGTTCTCGCGTCGGGCGCCGTCGGCCGCTTCGCCGACGACGGCACGGCGCTCGTTGCCGATCTGCACGAATGCCTGGGGATCGGCGGCGAGGTTCAGCCACCAGGCCGGATGGTCGGGATGCCCGGCGTTCGCCGCGACCACGACGAGGTTCTCGCCGTCGCGCAGAAAGATCAGCGGCGTCTTCCGCCACACGCCGGTGCGCCGACCCCGGGTCTCGAGCAGCAGGACCGGCGGTCGCGCGCCGCGAGCGACGCGGATCGCACCGCCGATTCGACCGCCCGTCCACACGTAGAGGAGCGCATGCAGTTGCGCATAGACCTGCGCCAACTTGGTGCCCCGGAGGCGCATCCGCACGCTCGGAGGGACAGGGAGCATGGCCTCGCATGCGATGTGCGCCTAACCGTCGCAAGACCCCGAAAAACGCTTGACGGCGCGCGACTGAGCATGCGATCACGCGCAGACTTCGCCGTTTCCGCGGCCGCCAACCCCAACCGAAAAGAGGACCTGCCGATGAAGCTCACCCCCATGGTAGCCGTCGCGCTCGCAGCGCTGATTGCAGCACCGGCTTACGCCGCCGATCAGACGATCCTGGGCTCTTCGCTCCAAGTGAAGAATCCCGGCACCCAGTACAAGCGCAAGGTGGTGGTGAAGGCCAAGGAGAAGGCCAGCCCGAACACCATCGTCGGCAACCCGGTGCTGAACGGCGCGACCCTCAACATCATCGTGCAGGGCGGAACGCCGAGCCAGCAGACCATCACGCTGCCCGCGGCCAACTGGAGCGGCGACGCGGTGAAGGGCTACAAGTACAAGGACTCGAAGCGCGCGGTCAGCCCCGTGAAGACGGCGCGCCTGAAGAAGTCCGGCAGCGGACTGGTCTCGTTCCAGGCGCAGCTCGACGCGCGCGTCGCGACGACCGAGTTCCCGATCGCGCAGGAAGTCACCGTGCTCCCGCCGAATCCCGGCACGTCCGGCTGCGTGCTGCTCACGATCTCCGGCGGCGGCGATTCCTACAGCGTGAAGTTCACGGGCGGTCAGATCATCAACAAGGGTGCCGCGGAGTACTCCCACAAGAAGGTCACGACCGAAGGCACGTGCGTGCCGTCGTGCAGCGACGGTGATCAGAACGGCAACGAGACCGACGTCGACTGCGGCGGCTCGTGCCCGGGCTGCGGCACCGGCGAGAGCTGCACCGTACCGGGCGACTGCGCGAGCGGCGTCTGCTCGAGCGGCACCTGTCAGGCTGCGACCTGCACCGACGGCGCGCTGAACGGCGACGAGACCGACGTCGACTGCGGCGGCTCGTGCCCGGCCAATTGCGTGATCGACCAGGGCTGCATCGGGAACGGCGACTGCGAGAGCAACCATTGCGTCGGCAATCTCTGCAAGTGCCCCAACAACCTCTACACCTTCACGGTGGCGAGCAACGTCGGCGGCGCGTTCGACTCGGCCGAGTGGCCGGGTGGTCAGACGGCGCAGACGGCGACCCCCGGCTGCAACGTCACCATCAACCGTCCGGACGCGAACATCGATCAGGTGTGCTCGATCGCCGATCCGTTCTCGGTCGCCGGCTTCAACGGCTACTCGAACTGCTTCGGCACCGGCGGCGAGGACGGCGACGGCTGCGCGCCGCTCAGCTGCCCGCCGTTCGGCATCGGCTCGTGCTGCGACGGCCGTCCGTCGTGCTCCGCCGCGCTCAACGGCTCGGGCTCGGCGAACTACTTCGTGCAGTGCCTCGAGTAGGCCGAGCACCTCTCTTCTGATCTCGGCTGTGCATTCCGGCCCGCCCCGACTCCTCGGGGCGGGCCGTTTTGCTTCCGGGCTCGAACGGCTCGGCGGCGGCGATCCGACCCTCCGGCTCGCGCAGGTCGTCGCGTTCGAGCGCATCGTCGTGCTGGTGATCGGCGTCGAGTACTGGTGCCGTGGGCTCGCGCGCTGGAACGACCTCTCGACCGCGTACGTCGCGAGCCTCGGTGCGGCGACCGTCCTCTGCCTGACGGCGCTGCTGACGCCGTGGCGGCGTCCTGCCCTCGCCGTGCTCGGCGCGATCCACGCGTTCGTCGTGTGGAACGAGTTCCCCGCCGCCGGTAACCACGCGTACCTCGAAGTGATGCTGCTCGCGCTCGGCGCGTTCCTCGATCCTCGCGAGGACGGCGACCGCGTCCTCTACGTCGCCGCCGCGCGCTGGCTCGCGGTCGTGATCCTCTTCTACTCGGGCGTCCAGAAGCTGGCGCACGGCTACTACTTCCACGCCGAATACTTCGCGTTCTCGCTGTGGATCGAGTCGTTCCGGACGGTCTTCCGCTGGCTGCTTCCCATCGACGAGTACGCGCGCCTCACGGCGTTCACAGGGCAGCCCGGTGACGGTCCCTACGTCGTACGGAGCGCGCTCGTCGTCGCGATCGCCAACCTCACCTGGATCGCGGAGATCGCGCTCGCGCCCGCGCTGCTCTGGCGACGGACGCGGCCGTTCGCGATCGCGGCCGCCGTCGCGTTGATCGCCGCGATCGAGGTCGCGGCGCGCGAGGTGTTCTTCGGCCTCCTCTACGTGAACCTGATCCTGCTCTTCCTCGAGCGTCCGTGGCACCCGAAGCTCGTCGCACCGGTCGCCGTAGTCCTGGCGTTGCTCGTCCTGGTGCGCGTCGGCTGGCTCCCGCCCGTGGTGTTCTATTGACGATCCGGACGAAGACCGCCGTCGTCGCGACCGTGCTCGCGACGCTCACCGTCTGGCCGCTCGTCCATCTGTGGCTGGTCGCGCGCTACGACATCAGCCCGTGGAAGCTCGCCGGCTGGGGCATGTACTCCGCGCCGCGCCCGCGCTCGCTCGGCATGGAGGTGTTCGGTCGAGCCCACGCCGACGGCCCGCTCGAGCACCTGAGCCAACCCTCCCCCGCGGTACGCGACGCGGCCGGCCGTTTCCTCGAGCGCTACCGCTGGCTCCGGCGCCTCGCGTCGCCGGGGACGCTCGCCGAGGCCGTCGGCGCCGCCCGTCCCGCGTGGGGCGAGGTGAAGATCGTCGTGTTCGAACCCGACCTCGACCGCGCGAGCACGCGGATCGTCATGAAGGTGCGCGTCCACCGCTACGTGCGCGAGGGCGATCGCCTGACGTACGCCGGCGAGGAGGATCCGCGAGCCGCCGGGCTGCCGGAGGCCCTGCTGCGCAGCGCGGGGTGAAGCTTCCCGACGTCGCGGGTCAGGCCCGCAACTCGGTGAGCAGCGCACGCGCGCCGCGGAGCGGCTCCCGCGCAAAGCCCTCCGTGAACCCGTCGCACACCGGTCCGAGGAGATCGCGGGCCGCGGCCCGTTCGCCACGCGTCCGCCACAAGCGGGCGAGGCTCGTCGCGGCGCGCAGCTCGAAAGTCCGCGCGCCGCGCGCGTGCGCGCGCGTGAGGGCGTCGCGGAAGCACGATTCCGCCTCCGCGACGTCCGTCGCGGCACCCCGCTGGAGGAGCAACTCGCCCCGCCAGCGGTAGAGCTCCTCCTCGTTGTGGCGTTCGCCGCTCGCAGCGGCATCCGTGAGCGCGTCCGCGACGACCGCGAGGCCCGCCGCCGGGTCCCCGGCCCGCCCGAGCGCCTCGGCAAGGAGCGCGCGAAAGTACTGCAGCCCCGCACGTGCGCCGGTCGCGACCGACGCGTCGAGCCCGGCGCGCATCTCGGCAAGGCCCTCCGTCCCACGGCCTTCCGCGGCGAGCGCCCAGCCATGGAGGATCGCGGCGCGCGCGCGCTGCAGCGGGAATCCCTCGCGGACCGCCAGCGCGATCGCGTTCGCGGCGTGCTCCGCCGTGGCCCGCGTCTCGCCGAAGGCCTGTGCGACGCTCCCGGCGGCGATCGATGCCACGGCCGAGCCGAGCGGCAGGCGGGTCGCGCGCGTCAGCGCGAGCGCCTCTTCGATGCGCTCGGCCGCACGATCGAGCCGGCCGAGCGCGCCGAGCGTCCATCCGGCGTAGCAGCACGACACCACCCCCGGGTCGAGACCGTAGAGCAGCGCGAGGGGCTCGTGAGCATGGGGGTCGTACAGCGCGATGGCGCGTTCGAGGTGCGCGAGCGCCTCGGTGAGATCACCCCGGAGATACGCTGTCTCGCCGACGACGTGGTGGGCCTGCAGCAAGAGCGCCGCATCGTCTTCGCGCTCCGCGAGCGCGATCAGCTCGTCGGCGAGCCCGCGCGCCGCCCCGAGCTCGCCGCGGACTTCGTAGAAGATCCAGAGCCCGTGCAGCACCGGAAAGATCTCGCGAGGCGTGCCGAGTCCGCGGCAGAGCTCGCGCGCCCGTCCGTAGGTGCGCTCGACCTCCGGCGCCGCGTAACCGCGCGTCGCGAGGAGCGGAACGCCGAGCGCGACCCGGAGCGCGAGCTCGCGCCGGTCGCGCTCCGGGCCTTCCGGCAGGGCACGCAGGATCGCCAGCGCCCGCTCGAGGTAGCCGATCGCCTCGCGCGGCGCGCGCCGTCCGGTCGCGGTCGCGGCGGCCCGCGCGAGGTGGTGCACGGCGCGCTCGTGGTCGCGTCCCTCTTCGAAGTGGCACGCGAGCTGGTGGGCTATGTCGACCGCGCCTGCGCCGTGTCCCGTCTCCTTTCGCAGCCCGATCCGGCGATGGAGCATCGCCCGCCGCGCCGACGTCGCCCGCGCCGACAACACCTCGTGGTGGAGCTGATGGAGGAAGCCGAAGCGCGACGCCACCGTGCCGTCGGCCCACTCCTCGGCGCCGCTTTCCTGCAGGAACTGTTCCCGCCGCGCCAGCGACGCGCAGTGCGCTTCGACGTCGACGACGGTCGTCTCGAGCCCCGCCGCGACCGCCGCCGCGGAGAACTCGAGCCCCGCGATACTCGCGGCCTCGAGGATCTCGAGCTCGCGGGCGGATAGCCGCTCGAGCTGCCGTTCGATGAACTGGCGCACGCCGTGCGGCGGCTCGCCGGACTCGGCAGGCGCGCGCAGCTCCCAGCGCCCGTCGCGCTCGCAGAGCGCCCCGCGCTCGACCAGGTCGTGCAGCACCTGCACCACGAAGAGCGGATTGCCCTCGGTTCGCCGGTGTACGGACGCCGCGAGCGCCTCGACCACCGGCCCGACGCCGTCGCCGAACCGCAGGCGCGCGTACTCCGCGATCGCCGGCGCGTCGAGCCGACTCACGACGAGCTCCCTGCAGAGCTCGTGCAGACGGAGCTCACGCTGCAGGGCCGAGAGCGGGTGCTCGCGCCCGCGGACGTCGGCGGGGCGAAACACCCCGATCAGCACCAAGCGCGCCGGCTCGCGGCGGCGCGCGAGGAAGTCGAGCAGCGTCAGCGTCGAGAGGTCGCTCCAATGGAGATCGTCGATGCAGAGGACGAGACCGCGCTCGACGGTCAACGCCTCGAGCGCGAGGGCGAGCTCGCGCACCATGCGATGCGGCGTCGCGCCGGCGATCGCCCGCGCGAGCGCCGGCCGCTCCGCGGCATCGACGAGCGACGGCATCTGCCAGAGCCACATCGGCGCGTGGTGGCGGAGCACGGCGACGGCTTCGGGACTCGTCCGACCGAGGCGCTCGAGTCCCTCCAGCACCGGCAGGTACGCTTCGCCGGCGCCGTACCCTTCCACCGACTGCCCGCGGGCGCAGGTCACCCGCGGGTCGCGGCCGAGGCGCGCGAAGAAGGCGTCGATCAGCGTCGTCTTGCCGATCCCCGCTTCGCCTTCGATGAAGACGACTTGGCGCCGCCCCCGAAGCGCCTCCGCGAGCCGGACGTCGAGGAAGCCGATCTCGCGCTCCCGGCCGACGACCGGCGTCGCGAGCGCGTCCTCCGGCGCCGGAGTCGCCGGAGTTCCGGCCGTCCCGCCGGCGCCGAGCCAGCGGAATCCGCGCCGGTGCACGGTCTCGATGAAGCGCGGCGCGGCCGGATCGTCCCCGAACGCCTGCCGCAGCTCGCGGACCGACTTCGTGAGCGTGTCGTCGCCGACCGTGGTCGCGGGCCAGACCGTGGACCAGATTTCGTCCTTCGTGACGAGCTGGCCCGGCCGGCCGACCAGCAACCGCAACACGGCGAACGTCTTCGGGCGGAGGCGGATCGCCGCGCCGTCCCGCCACAACCGCTCGTCGTCGAGATCGAGACGGAATGGCGGAAAGTCGATCACGCGGGGTGGCATCGGCGAGCCCGGCGGCACTCTAGCGCCATCGGCGGCCCGCGGTCACGCCTTCCGGCGCGCCAGGGTCGGAGAAATTTCCGACCGCTTTCCGCGCCCGGAAACGCGACGCCCTGTAGGGTGAAGGTGGCGGATGAGGGCGGAGGCGATGGAGGCGCCCTATGACAGCTGACTCGAGAGCCCATGGTCGATCGGTCCGCATCGTCTTGATGCTCGCGGCAACGCTCGTCCGACCGACCATCGCGACCGGCCAGACGCCGACGCCGTCGCCGGCCCACGTCGATCACTTCATGTCGTACGGCACGAAGCTGGCGAAGGACGCGGCGGCATTCGTGCCGATCGGCCCGGTGTCGCTGCCGCGTCTCGGCGGCGGGCCGTACGACGTCCTGAAAGTCGGCGGCCTCCTGCTCCCCGCCGACAAGAATGGCGAGGGCGTGCGCGACGACGTCACGCACCTGCTCGAGTACCGTCTCAAGCCGAGCAAGGGTGCGCCGAAGTTTCCCGGGCTCGCCGGCGTGCGGGTGCAGAACCAGTGCAGCGACGTCCTGGTCACGGTCGGGAAGCCGGTTGCGGCGCTGGTGCCGACGGCGAAGAGCCTCATGGGCCCGCCCGGCGCGCCGGCCGATCCGCCGCGCGACCACTTCCTCTGCTTCGCGGTGAAGCTGGACGCGAAGGGGCCCGGGGGTGTGAAGCTCCCGAAGTTCCCGAAGGGTGCTCAGGTCGACGTCACCGACCAGTTCCAGAGCCGCCGGTACGAGCTCACGAAGCCGACGCGACTCTGCGTGCCGACCGACAAGGGCGGCGCGCCGGTCTTCTTGAAGGGCGCCGCCAAGGGCCTGCCGGCCCCGCTCGCGCCGGCGATCACGCAGCACGCCGACGAGCACCTCCTCTGCTACAAGGCGAAGCTCGCGACCACCCAGATCGCGCAGGGGGGATGCGGTCCGGCGACGCCGGGCGACAAGGGCACGAAAATCGTGCCGAAGCAGGCGAAGCACGCGCCGCGGACCGGCGTCTTCGTCGCCAATCAGCTCGGTGCGCTCGAGCTCGCCACGACGAAGGAGGTCGAGCTCTGCGTGCCGTCGTTCGCGGACGTGCCGGCTGCGTCGACCACCGGCTTGCTGCCCGGCGATCCGCAGCAGCTCGTCTCGGCCGCGACGTACGACCTCGCGGCGGCGCCGGGGTGGACGGAGGCCGAGATCTCGGTCGACGCGGCCGGCGCCCGTATCGTGCGCACGAGCCTCGGTATCTTCTTCGCGGACGACGCGACCGTGGGGGCGGCGAACGCGGTGCTGGCGCGGATTCGCGCCACGATCGTCATGATGCTGGCGGGTCCGCCCTACGTGGTGGTGCGCATCCCCGACCCCGGATCGCTCGACGCGCTGCAGACCCTCGTGGCCGAGATCGACGCCGACCCCGCCGTGGCATCGGTGAGCCTCGACTCCCTTGCCGAGGCCGACATCCTGCCGGCCAAGTTTCCGCTGCCGACCAAGGCGCTCACCGGGGACGAGACGGCGCTCTACGAGGAACGGCTCGGGTACATCGACCACCTCCTCGCGGCGCGGGCGGCCGCGGCGTGGAACGCGCGGGGGGCGATCTTCACGGCGCCGTCGATGGTGATCGCCGATCGGTTCGGGGAGGGCGTGCCCGGCCCGGAGATCGCGGCCGACTACCTCGCGCCCGGCGACTTCGAGGTCGGCAAGCCCGACCTCGCCGAAGACGGCTTCCCGGTCCGGCATGGCTACCAGGTGCTCGGCGTGATCGCCGGGGCCTTCGATCCTCCGGGCGCGCCGGCGGACTGTTTCGCGGCGGGCGCCGTGCCGGGTCCCTCCACCCTCGGGTGCGCGACCGGCATCTATCCACCCACGGACCGGCGGCCCCGGCTCCGCATCGTCGACATGCAGCGATACTCGTGGCTCCAGCTCGAGGGCCAGATCCTCCTCGCGGTGAAGGAGCTCAAGCCCCAGCGTGTGGTCGTGAACGCCAGCATCGGCCGGCGTGCCGGGTGGGGAAGCGATGGAGCGGCGTTTGCGGAGGGAGACCGGTGGAGACGGCTCGTCAACGATGGCAGGGACGGCGATCTGGAGCCGCAGTTCCTGCTCATCGCGGCGGCCGGGAACGTGATCCCCGAAGCGCCGAACGAGCGCAGCGCCATGCGGAACAGCTCGTTCACCGCCGCAGCGCTGCACCCCAATTTCTTCTCTTCCCGGCTCGACAACACGTTGGTGGTCGAGAACCGCCTGGCCAACCGCTTTCCGTTCCGACCGTCGGGCATCAGCCCGAACTCGAAGCAGGGCGGCCACATCTCGGCCTGCGGCACCGACGTATGGACGGCCGTGGCGCCGCGTGCGGGGACGAGCGGCTGGAGCGGGACGTCGCTCGCCGCCCCGCAGGTCGCCGGGGTCGCCGCGTACCTGCTGGCGATCGCCCCGGAGCTCTCGATCGAGCAAGTGCGTGAGCTCCTCATCGACTACGCGCAGCCGGGCGAGCCTCCCGCCCTCGATGCCTACGCGACGCTCGTCGGCGTGGACGCCGAGGTTCCCGGCGCCTTCCGTGTGCATCGCGCGCTGCTCGATTTCGCCGCCAGCGATCCCGCGGCCGTGAACGCCGCGGACGTGTCCGCCTTCTTCGCCAAGTACGACCTCCCCGTCGAGCAGCGTCGCTACAGCGCGCACGACCTGCTCGCGGCGCGCGATGGCACGGATCCCCCCGCGTTCGATCTCAACGGCGACGGCAAGTTCGAAACGCTCGGCGTAGCGGTCGGCACACGCGAGTTGAGTTTCAACGAGGCCGCCATGGAGCGCGACGCGGACGTCATGTGCTACGCCGCGTTCGCTCGCACCCCGTACGACGACCAGATGGTTCGCGTCGACGCCGGACGCGAGCGCTGCTGCGACTACCTCAAGGAAGGCGGCCGGTTCCCGATCGGCGAAAGCTGCTTCGATCAATGCCCGACGCGGTCCCGCGCCCGCCGCCTCGCGCTGGAGGAGGAGCCGCAGCCGCTCGGGGCGTGGCGGCTCTCGACCGCGAACGGCCTGACGATCTACGACCTCTTCTTCCTCGCGGACGGCACGGTGATGATCCTCGGGCAGAGCGGCCCGTGGGAGAAGGGCGGCACCTGGACGTCGACGCCGCACGAGGAGAACGGCGAGATCCTCTACTACGACGTCACGGTCGACGTCTGCCCCGACGCCATCCAGCACACCCGCTACGGGTTCGTGGGCACCTGGAGCCCGCGGCCGCTCACGGACTGCTTCGGCGTGACGTCGTGCGTCGACGGCGACGCGTGCCCGGCGATGCAGGGGTCGCTGACGACCAGCGACGGCCGCGGCTTCGACACGACCGTCGCCGTCGACAGCAAGCGCGTGACCGGGATCGACGGCTGGGCGCCGATCGACCCCTTCTTGGAGCAGTGCCACGGCGCGTGTTTCGAGGAGTGGTGGCGGTTCGGGCTCCTCGCCTGCACGCCGGTCGGGGCCAACCACTGCATCGGCACGGCGCCGCCGGCGTGCGGCGGCGTGTGCGCGCCGGGATCGACGTGCGGCGCCAGCGGAGGGGAGTGCACATGCGTGGCAGAGAACCCCTGACGGCCGCGCTCATGGAGCCCGCGGGCATCGCGGGCGCCAGCGGGTCCAACCAAGACGTGGTGCGACCTTTTCGGGCGCCGCCAACCCGGCCACAGCCCTCGACGGTGTCCTGTCCCGGAGAAATCCTTGCTCGGGACCCGCTGGAAGCGGTATCGGCCGGAGACCGGGATGGACCCGGCCCATCCGGGAAAGTGCCCGCCCAAGACCCGAGCGTCCGATGACTCCGATGCGTCTCGTCCGCGCTTCGCTCCCCATCGCCCTCGTCGTGCTCGCTCTCGCGAAGCCCGGAGCAGCCAAGCAACCCCTCACGCTGTCGCCAGTCGGAGCGCCGATCCCGGGACAGGCACCCGTCGGCATCACGACCACCACGGTCGGTCGCGAGACGTACGTCGCCGTCGCCGACTACGAGGGCGACCAGGTGCGCAACTACCGGCTCGACAAGGCCACTGGGACGCTGTCGCCGGTCGGCGCCGTACCGATCCCGAACAAGCCGTCGGCCGTGGCGAGCGCGCACAAGGGAGCGTTCCTCATCGTCGCGACGGAGGGCGGCGACGACTTGACCGCCGTCCGCATCGATCCCACGAGCGGCCTGCTGACGCTCGTGGGCGGCACCGTGGCGTCGGGCGGCCTCGATCCCGTGAACCTCGACGTCGACAGGCACGGCCACGCGGTCATCGCCAACAAGGCGTCGAGCACGCTCGGCGTCGTGAAGATCGACAAGCACACCGGCACGCTATCGCCGGTCGGCGCCGTTCCCGTGCCGGTTGGCGCGGGGCCGAACGACGTGAAGGTCAAAGGCAAGCACGTCGTCGTCGGCACCGCCGTGTCGAACCAAGTGGAGCTTCATCGGATCGACAAGACCGGAACGCTCTCGCCGGTCGGCGCGCCGGTGCCGGTCGGCCCCTCGCAAGTGACCGGCATCGCCGTGAAGAACAACCTCGTCATCGCCAGCACGTTCGCCGGCGCCGTGCATGCGTTCCAGATCGGCAGCAAAGGCCTGAAGCCGCTCGGCTCCCATCCCTCGGGCGGCGACATTACCGACGTGGCGTTCGCGCCGAACGGATGGCTCTTCGTCGCGGGCGGCTTTCCGGGGCGCGTCGCCTCCTTCACCTTCAGCAAGAAGCGGGGCCTCGAGAACGGCAGCACGCTGGACCTCACGCCGTTCAACTCGCGCACGATCGCGACGGTCAAAGGCAAGAAGGGCGCGATTTTCGTGATCGAGAACGAGTACCAGGGCGACCAAACGATCGTCGTGTCGGCACGGCCCTGACGCGCCGGCGTCACATCATCGGCGGATAGGAAGCACGCGAAGTCCGTTCCCGCGGTGCTGCGACCGAACGTCGTGAACGATTGCAGCCACCGCGGCATCCGTCGTCGTCGGCACCGCTGCTGGGAAACCTTGACCCGAAAGCGGATCGCGGGCATGCCGCGCGAGTCGCCACTGCGACACAGGAGGACGGGCGCGTGGCCGAGGTACAGCTCTGGCAGTTCCGCTATTCGCCCTACAACGAGAAGGCGCGCTGGACGCTCGACCTCAAGCGGATCCCGCACGTCCGCCGGAGCCTCCTCCCGGGACCCCATGCTCCAGCGGTCTTCCGGCGCACGCGTCAGACGGCGACGCCGGTGCTCGCCCTCGACGGCCGTTGGATCGCCGGCTCGGCGGCGATCGTCGCCGCGCTCGACGAGCGCTTCCCCGACCCTCCGCTCCGCCCGGACGGAGCGGACGCGCGGACCGAAGCGCGGGCGATCGAGTCCCGCTTCGACGACGACTTCGTTCCCCGCATGCGGCGGGCGGCACTCTCGGCGTTGATGACGGACCCCGACTACATGTGCGGACTCTTCGGGGAGGGTGCCGGACCGGTCGCGGGTCGGATCTTCCGCGCGGTGTTCCCGGTCAGCCGTCTTCTCATTGCGAAAGGCAACGGCATCGACGGTCCCGCCGCGATCGAGGACGGGACGCGCGCGTGCCGCGAGGCGCTCGACTTCGTGGCGCGCGCCGCCGCCGAGACCGGATATCTCGTCGGTGCGCGCTTCACGCACGCCGATCTCGCGGCGGCCGCCGGCCTCGCCATGGTCTTCCCGCCGCCCGGCTCGCCGATGGAGGGACCGGGGACGCGGCCGGCCGCGTCTCGGGCGCTCATCGACGCGCACGCCGGCCATCCGGCGCTCGCATGGCTCGCCTCGATCTACGCGCGGCACCGTCCGCGGATTCGCGATTTCGACGGACGCGCCCCGTACTGATCCCCTGCTCGCCGCCGGGGCAACGGGTGCCCAGCCGGTGAGCATTCGGAGTGCCTCGGCGGCCTCATGCCTCCATCTTATGCGACTCATTCGCGGCACACGGCTTGCTGATTCCCGTGGACCGACCCGTCCACGGACCCCAGCGAGGCGGACTTCTTGGTGACGCGAAACACGGCTTCCGAAATTTCCGGCGACGATCCCTTTGCCCACTACGAGGTCGAAGGCTTCTTCGACGAGATCTTCACCCCCGACGGCGAGGCCCGGCCACCATACCGGTCCCTGATCGCACGGCTCCGCGCGATCTCCATCGAGGAGCTCGGGCGGCGCGAGCGCCTCCGCGACGCGATCTTCCGCTCGCTCGGCATCACCTTCAACGTCTACGGCGAGGCGGCCGGGGTCGAGCGCGTGTGGCCGATGGACCTGGTCCCGCGGATCATCCCGGCCGACGAATGGGCCCCGGTCGAGAAGGGCCTCATCCAACGGGTCACGGCCCTCAACAAGTTCCTCGACGACCTCTACGTCGGCGAGGCGGCGGCGATCGCCGACGGCATCGTGCCGCGCGCGCTCGTGATGTCGGCCGACGGCTTCGAGCGCGAGGCCTTCGGCATCGCGGTGCCGCACGCGGCGCGGTGCATGGTGTCGGGCGTCGACCTCGTCCGCGACGGCAACGGCGTCTATCGCGTGCTGGAGGACAATCTCCGGACGCCGAGCGGGATCTCGTACGTGCTCGAGAACCGCGCGACGCTGACCCGCGTGCTGCCGCTGGCCTTCGCGCAGCATCGGGTGCGGCCGGTGTCGCACTATCCGGCGTCGCTGCTCGCGGCGCTCCGCAGCGTCGCGCCGGCGGCGGCCGGCAACCCGCGCGTCGTCGTGCTGACGCCGGGCGCCTACAACTCGGCCTACTTCGAGCACGCGTTCCTCGCCCGCCAGATGGGCGTCGAGCTGGTCGAGGGCCGCGACCTCGTCGTCGACGAGCACGTCGTCTATCTCCGGACGACGCGCGGGCTCGAGCGCGTCGACGTCGTCTATCGCCGGATCGACGACGCGTTCCTCGACCCGGCCGTCTTCCGCAGCGATTCGACGCTCGGCGTGCCGGGCATCGTGAACGCGGCGCGCGCCGGCAACGTGACGATCGCGAACGCGATCGGGAACGGCGTCGCCGACGACAAGGCGATCTACGCCTACGTGCCGGCGCTCATTCGCTACTATCTGAACGAGGAGCCGATCCTCCCGAACGTCGAGACCTATCTCCTCTGGCAACCGGAGCAGCGCGAAGCCGCGCTCGCCCGCCTGGATTCGCTCGTGATCAAGCCGGTCGCGGCGTCGGGCGGGTACGGCATCGTGATCGGCCCGCGCGCGAGCGACGAGGAGCTCGCGAAATGCCGGCGGCAAATCGAGGACAACCCGCGCGGCTTCATCGCCCAGGAAGTGGTCTCGCTCTCGCGCCATCCGACGTTCCTCGACGGCGGGTTCCACGGCCGCCACATCGATCTCCGGCCGTTCGTGCTCTCCGGCGAGCGCGTCGAAGTGATCCCCGGCGGCCTCACGCGGGTCGCGCTGCCGAAGGGATCGCTCGTCGTGAACTCGTCCCAGGGCGGCGGCTCGAAGGACACCTGGGTGCTCGCCGGCGACGGCGGCGACGGGGCGGAGGACTGACCCGATGCTCGCCCGCCACGCCGAAGATCTCTTCTGGATCGGACGGTATCTCGAGCGCGCCGAGGACACCGCGCGCATGCTCGACGTCACGTACCACGGCTTGTTGGAATCGTCGGTCGAGGATCCGACGATCGTCTGGCGCGAGCTCGTGAAGGTGCTGCACCTCGAGCAGGACTTCGAGGCGCGCGGCATCGAGTGCTCCGAGGGCCCGGTCAGCGAGTTTCTGGTCCTCGATCACGAGAACGGCGGCTCGATCGTCTCGTCGATCGCGTGCGCCCGCGACAATGCCCGCACCGTCCGCGAGCGAATTTCGACCGAGCTCTGGGAGGCGATCAACACGCTCCACCTCGAGCTCGCCGCGCGGGACCTCCGCGCCGACCTCCAGCGGCAACCGTACGAGCTCTACCGCATCGTGAAGGCGCGTTGTCAGATGATCACGGGCGTCGCCGCCGAGACGATGCCGCGCGACGACGGCTGGCGGTTCCTCGTCCTGGGTCGCATGCTCGAGCGCGCCGAGATGACCTGCCGGTTGCTCTCGGTGCGGTGGGTGCAGCGCGGCTCGCCCGATCCGCAGGCGACCTACCAGCACTGGGGTGCCGTGTTGAAGTCCGTCTCGGCGTTCGAGGCGTACGTCCGCGTGCACCACGACGTGATGGGCGTCGCCGAGGTGCTGGAGTTCCTGCTGCTGTCGCGCGACTTCCCGCGCGGCGTGCTCTTCTGCCTGCGCTCGGCCGAGGATCAGCTCGCGCGGCTCGGCACCGGTGACCGTCCGATCCCGCCGCATCGCCTCCTCGGACGAATGCGGGCGACGCTCGAGTATCTCGACGTCCCCGAGCTCGTGAACGAGGGCCTGCAACGCTTCCTCGATCAGCTTCAGGAGGGCATCTGGCAGGTCGCCGATTCGGTGAGCATCCACTTCTTTCAACGCGGAGCGGAGCACGAGCTCCACACGCTGGGGTCCATCTGATGCGCTTCGACATCAAATATTTGACGTCGTTCTCGTACCCGGAGGCGGTCCGCTCCTCGCACAACGTGCTGCGCGCGTGTCCGATGAGCGACGCGCGCCAGGAGCTGCTGTCGTACCGGGTCGCGACGACGCCGTCGTCACGCGTCTTCTCGTACGTCGACTACTGGGGCACCCGCGTCGACGTCTTCGGGATCGCCGTGCCGCACACACGCCTCGAGGTCATGGTCGAAGCGACGGTGCAGACACGCGAGACCGGGCCGCTCACGGCCTGCCCGCGGCTCGCGAGCCTTCGCGACCCGGACTTCGCCGCCGAGAATCAGGAGTATCTCGAACCGTCGCCGCATACGGAATGGCACGAGCCGCTCCGTCGCGAGGCCGAGGTGCGCGCCGTGAATGCCGGCGACGACGTCGTCGGCGCCGTACTCGCGCTGCACCGCGCGACCGCGACCGCGATCACCTACACGCCGGGCAGCACGTACATCGGCATGGACGTCAACGAGGTCTTCGCGCGGAAGACCGGCGTCTGCCAGGACTACGCGCACCTCATGGTCGCGATGTGCCGGAGCGTCGGCATCCCGGCGCGCTACGTGTCGGGCTACCTACCGACCGCCTTCGGCCCGCGCGCCAAGTCGAACGTGAACCCGTCGGAGGTCACGACGCACGCGTGGGTCGAGGTCGCGATCCCGGGCGCGGGCTGGTGGGGGCTCGATCCGACCAATCAGCAGGAAGTCGGGGCGTCGCACGTGAAGATCGCCCACGGGCGCGACTACGACGACGTCGCGCCGCTCCGCGGCATCTATCACGGGCCGGCGGCGCATCGGCTCGAGGTGTCGGTGAAGATCGCGCCGCACGACGGGTCGCAGCAACAGCAGCAGAACGGGCGGCACGTGCCCGCCGCGCGAAAAGCGTCGGAGCGGCTCGCGACGATGCAGCGGCAGGCGCAGCAGAGCCAGCAGCAGTAAGCCCGGACGCCCTCCGCGGGCGGCGAACGCCGTTCACTCGCCCTTGAACGCCCTCCTCGTGAGCGGGGATCCCCCATGCCCGTGCGAGGAGGAAGATTTTGGCGAACCGACTGTCGAGACTGGCGTTTTTGGTCTTCTGGGCTCTCACCACGACCGCGAGCGCGGACCCCGCGCCTCCGGACATCTTCGAGGACGGCAACGGCGCCTTCCACATCGATTTCACGACACCCGCCGTCTACGACCTCTCGAGCCATCTCTCGGAGGTCACCGACGGCGGCCTCGTCCGTGAGATGCACGTCCGGCACACCGCCGGCGGTGCGCTCACGGGCGCCGGCTACGACACCGACGGCGCCGCATACTCCGTGGTCCACGACGTGAAAGGCTCGTGCAAGACGAAACGCGGCGAGACGGTCGTCACCCAGAAGATCAAGAGCATCGGCTCGCTCTCGACGGACGACGAGAAGGAGTACCGCGCCGTCTCGATCTTCACCGGCAAGATGGAGGGATACGGCCCGGACACGAAGCTCGTCGGGTTCACGGAGACGCGCTCGTGTCTCCGATTCGACTACGGGCCCTTCAGCAAGAAGAAGATCGTCGTCTGCACCCGCAACCTGATCCCCGACCAGGTCTTTCCCCACCCGAGCGCCGGCCTCTGGAGCATCCGCCTCGCGTTCGACGACGACGGCCGGAACGTGTTCGGCACCGCGACCGTCTTCATCTCCGACCTCCTGCCGACGAAAGTCCAAGCCCACGAGACGACGGTCGCGGGCCGCCTCGACGACGAAGGCGAAGTCACCTTCAAGCTCGCCCCCGTCGACAAGGGAGCGCCGTTCGGCAAGATCGCGCTCCGCGCGCGCGTCACGCCGCGCCAGGGCGCGACGCCGCCCGACCTCGTCGAGGTGCTCGAGGTCGGCGGCAAGATCCTCGGCCAGAAGTTCGCCGAAGTGTTCTAGATCCGCGCGTTCAGGCCAGGAGGTGCTCGATCTTCACCGGCAGCTCGCGCACGCGGACGCCGGTCGCGTGGTGGACCGCGTCGGTGATCGCCGCGGCCACCCCCGCGAGGCCGATCTCGCCGATGCCGCGGGCGCCGAGCGCGTTGATCTCCATGTCGGGGTAGTCGAGAAACGTCACGTCCAGCGACGGGACGTCGGCGTTCACCGCCATGACGTAGTCGGCGAGGCTGCTGTTGATGGGCGCGCCGTTCCGCGGGTCGTAGGCGGTCTCCTCGAAGAGCGCCATGCCGATGCCCATGACGACGGAGCCTTCGATCTGGTTGCGGCCCGCGAGCGGGTTGAGGATGCGGCCGGCGTCGATCACGGTGACGACCCGGCTCACCCTGAGCCGAGCCGTCGACGGCTGCCAGGTCACCTCGACGAAGTGCGCGCCGTAGGAGTGCGTCGTGACCTTCGCCGTATCCATCTGGTCGAACGTGCCGTCGGCCCTGCCCGACCCGACGACGCGACGGACCTCCGCCTGCCGCAAGAGCTCGGCGAACGGCATCGCGGCCGACCCGTCCTTCGTCCGCACCCGGCCGCCCTCGAACGCCAGGTCGGCGGACTTCTTCCCCGCGAACGGCGTGCCCTGCGTCTTCGTCGCGGTCTCCAACAACGACGCGACCGCCTGCTCCGCCGCCTGGAACACCGCCGGCACGAGTGATCCGGTCGCCATGGAGCCGCCGGAGATCGGGCCCTCCGGCAACGTGGTGTCGCCGAGGACGACCTCGATCTTCTCGAGCGCGACCCCCGTCTTCTCGGCGACGAGCTGCGCGAGGATCGTGTACGTGCCGGTGCCGATGTCCTGCGTGCCGCACGCGACCCGCGCCGACCCGTCGTCGTTCAGCTCGACCGTCGCCGCGGCGGGGAACCGCGCCGCGATCCACGACGCGCCCGCCATGCCCCAGCCGAGCGTGAGCCCGTCGCGTCGCATCGCGCCGACCTTGGGATCGCGCTTCGCCCAGCCGAACCGCTCGGCCCCGACCGTGAAGCACTCGACGAGGTGGCGCGACGAGAACGGCCGCTTCTTCCCCTCGTCCGTCGCCGGCTCGTTCGCGAGCCGCAACGCCAGCGGATCGATGCCGGCCGCGACCGCGAGCTCGTTCATCGCCGATTCGGTCGCATAGAGCCCCGGAACTCGCCCCGGGCCGCGCATCGACGTCGGCGCCCCGACGTGCCGGCGCGTGAGCCCGGAGGTCACGCGCACGTTGGGGCAGCTGTAGTGCGACGGCGTCGACTCGCCGCAGCCCTCGCTGTAGTCGTCGAGCATCGACGTGTGGTTCACGACGTCGTGCTGGAGCGACACGAGCTTGCCGTCGCGATCGGCCGCGACGCGCACGCGCTGCACCGTGCGTGGCCGGTGGCCGACGGCCTGGAACATCATCTTCCGGCTGAGCACGAGCTTGATGGGCTTCCCGAGCTCACGCGCCGCCGCCGCCGCGATCAGGGTGTGCGACCACGGCCAGAGCTTCCCTCCGAACCCGGACCCGAGGAATCGCGAAATGATGCGCACGTTCTCCCGCGGCACGCCCAGCATCTGCGCGACCACCGTGCGGGCGTTGCTCACCGCTTGCGTCGACTCGTAGACCGTCAGGCGCTCGCCGTCCCAGAGCGCGGTCGTCGCGTGCAGCTCGATCGGGTTGTGGGTCTCGACCGGCGTGACGTACGTCGCGTCGATCTTGACCGCGGCCCCGGCGAACGCGCGCTCGGGATCGCCGCGCTCGCTGTCGACGTCGGGCTCGCCGTCGACGGTGAGCTCCGGCGAGACGTTCGGGACCTCCTTCGCGTAGCGCACGCGGACGGCGTCGGCCGCCGCTTTGGCGGTCTCGAAGGTGTCGGCGATCGCGACCGCGACGTATTGGCCGTAGTAGCGGATCACGTCGTCCGCGAAGGGCGGCCGGCGCTCGTCGGTGATGCCGTCGAAACCCTTGGGCTTCGCGGCGCGGTAGAGCTTGCCGATGTTCTTCCGGTGCAGCACGGCACGCACGTTCGGCATCGCCTCGGCGGCCGACGTATCGAGCTCGGCGATCCGGCCCGACGCGATCGTCGCCTCGACGGGCACGGCGTAGAGCTGGCCGGGGAAGTGAAAGTCGGACGTGTACTGCGCGGCACCGGTCACCTTCAGGCGGCCGTCGATCCGCGGCGTATCGCGGCCGATCGGGGATTTCGTCTCTGGAACCGTCGTCGTCGCCATGACTACACCGCCACGCCGGTCGCGGTCGCGAGCGTGTGCACGATGCACCGCTTCGCGAGCTCGATCTTGAAGCCGTTCTGACTCTGGGGCTTCGCGTTTTTCAACGCCGCCTCGGCGGCCTTTCGGAAGAGCGCTCCGTCCGCCTTCTGCCCGACGAGCACCGACTCGGCTTCCGGCGCACGCCACGGCTTCGTGCCGACGCCGCCGAGCGCCACCCGCGCGCGTCCGATCGTCTCGCCGTCGAGCTCGATCACGACCGCGGCCGACGCCAAAGCGAACTCGTACGACGCGCGGTCGCGGAGCTTCAGGTAGTGCTGCTTGCTGCCCTTCCGCGGCGGCGGCAGCGTCACGAAGGTCACGAGGTCGCCCGCCGTGACCACGGTTTCGCGATGCGGCGTGTCGCCCGGCAGCAGATGGAAGTCGGCGAACGGGACGTCGCGCTCGCCGTTCGGGCCGCGGACGTGCACCGTCGCTTCGAGCGCCGCGAGCGCGACGCACATGTCGGACGGATTGGTCGCGATGCAGGACGGGCTCGTGCCGAGGATCGCGAGCGAACGGTTGGCGCCTTCGATCGCGTCGCATCCTGAGCCGGGTACGCGCTTGTTGCAGCGCATCGCGGTGTCGCGGAAGTACATGCAGCGCGTCCGCTGGAGCAGGTTGCCGGCGGTCGTCGCCATGTTGCGGAGCTGCGCCGAGGCGCCGGCGAGGATCGCCTGCGACAGCACCGGATAGTCGCGGAGCACCGTCGGATGGTTCGCGAGGTCGGAGTTGCGGGCGGTCGCGCCGATGCGAAGCCCGCCGTCGGGCGTGGGCTCGATCGCCGCGAGCGGCAGCCGGTTCACGTCGACGAGGCGTGTCGGCCGCTCGACGCCGAGCTTCATGAGATCGACGAGGGTCGTGCCGCCGGCGATGAACCGCACGTCGACACCCTGAAGATCGGCCGTGGCGCTCGCGGCCGCGGCGACGGCCGCACCCGCATCGGCCGGACGCACGAGCTCGAAGGAGTTCATGCCGCACCGCCCTTCGCTCGGCCGCCGCGGACGCGCTGGATCGCGGTCACGATGTTCGGGTAGGCGCCGCAGCGACAGATGTTGCCGCTCATGAGCTCCTTCACGTCGGCGTCGGCGGGTCCGCAGGGTTCTTTCAGGAGCGCCACCGCCGACATGATCTGGCCCGAGGTGCAGTACCCGCACTGGTAACCGTCGCACGCGACGAAGGCTTCCTGCATCGGGTGCAGGGCGTCGCCGGTGGCGATCCCCTCGATCGTCGTGACCTCGCTGCCCTCGTGCAGGATCGCGAAGCTGAGACACGCGTTCACCCTGCGGCCGTCGACGTGGACGGTGCAGGCGCCGCACTGACCGTGATCGCAGCCCTTCTTGGTGCCGGTGAGGTGGAGCTCCTCGCGGAGACAATCGAGGAGCGTGGTGCGCGGGTCGACCTCGAGGCGATGCTCCTCGCCGTTGACCTTCAACGTCAGCGGCACGGCACCAGGGACGCGCGGCGTGCCGCCGGCGGGCGGCGGCGCGACTGCCTCGGCCGCGCGACCCGTCGCGGCCAACGGCCCGACGATCGCCGCGGCGACACTTCCCGTGACCGCCGTCGAAAGAAACACCCGACGACTCACTCCCGATCCCTCCGACATCCTGTCACCTCCGAGCCCGCGACGGCCCGCCCATGTTGCCCGCGCGATCGCTCGTAGGCGAGCCCGGCCACCCCGGGCGACACCAGCCCGCGTCCGTGGCATCTAGGAGGCATGCGCCGGACGACCGCACGCCTCGCCGTCACGCTCCTCGCCCTCGCGCTCGCGGCGCCCACGACCGCAGCCGAGCCTGCCGACAAAGGATGGACCGCCATGGACTACAAGAAGCCCGACGACGCCGAGCTCAAGAAGAAGCTCACCCCGCAACAGTACGAGGTGACCCAACACGAGGGCACCGAGCGGCCCTTCTCCAACGAATACTGGGACAACCACGCCGAAGGGATCTATGTCGACGTGGTCTCCGGCGAGCCGCTCTTCAGCTCGCGGGACAAGTTCGACTCCGGCACGGGATGGCCGAGCTTCACGAAGCCGCTCGAGCCCGCGAACGTGACCGAAAAGACGGACACCAAGCTCTTCATGCGCCGGACCGAGGTCCGGTCGAAGCACGCCGACTCCCACCTCGGTCACGTCTTCGACGACGGCCCGCGGGAGGCCGGGGGGCTCCGCTACTGCATGAACTCGGCGTCGCTGCGCTTCATTCCGGTGGATCGGCTGGAAGCCGAGGGGTACGGTCAGTACAAGAAGCTCTTCGAGACACCCCCGAAGTAGGACTCCCGCAGGACTTGACCCGAACGCGGCGCGAGCCGACGATCGGGGTCCCCCGAAAGGAGACGCCATGAAGACCGTTCGCGATCTGCTGGCAGGAAAGTCCTCGGAGGTGTGGTCGATCGGTCCCGACGCGACCGTTTACGACGCCATCGCGCTCATGAGCGAGCGCGGCATCGGCGCCGTCCTCGTGCTGGAAGGCGGGAAGCTCGTCGGCATCCTCTCCGAGCGCGACTACGCCCGCCGCGTCATCCTGAAGGGCAAGGCGTCCCGCGAGACGCCCGTCCGCGAGATCATGACGACGCAGATCATCTCCGTGACCCACGACAAGACGATCGAGCACTGCATGTCGGTCATGACCACGTCGCGCATCCGGCACCTGCCGGTCATGCACGAGGGTCGGCTCGCCGGCATCCTTTCGATCGGCGACATCGTGAAGGCGATGATCTCCGACAAGCAGGCGCAGATCGAGCAGCTCGAGGACTACATCAAGACCGGCGGATGACCCGGGCGACTCGCTAGGCGTACATCCCGGGGAAGTTCGCCGTCTTCGGGGTGAAGCCCGGGAACACCGGACCCATCGCCGTGAGGCTCATGCCGAGGTGCGCGTACAGCGCTTCGGCAAAGACGTCCCGGAAGTCGGTCGTTACCTGGAGATCCTCGCCGACGTAGAGGTCGGCGGGCGTCAGACCGGGCCAATCGTCGTTCTTGAGGACGAGACGGCCGCCGGAAATGCCACCGCCGAGCGCGAACATCACGCCGCCGTGTCCGTGATCCGTACCCGCGCCGCCGTTCTGCGCGACGCGCCGTCCGAACTCGGTCATGCAGAGCGTGAGGGTCGAGTCGAGGTAGTTCGTGCTGCCGCCGCCGTTGTAGAGGTCGTCGCGGAACGCCTTCAGCGAACGGTCGAGCTCGTACGCCTTGCCGTCGCCGTCCTCGCCGCCGACCTGTCCGAGGTTCGTGTTGAGGTTGGAGTGGTGGTCCCAGCCGCCGAGATCCACGGCCACGACCTTGACGCCGACCTCGGCCTTGATGATCGCCGCGACGTCCTTCAACGCTCGTCCGAGCTTGTTGTTCGGGTACACGACGCTCGTCGCCGTGTTGACCGATTGGATCACGTCGATCGCCGAGAATGCCTCCGCCACGCCGGTGCCGAGCGTATCGGTCGAGCCCGCGTAGTGGCTCTCGAGCGCCGCGCGGCGAGCGCCGGCGAAGTTGCCCTGGATCAGGAACGTGTTGATCGCCGAGAACGCGACGCTCGGGGCGCCGCCGCGCATGGCGAGCTGGGGCCCGTCCGCAGAGATCGACAGGCCGCAGATCGGGTCGCTCGTCCCGATCGTGGCGAGGTAGCGGTTCAGCCAGCCGGTGGCGATCGACTTGTTGCCCGGAGCGGCCTTCTCCATGAAGTCCTGGGCGTCGAAGTGCGAGCGGCTCGGGTCGGTGCTGCCCGCGAGATGGATCGCGAGCAGCTCGTCGGCGTCGTACATCGCCTTCATCTGCGTGCAGAGCGGGAAGAACCCGAAGCCGTGGCTGTCGCCGCCGCCGAGTTGGAGCTCCGTACCAGCGGTGACGGCGATGTCGGGCCGCACCGTGTAGTAGGTCGGGTCGAACGCCGGCACCACGAGGTTCAAGGGATCGGCGCCGCCGCGGAGGAAGATCGCCACCAGCACGGGCTCGCCCGCCGCCAGCGCGACACGCCGCGCACCCGTGGGGAGGAAGAACGCCGTCGCCAGCACACCGCCGCTCTTGATCAACTGTCGTCGCGTGAGGTTCATGGCTCGTCCTCTCAGTAGGCCAAGAAATCCCGGGTCGTAAGCAGGAGATTCATGGCTCGCCCTGTCAATAAGTGAGGAAATCCCGGGTCGCGAGCAGGAACGCGCCCGCTTGTTGCACCCGTTGCGCATCGGTCGCCGTGATGGCGTCGAGATACGCGACCGCCGTTGCCTGTGTCGCCGGCGCGACGCCGTCGACCGGGAAGAGAATCCCGATCACGTCGGCGACGACGTCGGCGTTCGATTGCCCACCCGCGACGCCCCATCCGGCGGCGGCCGGGATCGCAAAGTCCTCGGCGATGTTGAAGTTCTGCACGAGGCCGCCGGGACTCGCCCACGCGACGGACACGTCGGGAAAACCCGTCGGCGGATCGGCGTTCCGGATGCGTTCACCGAGATCGACGAGCAACACGCGCATGTCGCGATAGTCCGTCACCGCGGGATCCGGATCGGCGGCGATCGCGCGCAGCAGGCTCGGAATCAACACGACCGGCTTCTTCACGCGGCTCTTCCGATACTCCGGGAACAGCTGGAACTCGCGCGATTTCAGGATGACCTGCATCACCTGCCGGAGCTGATCGGCGTCGTTCTGGTGCGCGAGGAACGCCGCGGTGCACTCGGCGGCCAGGCGATACGGGGGATCGTCGTGTACGAAGCGACGGACGAGCTTTCCGCAGACGAACTCGGCCGTGTCCGGATGCCGAGCGGCCAGGGCGATCGCCTGGAAGCCCTCCTGCTGCCCGTTCGGCGAGGTCGAGTTGATGACCTGCCCGAGCACCAGCTTCGAGCCGAGGTAATCGTGGCGATTGTCTTGGTAACGGAACCCCGGGTAGGCGGGATCGTCGTTGTTCGCGTTGTTCCATTCCTCGCGCCACCCGGTGAGCGCGCGCGCGACTTCTTTCACGTCGGTCTCGGTGTAGGCGCCGGTGACGCCCATCGTGTGCAGCTCGAGCAGCTCGCGGGGGAAGTTCTCGTTGTAGCCCGTGCCGGGCGGTACGCCGACCTGGTTGTAGCGCTGGTCGAGGTAGTCGAGCATCGCCGGACCACGCGTCATCCGAAGGACGCTCTCCTCGAAGTTGTCGAGGACCCAGGGGCGGATCGAATCGCGGAGGTACGACGGCGTGTTCCACTTCTGCTGTCCCACGCTGCCCGTGACGTTGTAGTGGTTGAACCAGAAGTCGACGAGGACGGCCTCGAGCTGCCGGCGCGATGCCACCGCGCGGTAGATCTCGGACTCCTCCATCTCCTTCCAGACGTCGTTCTTGACCCCGCCCTCGTGGCCGGGGCACGTGCCGCCGACGTTGTTCGGGTAGCAGTCGCGCACCTCGACGACGCTGAGCGACAGGCTCGGCCAGCGGTTCGCGATGACGGCCTCCGCGGCGCTGTCGTCGATCGTATCCGGCGCGAGCTGCTCGTCGATGTAGTCGTTCACTCCGAGCGCCGTGATGCGGCCGACCGTCCAGGCATCGGGGCCGTAGCCGAGCCGATCGAGCACGTGCCGGCGCTCCGCCGCGCCGAAGCAGCTGCCGTCGTGCACGCCGTCGTCCGTGAGATCGCACGCGATCGCCGTCGCGTACGTGCCCCCGACGCTCTCGTAGTAGCTGCCGCGCGCCGCGTCCGCGACACACTCGGCGAGCGCCGGCACCGTGGCGCTCGCGCAGCCCGGGAAAAGCGCGGCGAGCGGGGTGACGGCGATGGGGCAGCGCGACAGGGCCTTCGCCTCGAGCCGGTCGATCTCCTTCTGGATCTTGCCCTGGAGGTCCTCCATCGACTGCGCGAGCACCTCGCCGACGAGATTGCCGCCCGAGTGCGCGGGGAGATCGGAGGCCGCGCCGGCGCGCCGGCTCTTGCCCTTGAGGCCGTTCTGCACGCTGGTGCGCGCGATCCGCCACATCGTGTCGAGGATGCGGTTGGCGCCGCGCAGAATCTCCTGCTGACACTTGGCGCCGTTGCCGTCGGTGTCGGCGTCGACGAGCGCGGCATCGAGATTCGCGCCGAAGACCGCCGCGACGACGTCCCGCGGCGCGGCGCTCGTCGCCGCGTTGATGGGCGCCGGGCCGGCGTACGCGAAATCCGGCGTCTCCTCGGCCTGACAGTGATCCGCGTCACGGTCGGTCGTGCGCGCCTGCTTCGCCGCGACCTTGCCGCCGACGTCGTTGGTCAAGCAGGCCTGCGCCGTCAGCGTCTCCCCGGGGTCACCGAGCTTCTCGACCTTGCCGTAGGCCGCATCGCGGAGGCACGACCAGTTCGTCTTGCCTTGCTGCTTGACGACGTCGGCGCCGGCTTTGGTCAGCTGGTTCAAGCACCCCTGCTGGTCGCTCGACTGCGGCGCGGCGAAGGCCGGGCCGGTACAGGCCACCAGCACCGCCGCGGCGGCGACCGCTCCTGCGGCGATGGCGCGGAGGTCCGCGAAGGTTTCGAGGCTCTTCATCTGTATACCTCCCGGGGCCGGTCGAGGGGCCGTGCTCAGCGTGCTTTGAACGTCGTCGCGTCGTGCGTCTGGATGTCGTCGAGATCGATCGAAAGACAGAGTCCGTCGCTGCTTCGGAGCTGCGCGGTCACCGAGCTCGTGCTCGCGAGCGCCGCCGGAATGCCGGCCGGCAGCGACGCGCCCTTGCCCGTGACGACGAGCTGCGAGCGACCGGCGGTGCCACCCCGATACACGAGGGTCACGACGCCGTCGGCCGCCGCGTCCCGATCGCGATAGCGATAGCCTTTGCCCGGCCCGCGCGGGTCGTTCGGCGCATGACCGATCGCGCGCCAGCATGCCTTGCCACGGCAGAGATCGCCCGCGCGGTCCACCACGAGGCCGGCCGCGAGCGCGCTCGCGTCGTCGTACACACAGAGGGCGTAGGCCGTGCCGGTACCGCCGTCGCTCGCGTCGAGCGGGTTGCCGAGGTCGGTCTGCGCGAGCGCGGGACCCTGGAGCATGCGGACGACCAGCCGCTCTCGGCCGGGCGAGCTCGCCTTCGCGAAGAACGAGCCCTTCGCGAAGCCGGTCGCGCAGCCGGCGTCGACCGTCGCGGGACAGCCGACGGCCGGCGTCGGGCTCACGGTCGGCGTCGGCGTCGGGCCCCCGGGCGTCGCAGTCGGCGTCGGGACGTTCTCCCCGACGGTGACGTCGAGCGTGACGCGCGTCGCCGCGTCGCCCGCGGTACTGCTGTTGCCGTCGACGGCGTTGCCCCACGCGCCGAGCGTCGCGACGACGTCACCCGCGGGGGCGGTCCAGAGGAAGCTGAACCGGGTCATGCCGCCGGCCGCCGGTTTCGGCGACGTGTGCGTGATCTCGGCGCGGCCGCCGGTTCCCGTGATCGTGGTCGTCCCGGCCGCGAAGGTGCCGCCCGTCGCGAGCGTGCCGAGCTCCGCCGACGCGTTCAGCCCGGCGTTGTCCTGGAGGCCGATCTCGAACACCGTCAGCCGGAACTCGTGCGTCGAGAGCGGCTCCACGATCGGGAACCCGCCGGCGCAGTCGACGCATTCGAGCGTCGCCGCCGGCGTAGAGCCTCCGCCATGGCAGAAGTTGCACCCTTGCATGGGCACCGGGAAGCTCGTCGTCGCGATGCCTCCGGAGAACCCAGCGGCGGCGGACGCCCACGTGACGGCGGCTACGATGGCACAGACGATCGAGAGTGGTCGGATCATCGGAATGGAGAGGAGACCCTTCTCGCTTGCCACGCGGGAGAGAACCGGGGCAAGCGCTCCGTCGCGAATTCCGTCGGCACGGTACGTCGACGCCGGCATCGAGCGCGCGATCGCGCGTTCTCGCCCGATCGAGGCGTCGCCGTACGCGATCTCGGGGCGCAGCTGGGCGCGCGCCTTCCTGCTTGGAACGGGCCCGCGCAGGGCGAGTGCGAGTTGGCATGCCGGGTCGCACTTCCGGCCGAGCCCGAGGCTGCCGATAATCTCCGTGGTGGAAGGGACTTCTGCACGGCGCCGCGTCGAAGAAGAAGCCCGCGCGAGCTTCGCGACGGTCCTGCCGTGGATCGGCGCGATCTACGTGATGCTCGGCGTGCTCTATTGTCTCGCGCCGCCGCTCCGACCGGGATGGCTGTACGCGACGACGTCCTTCGGCGCCGCGGCGGTGCAGGTGGTGCTCGCGCTCTGGATCCGCGCGGCGCCGCCGCGCGCGATCCACGCGCTCGGCCTCGCCGGCGCGCTCGTCGCGACCGCCTACGCGCTCTCGTTCGTGTACCTCACGGGCGACCCGGCCCAGACCGTCGTGGTCGTGATGGTGATGCTCGGCGCCGCGTTCGTGATGCTCACCTACTGGACGACGCTCACGACGGTCCTGGTCACGCTCGTGACGTGGGCCGCCATCGCACGCGACTTCCCCGCGCAGGACCTCGTCCACTGGGGCGTCAACCTCGTCGGCACCGCAGCGCTCGCGCTCGTCATCTCCGTCGCGCGCATCCGGGCGTTGCGCCACCAGCTCGCGGTCGAGCAGGCGCTCCGCGAAAGCGAGGAGCGCTTGCGGCGCGCGAAAGACGCGGCCGAGGCGGGCGGGCGCGTGAAAGCCGACTTCCTCGCGACGATGAGCCACGAGATCCGCACGCCGCTGAACGGCATCTTCGGCATGACCGAGCTCGCGCTCGACACCGAGGACGACGCCGACCGCCGCGAGTACCTGCAACGCGCCCGCGCCTGCGCCGACAGCCTGATGAGCATCCTGAACGACGTGCTCGACTTCTCGCGCATCGACGCCGGCCGGCTCGATTTGGAGCGCATCGCGTTCGACCCGCGCGACGTCGTCGACGGCGTGCTCGACACCCTCGCGATCGAGGCGGAGCGGAAGGGGCTCGAGCTGATCGGCTGCGTCGACGCCACCGTGCCTGCACGCGTCGTCGGCGATCCGGGCCGCGTGCGTCAGATCCTGATCAACCTCGGCGGCAACGCCATCAAGTTCACCGAGCACGGCGAGGTCGTGATCCGGATCGCACTCGATCCCGATGGCGTCGCCGCGGGCGACGCCGGCGTCGTGCTCCGCGGCAGCGTCCGCGATACCGGGATCGGCATCGATCCCGCGAGCCAGCGCGCGATCTTCGACGCTTTCACGCAGGCGGATTCGTCCATGACCCGACGTTTCGGCGGCACCGGGCTCGGGCTCGCGATCTGTCAGCGGCTGGTGGACTTGATGCGCGGGACGATCGGCGTGACCAGCACGCCGGAGGTCGGCAGCGAGTTCTGGTTCACGACCCGCCTCGACGCTGCCGACGGGGCGGTGGCACCGTCTCGCGATCGGCTCGCGGGCCGGCACCTGCTCGTCGTGAGCGACCATGCCGCGAGCGCGCGGCATCTCGCCCACGTGCTCGCGGACGCGGGCGCCACGGTGGAGCTCGCTGCCGGCGGCGCGAGCCAGGCGGACGCCGCATGGGACGCCGTCGTCGTGGATGCGCTGGTCGGCACGTCCTCCGGTGCGCTCCGGACGTGGGACGCGAGCGGCGCGCCGCTCCTCGTGCTCGCGTCGAACGCGACGCGCGCCGCGCTACACCGCGGCGACGGCGTCCGCGGCACGCTGGCATCCAAGCCGGTCAAGGCGCGCGCGCTCGTCGCGGCGCTCGCCGAGTCGCTGCGCGCCGGCGACGCGGGAGCCGAAGCCCGCCGCGCCGCCGGCGCCGGTCACTGAGTCACCGGGCTACTGGCAGAACCCGTTCACGCAGGTCTGCATCCCCGGACAGGCGTTGCCGCAGAAGCCGCAGTTGTTCGGATCGGCATCCGTGTAGACCTCGCAGCCGGTCACGGCCGAGGCGTCGCAGTCCGCGTAGCTCGGCAGGCAGCTGTCGATCTGACACGTCGAGCTCACGCACGTCGGATTGGCGTTCGGGAAGGAGCACTGATTGTTGCACCCGCCGCAGTTCAAGAAGTCCGTCGAGGTGTTGGCCTCGCAGCCGTCGCCCGGGTTGAGGTTGCAGTTCGACTGGCCGATGTCGCACACGCACTGGCCGGCGGAGCACGCCGTCGTCGCGACGCAGTCGCTGCTGCTCGCGCAGCCGCCGCCGAGCGGACAATCGGCACAGTCGGGTCCGCCGCAATCGATGTCGGTCTCGCTCCCGTCGAAGATGCCGTTGGAACAGCTCGGCGCGCAGACGCCGCTCGCGCAGTTCGACGAGCAGCATTGCGCGGCACTCGAGCACGCCGCGCCGTTCGGGAAGCAGCCCGACGGCGTCGGGCTCGGCGACGGCGTCGGCACGATGGGACACGTGCCGGCGGCCGGATCGAGGGCGCAGATCACCGCGTCGACGAAGTCGTCGACCTGGGTCTCGAGCGCCGCGACGTCGCCGCTCGTGAGGCAACCGCCGACGCCGTACTTGGCCTCGAGCTTGGCGAAGCATCCCTTGGCCGGATTGCTGCCGCCGTCGAACTTGTCCTTCGCCTTCTGCTTGCACGTGGCGAACTTGGCCGGATCGAGGCCCGCGGGCGGCTTCGAGTTCTTGCTGTGGCACTTCAGGAGCGCCGCCGTCTTCTTCGCGACGCACGCCTCTTTGGCGGACGTGCAGGCATTGAGCGTCGCCTGGGCCTCCGCTCCGAGGGCGAGGACGAAGGACGCGGCGAGGAACATCGGCACGATGCGGGTCATGGGATCCTCCTTGATTGGGGGTCTGGGGGGGCACGGCAACCGACCCCGCCCCGCTCTATGGCGCGAAGACGCGTTCCGGGTAAAGGCAAATCGCGCCCCGCTTGAACGGTGGTCGCGGCGCCGCGCCGGTTCCGCTAGCCTGCGCCGCGATGTCGGAAAAGCTGCGGGACATCGCGGACGAGCTCGGGATCGGCGGCCTCAAGCGCCACATCCTCCTCTGTTGCGACCAGACCAAGCCCAAGTGCTGCGACCGCGACGAGAGCCTCGAGTCGTGGAAGTTCCTGAAGGAGCGCTTGAAGGAGCTGAAGCTGGTCGGACCCGGCGGCGTCTTCCGCACCAAGGCCAACTGCCTCCAGATCTGCAAGTCGGGCCCGATCGCGGTCGTCTATCCGGAGGGCACCTGGTACCACTCGTGCACGCCGGACGTGCTCGAACGGATCATCCAGGAGCACCTGATCGGCGGCAGCCCCGTCGCGAAGTACGTCATCGCGACGAACCCGTTGCCCGCGACGGATGACTGACCTCGTCGAGGCCGCCGCGGAGGCGCGCCTCGAGGCGCTCGCGCGAGCGCGCACCCGGATCGGACTCACGCTCACGGCCGCGGTCGTCGTCGTCTACTTCGGATTCATCGGCGCCGTCGCGTTCGCGCGGCCCGTGCTCGGCGTGATGCTGGCGCCGGGCCTGAGTCTCGGGATCGCGCTCGGCGCCGGGGTGATCGTCGCGGCCTGGCTCCTCACCTTCGTCTACGTGCGCTGGGCAAACCGTCACTACGATCCTGCCCTGCGCGCCTTGCGAGAGGACCTGCGGTGACGCCGCCTCCCGCCGGCATCGGCGAGCCCAGCGCGATCGCGATCGCGTTCTTCTTCGTCTTCATCGCGATCACCCTCGGCATCACGTACTGGGCGGCGCGCCGGACGCGGACCGCCGAGCACTTCTACACCGCCGGCCGCAGCATCACGGCCGGCCAGAACGGCTTCGCCCTCGCCGGTGACTACATGAGCGCCGCGTCGTTCCTCGGCATCGCCGGGCTCGTGTCGACGAGCGGCTTCGACGGGCTCATCTACTCGACGGGCTGGCTGGTCGGCTGGCCGGTCGTGCTGTTCCTGATCGCCGAGCCGCTCCGCAATCTCGGCCGCTACACGTTCTCGGACGTGCTCGCCGTCCGGTTCCGGCAGACGCCGATCCGCATCGCCGCCGCGGTCGCGACGCTCGCGACCGTCGTCTTCTACCTGATCGCGCAGATGGTCGGCGCCGGCGGGCTCATCAAGCTGATGTTCGGGCTCGGGTACGAGCAGGCGATCGTCATCGTCGGCCTCGTCATGATCGCGTACGTGCTCTTCGGCGGCATGATCGCGACGACCTGGGTGCAGATCGTGAAGGCGATCCTGTTGCTCGGGGGCGCGACGGCGCTCGCGGTGCTCGTGCTCGCGCGCTTCGAGATGAACCCGGCGCGGCTCTTCGCGACCGCCGCCGAGCGCTACGGCGAGCGCGTGCTCGTGCCGGGCGGCCTCGTCGCGAAGCCGCTCGACGCCATCTCGCTCGGGCTCGCGCTGATGTTCGGCACCGCCGGCCTGCCGCACATCCTGATGCGCTTCTACACGGTGCCCGACGCGCGCGCCGCGCGGACGTCGGTCTTCTACGCGACCGGCTTGATCGGCTTCTTCTATTTGATGACGTTCATCCTCGGCTTCGGCGCGATGGTGCTGGTCGGTCCGGACGCCGTGAAGGCCGCCGACGCGGGCGGCAACATGGCGGCGCCGCTCCTGGCGTTGCTCCTCGGCGGCACGCCGCTCCTCGGCTTCATCGCCGCGGTCGCGTTCGCGACCATCCTGGCGGTCGTCGCGGGCCTCACGCTGTCCGGCGCAGCCGCCCTCTCGCACGACCTCTGGGTGAACGTCGTGCGAGGCGGGCACGCCGACTCGCGTGAGCAGCTCGTCGTCGCCCGCGTCGCGACCGTCGTCCTCGGCATCGTCGCCGTCGCGCTCGGCATCGCGTTCAAGGGTCAGAACGTCGCGTTCATGGTGTCGCTGGCGTTCGCGATCGCGGCGAGCAGCAACTTCCCCGCGCTCGTCCTCTCGATCTTCTGGCCGCGCTGCACGACCGCGGGCGCGGTCGCGAGCATGGCGGTCGGTACGGTCACGACGCTCGTCCTGATCGCACTCTCACCGACCGTCCAGGTGGATCTCCTGAAGCAGCCGAGCGCCTGGTTCGCACTCAAGAACCCGGCGCTCGTGACGATCCCGCTGTCCTTCGCCGTCGGGATCCTGGTGTCGCTCGTTCGGCCGGAAGCCGGCGGCCTCGCGCGCCACGCCGCGCTCGCGCGGCAGGCGCACTTCGGCCACGCCGACGATTGACGCGATCAGCCCGCGGTCACTTCGCGAGCGGGTAGAACGGGCCGGGGCACTCGACCGCATCGGCGTTGTTGGCGCCAGTCGCCGTGTCGTACGACGTGAGCCAGCAGCGCATGATCGCGCGCGTCCGCTGGGGCGACGAGTAGACGTACTCTTCGACGGTCAGGGTTCCCGCTTCCGGACCGAACGAAGCGCCGGGACAGAGGCACAGGCCCTTCCGGGCGGCGGTCGGGGCGGGTGGTATGCCCTGCGGAACGGCCACCCCGTACTTCCCGACTTGCCCGAGGAACTTCTCGAGCTGGGTCGCCGCCTGCGCGGGCGCGGATCCGATCAGGAGCGTTCCCATCGCGAGGACGATGATGCGAAGGATCATGGCGGACACCTCCTGTCCGCGCTTAGCACGGCGGTCGTTGGCGTCGCCACGGGGAACCACCGGCACGCTCAACGCGCGGGCGCCACGACCTCGAGCGCGTCGAGCCCGCGGAACGGGCCGCGCTGGTGCCCGCGGAGCGACGCGCCGGGCGCGAGCCGAAGCGTCGGCCAGCGCCGCGTCGCGACCGTCAACATGATGCGCGCCTCGGCACGTGCGAGGGAGGCACCGAGGCAGAAGTGCGCGCCGTGGGCGAACGAGGTCGGATCGCGCTCGCGCCTCCCTGGACGGAACTCGTCGGGCGCCGCGAACGCGCTCGGGTCGCGGTTCGCGGCGGCGAGGTAGACGAGGATCGGCTCCCACGGCGCGATCTCGACGCCGGCGACGGTGACCGGGGCGGTCGGGATGCGCACGACGAAGAGCGTCGGCGTGACGAAGCGCAGGAACTCTTCCACGACCTCGGCCGGCGCGAAGCGGCCGGCGGCGACGTCGTTCCAGAGTGTCGGCGTCGCGAGCAGCGTCGCCATGCCGTTCGTGAAGAGGTCGCGCGTCGTGCGGTGCCCGGCGGAGTAGAGCGTCGCCGCGAGCGAGAGCAGCTCGACGCGGGTGAGCCGCTCGCCGTCCTCCTCCGCCGCGAGGAGCGCCGACAGGAGATCGTCACCGGGCGCGCGCCGACGCTCGTCGAGAAGCGCGCCCAGGTAGGCGTGGAACTGCTCCGACGCCGCGAGCGCGGCCGTGCGGGTGGCGTCGTCGACCTCGAGAGCCAGGAGCGGCGCGACCGCGTCGGCCCACCCGGTCAGCGCGTCGCGGTCCGCGACCGGGACGCCGAGCAGCTCCGAGATCACGAACGAGGGCAGCTGATGCGCGAAGCGGGTGAGCAGGTCGAAGGGCCGCGCGGCGTCGATGTCGCCGGCGAGCTCCAGCGCGGTCGCCTCGATCCAGGGGAGGAGCCCGTCGATCCGGCGCGGCGTGAAGGCTTTCGACACGAGGCCGCGGACGCGGGTGTGGTCGGGCGCGTCCAGGAAATTGATGCGATGGCTCATCTCGTCGCGCGCGGCGCCCGCGGGGAGCGCCGCGAGATACCGTCCCGCGATCGGCCCCGAGGCGCAGGCGCGCGCCCGCAGCACCTCGAGCACGGCGTCGTAGCCGGTGACGGCCCAGAAGCCGTTGGCGAGACGCAGGACCGGGCTCTCGCGACGGAGTGCCGCGAGCTGCGCGTACGGGTCGGCGTCACGTCCGAGCGCCGAGGGATCGAAATCCGTCATGGCTTCCTCGCAGCGGACGACCTACGGCGGGCGACGCGGACGGGTCAAGGCGCGTCGACGTGGTCCTGGAGACGGCGCGGCACCGCGTGCTAGGCCGGACCGCATGACGGACGTCCGAACGTTTTGCCGAGTCTGCGAGCCCGCCTGCGGGCTCGTCGCGAGCGTCGATGCGAACGGCGCGATCAGCGCGGTCCGCCCCGACAAGGAGCACCCCGTGTCGCGGGGCTGGGCGTGCAACAAGGGTATCGCCACCCTCGACGTGCACCGCGATCCGGATCGGCTGTCGTATCCGCTGCGGCGCGACGGCGACGGGTTCACGCGCGTGTCGTGGGACGCCGCGATGGCCGACATCGCGGCGCGCATGCGCGCGATCAAAGACCGGCACGGCGACTGGGCGACGGCCGTCTACATCGGCAATCCGACCGCCTTCAACGCGCTGGTTTCGGTCGGCACGACGCCGTTCCTCCAGGGCCTCGGCACGCGCCAGATCTACACGGCCGGCACACAGGACTGCAGCAACAAGTTCGCCGCGAGCGAGTACGTTTTCGGCTCGAGCACGATCCACCCCGTCCCGGACTTCGCGCACACCGACTACTGCCTGATCCTCGGCTCGAACCCCGGCGTCTCGCACATGAGCTTCATCTCGATCGCCGAGCCGATCGAGGCGCTGCGCGCGATCGAATCCCGCGGCGGCAAGGTCCGCTTCGTGAACCCGCGCCGGATCGAGTCCGTGAAGTCGGGCGTCGGCGCGCTGATCCAGATCCGTCCCGACACCGACGTCTATTTCCTCGCCGCGGTGCTGCACGAGCTCGAGCGCATCGGCGGCTGGGACGAGGCCGTGCTCGCCGCGCACGGGAAGCACGTCGACGAGCTGCGCGCGTTCGTCGCGCCCTACTCGCCCGAGCGCGTGAGCGGCGTCACCGGCATCGCGGCGGAGACGATCCGCGAGGTCGCGCGCGATTGGAAGGCCGCGCGCGGCGCGTCGGTCACGATGTCGACCGGCGTCAACATGGGACGCCAGGGCACGCTCGCGTACTGGCTCGTCCACATGCTCTCGTTCGTGACCGGCAATCTCGACCGGCGCGGCGGCAACATCGAGTCGGTCGGCTACTACCCGACCGCCGCCCGTTCGGGCCGCGTCGATCCGGCGCGCACCTTCTTCGACTCGCGCTTCGGTCGCATGCGCCACGTGCGCGGCTCGCTTCCCGGCAACTTGCTCGCCGACGAGATCCTCACGCCGGGTCCGGGCCAAGTACGCGCGCTCTTCGTGATCGCCGGCAACCCGCTCCTCTCGATGGCGGGCGAGCCGCGGCTCCGCGAGGCGCTCGCGTCGCTCGACCTCCTCGTATCGATCGATCTCTACCCGAACGTCACCGGCGAGCTCGCGCACTATCTCCTGCCCGCGACCGATCAGTTCGAGCGCGCCGACCTCACGTACGCCGGCCTCGGGCTGCAAGCCCAGCCGCACGTGCAGTACACGCCGCGCGTGGTCGCACCCGCCGGCGAGCGGCGCGAGGAATGGTGGATCCTGGCGCGGCTCTGCCGCGAGCTCGGCTTCAAGGGGCCGCTCGACGAGGGCGAGACGCCCGACGTCTTCGCGCGCCTCGCCCGCATGCTCGAACGCGGCGGCGTGTCGTTCGCGGAGCTCAAGGAGCAGCCCGGTGGCGTCATGCTCGCGCCGCTCACCCCGGGCGCATTCTTCGCCGAACAAATCGGCACCGACGACGCGAGGGTCGACTGCCGGCCCGCGTTCTTCGACGAGGCGATCGCGAACGCGGCACGCGAATTCGACGCCTGGCTCGTCGAGCCCGCCGATCGCCTTCGGCTCATCACCAAGCGCGACCGCTTCATGCACAACTCGTGGTTCCACAACGTCGCGAAGCTGAAGCAGCGCGAACGCGGCCGGAACTATCTCTTCGTGCACCCCGACGACGCGCGCCGGCTCGGGCTCGCCGACGACGTCGTCGTGCGCGTCGCGAGCGACGCCGGCGAGATCGAGCTGCCGGTCCGCGTCGACGACGACCTCATGCCGGGCGTCGTCGCCGCGACGCACGGCTGGGGACACGCCGAAGCGACCGGCATGCGGATCGCGAGCGAGCGGCCGGGCGTCAACGTGAATCGCCTGCTCCCGACCGGCCCGGGAAGCTACGACCCGCTCAGCAACATGGCGCGAATGACCGGGATCCCCGTCGAGGTGCACCGCGTCGGATCGAGCGCGTAGCAGCTCGACCGACCACGCGCGGCGCGTAGGCACCGTGGCAACTCGCGGAGCTCCGCGCTGAGAGCGCGAGGGGCCTCCTCATCGTTTTCGTCCACGGACGAACGGCGACCGTGGCGATGTCGTCGGGCACTCCATGCGAAATGAATCGAGTGTTCAGTCGCGCCGGGCTTCCCATGCGGTGGCGCACGTCGGGCTCGATCGAGCCGATCGTCACTTGTCCCGACGCGAGTGCGGCGTGTAGGTTCGCTCCCAGCCAGCCATCAGGATTCGACACGGTCCGTCGAAATCCCCAAAGGAGACGACTATGACGAGAGCGGGAGTTGCGGTGCTCGCAGCGGTGAGCACGATGGTCACGATTGGGTTCGTGGCGCAGGGATGGAGTGAAGACGGGGTCGTGGCTCTCGGCGTCGATTGCGGGAACAATTGCGCTGCCACCGGCTCGAGCGGCGGCTTCCATGCGGCGGTCCCTGGCGGAACGTTCGTCGTCACGGTCGCGCATCTCGCGCCCAACCTCGAGGACGCCTTGACCCGCAACAAGCCGCGCACGTGTGAGCCCATCCGTGCCCGCGTCGACACGCTCACCGTCAAAGCCGCCGATGGCTCGGTCGCGGTTGATCTCGGAGAACGGAAACAGCTCGCTGCCGGGCAGGCCACACGCCTCGTCCACACCGTGCCGAGCCAGGGCGCCGGGGCGAGATTCGACCTGGACCAGGTCGGATTTCGCGTCCGGTCGGATGCGACCTCGCGCTATTGTCGCGTCGTGACGAGCGGGCAGTTCTTCGCTGACGGGACGTCGACGCCGATCTCATTCGACCTGATTCCGGGCGACTCGAAACGCTGACCCACCGCTCAGCGGACGTCGGCGAAGAGGCGCTCGGAATCTCGAGGCGTCTCGTGCACGTACTCGTCCGTTTCCTGCCGGGCGCGGTCTTGATGGTGGGGCTCGTCACGCCCTGGGGAACGACGCGCGCCGCCGATCACCCGAATGCAACTCCCCGGTCGAGCGCCCGGCGGCCCAATGTCCTCATTTATCTCGTCGATACGCTGCGGGCGGACCATCTCGGATTGTATGGCTACGACCAGAATACGTCACCCGGGCTCGACGCCTGGGCGGCGGGCGGTGTGGTCTTCGATCGTGCCTACGCCCCGACCTCGTGGACCCGCCCGAGCGTCGTCTCGCTCATGACGGGGCTCGACGCGATCAGCCACGGTGTCGAGGACCGTCTCGACGTCATCCCCGACGACGTTCGACTCCTGAGCGAGCGCCTACAGGCGAACGGCTATGCGACCTTCGCCGCGGTCACCAACCCGAACGTCCTCCCCGAATGGGGCTTCGCGCGCGGGTACGAGCGCTATGACGACCTCGATTCGGTCGGGCACGGCACCCGCGCCGACGCGGTGTCCGACTTCGTCGTCCGCAGGATGGACGAGCTCGCCCGACGCCAGCCGTTCTTCTTCTACGTCCACGTGATCGACCCGCACGCGCCCTACGATCCGCCGCCGCCGTTCGATGCCCGCTTTCCGCCGCTACCTGCCCTCCCGGCGAAGCTGTCGGTCGGGCGGTACGACGGAGAGGTGGCGTTCGTCGACGCTCAGTTCGCCAGGATCGTGGAAGCCCTCCGCGTACGCGGCCTGGAGGACGACACCATGGTCGTTTTCGTCGCCGACCACGGGGAGGAGATTCTCGATCACGGGGGGTTCGGCCACGGGAGCACCCTCTTCGAAGAGGTCGTGCGCGTGCCGCTGGTGATCCGGTTCCCGGACGGCGCGCATGCCGGGAGAAGGGTCGAGGCGCTCGCGTCCGTGATCGACGTGACGCCGACGATCCTCGCGGTCCTCGGCCATCCGCCGCCGCCAGACCTGGACGGTCGCGACCTGACGGAGGTGCTGAGCCGGGACGATTCGCGCTGGGCGGATCGACGGCTGTTCCTCTCCCTCGCCACGACGGGGCCCGAGAGTCATCTCATCCGCGGCGTCGTCGGCAGCCGATACAAGTACCTCCGCGACTCGCGCCCCGCGTCGTCGGAGCGGCACTTCGACCTCGCACACGATCCCAGGGAAAGGGCGAGCGGCGCGCGGGTGGAGCCGGACCTGCGCGCGCGTTCGAGCGCGGCGCTCGACACGCATCTCGCGCGGAGGTCGCACGGCATTCATCTTCGGGTCGTGCACGATCCACGAGAAAAGCCCGTCGGCTGCGAGGCGCTCGTGACGACGACCGGGCGCTTCGTCGACGTCGCCGGTGTCCGCTTGGAGACTGAGGATCGTTTCGAGCTGTCCGCCGACCGGCAGAGGTTGCGCCTCCATGCGCGGCTCGAGAACCGGACGCAGTCGCTCCTGGAAGGAACGCGACGGGTTCCCGATGAGGACGGCCTCGTGATCGAGGTCGATCCACCCGGCGCGTCCGTGACGGTGGAGCAGCTCGAGCTCGACCACGAACGGCCCGTGCCCCTGGTGGCGGGCGCGCGCCGCGAGCTGCAGCCGCTGCCATTCGCGTTCGAGCCGACGGCTGGCCCGTGGTCGGTGCGCGACGCGGACGCACTACTCCAAGACGGAGAAGGATCGACGAACGCGACGACACGCGCGTACGTCGGCGTCATTCGATCTCCTGCGCCGCCCGCGAGCCTGCCGACACCCCTCGTCGATCGGCTCCGGGCCCTCGGCTATCTCCCAACGCCTCGTGGCGCACCCTGACGCGGACAGGTACGGCCATCGATCGGCGGCCGCGGAACGGCCGACCCGTCTTCCCTTGCTTGTGGACGCGGTCGGAGTACGGGCAGCGCAGGAAAGGATACGCGCCTGACCCCTCGCGCCCGCTTCGCCGCCGCCGCGTTCGCCGTCGTCCTCGTCGCCGCCCTCGCACCGGAGGCCCCGGCCTTCGATCTCGACGCCACTGGACCGGCACCTACAAATGCAAAAGGCCACGCCAATGGCGAAAAGGACTCCTACGAGGAAGGCGCTCGAGGCCGACATCACGCAATCCGGTACGGCCGTCGGCGCCAGCATCTCGTTCTCGGGAACGCTGTACTCCTACAACGGTATCGCCGTCGCCGACGCCAAGAAGCCCGACAAGGGCGACGTCATGCTGACGATCTGCGGCACCGACGACGACCTCGGCAGCGGCGAGTTCGACGAGCTCGGGCGCTTCAAGGTGACGACGAAGCCCGCGAAAGGCTCCGGCGCGATCAGCGGCTTCTCGGTGTACTCGGCCAATAACCCTCCCGAGGCCTACACCTGCAAGTGGAAGCTCAAGCGGACCTCGACGAGCGCCCCGGTGGTGCCGACGAGCTGCCTCTGAGCGGCGCGCGATCGTCCCGCTCGACGATGCGCGGCCATCCCGCGCGACGGAGGAGAGCCCGCAGGGCCGGCAGGATCTCCCGTTCGAACCACGGGTTCCGTTTCAGCCAGAGGTCGTTGCGCGGTGAGGATGGGGTAGCGACGAAGCGAAGACGTTTGCCGTCAGCCTTCCAGCGCCGCGCGCAGCCCGAGGTCGGCGGCTTTGACCTGGCGAAGCCGGCGCGTGCCGTGGTCGATCAGGGGATGCGAATGGCCGAGGATCGCCTGCGCGTAGCTCGGGCGCGCTCGCAAGCGCTCCCAGTACGCCGTGCACTCGGGACGGCGGCCGCCGCCGAGGAACATGTGCTCCGCGTCGACCTGGCGCAGCCGCTCGAAGATGACGAGCCAGCTCACGTCGGCGAGCGTGAACGCGTCGCCGAGGATCCACGGGCCGCGCGTCGCCGCGAGCTTCGCCTCGAGCGCGTCCAGATGCTCGCCCGCGTGCCGGCGGCCGTCGGCGAGCAGCCGCATGATCGGCGTCAGCGTGTGGATGCGTTCGAGGCCGCGCGCCTTCAGCGTCAAGAAGAGCACCGGGCGCTTCTTGTCGAAATGGAAGAGCAGCCCCTCGAGGATGTTGCGATACGGGACCTTCTCGATCATCGCCGCGAAGAGCTGCAGCGTGAGGCGCGGCGCCACGTTGCCGATGCTCGTCTCCGGATGCGCGATCGGGTCGTCGGTGAGCGACGAGCGGTCGATCCAGCGATCCATCTCGCGCTTCGCCTCCGCGTCGGCGGGAACCAGCGAGGGCGCGCCGGCGGGCGCGTGCTCCGCGGCGTATCGGATCTGCTCGTGCGACTCGTAGACCGGATGCCCGTGGTGCACGAGCACCGGCACCGTCCCCGCGGGGTTCACCGCGAGGAACGCGCGGCTCAAGGTCTGGTAGCCGCCGGTCTCGATGAGATCGATCGGATGGCTCTCGTAGCGCACGCCGAGCTCGGCGAGACAGACGCGCGTCTTCATCGAGCAGAGCGAGAGCGCGTTGTGGTAGAGCTCGAACTCGGCCGTGTGCGGCAGCGTGACGTCACGCTGCACCCCGGGCGGCACCGGGTGCGTCTTCCGGTGCGACTTCTCCCACGCCCACCAGCCGACGAGACCACCGCCGGCCGCGAGCGCGACGGGTCCGATCACGGTCGGCTCACCCGCGACCTGCCGATGCCGTCACCTCCAGAAACGCCGCCTGGAAGCGCGCCATCTCCACGCTCGTGCCGATCGACACGCGAACGTGCGTCGGCCAGACGGGCCACGGGCGACCGACGTAGATCCTGCGCTGCTTCAGCGCGTCGATGACGGCGGTCGTCGGCATGCGGGCGTCGACCATCAGCGCGTTGCTGACCGAGGGCGTGTAGGTGAAGCCGTGCGCGTCGAAGAAGCGCATCACGGACGCGCGGCGCTCGGCGTTCTGGCGCTTCCGGGTCGCGACGAGGTCGGGCTCGCGGAGCATCGCGTGGGCGGCCGCGAGCGCCGTGACCGGCACGGCGCCGGCGTTGTAGGCACTGACCCGCTTCAGGAGGTCGGGGCGCGCGATCGCGAAGCCGGCACGCAGGCCCGCCATCCCGTACACCTTGGAGAACGTGCGCAGCACGACGACGTCCCTGCCGGCCTGGATGAGGTCGACGCCGGACGGTTCGTCGCTGAAGTGGATGTACGCCTCGTCGAGAAGAACGACGGAGC
>Ga0268299_1000947_pt1 | contig 66677 bp, 56 predicted proteins | sample NOBtaG_FD_193484 | JGI IMG/M metagenome (GOLD analysis project Ga0268299, IMG submission 193484) | Activated sludge microbial communities from bioreactor in Nijmegen, Gelderland, Netherland - NOB reactor | ecosystem: Engineered > Bioreactor > Aerobic > Activated sludge | place: Netherlands...
TTTTCACCCGGAACCGGATGGTGTTGCACCCCTGCGCCAGATCGTTCACCCGCACCGTCAACCCTTGGCCGGCGGACAGCCAACTGCCTGAGCCGAGCCGGTATTCCACGTCGTATTTCCCCGCATGGAGGTGGAGCAGGCTCAGGACGATGCCCACCGAACGGCCTTCCACGCGGTCTGTCGGGACGGTGTCGCGCAAAAGGCAGGCGTTTTCGCCGATGCGGTCTATGCGCAGACGGGCAGACGGGGAGGCCTGCGCGCCGAGTGCCGGGATGCGGAGGCGCTGGATGCCCGTGCCCGCCGGAATCCACAGGTATTGTCCGTCGAAACTGCTGCCGTTTTCGGAGGCTTCCAGCAATTGGAAGCCGTTGGCGTGCGTCCAGTAGCCGGCCAGCCGGACACTTTCGGGCAAACGAATGTCGAGCAGCAGCAGTTCCTGATTGGTCACCACGGCCAAGGTATCACCGGGCAGCAGCACGAGGCTGTTGACGGCATCGGTGATGACATCGGGCAGCACGCGCCGGAACGTGTCGCGCCGGGTATCGTACCGGAACAGTCCGCCGCCGCCGCCGGCCCAGTACAGGCCCCGCGCATCGGGGAGCAGGCTGATGGCGGGGGCCACTTCGGCGTAGCGTTTTTGCAGGCTGCCGTCGGGCTGCAAACGGGCGATGCCGCCGTTGCCCGCCACCCACAGGGTGCCGTCGGGCGCCGCGTCAAGCGCCGTGATGCCGTCGCCGGCGGTCAGAGCGTGCGGCAGCGGGATGGTGGCCGACACGGTGCGCAGTGCGCGATCCACGACGTACACGTTTTGGCCGCCGGCCAGATAACAGCCGCGTTGCTTATCCCACGCCAAGGCCTCGATGGACTCGCCGAAGGGAAACAGCACGGCCTTACCTTTTTTCAGGAAATAAAAGCCCTTGTAGCCGCCGAACAGGAGCGTGCCGTCCGGTGCCTGGAGCTTGCCGGGAAACACCTGCTGCTCGTCCGACGGTGAGTCGGACGCAGGAAGCGGCACGTGCCCGACCGCGCCTTGCCCGGGCGGGAAGTGGAAAAAACCGTCGCGGTGTGAGGCGACCCACACGTCGCCTGGCCCGTTGCTGGGCAGCACCGACCAGGGGTAGCGGGCCTGCAGCAATTCGATGCGCTCCGGCCCGCCGGTGTGCAGCACGGCCACGCCCTCGTCGGAACCGATGAAAATGCGGCCCCGGCTGTCGGCGAAAATTTTGTCCACGCGGTTGAATCCCTCCGCCGGCACGCGGCGGTACCGGTCGCCGTCGCGGTACCAGTAGGCCTTGTGGTTGGTGGCGTCGAAGTGGAACACCGGCGGGGCGAGGGGGTGGTGCACCACGGCGGAATCGGTACCGGGAGCCACTGCGGCCACGCGCTCCAGCCTCGTGCCCGTCCAGGCGTAGTAGATGTTCCGGCTGGTGAAGTACCGGAAGGCAGGGTCGGCCGTGCCGGCGGCGGGGAAATCGGCGGGCAGCGGAGAGGTTTTGCAGCGGTCGAGGATGCGGTGGCAGCGGCGGTGGGCGAGGTCGAGGATCACAGCGGCGCCGGCGGGGTCGGTGAACATCTGGTACCGATCTTTTTGCAGGTCGCAGAGTTGCGGGTATTGGCCGCCGAGGAGCTCCGGCAGTTGCTGCGGAATGAGCACCCATAGGTGCGGCGGCACGGCTTGCCAGAAGGTGTCCGACGCGGGCAGCGGGCTGGTTGTGCGTCCGTCGAAGCGGTACACCGACTCGCCGGAACGGTACCAGATGCTGCCGTCGGGGCCTTCGCGGATGGAAAAAATCCGCTTGCCGGCGGTGCCTGGCTCGCGGATGGGCACAAGCGTGCGTCCGTCGAAGCGGGAGATGCCGCCGTTGGTTCCGATCCAGACGTAGCCGGGCGTGTCTTCCCAGAATGCCCGCACCTGCTGCTGGGCCAGTCCCTCGCGGATGGTGTGCCGGGCGCCGGGCAGCACTGCGCGCTGGCCCGCCGCGGGCGGCGCCATGCCCGGCAGGGCAAACCACAGGCCGATAATCAGGAAAAAGCAGCGCATAAGCAGCGCTCAAAGGTAGCCGCTTCTTTGGGTTCGTTGGCGTATTTGACCTTTGGTTGCGCGGAATGACCTTTGGTTGCAATTGGGTTGCGGGGCGGGCGGGGGTGGGGTAGGTTTGTGGGGTGAAATCGGCCAAGGATTTGGCAAATTGAACTTAACCGATCACGTTTAAAAGGACTTAGGATGTTAGACGATACTAAACCCGGTATGACAAAATTGCAGCGTACAGTTGCCGTCATTCTCACGATACTGTGCTTATTCGCCATAGTTGCACGAATATTTTATCCATGCATTTTGATTGACCAGCAAACTATCTGGCTACTTGCATTAGGGTCATTGCCGTGGCTAACCCTGTTTGTCAAGAAATTCAATATTCCGGGCGTGTTGGAAGGAGAAACACATGATCGCGCTCAAAGTACAATGAAGCCAATCCCACCAATCGTAAACGTTCCAGTTGACCGTTCAAAAGATGCTTTTTCATCTGAAGCGATGAAAATATTGGCAACTCTGTGGCGCTACCAACGCCAGCACTTCAAAGAGGATACTTCTAAACGATGGACATTCGCGGTTTTCCCAAATGCAACTGACTACCCATCATATCTAACGGGAGTGGCTGAGTTGCTCAAGTCAGGGTTAGTTGCTGTTGTTCCGGGGAATTATCAAGTTCTGCTTACCAACGAAGGAATTAATTACGTCCAAAACCACAAAAATGACGTAGAGAATTACAGCACCGTTTACACATTCTAAGAATGCGCTTTGGTACAGACGGAACCCTAAAACTCGGATATGAATCCAAATTTTGAATTTGAACTACCACATGGCCTTTGATGTATCAGAACCAAAATAATTTTAGACTATGAATCAGAATGTTGATGATCTCAGAAGCCTTGTCTCCGGCTGCTTTGGCGACATGGACTTGACTTTTGCCACCCACTCTCTTGATGTTCAGAGAGCAAAGGATTTACTTATTCAATGCTTGGAAAGAGACATCCCGCTACGCACCTACCTAAGTTTTTTTGAGGACTATCTGACAGATACTGGAGCATCGAAGGAACATATCAGACAACAGTTAGACCGTGTAAAAAACTTAAGTTCTTATTTTACCAAAAATTAAGTTAAGCGCCGGGTTTGGCGCTTCCTCAAGCAGCTCCTTTGTGCTATTTTGTCATGCCAGGGGCAAAAAAACCTGAATTCGAATTTCAACGTTCACCAACAAATGCAATAAAATTATGGAAAGGAAAAGAGTCAAAATATCCCGTTTAAATCGAGGTGATCAATTTGAGTATAATGGCCAGAAGTATACTGTTTCTACTACCGTAGTAGGATTCGGCACGACTGTTACAGCCAAATCGCTGAAAAACGGTTCGATTGTTAGCATCAATAAAAACCAAGAAGTTATTGTAGAGTAACCCTTTCCGCTGCGCTGGGTGTTCTCGCGTAGCGACTTAACTTCACGCAGATTGTCATGCCATACGCGGTGCCTCAACCTACTGGAAACCCGACACCAGTATTTGATCGAGCAGGTATTAATCCCGACCATTTCGCTGTAACCATGCCCACCTTCACCCACTTCACCACACCATGGAACAACGCGTGTATGACACCCGTATCGCCGACCTCATCACCTGGCAAAACCAGCCGGAGGAACTTCAGAAGCGGTTTACCCGCTACGAGATTGACACCATTTTGGAGATGAAATTTTTAGCCGACGACGAGAACGTGTACCAGACCGTCAAACTGTGCGGCAAAAAAGGGCTTGAAGTCACCGAGGAAGAGGTGCGGGCCGTGATGAAAGCGGAGGAAGAGTACCTGCGCATGATTGGGGTGATGGAATAGCCCGTATGGCAACTACGCGACACCAACACAAAATTTAAAACAAAAAATTTTTATTCTTAAAATTGTTTTAAGTTTGTGCTCTTGTCAAACGTAACGTATCCACGGCCATGCAACTAAACCAACTCATTTCAGCCATTCAGGCGACCCACGATTTTGCACAGGGGTTTGCCGTTCAACAAGTGAATAGCGCCTTGACCATGCGGAACTGGATGGTAGGCTTTTACATCGTAGAGTATGAGCAAAATGGTGAAGACAGGGCGCAATACGGAACAAAATTGCTTTCAACCCTCGCGAAGGCTTTAAAATCAGTCAAAATAAAGGGCCTCGATGAGCGCTCTTTACGTGATTGTCGTATGTTTTATCAACTATATCCTCAAATTTGGGGGACAGTGTCCCCCAAATTACAAGAGCATGGCCACCTGTTGAATGAGCATTTTTCAACAATAATAAAAAGATTGGACAGCGTATCAGACATTAAATCAGTCGAACACTCCTTTCCACCCGAAATCCTCCTCTCGCACCTGAGTTTTTCCCACTTTGTCGAACTCCTCCGCGCCGACACGCCCCTAAAACGAGCCTTTTATGAGATACATGCCATCAAAAACAACTGGGGCGTACGCGAACTCGAACACGCCATCAGTACGCTTTTATTCGAGCGTACAGGGCTTTCTACGGATAAGGCATCGCTGCTGTCAAAGTTGAAAGGTACAAAACCGCTTTCGCCTTCGGATGTGATGAAAAACCCGGTTTTGCTGGATTTCCTGGGATTACAGGAAAAGCCCGAATATTCCGAAACGGACTTGGAGCAAGCCATCATCACGCATTTACAACAGTTTCTGATCGAAATGGGACGGGGATTTTGCTTCGAGGCGCGCCAAAAACGCATTTCGTTTGGCAATACCCACTATCGAATAGACCTGGTATTTTATCACCGTATCCTCAAATGTCATGTCCTGCTTGATCTCAAAATTGGCAAATTCGATCATGCCGATGCGGGGCAAATGAATGTTTATCTCAATTATTACCGCAAAAACGAAATGGCTGAACTCGACAATCCACCGGTAGGCATCATTTTGTGTGCCGACAAGGACGATTCTCTGGTTGAATACGCCACGATTGATATGCCACACGAGGTTTTTGTCAGCAAATATCTGGTCGAACTGCCCAGTGTGGAAGACCTGAAAAAGTTGATTGATGAAGACCGAAAGTTTATGCTAAAACAGAACGCCTGGGCCGTCAAACTGTAACCGCGTTCCAATGTCCAAAATCTCCTTCAACCGCATTGTCCCGCTTATAGCCCAATCGCCGCCCGCCGATGTGGTGCAAAGCCTGCTGCGGGAGATCGTCGTCTTGCAGGCGAAACTGGAGCACCTCGACCAGCAGGACTTCTACTTTCAAAAAGGCCAAAAAGCGCATGAATCGCGGCTGGAAAATATGAAGGCCGAATACAGCCGGATCGTTGACCTGGTCAACAGCCATGAGGTGGACTACTTTCTGGAGCAGATCCGGGAAGCCGAAGAAAAATTCCACAAGATATGCTCCAGGGAGAGCAAGCACCCTGTGTTTGTCAAGGTACTGGTGGATGCGCAGTTGACATCTGAAATTGACTACCTCAGGATGCTGGTTCAGGCCAAGGGCGACTACCAAAAACTTTTGCCGCTGCAGGAATTGATGCAGGACGAACAAGCCTTGTTGAAAATTTTTGAATGAGCGCAAGCTGGCTGCATCCCTTACAGAAGGAGTTTTTAATTTTAAATGAAAAATATCGGATAATTTTTCTCACAACTTCGCAATCAAACTCACCCCTGTCATGGCTTCCGGTTTTTCCAGCCCCATCAGTTCGATGAGGGTGGGCGCCACGTCGGCGAGTCGGCCGTGCTTGAGTTTGACGCTGTCTTTCAGGTACTTGCTGACGAGGATGCAGGGCACGGGGTTCATGGTGTGGGCGGTGTTGGGCGTGCCGTCGTCGTTGATCATGTAGTCGGAGTTGCCGTGGTCGGCGATGATCAGGCAGGCATAGCCGTTTTCCTCCGCGAGCGGGATGATGCGGCTCAGGCATTGGTCCACCGTTTCGGCGGCTTTGACGGCAGCACTGAACACGCCGGTGTGGCCCACCATGTCGGTGTTGGCAAAGTTGAGGCAGATGAAATCCGGTTTGTTGTCGCGAATATCCTGCATGACGGCCTCGGTGAGTTCGGGAGCGCTCATTTCCGGCTGAAGATCGTAGGTGGCCACCTTGGGCGACGGGATCATGATGCGCCGCTCGCCCTCGAAGGGTTCTTCGGCTCCGCCGGAAAAAAAGAAACTGACGTGCGGGTACTTTTCCGTTTCGGCGATGCGCAGCTGTGTGAGGCCGGCATCGGACACCACTTCGCCGAGCGTCATGTCCACGTTGTCCTTGTCGAACAGCACAAAAATATTTTTGAACGACTCGTCGTAGCGGGTCATCGTCACATAGTGCAGCGGCACGGTGCGCATGCCGTGTTCGGGCATGTCCTGCTGGGTGAGCACGGTGGTGAGCTCGCGCAGGCGGTCGGTGCGGAAGTTGAAGCAGATGACCACGTCGCCGGTTTCGATGGTGGTCAGGGGTTTGCCGTCCTCGCCCGCACGAAGCATGGGTTGGAGGAATTCGTCGGTTACGCCCGATTCATACGACCTGCGGATGGCATCCGGAAAATCGGCGACTATTTCGCCCTGGCCGTGTACGAGCAGGTCGTAGGCAAGTTTGATACGTTCCCAACGTTTGTCGCGGTCCATGGCGTAGTAGCGCCCGATGACAGAGGCCAGTTCGATGGTCACGTAGTTTTTTTCCCAGATGTAGTTTTCAAGGTCTTCGATGAAAGCGGCCCCGCTCTTGGGGTCGCAGTCGCGACCGTCGGTGAAGGCGTGTATAAAAATCCGGCGGCCTTCCAGATCGTTGGCGATGTCGCACAGGGCTTTGAGGTGGTTGATGTGGGAATGCACGCCACCGTCGGATACCAAGCCGAGGATATGGATTTTGGTGCGCGCAGCTTTGGCGTACACAAAAGCCTGGGTCAGGGTCTGGATTGTTTTCAGTTCGCCCTCCCGAACGGCTTTGTTGATTCGAGCCAGTTCCTGCCACACGACGCGTCCCGCGCCAAGGTTCGTATGCCCCACCTCGGAGTTGCCCATTTGCCCTTCGGGCAATCCCACATCCTCGCCGAAAGTGATGAGGGTGCTGTTCGGGTAGTTTTGGAGCAGCTTGTCCATGAACGGCGTGTTTGCCTGCCGGATAGCGTCGGCTTCGGGTTTGGGGCCAATGCCCCAGCCATCGAGGATCAAAAGAAATGCGCGGGAGTGTGCTAGCATATTGAAGGTTAGAAGGTTTCGGGTTAGAGGGTTTCGGGTTAGTGCGTTTCGGGCTGTAATAAGTTCAACCCAAAACCTCCAAACCCGAAACCCCAAACCTTTTTTTGCGCAAAAATAAAAAAACCCGTCCTGCATTGCGCGTGACGGGTCCTACATTACTGCTCTGTGTTATGCTCAAACTACTATGCTGTCTGGGAGATTATTTGTGGCCTGCTTTGGGCTTGTCCGCTTTTACGGCCGGTTTTGCGTCGGCTTTGGGAGCGGAGGTAGCTTTGGCCGGCTTGGTTTCCACGGCTTTCGGGGCTGCTTTGGCGACCGGCTTGGCGGCCTTCGGCTCGGCCTTGGGGGCCGGTTTTGCAGCGGCGGGCTGTACGTCTGTTGCCGCTTCTTTTTTGGAAGGCTTCTTAGCCGCAATCGTCTTGGGAGCGCCGATCGTTTGGCCGATCAGGTACTGCTCCTCTACCATTTTACCGTTTTTCCAGGTACGGCGGATAACCTCGTTGTACACCAGGTTTTCGCCCAGGCGGTTCACAAAATCAAACACGAACTGGGACTCGGTCACGTCGCCGACCACCTGAAGCGCAGGGCGCTCGATGCGGTTGACCGTGGCAATGTTCTGGAAGAACCAGTTCAGGATTTCAAGTTTTTGGGCTTTGGAGCGGGTAATATCTTGGGTGTTGCTCAGCGTGACGCAGTTGTCGGCTGCGAATTGGTCGAAGGCGCCAAGGATGTCGCCCTTCAAAATCCGGGCATCCAGCGCTTCTACGAGTTGTTGTACGTTCATGATCGGTAGAAATGTTTTTGATTGAACAATTTCGTGCCGCAAAGGTAAGGGAAAACACCCAAACAAAACAATAGTTCGTCAAAGACTTTTTTTTAAACTTAACATAGAATTTAAATTGGTCAAAAACAATACCTGAGGCCTTGCCTGAAAAACCATAGTCTGATTTTTAAAAATTCAATATTTTAAGAAATCATATTTTGTGTGTCGCGATAATTATTGAACAATGTTTCAAATTGAATTTTTTTGGGAATTAACGAACCCGATTTTGACCGGCAGCTCCCGGGTTTGTCGCCCCAAACTGCCTCTTTCGCACGAATCGCTCATCCCGGCCAAAAAAATGGTTTTGGCAGGTTGGGGAAGCCCCTACCTTTCGGCCCTCAACTGCATGTCATGAAAAATCTGGTCACCTTCCTCCTTTACTGCCTATCCGTCACCGCCCTGCTCGCCCAATCGCGCAGCGAGGCCAAACTCGAAATCCTCGGTTCCAGCCTGTCGGAAACCACGCTGCGCCTGAACTTGGCCGAAATTGACCAAACGACCGTGACCACCCCGAACGGTGCGGCCATCATCCCGCATTTCCAGCACGGTACCCCGCTGCTGAAAAAAGGCGCGCCGGACGTACCCAAATACGCCACCGCCCTGATGATTCCCTACAAAGGCAACATGGCCGTGGAAATACTCGAAAGCGATTTCGAGGAAATTAAAGACGTGGCGGTTGCGCCATCCAAAGGCAACCTGCTGCGCACAAAAAACCCCGCCGAGGCGCCGTTCGAGTATGGCGCCGAATACACCCGCGATGCATTTTTCCCAGGCGCCCTGGCCGAACTGAAAACGCCGTTCGTATTTCGGGATACCCGCGGGCAAGCGCTCTGGATTTTTCCAGTACAGTACAATCCGGTTCAAAATACGCTGCGGATTTACCACTCGATCACCTTGCGCGTGTACCATACAGGCGGCACGGGCATCAACGAATGGGCCGGCGGACCGGTCGAACCCGCAGCAAGCAGAGCGTTCGGACAACTGCAGCAGAAATTTTTTGCCAACACCGTCTCTCGGGCAGAAAGCCGCGGCGGCGGCGACAGCCCAGAGAAAATGCTCGTCATCGCCAAGGACGAACTCTTGGACGAACTCCAGCCCTTGGTCACCTGGAAACGCCAGATGGGCATCCATACTACTGTGGTGCCGGTGTCCGAAATCGGCTCCAACGAGGCGGACGCTGTCCATGATTTTGTCAAAAACTACTACGCCGAACACGGCATCACGTACCTGCTTTTGGTTGGCGATGAAATCGCCATCAAACCGCAGATGCGCCCGAGCGGCGGCGGCTCGTACTCCTGCGACAACTGTTTCGGGTACATCGCCGGCGACGACCATTTCCCGGAAATCCTCGTCGGGCGCCTGCACGCCGCGACGCCCGCTCAACTGCGCGTCATGGTGAACCGAAACCTCGAATACGAAACCGACCCGCTTTTGGACAACGACAACAACTGGCTCGCAACCGGCATGGCCTCCGCCTCCAACGAAGGCCTCGGGTTCGGCGACGACGGGCAGGCCGACTGGCAGCATGGCAACGAGTGGAAAGCCAGCCATCTCGCCGACGGCTTCGAACAATACTGGGAATTTTACGACGGCGACCACGGTGACGAGTCCCCCACCCCGGGCCATGTCACCGCCGACCAGCCCGGCAACCCGCCATACGCCCCGTTGGTAGAGGCCATGAACACGCGCGGCGTGTCGTTGTACAACTACACCGGCCACGGCTGGGAGCAGGGACTTGTCAGCGGCAACTTTACCACCGCCGCCGTGAGCACCTTGCGGAACACGGGCCGCTACCCGATCCTCATCGCCGTGGCCTGCTGTGCCGGCAATTTCACCAACGGCGAGTGCCTCGGCGAGGCATGGCAACGCGCCGGAAACAGCAACACCGGCGAACCCTGGGGCGGCATCGCCGGCTTTTTTTCCAGCGATTTCCAAAGTTGGAGCCCGCCCATGGAAGGGCAGGACGGCATGAACCAATACCTCGCCGATGCCGACGGAATCGGCCTGTCGCCTACAATGTGCGGCATGCTCGCCTACGGGAATGCCGGCATGATCGCCGCATACGAGCAGGGTGGTGAAGTCATGGCCGACTTCTGGAACCCCTTCGCCGAGCCCTCCACCGTGCCGCGCACCCGGTATCCGCAGGCGCTGTACGCCACACACCCGGACTCCACGGCATTCGAAACAACCAGCCTGACCGTTGCTTGCCCAGTGGAGGGAGCGCTTGTCGGTTTGTATTGGCAAAACCAGACCTGGGCCGTGGCCCGCGTACAAAACGGCGTGGCCACGCTCCAGTTTGAACCGCTGCACAACGTAGGGGAAGTGGTCGTGACGGTCACGCAGTTCAACTTCACGCCATACCAGGCATTGATCGCAGTCAAACCCTCCGCCCAACCGTTCGTGGTAAGCCAGGTGTCGGATATAGACGACAGCGCCGGCAACAACGATCAGCGGGCCGATTATGGGGAGCAGGTGGCGCTTCGAGTTTCGTTGCAAAACGTCGGCCTCGCTACAGCCGCGAACGTGCAGGCCACGCTCGCCACCTCCAGCCCGTTTGTGACACTGCTTGATCACTCGGTTGCCGTGGGTGACATTGCCGAAAGTGCGTTGGCCAACGCGCCTTTCCGGTTTCTCGTACACAACGACGTTCCCGATGGCGCCAAGGCGACGTTCGACCTAGACGTGACCTACGGTGGCGCGTCCGCGTACGCCACCACGATCACCATACCTCTTTACGCGCCCGCGCTCGACATCCCCGTCTGGAGCATGGAGACGGTGAGCCTCGTCGGCAGCCGACTCGAAAGCGGCGAGGTGGCCATCCTTCGGGTCACCAACCGGAATACCGGTGGCAGCACGCTGCCCGGGGCCGCCGGGATATTGAGCTCCCTTTCGCCGTACCTAACCGTTGGCCCCACTGTGGCGCTGGGGCCGCTCGCTGCCGGCAATGGCGAGCAATTGGCGGTGTTCGATGTGGCCGTTTCGCCCACGGCACCCGTGGGGGCGCAGGCTTATTTGAAGTACAAAATCGAAGCAGGCGCCTACAGCACGGAAACGGTCATCGGGCCGTTCGTGATCAACGCGATTGTCGAAACCTTCGAAACGAACGACTTCGGCGCGTTCAACTGGCAACCGTTGGGAGATGTCCCCTGGACCATCACGACTTCCGCACCTTATGCCGGTGCCCACTGCGCCAGATCGGGGAACATCACCCACAACGAGAGCACCAGCATGCGCCTCGATCTCTTGGTAAAAGAAGCCGGCACGGTATCCTTTGCCCGCAAGGTGAGCAGCGAGGCGGACTACGATTTTCTGTTTTTTTTCATAGACAGCACGCTTGTCGGCGGCTGGAGCGGCGAGGTTCCCTGGAGCGAGGTGTCGTTTCCGATCGAAGCCGGCCCGCGCACCCTGACCTGGACCTACTTCAAAGACGAACTGGTGTCCGACGGCGCCGACCGCGCTTGGGTGGACGAGGTGGTGCTGCCGCCCCATGATGTGCCCACGAGCGCGCCTGCACCAATCCCGTCACCGTATGGTCTGACCGCTACGCCAAACCCGACGAACGGACTGCTGACTTTGCGGCTCTCGTTGCTGAACGAACAAATTGTTGGCATCCGGGTGCTGGATCAATTGGGTCGCTTGGTGCAGACCGTGCAAACGCCCGTCCGAATGCCCGCCGGGCCGCTTGCCTGGCGGTTCGACTTGAGCGCCCTGACACCCGGCGTGTACTTGGTGCAGGTACAAGGCGAGCAAGGCGGGGAGACGGTGAAAGTGGTTCGGTATTGAGGCGGGCTCCAGAATGTAAGTTGATTGGACACGGATGCCACGGATTAGACACGGATTTTTCACAGATAAATTTTAAAAAACAACTGTGAAAAATCCGTGTCTAATCCGTGGCATCCGTGTCCAATCCCGCTTAAAACAAATCGTGCGCCGGCCACTTATTGATGGCGCCCCGGATGTCCCACATCAACTTGTCCATCTTGCCCGCGAACTTGTCGTTCTCGGGGCGGGTGTTGACCACGATGGCCCAACAGAAGCCGTCGTTGGTGCGCACCATCTCGGCAATGGTGCCGGGCAGGGCGCCGTTGTGCCAGTAGTTGGGCGTGCCGTTTACATTCCAGCCCTTGGCATACTTGTTGTCGGACTGCGGCGTAGTCGTGATCATATTGTCTATGGAGGCCGTGCTGATGATGTCGGACGGCGGGTTGAAGCGGTCCACCCGCACGAGAAAACGCACCAGGTCAATGGGCGTAGCGATCCAGCCGCCGTGGGCGTCCATACGGGTCACGTTCATGTTGTACGGGTCGCCTGGAGCGTAGTACTTCACCTCGTTGCCCTTGCGCTGGGCGAGGGTGTTGCCACCGATGTCCATGGCTGAAATGCCGCAAGGGGTCAGGATGTCCTGCTTGAGGTAGTTGGCGTAGGTCTTGCCGGTTTTCTTTTCGATGATGCGCCCGAGCAGGCAAAAGCCGAAGTTGGAATAGGAATATTTGTCGCCCGGGTCGTCGGTGAGGGCAATGTTGTCCAGTGTATTGGAGATCAGCTTGGTCATATCCCAGGTTTTATCCTGAAACATGGGGTCGTTGTTCGAGTTGCCCCAGCCGCCGGCGGTGTGGGTGAGCAGGTGACTGAGTTTGATGTTTTTGATCCGGTTGGAGTATGCCTTGGTACCGTAGGTGGTGCCCAGCAGGCTGCCAGCGCCAAATACGTTGTCGGTCAGGTTCAGTTTTTTGTCCTGAATAAGGCGCATGACGGCTACCGACGTGAACGGCTTGGACACGCTGGCCACGCGGAAACGGTGGCGGGGCGCCACGCGCTCGCCGGCTTCCTTGTCGGCCATGCCGTAGGTTTTAGCCAAAACGAGTTTGCCGTTGCGGGACATGGCGAAGGACAAGCCGGGGATGTCGTTGTCGTCCATATACTTTTTCACGAGGGCATCCACGGCTGCCATGTCGGCACCGTTGAACGGGTCGGCGCTTTCCCAGATGCCGGCGTAGTTGTCCTGGTTTCCGAAGGCGCCGCCGTTGACCCACACGGGGCGGTAACCCTGGTAGTACAGGCGGTCGAACTCATCCTGATAGCCCTGCGCGCCGACCATGTTGTGGCGTGCCGCCCATGCGGGGCCAGAGGTTTTTTCCCAGAGCGCGGCGTACTTGCCACCGTAGCCCGACACCTTGGAGAGTCGGTAGCCCTGGCTGTTCATGTTGTTGAACTCTGCCTGGTAGGCGGCGGCGCTCATGCCGTGCTTGGCCGACCAGGCCGGGCCGCTCTTTTTTTCCCAGACGGCGGCGTAGTAGTCGGTGCCGCCCACGGTGTAGCCGCTGATGTCGGCGAGGCGGTAGCCCTGGCCCGTCCATTTGTTGAACTCCGTCTGGTACTGGGCCGCAGTCATGCCGTGTTTGGCCGCCCATTGCGGGGCGTTGTTTTCCTTGATAAAAATGCAGGCGTACTTGGCCTGGTTGCCGGAGGGGAAACCGCTCACGATCATCGGTCGGTAGCCCTGACCGGTCAGCGAGTTGAACTCCGTTTGGTATTGGGCGCCCGTGAGGCCGTGTTTGGCCGCCCAAGCCGGGCCGCTTGTTTTTTCAAAAATGGCGGCATAGCGGTCCTGGCCGGCGGCGCTGTAGCCGCTGACCTGCGTCAGGCGGTAGCCTTGGCCGGTCCATTTGGTAAATTCGGTTTGGTACTGGGCCGCGCTCAGGTTGTGGCGCGACACCCACGCCTGGGCGTTGGCCGCCGTGGCGGCCAGCGTGAGCAATAGGAATGACAGGATGTTTTTCATGTTTTTGAAATAGTTGAAGGTGAAAAAAGAAGATTAGGAGTGGGGCAATGGCTACCGCACGATGATTTCCGCCACTTGCACATCCTTGGCGGCATCCGCTTTTTCGAATTCCAGTTTCAGTTTGGAGCCGGTGTATGCCGACGGAAATTCGAACACGATGTTGTCGGTCTTGGTGTTCACGGGTCTCCACTGCACTTTTTCGTAGGTGGATTGCGCGGGAATGGCGCCGACAAGTTTGTAGAGCGTGACCCCCTTCAGGTTGTGCATGTTCCGGGGCAGCGCTACCACTACGGTCTTGACCTGTACGGACATCTGTTGGTTGGCATTGATGAACTTGGGCAAATTGCTCAGTACCAAAGTCGGCTTGCTGCCGGAGATGCTCGGGCCAGTGAGGAAGTTGATGTCCTTGAGCCAGTTGTTCAGGTCGGTCTGGGGGGCGCCGTCGCCCTCGATGCTGAAGGTCGGGTTGTAGCCGTCGAACAAAGGCACAATTGCCTTCTGGTAGTTGAGCGCCATGCAGTGGCGGCTCATGTCCTGCACGGCGCCGGTGCCGCGGTTGCCGCCGATGTTGGTCATGGAGCAAAACGCGAAGTTGTCGTCGGGGAACACAAACGCTTCGCAGTAGCTGCTGCCGTGGCTGCCATTGTGCCACAGGGCGTTGTCGGCGTCAATCCAGCCGGTGGACTGGATTTTGTCCTTGATCGCCACATTGTACCAGCCGCCCCGAATCCGAGTGTCCTTGCCGGTCGGGCCGCCGAGGTACAGGTCGAGGTTGGAGCCGCTGAGCAGCCCCTTGTGGTCGGGCGAGTTGGGCATCAGTTCGATGAACCACTTGCCCATGTCCCTGGGCGAGATCATGAGGCCGCCGCTGGGATGGTTCAGGTGGTAGCGTGCCCAGTCGGAGTTGTACTTTTTGTCTGCGTCGAGCGGGGTGAAGTTGCCGCCGTCCTTGTGCAGCACGGGGAATGCCCGTGCGCTCACCTCGGCATCGGTGATCTCGTTCATCAACTTGGCGTTGGACCCGAGCGGGGAGATCACATACTGGTTGGCCAATTTTTCATACGTCTGGCCCGATGCCTTCTGCAACATGGCGGCGATCATGCCCGGTGCGTTGTTGTTGTAAGTCCCGGCCTTGCCCAGCGGCAGACGGAGTATTTCATTGCCAAACTCTTCGCGGCCGAGCATCCAGTACGACGACAAAGGCGACTTGTTGGCCGCTTCCGGCACGCCGTTCACCGTGGGGCAGTGGATACCCGTGCCGCTGAACCCGTTCAGACCGCAGGAGGCATGGGAGGTCGCGCTGAGGCTGAGCGGCGCGGAAAAGTCGGACAGGTCCTCAAGGGTGTACTCAAAAATGTCTATCCCGAGCGACAGGCCCGTGCCGTTGCCGGTGGAAGGCGGTTTCTGGAACATGGAACCGATGGGCGTGGTCCACTGGATTTTGTTGGGCATGGCTTGGATCACCCGGGCGGCCACGAAACTGGTGAACGGCTTGGTCACCGAGCCGATGGGGAATCGGTCGTTGTCGGTAACCTTGTAGGTGGTGTTCGTCAGGTCGCGGTAGCCCGTGGCGCCGTGGGCCATGATCCTGCCGCCGATGACCAGGCAGCCGCCGAGGGCCGGGGCCTTGAACTTGGCGCAGGTGGTTTCCAGTGCCTTTTGGAAATACTGGTCGGCGCCCTCGGCATAGCCGGCGGGCAATTGGGCGTACAAAAAGTTGGGCAGGGCCAGCAGGGTTGCAAACAGGCTGACCGGCATAAAAATGCGCTGTAGCATGACCGGATTGTTTTAGTGTGTTCGGAAAATCAGTTGTTGCTGTCGTCGGTTTTTTTGAGCGGCCTGGCTGGCTGGGCCTTTTCGGACGGGACCGTGTTTTTGGCGTTCGGTTTGATTTTTTGGGTACCGGACGGCTTGCCGACAGCCGACGAATCGGGCACGGTGGCCGGCGTCTCGCTGGGCGACCAGTCCTCGTACCGAATGGTGGAGGCAGTGTCCACGGGCATTTCACCCTCGGCAGGCGGGTTGAAACCGGGGTCTTCGATGGTGGTGTTGCCGTCTGTGTTTTGGGGCAGGGTGCTGATGGTTTGCGACATTTTCTGGAGCTGCTGGTTCAGTTTTTCCTCGCGCTCGGCCTCGTTGAGCGGTACGTCCGGGGCTTTTTCGAATTTTTCGTAGGCCGAAGCACTGCCGGCCAGTTCGTCCCAGTAGCGCCAGCGGTACGGCATCACCAAGTGCTCTTGCAAGTGCGCGTCGGTGTACTGCCGGGCTTCGCGGCGGATGTCGCTGAAGTAGTTGGCCAAGCCCTTGGTCAGGCCGATCAGTTCGACGATGAGCAGCAGGAAGGCGCCGCCGTCCACTTCATCCTTCGAGATGGACGCATCGGCCAGCGCTTGCTGGAAGTTGGCGGCGTAGAAATCAGAGATGTCCTGCAGTTTGTAGCCGAGGCCGTCGGAGTACATTTCCGGGAACTCGGCGATGGACTTGAGTTTCTTCGAGTTCATGAAGTCCTGCTTGACGTTGGTCAGCAACTGGTTGGCACGCGTGGCCGTCTGGTCGTAGGCGCCGCGCAGGCGAAACAGATCCTCCTGCCGAAGGCCCTCCTTGTTCGATTGCACCTGGAGCGCGGCGCTTTCGGCATTGATGCGCAGGTCGCGAAACTTGACCATGAACTCGGTGTTCAAAAACTTGGTCAGTGCGGGGCCTACTTTTTTATTTGGTTGAGCGGCTGCGGTCAGGCCAACCAAGAGCAAAAGGAGCGGAAGAAGTTGCTTTTTCATAATCGCGGTTGTTTTTATGCAACAAAGGTGCGCGGCGCAGAGGGTGGCAATGGGTAAAGAAGTATTAAAAAAGGGCAAAAAGGGTTTTAGAGTTTTGAGTTTTGAGTTTTGAGTTTTGAGTTGCGCGCACATGCCGTCTGGCATGTCGTAACTCAAAACTCAAAACTCAAAACTCAAAACTTATTTCCGCCAAACCCCCGCAAACCGGTGGCTGCCGTTGCCGTCCATGCCGGCGCATACTTTGGTCAGGAAGCCGGCGCCGGTGTTGTTATTAAACTCCGTCTGATACTCGGCCGAACTCATGCCGTGGCGGGCATCCCAAGTGCCCGACTTGCTGGCGAATACACAGGACAGGTAGTTTTGGCCGTTGTGGCGATAGCCGTTCAGGTACACGGGCATCCGTCCGGCGGTATTGTTTTCGTTAAACAAGGTCTGGTAATCGGACTCCTTTACCTGCGAGCGGATTTGCCAGGAGCCGATGTTGGTGGAACGGTACAGAGCCGTGTACGACAGTTGGTTGTTTACCGAAGCTACGGAAATATTGACCGGGTACAGGCCCTTGTTTTTAGCCTCGTCCATGACGGCGTCGTGCTGGGCAGCGCTGATGCCGTGTTTGGCGAGGAAGCCGCCCGATACTTTTTTGAAAATTGCGTTGTAGCGCACCGAGCCGCCGAGGGTGTAGCTGTCCACGAAGGTGGGCTGCATACCGGCGCCGGTCGCTTTGTTGAACTCCGTTTGATAGGCGGCGGCGGTCAAGCCGGCAAATGCGCTCCAGGTGTTGGCCTTGGGCCGCCAGGTCATGTTGAAGTAGCCGTTGCCGTTCATGCTGTAGCCGTCGAGCCATTCGGGTTCAAAACCCGAGTCGGCCAGGTGGTCGAACATGCGCTGGAAGTCTTCGTCAGGCAAGCCGTGGCGGGCATACTCGCTTGTGACCGTGCGGGCCGGGAAAATCAAGATTTTGCCTTCGGGCAGGGTTTTGCCGGCGAAGCGCGTCCAGCCGCCGTTGATGTCGGCCGTCAGGTCTGTGCGGGGTTTGGACAGGCCGCGCTCGAAGGTCATGGGCATGGCCTTGCCGCCTTTTTCGATATGCACGTGCAGGTGCGGGCCGCTGGAAGCGCCGGAATTGCCCACTTTGCCGAGGAACTGGCCTTTTTTCACCTTGGGCCGGCTGCCTTCCGGAATGAGCACTTCCGTGGCGATGTCCGGGGCACCATAGTAGCCGCTGTGGGGTTTGTCGAACACGGTTTTGTTGTTCGGGCAAATGGCCGCGGGAATGGTGCCCGGGATGGCGTGGGCGTACAGGGCGTAGGAGCCGTCGGCGTGTTTGATCCACAGGTGGTTGCCGCCGCCGATGATGAGTTTTTTGTCAAAATCCGGGTGGCGTTCGGTCAAGTGCGCCTTGGGATTTTCCGGGGCGTTGCGCCAGCAGCCGCACACCTCGCCGTCCTGCATGGCGTAAAACTCCATGCCGTACACGACGTAGTTGTTGTTGGCCTTGTTGTTGTTGTCGCCGTCCACGCGGTCGGTCCATTTGCTGTTGCCGAGGTACTTCAACGCGCCGATGTCGCGGCCTTGGGCCTGGATGCCGTCGGCGTGGCTTCCGGTGGAGATACGGACGCCCGCAGGCAGGTCTTCTCCCTTGAACGGAAAAGCGTAGGTTTGGGCTTGAAGGGCTGAGCAGAGCAGGAGCAGGAGGGCAGAAAAAAAGAACTGTTTCATCGTGTGGTTGAGTTGAAAAAATAGTGTTTGTGTAGGTGAATGTTGGCAACTTCGGCACAGGGTGTTTCTCCGAATAACCGCTGCAAAAGTGCCCGGGAACCATCCTGCCAAACGGTCAACAAGTATTAAAAAGCCTCAAAAAGGGCGAAACCAACACCTTTCCACATCTTTTCCCCAGCGGGCGGTGGATAACTTCCAAACCCCCTTGCCCCCGATTTCACCAAGCCCAAAGTATCTTTGCCGGGCACAAGGCGACTCCTGCGCGCAATACATTGATTCACATGAAAATCACCTACTACGGCCATTCCTGTTTTCTGGTGGAAGCCAGCGGCAAACGCCTGCTGTTCGACCCGTTCGTGTCCGGCAACTCCTTGGCCGGGGCGATCAAGGCTGCCGATATCCGCTGTGACTACATACTGCTAACCCACGCACACAGCGACCACGTGGCCGATGTGGAAACCGTGATGCAACACAACCCGAAGGCAGTGATCGTGGGCATCTGGGAAATACACGCCCACTACAGCGCCAAGGGCTACGCCACCCACCCGATGAACAAGGGCGGCTGGTGGTCGTTCGACTTTGGCCGCGTCAAGATGGTCAACGCCGTGCACAGCAGCAGTTTTCCCGACGGCTCGTACGCCGGCGAACCGGTTGGCTTCGTGCTCGACACGCCCGACGGCACCTTGTACGTGTCCGGCGACACGGCCCTGACGCTCGACATGCAGCTCATCCCCCTGACCTGCCCGCCGCTCGACGCCGCGATCCTGCCCATCGGCTCCAATTTCACGATGGACTACTACGATGCCGCCATCGCCGCCGAATACATCCGTTGCGACCGAATCATCGGCTGCCACTACGATACGTTCGGGTACATAAAAATTGACCACGAAAAAGCCAAAACCGCTTTTGAGGAAAAAGACAAAGAATTGATTCTCCTGAATATCGGAGAACAAATCGCCACTTCACGTTAAACCAACAGTAGTCGTTTCGCGGGGCCTCCCGAAAAAAATCTGTGGATTTTTTTCGGGAGGCCCCGCGAAACGACCACTTACCATCCGTATATGAGCAAGATCATCACCATTGCCAATCAAAAAGGCGGCGTCGGCAAAACCACCACCGCCATCAACCTCGCCGCGTCGCTGGCTATTTTGGAAAAACGCGTGCTGCTGATTGACGCCGATCCGCAGTCGAACGCCTCGTCGGGCGTGGGCGTGGTCACCGACGAGGAAACCGTCAGCCTGTACGACTGCCTCGTCGAAGGCATTGACCCGCGCAAGGCGATCATCGCCACCGAAACGCCCAACCTCTGGCTGCTGCCCTCCAGCATCAACCTCGTGGGCGCCGACATAGAACTGGTCGGCAAGCCCGAGCGCGAGTACATCCTACGCAAGATCGTGCGGCAGGTGAGCAAGGACTACGATTTTATTTTCATAGACTGCCTGCCCTCGCTGGGCCTCATCACCGTGAACGCCCTCGTGGCCGCCGATACGGTGCTGATTCCCGTGCAGTGCGAGATGTTCTCGTTCGAGGGTTTGTCCAAACTGAAAAACACCATTGCGCTCGTCAAGCAGGGCTACAACCCCGATCTGCAGGTGGAAGGACTGCTCATTTCCATGTACGACGGCCGCCTGCGCCTCGCCAACGCCATCGTGGAGGAAGTGCGCAACAGCAGCAACGACTACGTGTTCGAGACCATCATCCACCGCAATGCGCGTGTGGCCGAGGCCCCCATGCAGCACGTCCCCGTGGCCATGTACGACGTGAGCAGCAAGGGCGCCGTGAATTTTTTCAACCTCGCAGAAGAGTTTCTCCGCAGAAACGCCAACTAAAACGATCATGGCAAAAAAGTTAGAGAAAGCCGATTTCGGCAAGGGCATCCGCGCCCTTTTGGCCAATCCGAAACAACTGGAGCAGGCCGTGCAGGACAACCCGCAGGAGCTGGTGCGCGAACTGACGCACACCGTGGCCATGCTGCCCATTTCCCAGATCGAGGCCAACCCCTTCCAGCCCCGTACCGAGTTTGACCAAACCGCCCTGGACGAACTGACCGACAGCATCCGCGTGCACGGACTCATCCAACCCGTCACCGTGCGCCGCCTGCACAACAAGGCGTACCAGCTCATTTCCGGCGAGCGCCGTTTCCGAGCCAGCCAGATGGCCGGTCTCACCGAAATACCCGCATACGTCCGCCTCGCCGACGACCAGCAGATGCTGGAAATGGCGCTCATCGAGAACATCCAGCGGCAGGACCTGAACGCCATAGAGGTGGCCATCTCCTACCAGCGCCTCAAGGAAGAGTGCAGCCTCACCGACGAACTGCTCTCCGAGCGCGTGGGCAAACAGCGCAGCACCATCACCAACTACCTGCGCCTGCTCAAACTGCCCGTAGATGTGCAGCAGGCCATCAAATTGGGCGAACTGAGCATGGGCCACGCCCGCGCACTGGCCGGCGTGAACGACATCGCCTTCCAACTTTCCTTACTGCGCCAGATCCGCCAGGAGGAGCTGTCCGTGCGCACCGTGGAGGTGCTCATCGCCCGCCACCAGGAAGAACGCCTCGGCAAAAAGGGCCGGGCCGACAAGCGCATGCCCGACCACCTGCGCAGCATTCAGGACCAGTTCCGCGCCTACTTCGGCGCCAAAGTGGACCTCAAGCGCAACGACAAAGGCAAGGGCCAGATCGTGATCAAGTTCGAAAACGACGGGGAGTTGAACCGGCTGATTGATCTGATCGAGGAATCGAAAGAGGCTGTCTGAGTTCGAGCGCGTTCGAATTCCCCCTTCGTTTTCACAAACACCTTGGAAATAACGGGTTGCCTACCCGACTTTTTCGTCTATTTTTGTGGAGAAAAATTTGACAAATGGAAGAAGTGCTCATCCAGTCTGACTACGAAATAGAACGCGGAAAACCCATGCCCAGTAAGAATCACTCGATCGTTCAAAAGCGCCTGGTGGTGTTTTTGGAGAACCACTACGGCAGTCAGTTCGAGATTATGCCGGAAATCAACCTCGACCAGCCCAACTTGCGCGATCGCGTGCCGGACATAGGCATATTTCCCCCACAGGAGTTTGTCCCGGAAGACGACGAAATCCGTATGGCGCAAACCCCGCTCGGCCTCATCGAAATCCTTTCTCCAAAACAGGACATCACCGAATTGCTGACCAAATGCGCCGAATATTTCAAAAATGGCGTCCGGTCCTATTGGCTCGTGCTACCTTCCCTGCGCACCATCTATGTGTTCAGCGCCGCCAACGATTACGAGGTTTTCGCAAAACAAGACCGTTTGAGCGATGAAAAATTGGGCATAGAAGTCAACTTGGCGGATATTTTTAAATAAGCCGACTTGAATACTCTTTATCGCCTCCGCGCCCTCTGGAACCCCGACATGTACCACGGCTGGGGCCGCACGCGCCGCTATTTCGAAGGCTGGTATTTCAAACTCGTCAGCGCCGACGAAACCACTGCCCTCGCGGTCATACCCGGCATTTCGATGGACGCGCAGGGCAAGCGCCATGCTTTCGTGCAGGTGATGGACGGCAAAGCCTGCACGGCGACGTACCACCGGTTTGACGCTTCGGATTTTCAGCCCTCGGCCCGCCGCTTCGAGGTACAACTCGGCCCCAACTTTTTTTCCGCTGAAAAAATCGCGCTTGACCTGCCCGGCCTTTCCGGTGAAATTCAGTTCCACAACCCGACCCCCTGGCCCAAAATGTTCGGTGCGCCCGGCATCATGGGCTGGTATTCGTTTGTGCCGTTCATGGAGTGTTTTCACGGGGTGGTCAGCCTGCATCACGGACTGGAAGGCACGCTGCGCCTTGGCGACCGGCCCGTTGACCTCTCCGGCGGCAGGGGCTATATCGAAAAAGACTGGGGACGCTCGTTTCCCCGCGCCTACGTGTGGATGCAAACCAACCATTTCGACGCGCACGACCGGGCCTCCATGATCGCTTCCGTAGCGCACATTCCCTGGCTGACCGGGCATTTCATCGGCTTCATCAGCGGCTTCTGGCTCGACGGGCGCTTGTTCCGATTCGCCACCTACACCGGCGCCCGCAAGCACCTCCAACTCGGTGCGGATTCTGTGACGCTCGTATTCAAAAACCCGCGCACGGAACTGCGCCTGCACGCCATGCAGGCGCCAGGCACGGCGCTCGTGTCGCCTATTTCCGGGGAGATGACCGGAAAAATAAACGAGAGCCTGCAAGCGACCGTCCATGCCGAATTGCTCGAAAACGGCCGGCGGATTTTTGAAGGCACCGCCCGAACCGCCGGACTGGAAGTGGCCGGGGCTGTGGAGGTTTTGCTGGAAGGGTAAACGGCATGCCCCAGCAGCAGCAAGGAGGGGCTGCAACGCATGAAGCACAAACCGTGTCTTTCCACCGCGTGTAAACCCCGAAAACCACAAACCATATCCTCTGCTATGAAACACCTCCTTACCCTCCTCCTCGCCGGCTTCCTGCTGGCACACACCCACGCCCAAACCGCCCTCCCCGCCGCCGATTGGCAGTCCGACCTGCGTTTCCTGCAAAAAACGGTGCACAAGGACTACCCTTTCCTGTTCAAAAAAATCACTGCGGAAAAATGGGACGCCGAGGTGGACGAACTCCACCAAGCCATACCCGCCCTGCAGCCGCACGAAATTCTCGCCGGGTTCGGACGCGTGGTCTCGTCTTTTGGCTACGGCCACACGGACATCGGCTGGTCGCAGGCGCCCGTCAAGTCGCATATCGTGCCGATGAACCTGTACTGGTTCCCCGACGGTATCCACGTGGAGGGTTGCCCCCGGGAACGTTCCGACATACTCGGCGCCAAGCTCCTGCAGGTGGAGGGCATGCCCGTGGAAAAGGCCCTCGAGGCCCTGCGCCCGCTGCTGCCCGTCGAAAACGAACAATACTTCCGGGCGTACATCCTCGATTTTCTGCTGATCCCCGAGGCGCTGCACGCGCAGGGCATCACAAAATCCCTGAAACAGACCATCACCATGACCCTGGAGCGGGACGGCAAACCGTTCGACAAAACCTTCGATGCGGTGGATGCCTTTCGCTTCCCGCGCAGATACGGCTTCGTGGCGCCCGGCGGCGCGTGGCTGACCGTGCGCGACTCCGCCCGTACGCCCCTCTACCTGAAAAACCTCGACAAAATCTACTTCTTCGAATACCTGCCAGAGCACAAAACCCTGTACGTGCGCCAGAGCCAGCAATTGGACGACAAGGACGAATCCATCGCGCAGTTCTACAAACGCGTGTTCGATTTCGTGGACAAGAACGATGTGGAGCGCTTCGTGCTGGACGTGCGCCTCAACGGCGGCGGCAACAACTACAAGAACAAACCCATCGTGCAGGGCCTCGTCCGGGCCAAAAAGATCAACCAGCCCGGCAAGTTGTTCGTGCTCATCGGACGGCGCACGTTTTCGGCCTGCCAGAACCTCGTGAACGAACTGCATACCTACACCGACGCCATCTTCGTGGGCGAGCCGACATCCGAAAACATCAACTTCTACGGCGACAACCGCCGCGTGGAACTGCCGAACAGCAAACTGCCCGTGTTCCTCTCGTTTGCCTGGTGGCAGGACAAGCCCCAATGGGAAAACGCCGACTGGCTGGCGCCCCAACTGGCTGCCGACCTGTCCTTCGACGACTACCGCAGCAACCGCGACCCGGTGCTGGAAGCCGCCCTGAACATGTCGGACAAAGACCCGGTGCTCGACCCAATGGCGCACCTGCGCATGCTGTTCCAATCGGGCCAAACCGAGCGCCTCGAATCGGAAGCCCAACGCATGGTGGCCGACCGGCGCTACCGCTACATCAGCTTCGAAGACCGGATCAACCAGGCTGGCTACGACATGCTCAACGGCGAGAAGTTGGATGCCGCGATCTCCGTACTCCAACTGAACACCCGGCTGTTTCCCCAGTCTGCCAACGCCTGGGACAGCCTCGGGGAGGCGCATTACCGCGCGGGTCAGGTCGAAAAAGCCGCGGAGTTTTACCGAAAAGCGATTGCGCTGGACCCGGACGGCAGCGTGGGAGAAAATGCGCGGCGGATGTTGAAGGAGATGGGGAAGTAGGAAAACGTAAATCTTGATAAAAACGAACGCTCCAGCCGCCGCGCCGCTCTTGTTTCGCCGTCATTTCACCAACAAAAATGCACGGCTATGACAACAAAACAGATTCTTCTCGCCGCCGGCCTTGTGGCCTGCTGCCTCGTTTCCCTTTCCGCTCAAAATTACTCGGTGTACGTGAGCGATGCCGGTAACTTTGAACATCCGCCCTGGCAAATCCTGAAGTTTGATGCCGACGGTTCGAACGGGCAGGTGCTCATTTCCCAAAACCTGGCCTGGCCGCAAGACATCTTTTTCCTCGAAAATGAAAACACGATGCTGGTGTCCAACCTGAACAGTGGCCACATCACCAAATTCAACGCGAACACAGGAGCCTACCTCGGCGAGTTTGCCACCGGCATCGGGGGGCCCACCCGCATGCAGCTCGGCCCCGACAGCCTGCTGTACGTCCTGCAGTGGTTTGGCAACGGCAAGGTGCGGCGCTATTCCCTCGCGGGCGCCTTCGTGGGCGAGTTCACCGCAACGGGCGTGTCCAACAGCATCGGGATGGACTGGGACACCGCGGGCAACCTCTACGTGTCGTCGTACAATGGCAAGTACGTGCGCAAATTCAGTCCGACCGGCGCCGACCTCGGCAACTTCATCAGCGCGAACCTGGCCGGGCCGACGAACATCTGGTTTGCCGAAAACGGCGACCTGCTGGTGGTGGACTACCTCGGCAACTCGGTCAAACGTTTCGACAGCGCCGGAAACTACAAGGGTGTGTTCATCGCCGGGCTGCCCCAGGGCGAGGGCGTGGCGTTTCTCCCAAACGGCCACATCTTACTCGGGGTCGGCGGCTCGTCCTCGGTGCGGGAATACAATGCGGCAGGCACGCTGATCGGCAATCTTGTGCCGCCCGCTACGCTCGGATTGAAGACTCCCAACGCCGTGGTGTGGCGCCCGCTGCCCGCTTCTGCCGTCCGGGAGACGGCGTACCGAGAAGTGGCGTTTGTGACGCCCACCATCGGTACGCTGTTTCGGTTTGCCGATTCGAATGCCCTGCAGGGCGCGACGGATCTGGAGGTACACAACTCGGCGGGCGTGTTTGTGCGGAAAATTACCTTTGCCGACAGCACCGCCTGGGATGCATCCAGCATGCCTTCGGGCGTGTATCACCTCACGGCACGGCTGCCGGGCGGGATCATTGGTCGGCAAACGGTGGTGGTGCAGCGGTAGTCTTTGAAAAAATATGAAAAACAGAAGTTTACTGGCCGTTCTGCTCCTGCTCTTCAGTGCCGGGGCTGCTTTCGGGCAACTGACGGCGCAAGCCCTCGAGTCGGCGGTCGTGCGGCAGGACTGCGGCGGAATTGCGGCGGAACTTGAGCGCACGCCCCTGCACAGCGAGAGCCTGAAATTCCACGGCGCCGTTTGTTATTTCCGAAACGGAGAAGTGGAGCGGGCGCTGGCCCTGTTCCGGGAAGTCCGGCGCCTAGAAGGCCCACGACAGCACTTCGCCGCATTTTGGGAGGCGAAATGTTTGGCCGCGCTCGGGCAGGACAGTCTGGCGCTGGCGAGGCTTTTGACCCTGCCACCGGGCCAACTCAACGAAAAAATGCTTGAGCAACCGGCTTTCGAGCGACTGGCCAAAAACAGCGCGGCATTTGCCCGGCTGAAAGCGTCCGTCCGGCCGGGTTTCAACGTCTGGACGGGTACGCTGGCGGCAATAGCCGCACTCGGGCTGCTGATCGGCGTCGTGCTGCTGCTCGGCCGGTCGCGGTTTTCCGCGGGGGAAAAACGGCTGGCCGTGGTGGTGTTTGCGTTCGCGCTCTCCCTCGCGTCGTTCGTCCTCATCTGGACGGGGTACGCGGCCGGTTTTCCCTACCTGCAAAATCTGTGGCCGTTCCTGACCTTTCTGGTCGGCCCTTCGTTGTTTTTGTACCTGAAAGACACGTTCCAAGAGGACTACACGGCCAGGGAAGCGGCGCTGCACTACCTTGTTCCGGCGGCGTCCGGACTGCTGACGCTGCCCGTTTTTTTGTCAAACTTCGGCATCCAGACGGGCGCCCCGCCCGATCTTTTTCGCATCGGCAGCTCGTCCGTGCTGCTCACGGGGCACCTGCTTTTTTACTCGGTGCGCATCTGGGACACCACCAAGAACGATTGGCAGGTGGACGCCAATATCAAAGTCTGGACGAACGTAGTGGCCCGGGGCATGCTCTTGTACACCCTGGCGTTTTTGTCCTATTTCGTACTGGTGGGCTGTTCGTTTTTCAATCCGCAGTGGGACTATGCCATCAGTTTTGTCATGGCGCTGGGCATTCTGGCTGTTGCGTACATGGGCCTTGTGCAGCGGCGGGTGTTCCGCAGCGAACCGATCGGCAATTTTCTTCCGGTTCAAAAATACCGGAGTTCCGCCTTGACGGAAGGAGCCAGTATTTCCATAAAAAACCGACTGGAGCGCCTGCTGAACGAGGAGCAGGTTTTTCGGGAAAACGAGTTGCGCCTGACCGACCTCGCGGCCTATCTCGACATCGGCCACCACCAGTTGTCGCAGGTCATCAACGAACAGTACGGGGTCAATTTTTTTGAACTGATCAACCGCTACCGGGTGGAGCACGTCAAGCGCCTGTTGGCCGATCCGGCGTACAGTCAATACACGATCATCCAGATCGCGTACGAGGCGGGATTCAACAACAAGGTATCGTTCAACCGGTATTTCAAAAAGGAGATCGGGCTGACGCCCTCGGCGTACCGGATTCGGGAAAATAGCGTGCAATAAGCCTACCGTTTCCCCCGAAAAAACGCCGTCATCAGCATCCCGCAGTCGTGCTCCAGCACCCCCATTTCGAGTTTTGTTTTGGGGTGCAGCAGGGTTTTGCCGCCGTACAGCATGAAACCGCGTTTTTCGTCGGTGGCGCCGTACACCACCCGGCCCATTTGCGCCCAGGCCAGTGCGCCGGCGCACATGACGCAGGGTTCGAGCGTGACGTACAGCGTGCATTCCGGCAGGTATTTGCTGCCGAGGTGGTTGGACGCAGCGGTGAGCGCGAGGATTTCCGCGTGGGCGGTCACGTCGGTCAGTTGTTCCGTCTGGTTGTGCGCCCGGGCAATGATGCGGTTTTCGCACACCACCACCGCGCCCACGGGCACCTCGCCGGCTTCGTAGGCCTGTTTGGCCTCGGCGAGTGCTTGTTGCATAAAGTAGGTGTCGGAGTGGACGGAGAGCATGGCGGTGAAGGGGATGTTTTTTATGCCGGGCAAAGATGTGAAAAAAAATTCCGGGAAAAGCCGCGCCGATTTTCCCTTTGGAAAAACGACCTTTGCGCATGGAAACAAGCAATGCACTGCCGAAATTTCTCGGCCTCTCGCTTACCTTCGACGACGTCCTGCTCGTCCCCGCATACAGCGAAATTCTCCCCCGCGAGGTGGATATTTCCTCCCAACTCACCCGCGCCATCCGCCTGAACGTCCCCATTGTGTCGGCGGCCATGGATACCGTGACGGACAAAAACCTGGCCATCGCCATCGCCCGGCAGGGCGGCATCGGGATCATCCACAAAAACATGAGCATCGCCGAGCAGGCCGATCAGGTGCGCCTCGTCAAACGCTCGGAAGCGGGCATGATCATTGACCCCGTCACCCTGCACCCCGACGCGCCCATGGCCGAAGCATTGGAACTGATGCGCCGCTACAGCATCGGCGGCATCCCGATCACCGACAAACGCGGCAAACTCGTGGGCATCCTCACCAACCGCGACCTGCGTTTTGAAAAAGACCATACCCGCCTCGTGCGCAGCCTGATGACCAAACGCGGCCTGGTGACCGCCCCCGTGGGCACCACCCTGGCCGAGGCCCGGCAGATCCTTCAGCGGCACAAGATCGAAAAACTGCCCGTGGTGGACGAAAACTTCGTCCTCATGGGCCTGATTACCTACAAAGACATTATGAAGGGCGTCAATTTCCCGAACGCCTGCAAGGACCCGCTGGGCCGCCTCGTCGTGGGCGCCGCCGTGGGCGTGACCGCCGACATGCTGGAGCGCGTGGACGCCCTCGTGCGCTCCGGCGTGGACGTGGTGACCGTGGACACTGCCCACGGCCATTCGCGCGGGGTGCTGGAAGCGGTCAAACGCTTGAAAAAAACGTACCCGGACTTGCAGGTGGTGGGCGGCAACGTAGCCACCGGCGACGGCGCCAAAGCCCTCGTGGATGCAGGCGCCGACGGCGTGAAAGTGGGCGTCGGCCCGGGCAGCATTTGCACCACGCGCATCGTGGCCGGGGTCGGCGTGGCGCAATTGTCGGCCATTTACAATGCCGCGCAGGCCATCAAAGGCTCGGGCGTGCCCATCATTGGCGACGGCGGCATCCGCTATACGGGCGACATCGTGAAAGCCCTCGCCGCCGGGGCAAGCGTCATCATGGCCGGCTCCCTGTTTGCGGGCGTAGAGGAGGCTCCCGGCGAAACGATCATCTTCGACGGACGCAAGTTCAAAACCTACCGCGGCATGGGCAGTCTCGGCGCCATGGGCGACGGCTCCAAGGATCGCTATTTCCAAGATGTGGAGGACGACATCCGGAAACTCGTGCCCGAGGGCATCGAAGGGCGCGTGCCGTTCAAAGGCTCGGTGGCCGAGGTGATGACCCAATACATCGGCGGCCTGCGAGCGGGCATGGGCTACTGCGGCGCGCCCACCGTACACGATCTACAGGAAAAAGCCCAGTTCGTGCAGATCACCAGCGCAGGCATGACCGAAAGCCACCCGCACAACGTGGCGATCACGAAGGAATCGCCGAATTATTCGAGGGGGTGAAACACAAAAACAAAAAGCCCCCGTGCCTGCTGTCAGGACGGGGGCTTGGGTTTTTCATGGTTCGGAAACCCACTGTGTTTGGTCAGAGCCGGGCCTCCAAAGCCGTTTTTGTGCTGTATTGCAGGATGTTGGTTAGAACAGCCGGAGCGGGATTGAAACGGGCCTTGGGCAGCAGATTCTTGGCGGTCAGCAACTGGTGGAACTGCTCGCGCAAAACGAGGTCGTCTTCCAATTGTTGTGCCGTCTCCTCTGCTTCTTCGGCCGTTAAGTCGTGGTACAGGAACTGCACCAATAATTCGTGTAGAGAGTTTTCTTGCATAGGCATAAAAAATGTTTTGGTTGATAATCAGAAATAAAATCGGCTCTAAAACAGCCCTGCATGCGGGGTTATTATTCCCTGCCTAACAAAATTTTATTTTTTAACATTTCAATTCCGATACCAACGCCGACCTTCAACCCGTGAACCAGTTGTTTTTTTCCGAACAGATCAAAAACGGGCTTGCGCTGCTCGATGAAGAGGAGAGCCGCCACCTGAGCACCGTGCTGCGCCGCCAACCGGGCGAACGCCTTTTGGTGACCGACGGCAAGGGTTTTTTGTACGAAGCCGAACTGATCGAGTCGGGAAAAAAGACAGCGACAGCCCGCATTTTGGAGACAAAACAAATGCCCGAGCCGCCTGCACGGCTGCATATCGCTATGGCGCCCACCAAACAAATAGACCGCTTGGAGTGGTTTTTGGAAAAAGCCACCGAGATCGGGATAGGCGAAATAACACCCCTGCTCTGCAAACGCTCGGAGCGCACGACGCTTCGGCAGGATCGGCTGGAAAAAATACTGGTTTCTGCCATGAAACAGTCCCTGCAAAGCCGTTTGCCCATCCTGAATCCGCTCACCCCGTTCGCCGAACTGGTGCGGCGTGCCAAAGAGCCTGTACGCTGCATTGCCTGGTGCGCCGACGACCCACCGCCACACCTGTCTGCCTTGTTGCGTCCGGCCACGGACACCTTGGTGCTCATTGGCCCCGAGGGTGATTTTTCGCCGGAAGAAGTAACATTGGCGCAAGCAAACGGATATACCGGTGTTAGCCTTGGGCCGACACGGCTGCGCACGGAAACGGCAGGTCTGGTAGCCGTCATGGCGTTCCACTTGTCCGGCCTCTAATCGCCCCGAAATTCCCGCTGGCAGAAAAATCATCCGGTGTCGTCGGTCAAATCCGCCACGGCGACGCGATGCCGATAGTTTTGTTAAAAAATTAACACCTGATGTTGCTCGACCTGATGACTTGGTGGCAAACGCTCGAAACCGTCGAACGCTGGTTTTGGGCCTTTGGCTTGGTTTCCAATGTATTTTTTGTCCTCTATGTCGTCATGCAAGTACTTGGCGGCCATGACTCGGACGCGCCCGACAGCCACCATTCCGGCGATGCCGACGCGGGCTTTACGCTCCTGAGCATCCGCAGCCTGCTGGCATTCGGGATGTTCATGGGCTACACCGGCGTGGTGGCTACGCGGTTGGGCGCGGGCTTGATTGCTGCCCTTGTGGCCGGCGCTGGCGCGGGCGTGCTGGCGGCCTGGTTAGCCTGGCGGCTGTTGCGGCTGCTGTTGCGCCTCCAATCTTCGGGCACGCTGGACATGCAGCAGGCCATCGGCCAAACCGGGGAGGTACACCTGCGCATCCCCGCGCGGCTGGGCGGTACGGGCAAGGTCATGCTCCAGGTACAGGGCGCCTTGCGCGAAATGGACGCCGTGTCGGAATCAGAGGAAATACCCACTGGCGCGCCGATACTCGTGGTGGCCCTGACTGATGACGGCACGCTGATCGTGCAGCCGTTCCAGCAGTTGCCCGACGGCCAAAAAATCGCCCACCTGATGACTCGATAAGTACACCTCAATATTTTCACCACACACCATTCAATCCAACCAAATCATGGAATCCATTCTGTTATTGTTCGTCTTTCTTCTTGTCTTCCTGTTCATTTTGGGTGGGCTGTTCGTCTCCCGGTACAAACGATGCCCTTCCGACAAAATCCTGGTTATCTACGGGAAAACCGGCGCGGGCCAGTCCGCCCGATGCATCCACGGCGGCGCAGCCTTCGTGTGGCCGGTCATCCAGGACTACTCCTTTTTGGACCTGACGCCCATCTCCATTGATGTGGACTTGCGCAATGCCCTCAGCAAACAGAACATCCGCGTGGACGTGCCCTCGCGTTTCACCGTCGGTATCTCGACCGAACCCGCTGTGATGACCAATGCCGCCGAACGTCTGCTTGGCCTCGATCTGACCGCAGTGCGCACGGTAGCACACGACATCATCGTGGGCCAGATGCGTCTGGTGATCGCCACGATGGATATCGAGGAGATCAACACCGACCGCGACAAGTTTTACAGCAACGTGTCGCACCATGTGGAGACCGAATTGAAAAAGATCGGTCTGCGCCTCATCAACGTGAACGTGACCGACATCCACGACGAGTCGGGCTACATCCAGGCGCTCGGCAAGGAAGCAGCCGCCAAGGCCATCAACGACGCCCGGGTGTCGGTGGCACAGAAACAGCGCGACGGTTCCATCGGCGAGGCCGAGGCCCAGCGCGAGATGCGCATCAAAGTGTCCGAAACCCAAGCCCTTGCCGTCATCGGTGAGGCGGAGGCCACGCAGATGCAACGCGCCAAGGTGGCCAACGCCGAGGCTATTGCCGCTTCCGGCGAGGCCGAGGCCCAACAGTTGCAGCGTATCCGGGTGGCCGAAGCCAATGCCCGCGCCATGGAGGGCGAGAACCTGTCGAAAATCCAGGTGGCCAAGTCCGAGGCTTCCCGCCGCGAGGCCGAGGCCGAGTCGCTTCGAGTCGCCATGACCGCCGAAAAAGTGCAATCCGCAAAAGCGCTGGAGGAGTCCTACAAAGCCGAGGAAGCCGCCGAAAAAGCCCGTGCTGCCCGCGAAAAAGCCAGCCGCGAGGCCGACGAGGTGATTCGCGCCGAGATCGAAAAACGCAAAGCCGAAATCGCCGCCGAAGCCCAGGCCGAGCAAATCCGCCGGGTGGCCAAGGGCGAGGCCGACGCTATTTTCCTGAAACAGGAAGCCGAGGCGCGCGGCCTGTACGAAGTGCTGAGCAAACAGGCCGAGGGTTTCCAGAAAATCGTGGACTCCGCCGGCGGCAACACCCGCGAAGCCGTGCTGCTGCTCATCGCCGACAAACTGCCCGAATTGGTGAAAACCCAAGTGGAGGCCATCAAGAACATCAAGATTGACAAAATAACGGTGTGGGAAGGCGGCAACGGAAACGGCACCAACGGCGGCGAGGGCAATTCCACGTCCAAGTTCATCTCCGGCCTGTACCGCTCCGTGCCCCCACTGAACGACCTGTTCAACATGGCCGGCATGGAACTGCCCGAGTACCTGGCGAAAAAACAGGCGGGCGGCGAGGCGACCACCGAGGACAAAGCCGAGTAATGCGGCAGTTGGCCGTTGGTTGTTGGCCGTTGGCTGCCGAATTAGAGGACACCGCTCATGTCGGGTATATCGCACTCGGAAGCCAACGGCCAACGGCTAACAACCAATGGCCAACAGCCAATGGCCAGTTGGAATTACAGATGTTCGATCACTTCCCGATACCCCCGTCCTACCGGGATCGCCACGCCGTTGACCTCCACCACTTCCGACGTGTACGACTCGATTTTCTCCAGCGAAACGATGAACGAGCGGTGAACCCGTTTGAAAAGATTCGATGGCAGCAATCCCTCGATTTCGTGGGTGCTCATTTTTGATACATAGTCTCCTTTCGTGGTGGCGATTTTGACATATTCCCGCTGACTTTCGACGTACACGATTTCCGAAAACAGGATTTTCACCTTCTTTTTTTGGACAGTCAAAAACACGAAATCCCGCCTGGAATCCTCGCCCGGCGGTTGATTTTCTTCCTGCGCCAACTTGACTTTGCCGACTGCCCGCAAAAATCGCTCGAACGAAAAAGGTTTCAGCAAATAATCGGTCACGTTCAGGTTGAAGCCCTCAACGGCGTACTGATGGTAGGCGGTGGTGACAATCACGGCGGGCGGGCGGGTCAGCGTTTTCAAAAAATCCATGCCCTTCAGTTTTGGCAGGTGGATGTCCAAAAATATCAGGTCGACGGCATTGCCGCGCAAAAAATCGGACGCCAAAATGGCATCCTTGAACGTACCCTTCAAATCGAGATAAGGCACCTGCGACATGTAATCGGTCAAAACCTTGACGGCCAGCGGCTCATCTTCGATGATAATGCACTCGATATTAGACATGGCTCGAAAGATTGATTTTCAGGTTGGCTGTGAAGGTGGTTTCGGTTTGGTGGACGCTCAATGCGTACTCCGTGTAAAGCAATTCGAGTTGCCTCCGGAGATTGGTCAGGCCGATTTTTTCTTTGATGCCCGGGTTGTCGTCCGGGCTTTTTTCGCGAGAGTTTCTAACGGAAAACGTCAAATTTTTGGGGTCAACGCGCAGGTGGATGTCTACGAAGGGCTGGTCGCGCGTTTCGGACACCCCATGTTTGAAAGCGTTTTCGACCAGCGGAATCAGTAAAAGCGGCGGCAAAGGCTGCTGCAAGTCGCGGATATCCTGCTCAAAATGGACGCGTAGCGAATCGTCGTAGCGCAATTTTTCCAGAGAAATATAATCCTCAATGATCTTCACCTCCTGCCCGACGGCGATGTACTCCCCCGAGGTTTTGTACAGCATGAACCGCAAAATCTCCGACAGCCGGAGGATGGATTCCGGCGCGAGGTCGGATTTGTCGCGAGCAAGCGAGTAGATATTGTTCAAGGTGTTGAACAGGAAGTGCGGGTTCGTTTGCGATTTGAGGTAATTCAGTTCGGCTTCCTGTTTTTCGATGCGCAGTTGTTGGGCGGTCTGTTTCAGTTTGATGTGGTCGTACACGTGGAGGATCAGGCCAAAAAACAGCACTGCCGAAAGGCTGTGCTGAAGTTGGTTGCACACGATGTCCGTCCAATGCTTGCCCGTCGCCAAATCCGTCCAAACCCGTACCGAGATGCCAAGCCAACGCCAAACGTACAAACCAAACGAAAAAACGAGGAATTGCCCGGCCAGCAAGGCCAGCGAACGAAACGCCTTTTTCGTGCTCAGCCGGGGAACGACGTGTTCAAAAAACAAAAAATTGGCCGCCACGACGTACACGCTCCGCCAACCCTCGTTCAGCGCTCTTGCCCAAAAAGTTTCGCGCTCCGCCACTTGGCTCAATGCCGTGATTACCAGGAAGGCAAGCCCGATCCAGCCATACACTTTGAGCCGTTGGGCATCCACCAACACTTGCTCCTTGCCGCTCCTGGTATAGGTGATTGACGTCATTCCGTTGTTCGTTTACGATGCTCCGTCGTCTGTTGACGCGCGTTCCCGTAGCCTTTTGCTTGTGGATATTTTTGTTGCAAAAATAAAAAGTTCATGAAAACACAAACGTTTATTTTTCTTGTCAATTTATTGGTTGTCAATTTTTTAAATGCCCAAAATGAGGCACTTTCCGACAATTGGGAAACATGGTTCATCGCTTCGGCAAGCCAGTTTCGCCTGCCGCCGCCACCGCCGGACAAGGGCGAAATCGCCGAAATCCTGGCGAGACAAAAGGCTTTGGATTCGGCCCAACTGCAACAGATAACGTATTGGAACGCCGGCGCGCCGAGTTACCGTTGGCAGGAAATGATTTCCAAAATCTGGATGTCGGATGCCCTGAAAAACGGCTTGCTGTCCAACATGCTGCTCAGCGTAGCGGTTTACGACGCGACCGTCGCGGCCTGGGACAGCAAGTATGCCCACCGCCGCCGCCGTCCCTCCGCGGTGGACAAACGGGTGAAAGCCCTCGTTCCGCTGCCCGAAAGCCCCTCATACCCTTGCGAACATTCGGTCGCTGCAGGGGCTGCCTCTACCGTGATCGCCCATTTTTTTCCGGCGATGGCCGATTCGGTCGGTCGTTTGGCGCAGCAGGTTATGGCCTCACGAGTGGCTGCCGGGGTCGCGTTTCCGAGCGATGTCCGAGCGGGTTTTGATCTGGGAAAACGGATCGCCGAAAAGGAAATCGAACGCACCAAAAACTTCACGGCCGTGCCGGCATGGGACGGCAACGTCCCGGAGGGGCCGCAGTATTGGAAAGGAAAATTCGCCATGCTCCCGATGGCCGGCCGCTGGAAAACCGTGGTGCTCGACACGGGAAGCCAATTCCGGCCCGGCCCGCCGCCGGATTACGCCCAAGACATGGCCGAACTGAAAAACCACAAGCCGACCTTCGGCTCCATGGCCAACGCTTTTTTTCACGCCGACCATCCGTTTTGGGACGAGGTGCTCCATAAAAAGATGTTCGAGTACAACATCCACCTGAACCCGCGCCTTGCTGCCAAGATGTACGCCGTCTCTGCCATCGGGATGTACGACGGTTTTGTGGCGTGCTGGGATGCCAAATACGCTTACTGGGGCATCCGACCGGAGCAGATGGACACGACCTTCCGCCCGGTCTTGTTTTCAAGCCCGCCGTTTCCGGGCTATCCTTCCGGCCATGCGGCCATCAGCAGCGTTCATGCGGAACTGTACGCGTATTTCTTCCCGGCGGAAAAACCGTATTTTCAAAAAAAGGCCGTCGAAGTGGCAGAATCGCGCTTTCAGGGCGGTATCCATTTCCGAACGGACAACGACGTGGCATTGGACTTGGGCAAAAAAGTGGCCGCTGCCATTATTCGAAAATTGGAAATCGAAAAGCACCATGGCAAATCAAACCGCTGACCTGTCGCTGCACCGTCGTGCAAAACTGGCCGGGTGGCTGTACCTGGTTTTTGCCATCCTCGGCATTTTCGGGTACATGTACATTTCGCCCCGGACGACGGCCGGGACGGATGCAGCCGCCATTGCCTTAAACCTGCTGAACAACGAATTTCTCTTTCGAATCGGCAAGGCCGTCGGGCTGGTTGGCAATGCTATGTTCGTCTATCTGGTGCTGATTCTTTACCAATTGTTCAAGCGGGTGGACGGGCATCAGGCGCGGTTGATGGTGGGTTTGGTGCTGGTGGCGGTTCCAGTCGCTTTCGTCGCAGAGGCGCTGGAATTCACTGCGCTCAATCTTTTCAAGGGAAAAATCCTAACCTCATTTCCGCGAGAACAGGCACAAGATTTGGCCATGATTTTTGTCAAAACAGCTGCCGCCATCGGCCAACTGTTGACCCTGTTTTGGGGGCTGTGGCTTTTCCCGTTGGGGATTTTGGTGTACAAATCGGGGTTTTTGCCCCGGTTTTTGGGCATTTTGCTTTTTATCAATGGCCTCGGCTACATTGTCCAAAGTTTCACCTTCGTGCTGTTCCCAGAGCATTTGAAGACGGTTTTGACGATCATCTTCCCGATTTACTTTTCCGGGGAAATCCCGTTTTTGCTTTGGCTTTTGTTTAAGGGAGCAGGAAAGCAACCGTGAATTTGTACCCGGACGCTGTAAGAAAATTGCCCTTCTACGAAGGTTTAGGTAATATGCTCAAAATCCGCTTTCTCTGTAAAATACTCCAAGCCCAAAATCCAGACGATTTGAAAGAAATGGGTGGCTTTCTGAACCAGCGGCATGTATTCCAATCCGCTCCGCGTCGAAAACATGTAGGTCGCCCCATAAAAACTCGCCAAAAACAAAACCGACAGCACCTTGAACGCCGCAAGCCGGGATTTGAGGAGTATGACGGTGATGTAAAAAGACACCAGCAGATTCACGACAATGCCCACATTGACCAGTGGAAAGTGCAGAGCGGGGATGGTCACCAAGGCGGAGGACAGGGCCATGAGCAAGCCGCCGTATTTGATGACGACCGATAGTTTTCTCAAGGCCAATTTTCGAGAAAATCGCAGAAAACCCAACCCGACACTCAGCCCCATCAGCACAGCACCGGCCACCGCAAGGGGCCTGGCGGGGTTGTCGGCGCCATTGACGGCCTTGTATTCCAGCATATCGCTGATGTAGTTTTCCGACCAACTGAACCCAATCGAGTTGGGGTCTTTAGGACTGCCTCCCGGGTAATGGAGTGAGGCCATGACCAGGCACAAAATGGAAAGCACAAATCCGATGAGCACGATGTTTTTGTTGAGCATATTGAAGCCGGAATAGTTGAAGCCGCAAATGTTTCAGCATCGGTGCAGTAGCAGACGGGTTTTTCGCAAACCGCTGCGTTTTCTTCTACCAAATTATTGATAGGAAGCGACAATTTCGTTGGAAACGGTACGCCGATACTTTTCTTCCCCTACTGCACCACCACCGCCAGTTTCCCATCCGAACTCACCGCGAGGCGGGAAATTTTTTTTACCCCGTAGCGGCTCAGGTCGGCGATTTCCAGCCAGTCGGTTTGTTGTTTCGGGGCAAGTTGGAGCAGTTTGCTGCCGGTGCTTGAGAGCAGCGTGCCGTCGGACAGTACGGCAAAATCCTCCGAGCCCGGTGGGGTTTTCACCAGCACCTCCACCGTTTTTTTCAGCGGATCGTAGGTTTTGATGTACCAGGTTTGCTCGGTGGCTTTTTGCACGAAAGCCAGGCGCCCGTCCGGCAGCAGTTGCAGGGCGCGCCCGATGCTGGTGGCAACGCGCTGGACGCGCTGCTCGCTGGTACCGACGATGGCCAGGGCGTGCGGCTCGTCGTTTTGGCCCACCAGAAACAGCGCGAGCAGGGTATCGCGCAGCCAGCAGTGGTAGCCTACGGTGGTCACGGCGGGCAGCACGGGCTGGCCGTTGTCGGAGCGGTCGAGCGGGTACGACCAGAGCCGCTGGTCGCCGTTGGGTTCCACGCGCACGGCGGAAAACCGCCTGCCACCGGGCATGAGCGTGGGCGAGTATTCGGCGGTGGCGGTGGCCGTCACGCGGGTGCTGGTGTTGAGCAAGAGGTGGAGCGCGTAGATGTCCGTTTGGGTGGTGTCGGTGGGCAGTTGCACGGTGAGGTACAGCTCCTGCGGCGAAAAAAACTGCGGCTGGTTGTTGTAGCCCGCTGGGTTGAAGGCAGTGAGGAAACGCGGCGCGAAGGGATGCCACAGGTTGTCGGGCTTGCGGTTCAAGGAGAACAGCAGCACGTCGTGGTGCTCGAGTTTTTGGGAAAAAACAAGGGGCGGGGCGCTAAGGAGCAGCGCACAGGCGGCGATGGTCAGTTTTCTCATCTGGCGAAGGTAAATCACCTGCTATCAAATTTTTCAGCCTTGGGGCACAACGTTTATGTAACCCCATTACATCTTCACAAACCCCGATGCCTTACGCTACTCCGGTGCCGAAAAACCACATGCAGTCAGTATTAAGCCTGAAAGGAATATGAACCAAAGAATTGTTTCGGGAATAACGCTACACTTCTATCGCAACATTTCCTCTTTTATGTCCTTTTTCAACATAAGCGTGTGCTTCAGCAATTTGCTCCAATGGATAAGTTTTATCAATTATTGGTTTAAATTTATCTGCTTCAATAAGTTCCTTTAGAAAGACAATGTCTGTTGCAGTATGACTAATTACACCGGTCATTATTTTTCTAGTACTTGTCATTGAAAGCCATAAACCCTGAAGCATTTCCGAGACTCCTGCGGCACTTAAGATCATTATGCCATTTTTGGTAAGTGATTTTAAACTTCGCGAAACAGATATTGCTTTAACAGCATCAAAAATCACATCATAAGTCTCGCCATTTTGAGTAAAATCCTCCTTGGTATAATCAATTACTTTGTCTGCTCCGATTGATTTTACCAAAGCAATATTTGTAGTGCTACAAACACCGGTCACATGAGCTCCAAATGACTTTGCCAATTGAACGGCAGCACTTCCCACCGCACCAGAAGCACCCACTACAAGTACTTTTTGCCCTGGCTTTATTGCTGCCTTTCTTATAAAGTGCAATGCTGCAACGCCACCAAAAGGAATGACTGCTGCCTCTTTATGAGAAATATTAGCAGGTTTTAATGCTATTGAGGCATTTTCAGTCAGACATTTGTACTCGGCATAGGCACCAAAGCTCATATCTGTATGGCCAAAGACAGAATCACCCACTTTGAAATGTTTTACATCTTCACCGGCACTTTCAACTTCCCCTGAAAAAACACTTCCAAGAATATGCATTTTTGGCCTTATGAAACCGAAAATAAATCTTACAGCAAATGGGTCAGCTTTGCGTAATCGCCAATCACCGGAGTTGACTGCAGTGGCTTTAATTCTAAGCAAAATTTCATTTTTGTTTGGTATTGGCTTCTCTACCTGTTTCACTTGCAGAACCTCTGGAAGACCATATTGAGTATAAATGGCTGCTTTCATTTTTATATTTTTATTTTGTATAATTGTACTATTCCTGATTTCACTCATCGGGAGTCTTTGTGTATTTAAGTATCAAAAGATAAAATCCAATAATAAAATCATAAGTTGAACAAAATAAATCATAGCGCGGTGGAAGTAATTCAGAGTTTCCGACATGACTATAAATAAAGTCCCATAGCCCGTGAATGACATACCCAGCAATTAAAAAATATGAATTCTTTTTAACGCCGAAGTAGGCAAGCAACAAAAAAAACAGTGCCTGCAAGATGTTCATAATCAAATCTGCAATATTTGTCCATGAATAGCCGATATACAGGAAGCCAATACCGGATAATACCAATCCGTAGAAAAGGTTCTTGTCAGCTCGCTTGAATAAAGCGACTATCAGTATTGTAGTCAATCCTGCTGATATTCCGATAAGTGTTGCTGTCATAATATTTTTTTGTTTTGACCTTTTTTGTCAGTTGGTTAACCCTTCTTCCAATCAATTATGGTGATGTTTCCGGACAGGATTTAATTCTTCTTGTGGTTTGTTGCCGTCAATCACTTCAAATTCAGCCATCATTCCCGCTGCATGATGTTCCAGTATATGACAATGATACATCCATGTGCCCGGACGGTTATCAGGCATCCATGCAATTTTCATCGTACTTCTTGGAGTCAAATTAACGGTATCTTTCCATGCTCTGTATTCCGGCGCTTTGCCATTCTCTTCAATGACCTGAAAGAAAAATCCATGTAAATGAAACGGATGGTCCATCAAACTGGTGTTGGATACTTCCCATATTTGCAGTTCGCCAACTTTTACCAGTTTGTCATTGACATGCACATCACCGTTTACCAGAAAGTCCATTCCGTCTTTTAAACTTGGACCAACAGAAAGCCTTACTTTTCTTGTTATTATGGCATCCTTATTGGCCAAAGATTCAATCGTTCTGAATGTTTCAGGTATGAAAGCTACTGACGTTTTTTGTTTTCCAACCTTTACCGTTGCAAACTGCTGACGTTTTGCCTTAAGGAAGGTGCTTCTGTTATAAGGCAATGATTCCATCGCGAATGTTTCACCTTCCTCAAAAGGGCCTGCTGCTATATCAATACGCTCTCCGGGGGTTATTAAAACGCTGGTCACTGTACGTGGGTGTTCCAGCAATCCGCCATCTGTTCCGATAATTTTGAATTCTTTTCCGCCCAGGTATAGCGTAATATACCGTGCACTGGATGCATTGATCAAACGCCATCTTTCTGTCTGACCTGCAGCTATACCTATTACTGAATCTTCTTTTCCACTGATCAACAAGGTGTCCCCTTCCCGTCCATCATGTCTTTCAACGATTCGGGGAACAAACCATCCGGGTTTTGTAAATTTATTATCCGAATTAAGTTTCATGTCATCGATCATCAACACCTTTTCAGCGTCGAAAACCGGGTCTGTTGTATCTTCGACAATCAAGGCGCCGTACATTCCTTTTTCCAGTTGTTCCGTTTCATTGGCGTGAGAATGGTACCAAAACGTACCCGCATCGGGTAGAACAAAGCGGTACTCGAAAACTTCGCCGGGTGCAACCGGCTTCTGTACCGCTCCGGTGCCATCCATCGCCGCCGGTATGCGCAATCCGTGCCAATGGATCATGGTAGGTTCCTGAAGGTTATTGGTAAGACGAACAACAAGGGTGTCGCCCACGATAGCCCTTAGTTCGGGGCCGGGAATTTGTTTGTTAAAGCCCCATGCTTCAATTGTTTTGCCGGGCGATATATCCCAATTAAATGCACTGGCTTCCAGGTTGTACACGACTTCTTTCGGTTGACTGTTCATTTTTTTACGATTGTTTATTGTTTTTTAGTATCCGTTGCAATTGCCGGGCCGATTTATACCCACATTTTGAAGCGATATACTCTATGGTGTATTCTGGATTATTAAGCATTGTATTTGCATACTCCCTTCGTAGCAAAGTCAGGTATTCCAATATTGTAGTCCCGGTCTTTTCTTTAAATACCCTACTGAGATTTCTTGCGCTCATCCCGACATGTAAGGCAAGTGTTTCAACACTATGTTCTTTTGCAAGATTATCTATCAGGTAATCCTGCACTTCATGGACCTGTGGATTAATATGATTCCGATAATCCAGGTAGATACTTTGCTGACTATGCCTCCCACTCCTTCTGTGATATACAACAAGCCCACGTGCTATTTTATGCGTAAAAAACGCGCCCTTTAATTCTTCAAGAATCGCAAGCGCCAAATCTATGCCGGCGCTGATGCCGGCACTGGTATAAACATTGTTGCTTTTAATGTAGAGTACATCAGTCATTACTTTTGCCGATGGAAATTGCTTTTGTAATTCATTGATCCTTCTCCAGTGCGTAGTACATTCGGTGTCTTTCAACAAACCTGCGTGACCCAGCGCAAAAGCGCCATCGCATATCGAACAAACATTTATTTGCTTAGCCGAACATTCTTTTAACCAATCAAAAAATGCTCTTTCAGCCTTGAAAGGAATGCTCATGTAGTATTCATAATTCATACCAGGGACAAAGACAAAATCACCTTCCATTAATTTTGCCTCTTTATAGCTTGGTAGATCACTAAAACCAAGCCCTGATGTACTGACGGGTGTTTCCTGAAATTGATAAAATTCAAGTGCTATTTCAAAACCATTAAACTTAGCTTCGGTAAATACTTGTACTGGTCCCGCCAGGTCGAGCAGTTCAACAGTAGGCGGTATGATGAAGGCCATTCTTCTCATAATTTGTATTTTTTACCTTATTTTAATCCCCACTCCAAGTTCTAGGGAAATATTGTTCATATTGCCATCCAAATATAGGGGGTTTGAACCTTTCGTTGGCCAAGGATAAAGTGGCAAATAAGTGCGAACGGTAAAAAAACATTTTTTACGCCCCCATTTAAGGCTATACATCAATCCATAATCAGGGCTTAAAGCGTCAATGGCGACACCAGTCTTTTCGAAATCGGCACTGTCAAGGGTCTCCTTATAACTTGTATACTTGACTCCTGCCATTAACAAGAAGGTGTGTGTAATTTTGCGAAAATAAAATGAAGTGCCAACGCCAAATTTCTGATTGATCGAATAGTTGTAATTTGTTTTTATATGATTAAAATTTCTTTGAGTTATATTATTGATATTATAAGACGAGTATGAAGCGAGGCTAAGGCGCTTATATGGATTCCATTGAATCATGTTCGTTAATAGGAGGTCTATGCCAAAATTTGTGTGAATGCCAATCGCTGGCTCTATGGTCAGTAGCCTTACCACCGGAGCATGTTTGTCGCTTGCCGTCGCCATTTCTTTTTGTGCAACCCCCGGGAATGAAACCATGAGAGCGAAAAAGAGCAAAAGATATTTTAATAAGTTCATGATAATTGTTTTTGAATAGATGGTGAAAAAGAATGAAACCCCCGGTTATTACCTGTTTTGAAAATAATAGTTCAACCCTTTGACGATGTTTGGTTCCTTTGAACCCATGTGGTCCAAATCTTCCTCCCGATTTTTTGCCAATCGTATGTCGGAATAATTGTCACGAAGCGTTTGATAAAAAGCCTCAAATGGTGCTTGCATTCTACCAAGGTTTTCTGCCGCACCAATTCCCATAAAGACCAATTGCGACCTGTGCTTGTTGTGTTCCCGGTAAGCCTTTTCCAGTTGCAGAGAGATCAGGTCATCGAACCATAAGGAAGGGCTTAGCAAAATATAGTTGCCAAACAATTCATTGTCAATACAAAAAACATTAGCGCCGAACAGCCCTCCGTAAGAATGGCCTAGAATCACCCGGCTACTTCTCGCTGTATCCACTCCAAATTGCTCTTCCATTTCAGGAATCAATTGGGTTTCAATAAAATTTAAAAATTCGGTAGCACCACCTGTTGCTGAACTGATTTTTGTGGGTGTGTAATCAATGCTTCGGTCCTTTCCATATCCTATGCCTACGACCAATACATTGTCAACCACATTCTTATCAGAAATTGCTTTACATTGGTTGGATACAAAATCAAAATTCTCTTCTCCATCCAACACATAGATTGTAGCGTATTTTTCTACGCCTGGTTCGTAATTGGCAGGCAACCCGACTTTTATATCGTAGGTTGCTCCATTTGCGGTGGATTGAATGGAAATCTCCTTGGTTAATTCGGGGCTAAACACCTCTTTCTTACATGAACCTAAGAAGGATAGTAGCATGATCGCAATAGCGATGGTCGGGATGTTTTTGAACATCTTGGATTTGTTTTTCGCACTCATTTTGTCTTGCTTTTATTGTTGTCTTTGTCGAAATTGATACTGCAAAGGTGGAGCAGTAAAAAGCACGAAAAAGGACAAGGAGATGTCAGATACGGACAAACACAAACAGGGAAATGGAAAAAGCCAACGAGGTTGTCGTTGGGCGATTGTTTGGCAACCGTTTGGCGGTATCGCCTAAAAAGTGCCCTTAAAATCCAAAATATTGATTTCCTCCCGGCACAGTTCCAAATCCCCCGGGTCGTTGGAAGCGATGACGAGCAGGCGGTCGCCGATGTGGGTTTCCACTAAGTTCTTGAACCAGCGCACGGCATTCAGGTCGAGATTGGTGGTCGGCTCGTCCAGCAGCAGCACGGGCGCGTCGGTGCAGAGGGCGAGGGCGAGTTTGACGCGTTGTTTCATGCCGGAGGAAAAAAAGCGCAGTTCCTTGTGGCGGGCGCGGGGAAGGTCGAGCAGCTCGTACAGGTTTTCAACGGTAACGCCGGGCAGCAAGGGCCGGAGCCGGGCATGGAACCGGAGCGCCTCGTCGAGCGTGAACTCTTCGATCAGTTCGATGTACGGCGCGGCATAGCTCACCCGGCGGTACACGGCATCGGGATCGAGGGCCTTGCCGTTTTCCTCAAAAACCACCTTGCCTTTGGACAGGGACAAATGCCCCGACAGCACCTTCATCAGCGTGGACTTGCCGGAGCCGTTCGGGCCGAGCAGCGCGTAGCGCCCGCCCGACGAGAGGCGATAGTTCAGGCCGCGAAAGATCCAGTCGAATCGAAAGCGTTTGCCGGCGTCGGTGAGTTGGATGGTCAAGGCGGTGGGCGGTGGACGTGGTGGGCGGTAGGGGCGACCCTTGTGGTCGCCCGGGCGGGGTCAGTCGTGCGTATGATCCGGGACGCGCGCGCCGTTCAGGTTGTGCGTTCGAAAACCTTTCATCAAGCCGCGTTTGGCTTCGCGGACGAAATGCACGATTTCCTGACGAAACGGGGAAGGCACTATTTCGTTTTCGATGGCTTTCAGCGCTTTTGGTATGGTTGCTCCCCGCACAAACAAGATGCGGTAGATGTCCTCGATATGGTGGGTGTCTTCGCGGGTAAATTTGGCCCGGTGCAGGCCCACCCGGTTGATGCCCGTGTAGGAAAGCGGTTCGCGCGCGGCCATCACATAAGGCGGCACGTCCTTGCGCACCAAAGAACCGCCACCGATCATGACATGGCCGCCGATGCGCACGAACTGGTGTACCGCCACCAGTCCGCCGAGGCGGGCATAGTCGCCGATGTCAATGTGCCCGGCCAAGGTGGTATTGTTGGCGAGGATACAGCCTTTGCCGATGATGCAATCGTGCGCCACGTGGACATATGCCATGAGCAGGCAATTGTCGCCGACCACGGTTTTCCATTTGTCCACGGTACCGCGGTTGAGGGTGCAGAATTCCCGAACGATGACATTGTTGCCAAGTTCGAGGGTGGTTGCTTCGCCTTTGTACTTGAGGTCTTGAGGGATGCTGCTGACGACTGCGCCTGGGAAAATTTTGCAGCCGTTGCCGATGCGGGCGCCGTTCAGGATCGTCACATTGTTGGCGATCCAGCAGTTGTCGCCGATGACCACATCCCCTTCGATGATCGTGAAAGGACCAATGTCGACGTTGTTGCCGATGGTTGCCTTGGGATCTATGACTGCCAGGTTGCTGATATCGCTCATGTAATTGCCGTGTTTGAAGAAGGCGCCGATAGTTTAGGTTAGGAATTCCAATGTACCTCCGGATTGCGCGACTCAGGCCCCGTTGGTACCGGTGTCCTTGTTTCGTCGGACGATCTGCGCCGTAAGTTCGCCTTCTGATACGAGTTTGCTGCCCACATAAGCCGTGCCCAACATGTGGACGATGCCTCGGCGGACGGGTTCGATGAGTTCCATTTTCAGGATCAGGGTATCGCCGGGCATGACCTTGGCCTTGAACTTGGAGTTTTCGATTTTCAAAAAATAGGTGTCCCAGTTGCCCGGGTCTGGCACCGTGCTGAGGGCAAGTATGCCGCCGGTTTGGGCCATGGCCTCAATTTGGAGCACTCCCGGAAAGATGGGGTTGTTCGGGAAGTGCCCCTGAAAAAACGGTTCGTTCATCGTCACGTTCTTGATGCCCACCACGTGCGTGTCGCTCAGTTCGATGATTTTGTCCACCAACAAAAACGGGTAGCGGTGCGGCAACATCCGGGTGATGGCGTTGATGTCGTACAGAGGCTCCTTGTCGGGGTCGTATCGGGGCACGCCGAGCAGGCGGCGTTTTTCGGTGTAGTGCTTTTTCAGGATTTTGGCAAATTCCACGTTGGCGGTGTGGCCGGGTTTGGTTGCCACGATTTTGCCGCGAATGGGTTTGCCGATCAGTGCCAGGTCGCCGATCACGTCGAGCAGTTTGTGCCGGGCCGGTTCGTTTTGAAAGTGCAACTTCACGGTGTTCACCACGCCCTCGGAGTCCACCTTGATGGACTGTTTGCCCATTTTTTGGGCCAATGCGTCCAGCTCGTCCTGATCCATTTTTCGGTCGGCGATGACAATGGCGTTTTCCAGGTCGCCGCCTTTGATGAGGCCCATGTCGAGCAGTTTTTCCAGTTCGTGCACGAACACGAACGTGCGGCAGGGCGCGATTTCGCGGGTATAGTCCTCAATGTTGTTCAGGGCAGCGAACTGCTGGCCGAGCACTTTTGAATTGAAGTCAATCATGACCGTTGCCTCGAACGAATCGGCGGGCAGGGCCATCAGCTCAATTCCGGTGACCTCATCCTTGTAGGAAATGGGTTCGGTGACGACAAAATACTCGCGCTCGGCATCGAGTTCGGTGCGGCCGGCCTGGTTCAAAGCCGCCACGAAGGGCATGGAAGTGCCGTCCATGATGGGCATTTCCGGGCCGTCAATGTCCATGTGTACGTTGTCCAAGCCAAGCCCGGTGAGGGCGGACAGGACGTGTTCCACGGTGGCCACCTGCGCATCGCCGCTGCGCAGGGTGGTGCCTCTGTTGGTAGAAACCACCAATTTGACATCTGCGGGCAAAACAGGCTGATCGGGCAGGTCTACACGTTGAAACCGGTACCCGTAATTGGCGGGCGCCGGTTTGAACGTGAGCTTGACGGACTTACCCGTATGTAAGCCAACTCCCTCGATGGAAACGGGAGCAACTATGGTGGTTTGCTTCATAATGCGGGAATACACTTGTTCGAATGGGGGCGAAGGTACGGTGCTCTTGTCAGAACTCGAACTTTGCCCGCATCCGAATGCCTGTTTTGGTGATCGCGGGGTGATCGGTGTAGGTAAACCGGCGCACCACGTCAATGCGGAAAAACTTGAGGATGTTGGCAATCCCTACGCTGGCCTCGATGTACGGCGTACTGCCGAGGGTGTGGGTCACGGGGGTGCCGTCGCCGGCAGTGGGGAAAAGCAGCAGTTTGTTCTGGTCGTTGGGGCGGTTTTTGTCGTCGAGGCCGCCCCAGAGCGCTTTGAACGAGACCACCTCCCGGAGCTGTAGCTTGCGGAGCAAGGGGATGCGCCCGAAGAACACGCCGCCGAAATTGTGGAACAAAAAAATGGACGCGTATTTGTCGCTCACGAACTCCAGGTTGTTCATCAGGTTGTACGACTCCAACTGATAGGAGTACGTCTGGTTGGCCGCGTGCATTACGAGCAAGGGGTAGGGCACCTGGCCGAATATACGCCCGGCTTCGAGGACACAGGTCGTGCGGCCGAACGGGCCGAGGTAGAACAATTTGCTGGCCCTGAAACGGAAGTTGTGGTACGCATACTCGCCATCGGCCAGGCCGGCCACTCCGGCATCGTACCACAGGTCGAAGATGGGGTACTTGTTGGGTATCGGCCGGCGGAAGTTGGCGCCGTCGTGGAATTTTTCGTTGGGGCCATAGTGCAACGACAGGCCGACCTCGATGGTGGTCAGGTCTTTTTTGTACCGCAGTTCGCCCTGGTCCCGGAAGTCGAACAGCAGGGAACCGGCACCGTTGAAGTCAATGTGCCGCAGCTCAAGACCATACCAGACTCCGGAGCGCGATTCCTTCGTGTAGCCGACGGTGACGGCCTCTTTGTAAAACATCCGGGAGTTGTCGCCGCGTTTGTACGACAGCAGGAAGTTGTCCTCGTTGATGAGTTGCAGCCTTTGGCCGGGGATTTCGGTGTCGTTCTGGTAGGTGAACTGGATTTCGTTGAGCGGGAAAAGGCGCACTTTTTGTTCCCCGAATGAATACCGGGCGGTGCCGAAACCTTTCCATCGGCGGTCTTTGGTGCCGTAGGTGACGTATCCCTCGAACATGAGGCGGTTGCTGAAATTGTAGTTGGTGCGCCCGCCGATCCGGGGCCGGAAGCCCTCCACTTCGTTGAAACTATAGAACGTGTTTACCGGGCCAATGTCGAAACTGCCGATGGCAGTGTACCCTTCGAATAGGAACTTGAGTCCCCAGACGATTTGCCGGAATGTGCGGTTCTTGTTCAGGCTGTCGAGCGTCACCTCCAGGTTTTGTTCGGAACGGCTCAGGCTCACATGTCGATTTTTTTGCCAAAACGACGTGTCCTGGTCAAGCGCGTTGGGGAGCTGAATAGTGGCCAACGGGGTGCCGAACAGGCTGTCGGGCAAGGGCTGGTTGATCCGATAGTTTCGGTAGGTGATGGTCTTGTTTCCGAGGACGTTTCCTAAGCCAGATTTGGTACTGTCGCCTTGGATAATCGCGAAATCCATGAACAGCTCGTCCTTGGTCAGCATCAGGCCGCGCTCGTTTTGGCCCGTGCCGACCCACCCGAATTCCTGACTGATCTGCATTTCGTTCACCCAGTTGATGTTGATCTCCTTGGGGATGCCGGCCTCGATTTTCCTAAGGGCGTAGGTGGAGTCGCGTGCAATCCAGAGGTGCCCGATAAACGCCCGGTCGGTCTTTTGCCGTGGAGCAAAATACATGTGGATACAGGTGTCGCCGTTGATCGGCACGGTGTCCTGGATGTAAAACCGGTAGAGCTCCGGCGCGATGGGGTTGAGCGGACTAACGAAAGGTAGGTTAAGCAACGTAATGTCGGCATCGTAAAAATCCACCTTCCCGTACTGGTTGTCAACGAGATAGGTAAAACCGGACAAATCGAAAAGCGTCTTGGGGATCACGATGCGCTCGCCGGTGACGTACTCTTTTTGTGCCTGCGGCGACTTTCGGTAGTACACGTCGGCGATCTTTTCCCGCATGTACAGCAGCAGGCTGACCTTGTCATTGACTTTGTTGGTGTCGGCGTTGTCGAAAACAAACTTGAAGTTGCGCCAAATGAAGTTGTTCCTGGTTTTTTCGGTGATGTTGTTCAAGGCGAGCCCGAGTTTTTCGTACTTCTCGTACTGGAAATAGTTGAAGCCCTCCTTGCGGTTTTTGTCCTTGTTTTCGATCACCTTCCGGATCAGTTCCACGGCAGGGTTGCCCTTGTTTCGGTAGCGTTCCACCTTGACGGTCACTTCTTTGAGACTGACGTTGGCTTCTTCGAGCAGCACGGTCACTTTGTTGGCCTCGCCTTCTTTGATCGGAAGCGACTGCGCGGTGTAACCCACGTACGACACGCTGATCGCGGTGAGTCCTTTTTGGGATGTTTCGATAAAAAAATTGCCCTCTATGTCGGCCCGGGTACCGAGCGTGGTGCCTTCCAGCCGCACGCTCACGTACGGGAGCGGTTCCCGGTTGGCGGCATCCAGCACCTGTCCGCGTACGGAGGTGGCGCGCTGCCCGAACGCAAGGGTCGTCGGCAGGCAAACAAGCAGGGCAGCCAAAAATGACCACGACACCAATATGACGACGGTGTTTTTTTCAAATAAGTCTTTTGCAATAAGCATGTTCTACAGCAAGATGGTTGACAGGCGTCGGTTGGGGACCGGGAAGGGGCAACACTCGGATTAATCAAAAAGAATACTCGTGTTCCGCTTGCAAAAGTCGTGCAAGAAATGGAAACGGCCAACTCTCGGGTAAGATGTGCGAACGGAAGTTCAGGTTGCACCGCAGGACAGGAACAAAAAAATCTGCACCACCGCATTCGCGTACACGCCCGCCAGCACATCGTCCAGCGCTACGCCCCAGCCGCCGCCTATTTTTTCCAAACGGCGGATGCCGAGGGGTTTGAAAATGTCGAAAAAGCGGAAAAGAAAAAACGCCGCCAGCCAGTATGGCCACTCGAACGGCAACCAGAGCAGGGCAATCCACATACCCGCCATTTCGTCGAGCACGGTCTGGCTGGGGTCTTCGCCCCATTCGTCGCGGAGCAAGGCGGAGCCTTTGGCGCAGGCCCACACCGATGCCCCTATGAGCAGGCAAAGTTCGAGATGAAAATGCTCGGGCGTCCAGCGCGCCAGCGGCCAGGCGAGCAGTACCGCTGCCGCTGCCCCCCAGGTACCGGGGGCCACGGGCAGCAGCCCGGCTCCGAAGCCGCGCAGCAAAAACTTATAAATAGGTCGTGACTTCATAACCACCCGTTGTCGCGGTACCAGCGCACGGTTTCCCGCATGCCGGTATCCAGGTCGAAGCGCGGGACGATGCCGAGTTCGCCGTAGGTCTGGTTGGTGTCGCACCACCAGTTGACGTTGCTGATCTCGTTCAGTTTTTCGCGGTTTAGCGGCGGCATCTGGCCGCGCCATTTTCCGATGGTTTCCGATACTGCCGCCACGATGCGCACGATCCCGATTGGCAGGTGCAGCCGGAGCGTGCGTTTTTGCAGGGCGTTCCGGGTGGCGGCGCCGAGGTCGTCGGTGGTGTAGTCCCGGCTGTTGTCGGCGGCGATGTACTTCCGACCGGCCGGCCCCGATTCAAGAGCGGCGAGCATGATCGAAACAAGGTCGTCTACATAAATAAAACTTCCCCGCTGGGGCGTGCTTCCGATGTAGAGTTCAAGGCCCTTGTTGACCAAACGGACAAATTCGAGAATATCTCGGTCGCGCGGACCGAACACGGCGGTGGGCTGAACAACGGTCCAGGGGAAATCGGGCAGGCTTTCGAGGTAACGCTCGGCGGCCAATTTGCTGGCGCCGTAGGTGGTCACCGGCGTCGGCGTTTGTGCCGGGTGGACACGTTCGGCCCCGCCGACGGCAGGGCCAAGCGCAGCAAGGCTGCTGAGGAACAAAAATTTATGGGGACGCAGGGCTTCCTGCCGGAGGATGTCCACAAAACGTTTGGTGTTCTCGGTATTGATCCGAAAATACGCTTCCCGGTTGAGGGCCTTGGTCGTGCCCGCGATGTGCGCCACATAGTCGAAGCGGCCCGCGTGTTCCAGTTCGTGGCGCAGGGCCGGTTCGTTGTCGAAATGCAGGTTCACAAACCGGATGCGGGGGTCGGCCAAGTGGCTGCGGTCGCTCGTGGGGCGTACGGCAGCCGTTACCTCCCAGCCCTTGGCAAGCGCATGATCGGCCAGCGTACTGCCGATGAAACCGCTCGCGCCGGTGATCAGGATTCGCTTCATAAAAAAAGGTTTCGGGTTTCGGGTTTCGGGTTAGCGGGTTTCGGGTTTCGGGTTAGCGGGTTTCGGGCTACTTGCCAACCCGAAACCTTCTAACCCGAAACTCTCTAACCTTTTGTTGCGAGAATATCCGTGTCGGGCGTGGAGATGTCGGCGAGGGTTACGTTGCCGCGTTCCCGGCGAAGGATGCGGGAAAACAGACCGATCTCTTGGCTGAACAGAAACTGGAAGAACAGTTTGGTGTACGACTTGTGGTACAACAGGTTGTCGTAGAACTCCGGCGCCAGGGCTTTCAGTTTGGGCAGGTTGTTCCACGGGATGGACGGCATGTCGTGGTGCTCGTTGTGGTAGCCCACGTTCAGGTTCACGGGGTTCAGCGGGCCGTAGTAGCTGTACGTCTCCTGGTTTTTGTCGAGCACGAGATAGTGTTCCTGAATCCAGCGGGCGCCCAGCGGGTGCAGGCCGATGGAAAACATCAGACTGAAGCCCAGATAGGCAAATGCGCCCCAACCAAGGAAGTACACAACGGCTACGTCCACGGCAAGCTGCACCACAATGTTGGTCAGGACCCAGCGATCAAAAACGGCTACTTCCTTGCAGCGAATGACGCGCAGGCCCTGAAAAATCGGGAAAATCAACAGCCAAATGGCCTTGCCGATGAAATAGTTGTTGATCAGTTTGGCTTCCCAGCGCGAGGGCAGGTCTGCATCGAGCTCGTGGATGCCCTGAAACGCATGGTGCTTGAGGTGGTAGTTCTTGAACGAGATGGCCGACGGCAGCAGCGTGGGCAGGTTGGCAAATATCCCGGCGTAGATATTCCACGAGCGGCGGCGGAAAATCAGGTGGTGCGCCGCTTCGTGGATGCACACGAACAGGGTGTGCGCCGGGAAGGCGCCCACCAGCCAGGCCAGGGCCAAAATGAGCCACCAACTTTGGTCGCGCAAAAAGTAGGCAACGACGAACTGGAACGACACGCATGCGAGGATGACAAGAGCGGTCGTCGGGTTTTTGGTGATCAAGGAACGCACCTCCGGGTGCGCGGAAATGATCGCTTTGGTGCGCAGCCGGTGTGGTTCGGTTCCGGTCACGTACGTGAAGTCTTGCTTGTAAGGAGGCATGTCTCAGATATTTTTTTCGTAAAGTCTGTATTTGCGATAAACCCGCCCGTTGATGTGCTCCAACGCGCGGTTCATCTGATCGTTGTTTTCCAAAATCCAGGATGCTTCGCCGTAGATGATCCCCTTGCGTTTGGCCGTTTTCATGTTTCGCACATAAAAACAGACGTCAATGCCAAGGCGGCGATATGCACTCCGGGTGCCGAGCGCGATGATGCGGACGGTTTTGATCTTGCGCAGGCCCAGGAGCAGTTTGAAGATGCCGAAGGGAAACAAACGTCCGCGTTTCAGGTTGATCTGCGCTTCGTTCACGTTGGGCACGGTGAGCGACACGCCGATGGTTTTCCCGTCCTTCTCGGCAAAATATACAAAGTCGGGATCAATGACCGGCCGCATGTCCTTGGCGATCTGATTGATCTCGTCGTCGGTCATGGGTACAAATCCGGTGTTTTCGGCCCAGGATTCGTTGTACACCGGCAGGAAGTTTTGAAGTTCCTGTTTGAAGCGCTTCATGTCAATCTGCCGGATGGTGATCCCGCGTTTGGCCAAGCGCTCTTCCAGGCTTTCGCCCAAGGCAATCACCTTCTCCGGCATTTCCTGGGTGGGCAAGATATAGCAAAGCAGGTCCACCTGTTTGGCGAAGCCGTACTTTTCGAGCAGTTCGATGTAGTACGGCTTGTTGTAGGTCATCATGATCGTAGGTGGCCCGTCGAAGTTTTCCACCAGCAACCCGCAGGTTTCGTTGGTGGAAAAATTGGTTGGGCCGCATACCTTGGTGATCCTGTGGTTGCGCAGCCAACCGGTGGCGGCATCGAGCAGGGCATCGGCTACCGCTTGGTCGTTGACTACATCGAAAAAGCCGAAAAAGCCCTCCTGCCGCCCAGTGAACGCGATATGATTGCGGTTCAGGATCGCCGCAATACGCCCCACCACCTTGTCGCCCTGTTTTGCAAGGAAATAGGCTGCTGTGGAATGCCGGAAGAACGGCGACTTGGCCGGGTTGAGCAGGGCCTCCTGCTCCATGTACAGCATGGGCACATAGTTGGGGTCCCCAGCGTACAGGTCGTGCGGAAAATCTATGAACCGGCGCAACTGGCCTTTGCTCCGACTGTCCACCTCAACAATCTCCGTCATACCGTGACCAGGTCAACTTGGTGATCCATGATGCCGAGTTTTTTGGCATTCCGGTATAGGATGTCCACTGCGCGGTCAATCTGTTCGATCGTGTGGGTGGCCATGAGCGAAAAGCGGATCAACGATTCCTCGCTGGGCACGGCGGGCGACACGACAGGGTTGATAAACACCCCTTCGTTGAACGCCCAGGTAGCCAGGGCGAACGTTTTTTGGTTGTCGCGCACGTACAGCGGGATGATTGGCGAAGCCGTGTGGCCGATCTCGAAACCCAGGTCGCGGAACCGCTCGATGGCGTAGTTGGTGTTTTCCCAGAGCAGGTCAATGCGCTCGGGCTCTGCCTTGATGATTTCCAGTGCGGCGAGCACACTGGCGGCGGCGGCGGGCGTCATGCTGGCGCTGAAAATGAGCGAGCGGGAGGTGTGTTTCAGGAACTCGATGACCGAATGCGAGGAGGCGATGAAGCCGCCCAGGGAGGCCAAGGACTTGCTGAACGTGCCGATCTGGATGTCCACAGCATTGTTGATACCATAGTGGGATCCGGTGCCGATGCCCAGTTCGCCGATCACGCCGATAGAGTGGGCATCGTCGCACACGACCACGCAGTTGTGGCGATGGGCGACTTGCGCAATTTCCGGCAGCGGCGCCAGGTCGCCCTCCATGCTGAAAATGCCGTCCACGACGATAAACTTGAGCACGTCGGCCGGCAAGCGCGATGCGAGGCGCTCGAGGTCGTCCATGTCGTTGTGGGCAAATTTTTGGACTTTTCCGAAAGAGAGCCGGCATGCATCAATGATGGACGCGTGTACGCGTTCGTCAATGAGTATGTAGTCGTGCCGGCCGACCAAGGGGGCCAGGGCGCCGAGGTTGGCCTGGAACCCGGTGCTGTACAGGATGACGGCTTCGCGCTGGAGATAGTCGGCAAGGGCTTCTTCCAACTCGATATGGATCTGCAGGGTACCGTTCAGGAACCGGGAGCCTGCGCAGCCGGTGCCGTAGCGGTCGGTGGCGGCTTTGGCGGCTTCTTTAATTTTAGGATGGTTGGTCAGCCCGAGATACGAGTTGGAGCCGAACATCAGAACCGGTTTCCCGTCAATCAGCACTTCCGTGTCCTGTTCCGATTGGATGACCCGGAAATAGGGATACACACCTGCTTTGCGGGCTTTTTCTGGTTCGGTGTAGCTGTCGGTGCGCGCGAGTAGATTTTTATTCATCCCAGTAATTTTTTTCGTTGTGTTAGGAAGGTGGCGCCGGTTGGGCGCTGTGGTGCGGTTCTACTTTTTGAGTCGGAAAGTCGTGTTGAAAACATAGTCCCAAAGCGGGTTGCTCACCCCAAAACCCCGTTCGGGCTGCTGGTAGTGGTGCAACATGTGGTGTTGTTTGATGCGCTGCCATAGCGGGTTCTTCCAGTGCAGGTGGTGTATAGAGTAGTGCATCATGTCGTAAAAAATGTACCCGACAATGAATCCGGCATAGAACGGAAAGACGGTCGGCTTGCCCAGCAGCAGGTTAAACAAGATGTAAAACAAGGTTGCAAGCGGGATGCTGATCACGGGGGGCATCACCAAGCGCATGCGATCGTTGGGGTAGTCGTGGTGCACCCCGTGAAAAATGAAGTGCAGCCGTGCCCCGATTTTGCCCGGAGGCATCCAGTGGAACAAAAAGCGGTGCAAGGCGTATTCTACGAAGCTCCAGCAAAACAACCCGCCCAAAAACAGCCCTGCTGATGCCCAGTTGGCGGGCGCCAGCCAAAGGCACCAAGCGACAACCGGGAGATAGAGTACCAGGGGAATGGCGAAGTGTACCTTGGAAAGTACCTCTTTCCAATCTTCCTGGAACATCCGGGAGGATTCTTGGCTGTTGGACACGAAGGGTTTTTTGATACTTGTATCTGACATGGTTAGGAATAAAATATGCTAATGTTAGGGCTGTTTCGCGTCCCACTCGTCCAACAAACGTTCGATTCCGTTGGCGAGATAGTTCTGAAAAACAGCAATTTTGTTCAAATCGCGATTAAAGGAAGGAGAAGCAGGGTCGTTGGCGCGTTCTTCCAGCACGTCGTCCAGCACATCGTTGAGCGTAGTGGTTCGTCGCAACCTGTTTTTGAGGTTGTTCATCCATCCGTTCGCACTGATCCTGAAGTACCGCCGACGTCGGCCGGCGAGTGTCACGTCATCCACCAAACCCTCGCCCTTCAGGGTGGTCAAGGCATTGCTAACCGTACTTTTACTGGCACGCAAAAATGCCTGAATCGAAAAAAAATCGCTTTGTGCAGGTGCACTGACCAAAAGGTAGGCAAACACTCTGCCTGTCACGGGGGCGAATCCATACCGTTCGAAGAATGCGCCTACTCGCTCGACTTTTGCGCGAATGCGATCCCCTTTGTCCACGTCTGCCATTACCATGGTACCTGGAATTTGACGGCAAATGTACGGCGCATGTTTTGGTTCTGGTATGGCCGAACCAAATTTACCGTTTTATGGCATTTCATCGGGCGTACGGAAGCCGCGCCGTGATGGAGCGGCCCAAGGTGAGCTCGTCCGCGTATTCCAGATCGCCGCCGAAGGATACCCCCCGGGCGATCACGCTGACTTGCACGCCGATAGGTTGCAATTTTTTAGACAGGTAATACACCGTGGTTTCGCCCTCGATGGTGGGGCTGATGGCCATGACGACTTCCCTGATGGCGCCTTCCTGTACGCGCTGAAGCAGCGAGTCTATGTTAAGTTCGGCGGGGCCGATGCCTTCTATGGGAGAAATTATGCCTCCCAGCAGGTGATAAAGCCCTCTGTACTGCCCGGTGTCCTCGATGGCCATCAGGTCGCGCACGTTTTCCACCACGCATACGATCGAACGGTCGCGACGGGCATCGGCGCAAATCTGACAAACATCGTCGTCGGAAAGATTGTGGCAAATGCGGCACTCCCGCAGCCCTTCGCGCATGGCCACCAATGCGCCGGCAAACTGCTCGGTCACGGTCTTGTCCTGTTTTAGCAGGTGCAGCACCAAGCGCAACGCGGTTTTGCGCCCAATGCCCGGCAAGGTCGCAAACGCCTCGACCGCTTTTTCGATGAGCTTGGAGGAAAAGTTCATGTGGGGTCAAAGGTACGACATGTGTCCCGGAACTCTGTTCCGGGCATCTTTAAATGCAATCAATCAACTTGGCGCTGCGGAAAGTATCCACCCCGAACAGTGCACTCGAGCGTTGATTCCGCATAATTATTCAAAGGCTAAGCCCTGAAAGGGCTATATGTTTATAGCATTGAAATATGATAGGTTCGAGAACCCTGAAGGGGTTCTATGTTAGGGTAACGTTCTGACATACAACCCCTTCAGGGTTTCTACTCGTCTCGTTTTACATCTATAAACATGCAACCCCTTCGGGGTTTTTGGTCTTGCAGTATGAATAATCAATGCTCGGATGCAGAGTTCCGGGGCACACTAAAAAAGGCGGCGACAGGCCTTTACAGGTTGCTGCCGCCGCATGGAAAACTACCCTGTCATGTCATTTCTGATTGGTTCGATTGATTCGATTGGTTCGATTGGGTACTAATCGAATCAATCGAACCAATCGAATCAATGAATTGGTACCGAAAGCACCGGAATGTCCGAGTGATTGGCGGTATCTTCCGTCAGGCTGCCGAAAAGCAGGTGCGAAAGCCCTTGCCGCTGGTGGGTGCCCATCGCAATCAGGTCGGCATTGCGCTCCCTGGCGAATTGCAGGATACTGAGCTCCTCGTTGAAGGTGTTCCCGCTGATGTAGGGCGTCGTCTTTTTCAGCCCCGCCGATTCCGAAAACTTGTGGATGACCGCTTCGATCTCCGCATTGGAGTCCAATCCTGCCGGATTGTTCAGGTACAGCACAAGCACTTCAAAGTGGAAATGCTTCTGCCATTCTGCCAATGCCTGGAAAACGGCCGCCTGATCCTTGCGTAGCGTTGTCGGCAACACCACGAGTTTGGGATGGAACTCGCCGGATTTTTCCGGGACGGCCAGTACTGGACAGGGCGCCGTGCGGATCACTTTTTCTGTATTGGAGCCAACAAAAAACTCGGTAGCGCCAGTAGCCCCTTTGGTGCCCATCACGATCAGATCGGCGCGATCCTCCTGAGCGATGCGCTTCACGGTCGAGTACAAAAAACCCTCCTCCACGACCGTCTCGATCTTCACACCGTCGTACTTGCCGCTGTCCATGATCTCTTTTTTCAGGTTGAACAGCGCTTCGGCGGCGTTCTCGTAGTACTCGGTCATGTCATAAGCTTCGGGAACATAGTAGTCGGGAAGCGGCGGGGCGTACGCTACAGCCGTATTGGTATGGAGAATCTCCACGCCGCTCTTCGCCTTTTTGGCTATGGTAGCGGCCACGCCCAAGGCGTGCTTCGAGTTGGAGGAAAAGTCGGTCGGAACTAATATCTTTCTCATGGAACAGGTAGCTTGACGACACAAAACTACCTATGGCAATGGCTCCGGCCGCATGACCGGAATCAGAGCGTCCGGTGAGTGTGGTCAGGGGTGCCCCGGAAAGTACGGATACCGGACCCCTGTAAGCGCAAGTCCGTGCGGAGGGGCGCTCAGGCTTTTGGGCAGCGGGCGTTGGGCCTCCAGGGAAGCGCGAATGTCTTCCAGGTGGAGCTGTTCCTGGCCCGCCAGTATGGATGCGCCCACGATGAGCCGCACCATGCCGCGCAAAAACCGGTTGGCCGAAATGCGGAACACCAAGCGGGCATGTTCAGGCTGGTGCTCCCAAGAGGCGCCGGTGATTTGGCACCGGTAGTGGTCCGCGCCGCTGTCTGTTTTGCAAAATGGGAAAAATGCGCCGTATTGCGGCAGCAACGCGGCCACGTCGTGCAGGGCTTCGAGGCGCAAACGTTTGCCTTGCGGATAAAACCAGGCCGTTTCGACCCCGAACGGATCCTTTCGCAGCACGATGCGGTACTCGTAGCTCCGCTCGACGGCATCGTACCGGGCATGCGCATCCGGATGCACGGCCTCCACGCCGAGCACGGCGATATCGTCCGGCAACAGGCTGTTCAGGCCGATCTCAAACGTATCAGGGAGGGCGCCCTGAACATCTGCGTGCGCCACATAGTACCGGGCATGGACGCCGGCATCGGTCCTTCCGCACCCGACCACCTCCACCGGTTGCCGAAGGATGGTCGCCAAGGCAGATTCCAGCGTTTCCTGCACGCTCGCGGCGTTTGGCTGGCGCTGCCAACCGGAATAGCGGGTGCCGCGATAGGCCAGGGTGAGAAAATAGCGCATTATTCCTTGACGACCGGGGTGCGCTCTTTGTTCGGATCGGTCAGTTGTATCCGCTTGGCAGGCAACACACCGTTCTCTTGGGCAGGCATCTGCTTTTTCACGTCCATCAACTGCCGGTTTTTTGTGCCCGAACCGGGAACCGTTTCCAGCGGCATGGAAGCACCAGGCTCGCTTTTTGGCATACTGAATTCCAGGCCCATGAGCTGGCGCACGTCGGTGGGCAACGCGTTTTTGTGTACGGTGAACGAAATCGTGTTCAGGCGCATGTACGCGTCCGACACGTACACATAGCCTTTTCTGTCGGACACCTCGCCCCAGGAGTTTTTCACGGCGTAGTACAGGCCGCCCTGGGTTTCGTTTAGAATGCCGGTGATGTGCATCAGGTGATCGTCCTGGGTTTCCAGGCGGTCGAAGGCTTGCTGGCGCTGTTCCTGGGTCACCAATTTTTCCGGCTCCCAATATTGAAAGGTGCCGGCGATCTGCTCTTTCGACTTGGTTGCCCAATCGGCTTCCGGCGCCACGGCCAGGCCATTGCGGGCGGAAAATCCGGGATTGCTCACGTCGGCATCCCATTCCACGGTATAGCCTTTTTGCAGGGAATGGTTCAGGCAGCGCATCAGGTCGTTGAGCGGTAGGTTGAAATATTGCCCGTTCGAAAAGTTGTCCGGCAGTTCGAGCACGAAGTTGGCCCAAAACGGGTGGTGCGTGAACGAGGTGATATGGGCGTAGTCGTCGGGGTTGAGGCCGAGATATGCGCGGAAAGATTCGGGCGTGAACTGAATGTCTTTGTACACAAACTTGACGGGCACGGGGCCGAACTCGGCATCCAGGGCTTCGTCAATTTTGGTCAGCCAGTCGGCCCGGAGTTCTCCCCGATTCGCCTGGGCCACGAACGTATCGCACAAGGCGATGAGCGTTTGCTCGATTTGTTTGTGGTTGAAGGGCTTGGAGGGGTCTTTTCGCCCGGGATAGGCGCTCTCCGGCACGACGCCGTACTTGCGCACGGCATTCAGTTTGTCGTGTGCCAAACCGCCCTCTCCGAGCTGATCCTTGCCCATGCGGCGCACATAGTTTTCGCATTTCTGGCGGTATGCGTGCCGCACGGCGAACATCTCCGACAGGTTGTGCTCGCCCTTGCCCATGCGCAGCACCTCGCTTTCCAGAAACGATGTGGTGGAAAAACTCCAGCAGGTGCCGGTTTTGTCCTGGCTTTTGACCGGCGTGGCAGCCAGCATTTTTATTTCCTTGAAGGCGTACGGATCGGGCGTTTGGGCGGCCAGCCCAAGACCAAGTACGGAGCCGAATACGAGAAGCAGTAGTTTTTTCATGTTTGAAAAAAAAGTGTTTTTGTGTTTTTAGTCAACAGCGACGAAGCGGACTTATCGCTCATCGCTAATTGAAATTGATATAATCGCTGGGGTTTACGGCGCGGCCTCTGTACCAAAGTTCGAAGTGCAGGTGCGGGCCGGAGGTATTTTCACCGGTATTGCCGATGATGGCGATGGCCTCTCCGGCCTTGACGGCGCTACCGGCTTTTTTGAACAACACCGAGTTGTGCTTGTACATCGTGACCACGTTGTTGGGGTGCTGAATGGCGATGCTGTACCCAGTTTCAACAGTATAGCCGGAAGAGATCACGACCCCGTCGGCGGCGGCTTTTACGGCAGTGTTTTTGGGGGCGGCCACGTCCACGCCGAAATGGTCTTTTTGAAGATCGAAGGGGGACATGACTTCTCCGGATACCGGCGGCATAAAAAACAATTGTTCCAGGGATTGTTCCCGGGAAAGAACGGTACCAAGCCCGATGGTTGCATCGGTACGGTTTCCGCCCGAAAACGTGCCGTCGTCCACCCCTTGACGAAGTTCCTCGTCCGCAGCGATGCGCTCTACTTTTTTCGTGGATGCGGTGGTGTCGGGGGCGGCCGAGGGCTGGCTTTTTTGTTTGGTGGCCTCTTGGCTGAAGTCTTCCAGGTCGCCGACCAAAATTTTTCGGAAGTTCTCGTTGTAGGCGCGGTGTGCCTTGATCTCGTCCTCGAGATCGGCAACTTTGCTGGTCAGCAGGGCGATCTCGTCGTCGCGCTGAAAGTCGCCGTAGCCTGGGATGTAGCGTTTGAGCGGGGTGTACATGATCAGCAGCGTCATCAGGATGGCCGTGCCCACGACCAAAGAACTCAAAAACACGTACACGCTTAGGGGCGACAGCTGCAACGAGGTCACCTCCTCGAACGTCTCGTCGTTCATGATGACCAACCGGTACTTGTCGCGCAGTTTTTCCAGCAGCCCCCGGTCGTCGTCGCCGCGCCGCCAGAAAAAGCCTGCTGCCCGTTTTGCCAACGCTAAATATCTTTGCATACCGTTTGAGTTTTGCCTTGTTTTTTTGCGGGGGAGTCCAAATTGGTACCGACTTTGCCCTTAAAGACGCGCAAAGTTCGTTCAAAATGTGTTCCTTCTCGTGGAAATATCTCCATGCCCACCGTCATTTTTTTATTCTGCCCCCTTCGGACAACCGAGTTGCCCCAAAAAGCACCATTGTTTACCGTTAAAGTCGGGCCATGCCGCCCTTCCAAATTTTGTCGCATGAGAAATACAAAGACCATAACAACAAGCCTGCTGGCAGTGTTGCTGCTTGCCGCCGGCTGCGTGGCCACCAAGAAGAAAAACGAAGAGGCGGGCTGGCTCAAACGCAACTACCACAACCTGACCTCCAAGTACAACTACTGGTTCAATGCCGACGAACTGCTCGACCTGACCATTGCCGGGCTGGAAAAACAACATACCGACAACTACGGCCAATTGCTCGACCTGTACCCGTACGCCGTACCCAATCCCCAAGGCGCATTGGGCGACCTGGACAATGTGATCAAAAAGTCGTCCATGGCCATCTCCCTGCACCGCGTCAGCGATTTCACCGACGACTGCTACACCATGATCGGGCAGGCGCAGTACCTCAAGCGCGACTTTGAGACCGCCGAGTCCACCTTCCAGTACATCCGGGAAGAGCACAACCCCAACAAAAAGACCAAGTCACAGATCGCCAAGCAAAAAAAAGAGGACGCCAAAAAGAAGAAAAAGAAAAAGCCCGTCAAGAAGAAAAAGAAAAAGTCCACCAAGAAAAAAAGCACCAAACCGGGCGACAAAAAAGCAGCCACAGAAAAACCCGCAGAAAAACCCAAAGTGGAGGAACCCCCGGTTCAGCGCTACAACCCTTATGACAAAACCCTCCAGCGCACAGCGGCATACCCCTTGGCCATGGTGTGGTATGGCCGCACCCTGGTCGAACGCGAAAAGTACGACGAGGCGGATTTCCTGCTCCGCGACCTCGATCAGGACGCCTACTTCCCTGAGGAAGTGCGCAAAGACCTGCACACGGCCCAGGCATACCTGTGGATCAAACAAAAACGCTACGAAAAGGCCATCCCGCCGCTGGAGCAGGCGGTCCGGTTTGCCACAAAAAAACGGGAACGCGCCCGACTGGCCTACATCCTTGCCCAACTCAACGATCGCGCCGGCCAATACGACCGCGCATACGACGCCTTGGAGACCGTTCTGAACAGCAACCCCGTGTACGCCATGGAGTTCAATGCCCGCCTGCGCCAGATCCAGGCCGGCTGGGCGCATGGCAAGATCAGCAGCGACGATGCCAACAAGTCGCTGGAGCGCATGAGCAAGGACGAAAAAAACACCGAGTACCGCGACCAGATCTATTTCGTCATGGCTGCCATCGCCCTCAAGGGGGGGCAACGGGAGGAGGCCATCGCGTTGTTGCACAAGTCCGTCGGCGCCGGCTCCGGCAACACCAACCTGCGCGGAGAAGCCTACCTGATGCTGGCCGACCTGTACTTCGAAGGCGAAGACTTTGTGTCTGCGAAAAAATATTACGATAGCACGCTCACCGTGCTGCCCGCCGCCGACGAACGTTTCCCCCGGGCACGCCGCTACGCCGACAACCTCACCGAAATCGCGCGGCTCATCACCACCATTGCCAACAACGACAGCATCGTGCGCGTCTTTTACATGAACCCGGAGGAGCGCAAGGCGTTGGCACAAAAGATTAAAAAACAACGCGAAGAGGAGCAAAAAGCCCTCTCTGCCTCCACGCCCGATACCAAGGGGCCCCTCCAGTCGGCTCCTGCGCCGCGGGCAGGGCAACAAAATTCCGCCTTTTATTTTTACAACGACGCCTTCCTGAAAAAAGGCCGAAAGGATTTCAACAGAACCTGGAACGACCGCAAACTGGAAGACAACTGGCGGCGCAGCAACCGCCCTCAAACCGGCGGGCCGACAGACCTTGCCAATGCCGACAGCCTACAAACCGAGACGGCAAACGAAACCGACATCGCCGACCTGTTCAAGGGAATTCCCCAGAGCGAAGAGGAACTCACCGTGCTCCACTCCTCCACCTACGAGGCGATGTACCACCTCGGCGTGTTGTTCCGCGACAAATTGGAAAACAACAACCGTTGCTCGGGCACCCTCGAAGAACTGCTGAAACGATACCCGGACATTGACAAGTTTGAAAAAGAATCCTGGTACTACTGCTACCTCGCGTTCAACGACCTCGGCAACCAGCCCAAGGCGAAATACTACTTCGACAAGTTGGTGGAAAAATACCCCACCAGCAACTTTGCCCGGGTGCTGACCGACCCCAACTTCCTCGCCTCCAACAAGGAGCGCGAGCGCGAACTCAACCAGTACTACGAGCAGACGTACTCCTATTTCACTTCGGGCAATTACAAGGCCGCCTACGACCGCTGCACGGAAGCGCCCCAGAAGTACGGCGCCACCAACCCGCTCGTGGCCAAGTTCGCCCTGCTCAGCGCCCTGTGTACCGGCAACCTGCAAGGGCAAACCGCCTACTGCCAGTCGCTCAAGGAAGTGATCGCCCGGCACCCGGAAAGCGCCGAGGCCACGCGAGCCAAGGAAATCGCCCGCCTCCTGTCCTGCGAGGGATTCGAAGTGGCCGATCCCAAAAACACCCCTGGCTCGGGCGCCCCGCCGTCCATTGACGAGGCATTCACCCTCGACGACGACAAGCTGCATTACTTCCTCGTGGCCATTTCCGGCGATGTGCGCCTCGACGACATCAAGATCGCCGTGTCGGACTACAACCGGGAAAAACACAAACTGGAACAGCTACGCATTTCCAACATCTTCCTCGGCACTGACACGAACACGCCGATCCTCGTCATCCGAAAATTCGACAACAAGTCGCAGGCCATGCGCTACTTCGAAGAGGTGCGCAACGAAAAGGACTTCCTCGGCGAAACGGCGAAAAAGACCTACAACAAGGAGTTCTTCGCCATCACGCAGGAAAACTATCGCCGCATCCTGAAGAACAAGACGCTGGAAGGATACCGGGAGTTTTTCTCGGAGAATTATTTGCAGAAATAGAGGAGGGTATTTCCCGAAGTGTATCTGCTATCTTTACCGTGATTAAACGACAGTCGTCATGGTAAAAAAACTACTCGTACTCGCAGGGGTTATCCTCCTTGGCTGGACTCAGGAAATGGGCGCACAACAATCCGTTGCCCGTCAGTGGAACGAAGCGCTCCTGGAAAATATCCGGGGCGACCTGGCCCGCCCGCCCGTTCAGGCCCGAAACCTTTTTCACACGGCCATCGCGCTGTACGATGCCTGGGCAGCCTATGACACGGTCGCGCAGACGTACCTGCTGGGGAAAACGGTGGGGAATTTCACCTGCCCCTTCGTCGGCATACCCCAACCTGCCGACGTGCAGGCTGCCCGAAAAGAGGCAATGAGCCATGCCGCCTATCGAGTATTGGTAACCCGGTTTTCCAACTCGCCCAAGGCGTTCGAGGCAATCAACCGGGCAAGGGACCTGATGACGGCGCTCGGGTACAACTACAACAACTCGTCCACCTTTTACCAAGCCGGTTCGCCGGCAGCCTTGGGCAATTACATCGGACAGTGCATCCTCCAGATGGGCCTGCTGGATGGCGCGGGAGAATCGTACAACTACGGCAATTTGTACTACCAGCCCGCCAATCCGGCGGTATCGGTAACCCTTGCCGGCTTGAGCAATGTGTTCAATCCCAACCGCTGGCAACCTCTTGTCATACCCGGCGCCGTGGATCAGAACGGGAACCCGGTGAACGCCACGCAGGTGTTTATCGGTCCGGAATGGGGCAATGTGCAGCCGTTTTCGCTGCAGGCGAGCGACCGCAAGGTGTACCAGCGCGGGGGCGACAATTACATCGTGTACCACGATCCCGGGCCGATGCCGTTTCTGGACGTGATGGCCGGGGATAGCACCACCGACGAGTTTGTCTGGAATTTCTCCCTGACCAGCGCTTGGGCCTCCCACCTCGACCCCGATGACGGCGTGATCTGGGATATTTCGCCGCGCGCTGTCGGCAATGTGCAGGAGTATCCGAAGACCCTGGCCGAGTACCACGATTTTTACGATTTCGCCAACGGTGGCGACACGGGAATCGGGCGGGACACCAACCCGCGCACCGGGCAGCCGTACCAGCCGCAGATGGTACCGCGCGGCGACTACACCCGCGTGCTTTCCCAGTTTTGGGCCGACGGCCCCAGTTCGGAAACCCCGCCGGGCCACTGGTTCACGATCCTCAACCACGTTGCCGACGACCCGAATTTTGTCAAACGCTACAACGGCAAAGGCCCGATTCTCGACGACCTCGAGTGGGATGTCAAATCCTACCTCACGCTCGGTGGCGCCGTGCACGATGCCGCCATTGCCGCATGGGGCATCAAAGGCTGGTACGACGGAATCCGGCCCATAACAGCCATTCGCTACATCGCCAAACTGGGCCAGAGCTCCGATCCCATGCTGCCGCGGTATCACCCGGCGGGAATCAAATTGGTGCCGGGACTGATCGAACAAATTGCCGTCGGCGACCCCTTGGCCGGTGCCAACAACGTGCATGTAGGGAAAATAAAACTGAAGGCCTGGCGCGGCTTCAATTACATCGTGGACCCCCAAACGGAATATGCCGGCGTGGACTGGATTTTGTCCGACCACTGGACGCCCTACCAGCGCAAAGGTTTTGTGACGCCGCCCTTTGCCGGCTACATTTCCGGCCACTCGACGTATTCCCGGGCAGCCGCCGAAACGCTGACGCGCCTTACCGGCGATCCCTACTTCCCCGGGGGTATGGGGTCGTTTCATGTGTCGGCCAACAGCGGCTATCTCGTGATCGAGCAAGGCCCGAGCGTGGATGTGACCCTACAGTGGGCCACTTATCGCGATGCCTCCGACCAGTGCAGCCTTTCCCGAATCTGGGGCAGCATCCACCCGCCTTTCGACGACATTCCGGGACGTATGATCGGCGACAAAATCGGCAACGCAGCCTTTGATCTGGCGACAACCTATTTTTACAAAGACGAAGATCAGGATGGCGCGTACAGCTACGAAGACTGCGACGACCACGACCCGAACATACATCCCGGCGCGACCGAAGTCTGCGACGGCCTCGACAACAACTGCAACGGCCTGACGGACGAATCGCCCGTGTTCACCTACTACCTCGACGGTGACAGCGACGGCTACGGCGATTCGGCAGCGGCGCTGGATACCTGCCTGAGCACCGCACCGGCGGGTTATGTGACCAACAACCTCGATTGCGATGACCTGGCCGCGGGCCTCAACCCCGGCGCCACGGAAATCTGCGACGGTCTGGACAACGACTGCAACGGCCTGACCGATGACCTGCCCATCTTTACCTACTACCTCGACAGCGACGGCGACGGCTACGGCGACTCCGCGGCTGCGCTGGATACCTGCCTGAGCGATCCACCCGCTGGTTATGTGGCCAACAACCTTGATTGCGACGACCTGGCCGCGGGCCTGAACCCCGGCGCAGCCGAAATCTGCGACGGCCTCGACAACGACTGCAACGGCCTCGTGGACGACCTGCCCACTATCACCTACTACCTCGACGGCGACGGCGACGGCTACGGCGACTCCGCGACGGCGCTGGATACCTGCCTGAGCGATCCACCCGCCGGTTATGTGGCCAACAACCTCGACTGCGACGACCTGGCCGCGGGCCTGAAC
>Ga0268299_1000948_pt1 | contig 66591 bp, 51 predicted proteins | sample NOBtaG_FD_193484 | JGI IMG/M metagenome (GOLD analysis project Ga0268299, IMG submission 193484) | Activated sludge microbial communities from bioreactor in Nijmegen, Gelderland, Netherland - NOB reactor | ecosystem: Engineered > Bioreactor > Aerobic > Activated sludge | place: Netherlands...
AGCTGGAGCAAGTGCAATTTCATTATTAGCTGCCAAAGCTTTTGGTAATGCCATTGCTTGACCGCTAGCAATTAAATTAGTAGCTTTTTCTAATCCAGCTAGTCCAGAATTAAGATCATTTAATGCACGATTGACACCAAAATTAAAATCACCTGTACTAGTTTTGAGGGAATTAGTTAGATCTTGTAAGTTTTTAAGTAAATTATCTAACTTGCCAGCTAAATCCTGTGACTCATTAGCAATAGTTGGGCGAGTTTCAGTTAAGCTTTTTTGAGCGTTGGAAGCATGATGAAGAAAATTACTTGCATCTGTTCTAGTGCTATTTAATGCTTTTTCAATGTGGGACTGATATTTTGATACACCAACAGAAAGACGATTTACACCTTGGAGTAAGTTGTTTATTGCTGGTTGGAACTCTCGGCCAATATTTACACGAGTAGCTTCTTTGCTACCTAACTTGGAGTCCAAAGCCGATCTTACAGAACTACTACTTAGATCTGTGCGAGCGCGTAAAGATTTTTCTTGTAAGTTAGTTGATGAAGGGGGAGTGGATTGCTTTTCTGCTACATTTTGTTGAACACTTTGTTCAGCAGTAGGATTTTTAGCCCCTTTAATATCATTTTGAAAATCACAAATCATGCTCTGATTATCATTATTATTACCCACACGGTTTACTGACATGAAATACTCTCCTTAGTTATAGATAATTGTTATTAATTAAGGGTCAATTAAAGTTAATGAGTGAATAGCCATTCATCGGCCTGTTTATGATATCGGGGCAAAAAGAAAAAAGTTGTCAATTAACAGTTTTTTCTTTAATAAAGTTCCTCTAACTTTAACAGATTATATAAATGAAAAAACTTATTTTCTTAGAGGTAAAATTTGAAGTCAAAAATTTTTATTGTTCTGTTTTTATTTATTTTATTAGCTTGTCAAGCCGTTCCACAAAATAATGATTCTATAGCAGTTAATAAACAAGCTATTGTAGATGAAATTGGCCGACAAGTTAAAATTCCAAAAAGCCCTCAAAGAATAATTTCACTTGCTCCTAGCATTACAGAAATGCTTTTTGCCTTAGAATTAGGTGACAAAGTTGTAGGTGTAACTAGCTATTGTAATTATCCACAAGCAGCAACAAAAATTCCTAAAGTTAGCGACACACTTCACCCTAATTTAGAAATGATTATTTCACTAAAACCTGATTTGGTTTTAGTAACAACAGCCAGTCAGTTAGAGCAGTTTACAGCTAAAATGTCAGAGCTTGGAATTGCAGTTTTTGTAATTAAGTCCGACTCTGTAATAGGTGTATTAGGCTCTATTAAATTGTTAGGGCAAATCACAAATAAAGAGCAAGTTGCTAAAAATCTAATTGACTCATTAAATGCTAGACTAGAAAAAGTAAAAAAGCAGCATTTAAATCAACCAGCTAAACCAAAAGTATTTTTTATTGTTGGTACTGAGCCATTGATCACAGTTGGACGAAAAGCTTTTGTTACAGATCTAATTAATTTAGCTGGAGGTCAATCTATTTCTGAGGATGTAGAAACGGAATGGCCTGCATATAGCATTGAAACTGCCATTTCACGCGCTCCAGAAATAATTTTATCTCCCGGTTCGCATTCAACAGAAAATGAGCCAAGCAAACTAACTTTACCAAAAGGTTTAGAAGTTACTCCTGCGGCACGCACAGGAAAAATTTATAAGATTGATGGCGACCTGTTACTAAGACCTGGGCCAAGGATTATTGATGGACTTGAGCAAATAGCAAAATTACTTTATTCAGAGGAAAAACGCTAGCTTTGAAAAAATTTGTCTACCTAACACCAAAACTTTTTTTTACTACTCTTAGCCTACTTTTTTTGCTGCTTTTAGCTTGTTTTTCCATCGCAATTTTATTTGGTAGTGAAAAAATTCCTGTCTTAAAAATTTTAGTTGCTAGTAGCAATTATTTGCTAGGTAGTCCAAGCGGTTTATCAATAGAGCTTGAAACCATTCTTTTTAGTGTCAGGCTTCCAAGAGCTATTTTAGCTATAATTGCAGGTGCAGCACTTTCGGTTGCAGGTGCAGCACTTCAAGCTTTGCTACGTAACCCACTAGCAGAACCTTATGTTTTAGGCGTTTCAAGCGGTGCAGCACTTGGAGCAGTTTTAGCGATTATTTTGGCTGAAACACTTCCCGTTAGCCAACCTTTAGGAGCTTTTTTTGGTGCAGCAATTACAATTTTAGTTGTTTATTTGCTTGGACAAGGTAAAAGAGGCACTTCAACAGATCGATTAATTTTAGCTGGTGTAATTACTACATCATTTTTATGGGCAGCAATTATTTTTTTGCTAACTGTAGCAAGTAGCGCGAAACTAAGAGGTATTGCTTTTTGGCTAATGGGTGACTTAAGTTCTAGTAATAACACTTTACTTGGTATTACTCTGGTAATTAATTTTTTAGGTATAACAATAATTTTTCTACTTTCACGCTCGCTAAATTTATTAATGGTAGGTGAAGAAAGCGCGTTAAGTTTAGGTGTAAGTGTTGAAAAAATTAAAATCGCGCTCTATTTGCTAGCTTCTTTATTAACAGGCGCAACCGTAGCCCTAGTAGGTTCAATAGGTTACATAGGTTTAATAGTTCCGCATATTATTCGTATGGCCGTTTCTAGTGATCATCGTTTGCTAATACCTGCTTCAGCTTTACTTGGGGCAAGTTTGTTACTTCTAGCTGATACTTTAGCGCGAATAGTAATTGCACCTAGAGAACTACCTGTTGGAGCAATCACAGCTTTAATTGGCGCACCATTATTTGTTTATCTTTTGCGTCGAAGTGCTTGATTAGAAAAACTAAGACAGTATAATTGATTTTACTTTCAAGCAAACTTTCTTATTAGTGAGGCGAAATAGTGAGTCCAGTTCAGGCTTCTTGCCCTGCGTGTGGTGCGCCGGTAGTCTTTAATGTTGACACATCTATTGTGGCAATATGTGAGTATTGCAATTCGGCATTGGCTCGTAAAGATCGCAAACTAGAAGACTTAGGAAAAGTTGCTGATCTAACAGAAACCGACTCACCTTTAGATATTGGACTTCGTGGAGTTTACCAAAATATACCTTTTGAAATTACTGGACGCGCTCAACTTGGTCATCAAGCTGGCGGGGTTTGGGATGAATGGTATGCTGCTTTTGCTGATGGTCGATGGGGCTGGATTGCCGAGGCTCAAGGCCGGTTTTATGTAACTTTTCCTTCTAATAATATTTCTCCTCAACAAATTCCAAATTTTGAACAGTTAATTTTAGGTCAAAACATTTCTTTTCCTAATACAGCCCCTTTAATGGTTGCAGAAAAAGGTGTAGCTACTGCACTTTCTGCCAAAGGTGAAATTCCTTATCGGTTTCAACCTAAAAGCCAATACTATTATGGAGATCTTTCTGGTCAACAAGGGCTATTTGCAACTATTGATTATAGTGAACTACCACCATTAGTTTTTATTGGTCGAGAAGTACCTTTAAGCGCGTTTGGTTTTCCACCTGGTATGGTTAAAGAGAAAGAACTTAGACAAGTCTCAGCACTTCAATTAACTTGTCCTCATTGTTCAGGGCCTCTTACTTTACAAGTGCCTGATAAAGCAGAACGTGTTACTTGTCCTAATTGCGGATCTTTTTTAGATGTTAACCAGGGCAAACTACAATACCTAAACTTACCTAAATTACAGCCTTTAACGCCAATTATTCCACTTGGTAAAGAAGGCGATTTTGAAGGTAAGAAAATGAAGGTGCTAGGTTTTGTTGAGCGTAGTGTTACAGTTGATAATATTCGTTATCCTTGGCAAGAATTTCTGCTCTACAATGTAGAAACTGGTTTTCATTGGCTAACCTTTAGCAATAATCATTGGAATTATGTCAAACCTCTCCCACCTGGCACAGTTCAAGCTAATAAATTAATTGGACAAATTAATTTTAGTGATAAAACTTTTAAGATTTTTGATAGCGGCAAAGCTTTTGTTGACTATGTTGCAGGGGAGTTTTACTGGAAAGTAACCGTTGGAGAAATGGCAGAAGTAGCGGACTATATTTCTCCTCCATTAATGCTTTCAGAAGAAATTTCTGACACAGAAATTAACTGGTCACTTGGTGCTTACTTGCCAAAAGATCAGGTAGAAAAAGCTTTTGGTTTACCTGCTGGAACATTGCCTGAGCCAATTGGAGTTGGGCCGACACAACCTTTCTATGATCCAAATGCTGGTATTGGAAAATATTGGTTAGCTTTTAGTGGGATCACAATATTTTTATGGATGTTTTTTGCTATTACTGCTAGCAATAAACAAATAATTTCTAAAAATTATACTTTTCCACCTCTTGCTAATAACACAACTGCAACACAAATAATTTTTACAGAACCTTTTGAAATACAAGGAAGAAAAAATATTTATATTACAGCTAAATCTGTTGTAGACAACTCATGGTTTTATTTTGAAGGTGATTTTATTAATGAAGAGACTGGACTTGTGCAAAATTTTTCTATGCCAATTGAATATTATCATGGTGTAGATGGTGGCGAGTCCTGGAGTGAAGGTAGCCAAACGTCGGATATGTTTATTTCTGCTTTACCCGCAGGTAAATACACCTTACGAATAGAAGCACAATGGAGTAAATGGCAAGAACAAGCACCACTTTCTTTAGAAGTACGTCAAGGCAAATCCAGGGCTTGGCACCCTATTTTGATTTTAATCTTTCTTCCAATACTGCCTATTTATGCCTTAATCAGAAGAGGCAGTTTTGAATCACAACGTTGGAAAGATAGCCCTTACAATCTAAGTAACAGCAGTGAATAAATATCTTAAAACTTTGGAAATTCTATGAATGCAAAAAGACTTTTTTTAGTATTTGGCGGCTCGATAGTTTTTCTTTATGCCGTAGCAGGTTTTTACGGCTGGGAGTTTGGCGACAACAAGCGCGAAGTTATCCCGCCTAGCGTTCGTCAATCACCTGGTGGTTATCGCTCTTTTCATTTCTGGCATTCTGGTTATAGCGGAGGAAAATAATGTTATTACTTATGATAGACCCAAATAAAATGTCAGTAGAAAGTATCTTTCTTGCACTGATTTTTGCTTTAATAGGAATGGTTTTATTTGCATTAGCATTTTTTATTATTGTAAAGGTTTGTCCATTCTCTATTCGCAAAGAAATTGAAGAAGATCAAAATATTTCTTTAGGCATTGTTATAGGTTCAGTTATTTTAGGTATTGCTATGATTTTATCAGCAGCAATTCAAGGCTAAATACTAATGATTCGTACCCCAATACTTTTTCTTAATGTGCTGATAATTGCTACTTGTGGTTTAGTTTATGAGTTATTAGCTGGCACATTGGCTAGTTATGTTTTAGGGGATTCGGTTACGCAATTTTCTTTAATTATTGGGATTTACCTTTCTGCTTTAGGTGTAGGTGCTTGGCTTTCTGGCTTTATTGAAACAAACCTAGCACGCAAGTTTATTGAAATAGAAATTGCTGTTGCAATTTTAGGTGGCACTTCAGCCCCGCTTTTATTCCTCTCTTTTGCAAAATTAAGCTACTTTCATATAATCCTTTATCTAATAGTCTTTCTAATAGGTACATTAGTAGGTTTAGAACTGCCTTTGCTAATGCGAATCTTAAAAGATAACCTGGATTTTAAGGATTTAGTCTCTCGTGTCTTAACTGTTGATTATATTGGGGCTTTAGTTGCGTCGCTTTTGTTTCCTATTTTTCTTGTTCCAAAATTGGGCTTAGTTCGTACTTCACTAGTTTTTGGTATCCTTAATGCTGCCATAGGTTTATGGGGAACTTGGACTCTACAATCATTGATAGCAAAAAAAAATTTATTGCTATTAAGAATAAAAGCAACAGTTGTTATTGTACTGCTTTTAGTTGGCCTATTTGCAGCTAATAAGCTTACTTCTTTAGCTGAAGATAATATGTTTGCTGATGATATAATTTATTCACGCACAACACAGTATCAGCGAATTGTAATCACAAAAAGCCGCGCAGGATTTCAACTTTTTCTTAATGGTAACTTACAATTTAGCTCGGCTGATGAGTATCGCTATCATGAATCGCTAGTTCATCCAGCAATGTCAATTTTTGGTACACCAAAACGAGTTTTAGTTTTAGGCGGTGGTGATGGTTTGGGACTTAGGGAAGTACTTAAATATAAAGATGTTGAGTCAGTAACGCTTGTAGATCTTGACCCAGGTATGACCAACCTTTCATCTAGTTTTCCTTTAATAGCGGAACTTAATAAAAATTCTTTTGCTGACCCACGAGTAAAAGTTATTAATCAAGATGCGATGATTTGGCTAGAAGATCAAAAAGAAAAGTTTGATGTAGCGATTATTGATTTTCCAGATCCAAATACTTTTGCTTTAGGAAAACTTTATACAACTAGGTTTTATCGGTTGCTAAAAAAATCATTAAACGAAGGTGGAACGGTAGGCATTCAATGCACTTCGCCGCTTTTTGCACGGACTTCTTATTGGTGCATTATTAAAACTATTGAAGCCGCTGGATTTGCTGTCAAACCTTATCAAACGGCTGTTCCTGCTTTTGGTGTTTGGGGCTTTGCTTTAGCCAAAGTTGACCATGATTTTGAAATTCCAAAAGAAACTCCAAAAGACCTACGGTTTCTTACTAATGAAACGCTAGCATCTCTATTTGTAATTTCTGCTGATATGGCTGCTGTTCCTGTGGAAGTTAACCGGTTAGATAACCAAGTTCTAGTTCAATACTATGAATCTGAATGGCGACGCTGGGAATGAAACTTACACGGCGCGAACTTTTAACAGCTTTTCTAAGCACACCTCTAGCTTTATCTGCTTGTCAAAATAAAAATTCAAATATTTTTCCTGAAGGTGAAATTGTTGGGCCATCAGATGATCTTGGTCATAAAATACGAGATGGACTAAAAATTACCCCACCCTCAGACAATTGGCAAAAAGTTCCGCTTGTAATTGTTGGCGCAGGTGTAGCAGGGCTATCTGCTGCTTGGCGACTACTAAAATCAGGTTTTGAAGATTTTATCTTGCTTGAAATAGAAAAAGCTCCCGGCGGTACATCTCGAAGCGGTGAATCAAAACTAGTGTCTTATCCTTGGGGAGCGCATTATATTCCTGCTCCAATGAAGGAAAACATAGCTTTGCTAGAACTTTTTAATGAAATGGAGCTTTTAGAAGGCCAAGATAGCGAAGGTCAACCCATTGTAGCCGAGCAATATTTATGTAGAGATCCTGAAGAAAGACTCTTTTATCGTGGTCGATGGTATGAAGGCTTGTATCTTTATGCAGGTGCTTCAGAAAAAGATTTAGCAGAATTTAAGGCTTTTCAACAAGAAATCTCTCGTTGGGTCGCCTGGCGAGACTTGCGCGGACGTAGAGCTTTTACTTTACCCATAGCAATGGCTTCTGATGATGCAGAAGTTACAACACTAGATAAAATTACTATGGCTAGTTGGTTAGACAAGCATAATTGGACATCTACAAGACTTCGCTGGTTAGTAGATTATTCTTGTCGGGATGATTATGGCTCAGATCTTGAAAATACAAGTGCTTGGGCAGGAATTTTTTATTTTGCTTCACGTATGAAAAAGCCTGGCGATAATGCCCAACCTTTAATGACTTGGCCTGAAGGCAATGGGCGTTTAGTTAACTATCTTTATGAAAAAGTAAAATCTAAAGTTCGTCTTGGACTTGCTGCTGTTGAAATAATTCCTGACAAAGATAAAAACATAGTTGAAGTAATTACTATTGAAAATAACACTAGTCAAGCTTTTGGATTTCAAGCTAGCCAAGTAATTTTTGCTGCACCACAATTTCTAACTCGTTATATAATCAGACCTTACCGAGAAAATCCACCTCAACATATAGCAGAATTTCAATATGGGGCTTGGATGGTGGCAAATCTTTTCTTAAAAGAACGTCCGATAAATAAAAACCGTCAAATGTTTCCTTTATGTTGGGATAATGTTTTTTATGAAAGCCCATCGCTTGGTTATGTAGTAGCTACTCATCAACGAGGCTTAGATTATGGGCCAACAATTTTTACTTATTATTATCCGCTAGCTGATGCTGATGTGAAAGAATCGAGAAAACGCTTATTAAACAATGATTGGCGGGCTTGGGCCGATATTACGCTTACCGATATTGAACAAGCTCATCCTGAAATTAGAAACTTGACCGAACGTTTAGATATAATGCGATGGGGTCACGCAATGGTTAGGCCAAGACCAGGTTTTATCTGGAGTCAAGCACGTCTTGACGCAGCAAAACCTTATCAAAATATACATTTTGCACACGCTGATTTAAGCGGTGTAGCACTATTTGAAGAAGCTTTTTATAATGGTGTTAGGGCTGCTGAAGAAGTGTTAAATGTCGCTAAAACCTGAGAAAACTTTATTTACAGTGGTTAGTACGCTGTAAACTAAATATTCTAATATTTTAATCTTAAGCCCCAGTTGGCAACAGATACGTAGCGTAGGGCTTCAACTCTACGTATAATAACGCAATGCCCCTAAAAACCCCAACGGGGCGATAGAGTTTTTTAATGTTAAGAAACAACTCTGTCGCCCCGCTGGGGCTTCCGAGAATATTACATTATCATACGTAGGGCTTACACCCTACGCTACGTATCTGTTGCCAACTGGGGCTTAAGATTAAAATATCAGTAAATTTAATTTACGTTGTATTAAGTACTCTGTAAACTAAGTAATATAGCAATTTTGTATTCTTAACTCTTAAGCCCCAGAGGGGCGACATAACTGTAGCCTAGGGCGCAAGCCCTAGGAAATAATAGTTAAGTCTCTTTAAGCCCTGTAAGGGCGACATAGTCTTTTAATGCTAAATCATACGTAGGGCTTGCGCCCTAGGCTACATATCTGTCACCCCGTTGGGGCTTAAGATTAAAATATCAGAATATTTAGTTTACAGTGTACTAAATATAGATTTATAAATTTAAGGACTCTCTAAGCCAATCCAAATACTTTTCTGAACCGCGATTAATGGGCAAAGCTATAATTTCTGGAGTGTCATAAGTATGTAACTCTTTTACTTTTTCTTCTAATCGTTGATAAAAAGCTAAGTCAGTTTTAGCAATTAAAAGCAATTCTTGTTCACGACAAAGCTTTCCTTCCCAACGATAAACCGATTCTATTTGATTAACAATATTGACACAGGCTGCAAGGTTTTCTACTACTAGGCTTTCTGCTATTTTGTCAGCTAGTTCTTTTTTATCTACAGTAATTAAAACTACCATAGCAGTAGTTTGTTTTAAGACCTCTACAGATTGTCTAGCAATTTCGTCTTTTTCCGTTTCTTCAGGCTGACCAATATCTTTTTCATCCATAACTATTTCTGCTATAAGGTAGGCTTCTGCTAATTCTTTTGCTTTAGAGAAATCCCTTCCATCTACTAATAAAACTACTGATGTAGCGGCTGGAAATAAACCACTGCTACTAGTTTCACCTTGTATTAAGGCTCGAATATCATTCTGCTCTAAAAGTCCTCGTATCATTTGTGCTTCAGTAGCAGTTGAAAACCTACGTAATTCTACCATTGGTGCATCGCTAATATCATGGATTCTGTTTTCATCTGTCAATTCTTCAACTAAATCTAGGTCACATTCATTACAATGTGTAATTTCTCGCTTATACTCAGAAAGGCATTTAGGACAAAATGGCATAGTATATATCCTTAATTTGAAAGAATCTAATAAAGTAAGAAAGGGTTAATTGTACAAAACCCTTTAAGTTGGCAGCAAGCTATTTAAGGCTAGAATTAAAATAAATATTTAGCTTGAAAATTACCGCTTTTCAAGGCTTCAACAAGTTCTGACATATTTTCAATATTAGATGGAAATTCTGTTACACATTTTCCTATTTGGCCTACTACATGTGCATCACTTCCACCAGTAAGTTTTAGATTAAGTTTTTCTGCCTTTTCCCAAGCCATGCGGTTTTCTTCAATATCTGACTTTGCATTATAGCCTTCAATAGCAAAAATACCTATTAAAGTTTCTAACTTCTCACCAATACTAGCAGCTTTAAAGCGAAAAGGATGTGCAGGAATACAAACACCTCCACAACTACGAACATAATCAACAATTTTTTGTGCTGGTAGGTTAGTTTTATTTTCAAATTCTTGCCATTGTGCTTGATTAACTCCATAAACTAACAGATCCCCTAAATCTGTTGTAACTTCTACTCCTCGAAAGACTTTTAGTCCTGTCCCTAGAGCAAACTCTTCTGCGGTTTCTGATGCTTGAAATGAATTGTGTTCCATTACACAAACTGCGTCTAATCCAACAGAAATAGCTTGTTCAATTAAATCTTCAGGAGCAATTAAAGAGTCTTGCGAATAAATAGTGTGAATATGTAAATCTATAATCATAAAATATTGTTATCTTTCTAAATGATTTATTTAGAATATTTAGCTATTACTAGGTTTTATTAAATATTCTAATTGCTGTGCTAAAAAAGGTACGAGTTTAATTTTTCTCTGTTGTGAGAAATTTTTAGCTAGTTGAATCATTGTAAAACTAGCTAGTAAAGCACCTGGAAATAATCCTAAAACTACTCCTGCATGACCTATTAAAACTTTGCCTGTAAAACCCCCAAAAGCTGCTCCTAATATTAAACCTATTGTTAATAAGCTAATACCCACAATTGTTGCAACCACTTGACAACGATATTGCAAACTTAAATCTTTAGGTGTTTTAGCTAGTTCATCAGCTTGTTTTGCTAAGTTGGTGCAACGTTGGCAAAAGTTATTAAAAGCATCAAAAAGATCTGATTGGTGACAGATTTCACACCTAAACGCTAGCCCTTCTTTTTTTAGTTTTATATCCACAAATTAAACTCCTACTATCTAGCAGACTGATATTTTGCTATTTTAACTTAAAATAAGTAATCCTAAATAACTGTAATCTCGTTATTGCAAAAAAATAGTAAAAAAAGTTAAATTTGCTTTACTCTCTTGATAATTAATAGAAGGAAAAACTAATGAAGTTAGAAGATTGGAAAAATGAAGGTGGATACCTTAAATATGGTAGCCACACGGTCTTTTATCGTGATGATGGTCAAGGAGAAGATATTTTAATCTGTATTCATGGTTTTCCAACTTCGTCTTGGGATTGGCATCTTTTATGGCCCGAATTAACCAAGCGTTTCAGAGTTATTGCTCCTGATATGCTAGGTTTTGGTTTCTCTGATAAACCTGCTGAAGATGTTTATTCTATTGATTATCAAACTACACTACACGAAACATTGCTTAGGTGTTTAGAAGTAAAGCAAGCTTATATTTTAGCTCAAGATTATGGTGATACTATTACACAAGAATTATTAGCCCGTTATGAAGATCGAAAAAAAAATAACCAAGCAGGTTTTGAAATAAAAGGGATTTGTTTTCTTAATGGTGGAATGTTTCCTGAAGCACACCAAGCTTTACTAATTCAAAAATTATTGATGAGTCCATTAGGCGCAATTTTTAGTAAATTAATTTCTGAAGGGCAATTTAAGAAAGGTTTTATAGCAATGTTTGGCCCAAATACTAAGCCAACAGAAAGAGAAGTAGATAATTACTGGCAACTCTTAAAATACAATAATGGGACAGCAGCAGCACATAAAATCATCCGTTATTTAGAAGAAAGAAAAAAGTTTCGTAATCGTTGGGTAGGAGCAATGCAAACAACCAAAGTTCCTTTACGCTTAATTAATGGGATGTTTGCACCTACTTCTGGGCAAGCAATGGCTGATCGGTATCGCGAATTGATTCCAAATCCTGATGTAGTACCATTACATAATATAGGCCATTATCCACAAATAGAAGCCCCAGAAAAAGTTTTAGATGCTCTATTAGAATTTTTAAGCAATATTGCTAGCCGCCAATAAAAATTATTTACTAGCTAATTAATTTTATAGTAAGAACTTAGGGGAATTGATTGATGAAAAAATTTTTACTCAATTTAATATTATTTTGCTTGTTACTTAGCCCGCTAAATTCTGTGTTAGCGCAAAATCCTGGGGCTACAGGAGTAGATAAAATTAATGCTTCAGCAATGAAAGATTATCTTTATTTTATTGCTTCTGATGAGATGGAAGGACGAGACACACCATCTAAAGGGTTAAATATGACGGCCAAGTTTTTGGCTATGAACCTTTCTATGTGGGGCTTAAAGCCTGGTGGGGACAATGGTTCATATTTTCAAAAAATCCAAATACGTCGTAACAAAACAGACCGTGTTAATAGTTCTGTAACATTTGGAGGTCAGAGCTTTAAGTTAGGAGAAGATTTTTTTGCTTTTCCTAATGAAACAGATTTAACAGCACCTCTTGTTTTTGCAAGTCATGGCTGGGTAATTAAATCTAAAAATATCAACCCTTATCAAAACCTTGATATTAAAGACAAAATTGTTGTTATCTCCAATGGTTTTCCACAAGGTCTTAGCTATAATGACCTAACAGGAAATGAAGGAGAAGATTGGTTTGAGCCTTTTGATTATATAGAAAAAAATGGTGGTAAAGCAGTTATCCTAATTCCAAGTTTTGAAAGTTTAGCTAGTTGGGATAGAACTGTTTCTTATTTTGAAGAACAAGGACAAACAATTTTTGAAAAATTAGAAGAAAAATCTTTTTCCTTACCTGTGATAAGCCCTTCCCCAAAATTACTAATAAAAATGTTTAGCGAAGAATCCCAATCAGCTAATAGTATTTTTCGTGATGTTAGCCAAACAATTGCCCCTTTTGAATTAAAGCAAGACAAAAAAATCTCCTTAAAAATAGCTGTTAAAACTGAAAAAGAAGTCTCTCAAAATGTAATTGCAATTTTAGAAGGTAGCGATCCAACACTAAAAAATGAGTATGTAGCCATTGGCGCACATTATGACCATGTTGGTGTAGGCTCGCCTGTAAATGGAGATAAAATCTATAATGGTGCTGATGATGATGGGTCAGGCACAGTAGCAGTTCTACAACTTGCAGAAGCCTTTTCTCACGCGCCGTCACGCCCTAAACGTTCAATAATGTTTGTTTGGCATTGTGGAGAGGAAAAAGGCTTACTTGGTTCACGCTATTTAATGAAATTCCCAACTGTACCGCTTAATCAAATCATTACACAATTAAATATTGATATGATTGGTCGTAGCAAAGAACCAAACGACACTAAACCAGCTAATAAAGAGCTTTCCGGCCCAGATGAAATTTATGTAATTGGCTCAAAGCTAATGAGTAGCGAACTAGGCCAAGTTAGCGAATCGGTAAATAACTCATACTTAAAATTAAAATTTAATTACACTTATGATGATCCAAATGACCCTAATAGATTTTTCTATCGTAGCGATCATTATAATTATGCTAGAAAAGGTATCCCAATTATTTTCTACTTTAATGGAGTTCATGAAGATTATCATAAACCCTCAGATAGCCCTGATAAAATAGATTATCAAAAAATGGAAAAAGTCACCCGTACTATCTATATGACTACATTAGATTTAGCTAATCGCGCATCTCGTCCTGTTGTAGATAACCCATTGCCAGACGCATATACTCGTGAACGCGATTAATTAATTAACATTAGGGATTTTTATATTGTATAAAAATCCCTAAGCTCCAAACATAAAAGCAATGCTAAGTTTAGAAGCAAAATTAAATGCAGAAGCGATTCAAAAACGCTGCTTTGATTTACTAGTTTGGACATTGCAACATTTTACCCCTAAGCTACAACATTTTTTTCTTACCCAACAAAGAAGTTTTAATCCTCTATCTGACAAAATTCAGTTCTGGGATACAGGCTATCAAACTAACTCTAACACCAAAGAATGTGCTGAAAAAATCAAAAAAAATATCTATCTTTATTGGCAAGAAAATTACAAAAATGTAGATAATAATCATCAAGCTTTAATTGAGCTTGCTAGCAAAATATTGGATCCAACCAGTGACTTATGTAAATTGCTTGAAATTGGTGATGGTGTTGGAAGTGAAGAAAATTTAGGATTTCACTTAGAACTTATAGGCGGCGCGGTTGGATATATTATTTCTGCTGAAGCTCTTTTAATTAGTAGTAGTCATCGTAAAACTCCTTTTAGTTTTCAAGCTCTATTGGATATAGCAAACTTAAATAAAAATAACAATCCTAACCAATATAAACAAATTAAGTATTCTAATTTAATTGCATTATTAAATTACACAGTTCAAAACAATCTTATAACAGCAGAAAATTTGCATATTTACCTAGCAGAATATCTTTATGCACGACTATCTTCATTTTCCAAAATTCTGCCTAGCGCATTTATTCCTATTTTGTTACCGCTAAGAGGTTTAGCACAATGGCGAGCTATGGCTGGCTGGATCTGTCCTAAAAATAAGCAGTTAAAAGAGCATCTTAGATTAGTTAGAAAGTCGCCTCCTGAATCATTAATTTTAGCAATTGAGGAAATTTACTCTATTAATTTAATAGATGTTTTTATTTTTCTACTTGAAGACGCTATTTCTAAACACACAGATGCTTTGGAAAGAATGAAAAACGTTGCAAATGTTTTTTCTCATTTATGGATTGCAGAAGAAATTTTATTTTTCAGAGAAAATTCTTTAACCCTTCATTTGTCAGCAGAAAAAAGAGCTAATAATTTAACTTCAAAGCCAATATTAGAATCTACAGCAGAAAAATCTAAACTCCTGATAATTGAAGAAGATAGCAACTCTACGGCAACAATAATTTTTAATCTAAACAAACATAAAGATGCTTATTTACTTAAAAAAGCCTTTGGTTTTGATTTAGTAATTTACAGAAATTGTCCAGGTGTAAAGTTAAATCTACCTGGTCAAGAAGAATATTGGGAAGCACAATTTAGAGAAAAACTTTCCCGAACAGCAGCAATTATTATTAAAGAACAATATTTTCTTACTCAAGGCTTAACTCATGAAATTATGAACACCTTAAGCCGTCGGAGTCGTTACCGCGTTCTTTATGCTAAAAGCCTAAATAATGAGCCGATAGAAAAGGCTGAAGTGCTTTATACTTGCGCCGTCCTACAAGAGCTTTATCATCTTACAGATGCAATTAGAACTGTAACAAAATTTGATAATCCTAAAACTTACTTATTAAAACTTGTTAATAACACTAGTGCTTTTAACTTACAAGAGTTTGCTGACCTTTGGCGTAAAACTATTCAAGAAATTATTCAGCATTTATTATTCTCTCTAATTAACTCTAGTAGTATTGCTATTATTTTTCATAAAGCTGAGTGTAGCAAATCAAATGATTGTTTATGTCCAAAACTAGAACAAAATAGCAATTTAGCAGAAATACCTATATTTCCACCATTTAGCATAGAAGCAACCTCATTATTTTTAGTAGGAATACATGAGATTTTAGGTAATGCAATCCAATACTTAGCTAAACAACTAGAACAAAACAAGAAATTTTTCTTAAAGTCAAAAGATCTAGTAAGTTACATTATAGATATAAAATTTTCCTTAATTTTAGAAGAGGATGAATTTTATGAATTACTGATTTCTAACCCTGTAGCAGAGGACGAAAAGCCAACAGAACTTTCCGATGGGCTAAAAAGAACTCAAAACTTGCTTTCCTGTTTTGTATTTCGCAATGATAAAGGAGAAGAAAAAAAGTTAGTTGAATTTTTGCTTGTAGATAAATCACCATCAAATTACCATTCTATTGCTATAAGATTTCGTCCTCAGCTTGTTTTCCAAAAATAAAAATTTATGAGTGATAAGCTACAAATTCTATTAATCGATGATGTAAATGACTATATTTCTTATCCTGTTTTAAGAGCAGATGATCTAGATTTACTGCATATTGACACTTGGACAACTGCCCAACATTTGCTTAACACTCAGACAGAATTAATTGACCCTGACATAATCTTAATTGACATTAATTTTCAAGCTGACCAAAGTGCGCCAAGGTGGAAGGACAGTGAAGTAGATTATGGAGACAAAAAGCCTACAGGTTTATTTATTGGGCTAGCCTTTTCCGGTCTGCTTTATCGTAGCGGAATGCCTCGGATTGGAAGCATTTATAGTGCTGACCCTAGTTTATTTAGAGATGATCCAGCAACTAGAACTGCTGCTGCTCTTTTGGATATGGCTGTTAATCGACCTAGTAAACTTTGGTCAAAAGTGTCAATTGATGACTGGTTTGACAACTTTAATTTAGGCTCAGATCCTCATCATGCTTGCAAAATAGCAATAATAAAACTGCGGGAAAAAATCATTATTTGGTGCCAAGACGACCTTGAAAAACGACTAACCGTTACACCAAAATCTTATTGGCAAGTAGCAACAAACTTAAAGCAAATTACTAATATTGCTGAACTATCCAAATTAAAAAATAAATTAAGTTTAGAGTTTGTTACTTGTTTTGGAGTAAAACGAAAATTAAATTTATGCTCTTTATTTGCTGAATGTGATCTATCAAACTTTGTTTCTTTGGCAACAAAGTTTCTTCAAAAAATTAATTATTTGCCTACGCTATTAAAAGAATGCCTAGAATATGCAGAGCAAATTAATGAAGGCTCACGACTTACAGTAATTATTCCAGAAACAAAACCTTTAGAACGTTTAGTAGTATTGCTAATTCTACTCTTAAACTGGTGGCAGCAAAGACCAGAAATTTGGCGCACAGAGCTTAATTATTCTTGGGACTTGGACAATGCTTGTCCATCTGTAAAGCCTTCACCTAGCTTAAAAATCTATCTTAAACGCCTAGCTAACGCATTATGTGATTTTACTAATATTGATATTACAGATTTATCCGTTACTGCCCAAGAAATTGAGGTTTATTTATCAGCAAAAAGCTCTCAGCTAGCTATTTTTAATAAAAAAGTAGTAATTGAATTGCTGCCAATGCTTTTTAAGGCTGGAGTCTTAAGAAAAACTGCTAATAACAAATGGAAGGTTTTAGAGCAGAAAATTGAGCGAGAGCAAAAGATTGATTGTTGGCAACCAGACATATCAGGTATTAAATTTTTACAACAAGATTTCCTGGATAGTCTTCAAATGCAAACCAATCAATTTCAACGAATTATCCAGGAAGCTAACAAAATATTTAATTTTTCTCTTCCGATTTATTGGGAAAATTACTGGAAAGGAAACGGGCAATTTCAACTGCCTATTTTTTTTAGAGTGATGTTGCAAGATTATGTAAAGGAATATTTACTTTGGAATAAAGAATCTGAATGGCCTACCTGGTTACTAGATAAAATAACGTAGAGTTTAACAATGCAGGTAATATCTTAATTATTCTTTTTCATTATCTTCAAGCTTATCTTCAAGCTTATCAACTCTTTCAGAAGTTTCAACAGCCAAATGAGAAACTTGTTTAAGGATATCATTAGTTTCTTTAAGGGTATCTTTAGTTTTTTTAAGGTCGTCTCTAAATTCCTTAGTCTCTTTTCTTAAATCTTCTAAATCAATACTAAATTTTGCTTGCCAATCTAATAAAGCATCTAATTTATTGTTAAATTTGATTTCAAATTCAGCTTGGCGTTTTTCATATTCACCTTGTCTTTTTGCAGTTTCAAATTGAATATCAAGTATCTGTGCATGTTTTACAGACATTTCTGCTTGTTGAGTGATAATAAATTCTATTAATTTTTGAATTTCTTTATTTGTCATAGCCTACCTACTTCGCTGTTTTTGTTGAGTTTAGCATAGTTTTTATTGATGCTTCCAAAGCTTTATTTTGCTAGAGTAGAGAAACTTTTTTAGAAAACTGACCGTAGTCTAAAAATAAACTTTAGTCAGATTGTTACAATAAATTAACTATGGGATTAAGAGAAGAAAAACGAACTGCCACCCGTGAGCAAATCATTTCTACAGCAATTTCACTATTTACCAAACAAGGTTATGAAACAACCACTATAGACGATATTACTAAAGCTGCCAAAGTAGCTAAGGGAACATTTTATTATCATTTTGAATGTAAAGAGGAACTAGTTTTAGCACTTGGTGAAACGGCTATGTTAGAAAACGCTTTGCGTACACAAATAGCTATAGAAACAGGTCAATCACCTCTTATTGCACTTCAGGATTTTCTAGCAGAAGCCGCAAGATGGCTAACAGAAAACCGTAAGCTAGCTAATATTTTTTTCCACTATAGCATTAGTAATTATCAGCATATGAAAAAGCATCATGAACGCCATGATCATCCTTCATTTAGGCAGGTTGTCCATAAGTTTTTAGCCACAGCACAAGAAAAAGGCGAGCTTAGAAATGATATTTCTTCCTATGAGCTTTCACAAATCTTTGGGCTTGTTTTCATCCATTCAGTAAGATATTGGCTAGAATCTAGTGAAAATATTTCATTAAAAGAAAAACTTAATTTTTGTCTTTCTTTGTTTTTAGAAGGTGCTAAACCAAGTCTGGATTTCTCTTTAGCTAAAGGAGTTCCACCTTATGAGCAATGCAAGTCAAGTAGCAATTAATTTTATAAATGATGAAGAAATTACAAGTAGCAAAATCTTAGATTGGACAACAGCAGCATTAGCTGGAGCCGCGCTTTGTGGTGGAAAAGGCTGGAAATTAGGCCAGCTTTACCGCTATGGCTTTCAAGTTCCTGTAGGCGGTGTAGTTACAGCCAACCTTTATCAAGAAATAATGCTTAGCCCAGAGTTAAAAAGCCTACAATTAGAATTAGAAAATATATCCCCTTTATCCGTCTCAGAAGCTCAAATAATAGAAAAACTTAATAAAATCCAAGAGATTTTAGCCAACATTAATTTTTCAAAAGAATTTACATTAGAGCTAGAAAATTTTCTTAAACGAAATAACTTATTAAATACATCTGTTGCCGTTCGTTCTAGCGCGACGGCAGAAGATAGCGAAACGGCTTCATTTGCTGGTATTCATCGCAGTTTTCTAAATGTTCAAGGGCTAAGAGAAATAATTGATGCAATTAAAGGTTGTTATGGCTCACTTTGGACACCACAAGCAATTGCTTATCGTCGTAAAATGAATTTGAAAGATGACCAAGTGGCTTGTGCTGTAGTAATTTGTGAGATGGTCAAGGCTAAATCAGCCGGTGTAGCATTTTCTTGCGACCCGCGAACAGGTCAACTTAATGTTGTAACAATTAATGCTGTCAATGGCTTAGCTGAGGCCCTGGTTAGTGGTCAAGTTAATCCTGAAGAAATTACAGTTTTATCTAAAGAAGGTAATCTAACTGAAATATCAAGAAAAAGCCCTGAGCAACAAGTTTTAACTCCAGAACAAACAATAAAATTAACTCAACTGGTTTGGCGTATTCATTGGGCAATAGGAAAAGGTGATAACCCACAGGACATAGAATGGGCATTTGATGGAGAAAAGTTTTGGCTGCTTCAAGCTAGACCTGTAACCCGTTTACCTCATTATACTTTCCCAAATATTGAGCATTTACCAATAATTTGGTCAACAGGAAATATTCAAGACGCTGTTGCAGGTGTACCGACTACTTTAACCTGGCATATGGTGCATGACTTTGTTTCTGAAATTTTATATGAAATCTTAGATGCAATGGATTATCCCAGAAAAGACGGTTCACCAATGCTTAAGCGTTTTAACGGACGTGGTTATTTTGAAGTAACAACTATGCAATGGGCTTTTTATGATGCTGTTGGAATGTCTCCCGAAGACACTTCACGGGGACTAGGCGGTCATCATCCTTTAATTCCTGTGCCTTCAGGCGATCCCCTAAAAGGTAAAGTAGGATTAACACGTAAACTAAGACAAATAAAATTTCTTAGAGTATTGCTTAAGATTTCCCGACAAATGCCAAAAGATATTGTCACTTTACAAACACGCATAAAGGGTTGGAAAAACACAGATGTAGCAAGTAAATCTAATCAAGAATTAGCAGATTTAGTTAGGGAAATTTTAGTTTTTCAATATGAATTTGCTAAAAAGTTTCAGTTGGCTAATGCTAATGCTGGTGCGTGGGTGACACCAATTAAAGAAACGCTAACAAAAATTAAACCTGAGAGGGCCGAGGCTTTAACTACAGCGGTTTTAGCTGGTAGCGGACAAGTTACTACAGCAGAGCATGGTTATCAACTTTACCATTTAGCCAAAGTAGCACAACAAGACACAGACGCACTTACTTATCTAAAACAAACACCAATTATTGCTAAAGACTGGCAAAAGCTTCCTCAAACATCTAGTTTTCGTCAAGAGTTTGAAAAGTTTTTAGCTGAATTTGGACATCGGGCAGTTTATGAAGCTGAAACAGCCAACCCACGATGGAATGAAGACCCTAGCTATTTATTTGAACAAATACAATTAATTTTAAGCTCAGAAAACATCACTTCCCCAAAAAACACTGCTATAGCAGTTCGTCAAGCAGCAGAAAAAGAAATTTCAGAGCTTTCTTTTCCTTATCGTCCTTTAATCAATTGGTTTACTAAAAAAGCTCGCCAAGGTGCAGCACTACGCGAACTTAGCAAATCTACGTTAGTTGCAACCATAGAGCCTATTAGAAAAATTTGCTTAGAAGTTGGTAAACGCCTTGTTAACAGTGGTTTCTTAGATGATCCAACAGATATTTTTCATTTAAGCGGTTTTGATATGGAAGCTTATTTAACAGGCCAATGGAACGGACAAGGAGCAAGAGAAATAGCAACAGACAATAGAAACCAAAGAGAAATTTGGTTAAAAGAAACAACTATTAAAGATTTTTATATTTTTGATCATTTTGGCAACCCTACAACAAATACTAGCGCAGTCAATAAACCAGCAATAATAGAAAAAACTTCAAATGGCACAATATTAAAAGGTTTAGCAGTATCTAGCGGGAAATATTCAGGTATTGCAAGAATTATTATGCACCCATCAGAAGGCAATCTGTTAGCTCCAGGAGAAATACTTATAGCCCCTACAACTGACCCAGGTTGGACACCTCTTTTTTTACGTGCTTCAGCAATAGTTATGCAAGTAGGAGGATTTTTATCTCATGGCGCGATTGTTGCGCGTGAATATGGACTACCAGCAGTAGTAAATATTCCTAATCTGCTTACTATAATTAAAAATGGTCAACATATAACTGTTGACGGTGATAAAGGCCAAATAATGATCAAAGACTAAGTTTATTTTGTTCTCTTCATTTTTTTATAACGAGGTGACAAATGTATAAAAAACTTGTTGTTATCATTATTTTATTAATCTCATTTGGTATTGTAGTAACAGGAATGTATACAAAAAGCGAAAGCACAAAAGTAGAACTTTTGCTTTTTGGAACAATCGAAGCTCAAGAAGTACAAATTGGTTCTAAAATTGGTGGTCGTGTCATAGAAGTTTTAGCACAAGAAGGGCAAATAGTAAAAAAAGGGACTCCTCTAGTACGATTTGATAATGACACCCTGCTAGCAGAAAAAAAACAACTCCAAGCAAAAATTGACCAAGCTGAGGCTTATCTAAAAAAGCTAGAAAATGGTTATCGGACAGAAGAAATTGCACAAGCTCAAGCAACTGTTAATCGTGAACTAGCCCAATTAGAAGCCTTAAAAAATGGCCCACGTCCCCAAGAAATTTCCCAACTAAAAGAAGAAATTATTGGTGTAAAAGCTGAACTAAATCACTATAAAACCTCCTTAGCTAGATTAGAACAGCTTTTTAAGGAAGGCTATGTTTCTAAACAAAGCTGTGATGATATGGCTGCTAAAGTGGCTTTAAGCGATTCTCGTTATCAATCCTTGCAGCAAAAACTTGATCTTTTAGAAGCAGGGACAAGAAGCGAAGATATTCGTGTAGGTCAAGAACGTTACCAACAAGCTATTGCTAACCTAAAATTACTTAAATCTGGTGCAAGAAGCGAAGATATTTTGGAAGCTAAAGCACGACTAGCCGAAGCTAATGCGACGCTTGAAAAACTTAACACCCAACTAAATGAAGCAGAAGTAATTGCTCCTGTTGATAGTCAAATAGATTTGCTTAGTGTTCGAGTAGGCGATCTAGTTCAAGCAACTAGCCCTATTGCAAGACTTTTGGAAAGTGATCAAATTCGTGTACGTGTCTATGTGCCAGAGCCTGATCTGGGTTTTGTCCAGGTTGGACAGGAGGTAGAAGTTTTTGTTGATTCTTTTCCTAACAAAGCTTTTCTTGGAAAAGTAGAACAAATTTCAGCTAAAGCTGAATTTACACCCCGAAATGTTCAAAATCGTGATGAACGTTCTCATCAAGTTTTTGCAATTAAAATTCATATTGATAACAAAGAAGGCTTACTTAAGGCTGGCATGGCGGCTGATGTTAAATTAAAGCCAAAGGAGTAAGCTATGATAAATACAATAGATCCAGTAATTTCAACAAAAGATTTAACCATCAAATTTGGCAAATTTATTGCTGTTAACAAAGTTTCTTTTCAAGTAAAAACAGGTGAAATCTTTGGCTTACTTGGGCCAAACGGCTCTGGTAAAACTACGATTATTAAAGCTTTATGTGGGCTAATTACTCATGCAACTGGTGAAGGTAAAATTCTTGGTTTAGATATTCATAAAGATTCTTTTAAAATTAAAAAACGCATTGGTTATATGTCTCAAAAATTTAGTCTTTATGAAGAGCTAACAGTAAACGAGAATTTAGATTTTTATGCTGGTATATACCATATGAAAAAAGATCAAATAAAGTTACGTAAACCTGAAGTTTTAGAGCTAACAGGCTTAACCCCTTATTTAGAACGTCGTGCAGGTGCTTTATCTGGAGGATGGAAACAACGTTTAGCTTTAGGATGTGCAATTATTCATGAACCTGAAGTATTATTCCTAGATGAACCTACTGCGGGAATTGACCCTGTAGCACGTCGGGCTTTATGGGATCTGCTTTTTAAGCTTTCTGCTAATGGGATAACTATTTTTGTTACAACACATTATATGGATGAGGCCGAAAGATGCCGCCGTGTTGGTTATATCTATTTATCAAACTTAATTGCTGTTGGAACTGTTGACGAACTAAGAACGTTGCCAGAAGTTTCTCCTGTTGGTTCAACACGCTTAGAAATTCTTTCTAGCTCTCCATCTGAAGCATTAAGTTTTATTAAAGATCTTCCCTATGTTTGGGAATCAACAATTTTTGGTCAATCAATTCATATACTTTGTGAAAAGACTCAAAGTAGTTCCAAATTGAAAGAAGACCTAGAAACAGCAGGTTTTACAAATCTAGTAATAAACCCTATCAGACCTTCCTTAGAAGATATTTTTGTCACTCTAACTAATAATATTACTAACAACATATCGCTGTTAGGAGGTACAAAGTTATGAGTGAAAATTATCTTTTTTCAGGCTTAATTCCTGTTTTTAAGAAAGAAATACTTCAGATACTACGCGACCCAACAACATTATTTTTTGCTCTTTTTATACCTATTTTTGAAATGGTTTTACTAGGCGTTGCTGTAGATACTAATGTACGTCAAATAAAAACAGTAGTTTATGACCTGGCAAAAACTCAGGAAAGTCATCTTTTAATTGAACGTTATATTAATAGTGATGACTTTAATGTAGTTGCTAGAGTAAATTCTGATAAGGAACTTTATGATAAAATTGTTGCAGGAGAAGCAAAAGTTGGAATTAAAATTCCTGAAGATTACTCACGCGCTCTGCAAAAAGGTATAAACACTAGTGTCTTACTGCTAGTTGATGGTTCGGAATCAAATGTTACAAGTGAGGCAGTAAATGTATCTAGTGCTATTACTTTACAAGAATCATTAAAACGAATTGTAGCAAAATCACCTGGTGTAGTTGAATCACGGCATAAAGTTCTTTTTAATCCCAGCACTCGTTCAGCTAACTTTTTTATTCCTGGGTTAGTCGCTGTAGTCTTACAAATGATGTTAATTGCTTTAATTTCATTTTCTTTAGTAAAAGAACGGGAACGAGGAACATTAGAAAATCTTTACCTAGCACCTATTAGCCCATTAGGGTTAATGGTAGGAAAGATGTTGCCTTATGGGATATTAGGATTTTTTGAGCTTTGCTGGATTTTACTGGTGATGCGTTATGCTTTTGATGTACCAATTCATGGAAGTGTAATTTTACTATTAATTTTCTCTATTCCTTTTATTTTAACTATTTTAGGGATGGGGCTAATTATTTCTACAAAAGCGCGTACTCAAAGCGAAGCAATGCAAATGGCGATGAGTACATTGCTACCAGCAATATTTTTGTCAGGCTATATTTTTTCATTAGATAATATGCCAAAAATATTTTGGTTGATAAGCCGTTTTATTCCTACAACTTACTATATTGATACTTTGCGAGGCATTATTTTACGTGGAGCAGGTTTTAATCATTTATGGGTAAATGGAGCAGTAATGTTAGTTATGGGACTAGTAATGTTACTGTTAGCATCACTAAGATTTCGTCAAAGTAATGTTTAATAAAATAGCCCAAGATAAGCGTTATCTTGGGCTATTTTTATTTACAAATTGATGGTTAAAATTTATTTTTTCTTAGGACGAGTAAGACTTTTAGCTACAGACAGTTTACCATCCTTATTTCTAACTACTAATTCTACAGTTTGACCTTTTTTAATTAATTTTTTCAAAGTTATGCTACTTGGTAAGCTGGTAATTTTCTTATTAACTGTAAATTGAGTAGCTTCAGAATTAAAAATTAATGGATACTCATCTATACCATTAATTATTATTGTTGCGCCTGTTGTGTTGATAAAAGAACTTGCCGAATCTAAGAAAATTGTTCCTTTGATAAACTTTGGATTTCTAATTACAGGTAGTTCTGTTCCCATAGGATTGGAACCATTGCTATTTTGCCCATTTCCAAAAAAGCTTGTTACTGAATAAGTGAAATTACCTGTTGAGCTTGCCCCTACTGGAACATTATCAGTAAAAGTTGTTGTATCATTAGGAATTGTAGCTATTAAGTTTTCATCTTTTACCAAGTCTTCTGCGGTTAAAGCTGGTTGTCCCTCTGCTGGTGTTGGAAGCCTATAAATCTTAAAGCCTGCTAAATCACCATCTGCTAAAGGTTCTAGTTTATTGGCACTTGTTCTAATTGATTGAGTTTGTCCTGGTTTTAATTCTGTTGCTACAACTTTAACATTTTGTGGAGGCCCCATTTGCCCTACTTGAGGAGGGTCAAAGCTAATGTCTACTTTTAGAACAGCTTGACGAACAGCTAAAATTACTGGCTGAGAAACTGTTAAACTTCCTGCCCTACCTGTAATTGAAATAGTGTAAGTGCTTGGTTGAGTATTAGAACTAGTAGTTACAGTAATAAAAGTATTGCCTCCAGCATTAACACTTGAACTATCAAAATTAAGTTGAATGCTTGGATCGGTTGTACTAGCACTTAAGCTAACAGCTTGATTAAAGCCATTACGACCAACTACCCCAACGGTAAACATTGTAGATTCACCATTAGCAATACTTTGTAGATTAGGTGCTAATGCTAAGGAGAAAGCTTCCTGCACTTGAGGAGTAACATTTAGGCCAAATAATGCAGTTTTAACTAAGGAACCTGAAGCACCTATAATTCTAATAGAGTAATTTTGAGGAGGTGTAGTTCCAGTTGTAATAATAGTAGCAGAAATATTATCACCAGGTCTTGCAGTTTTATTAGAAAAGACTACTTGTATAGAGCTTTCTGACACTTCGGCAGTTAAATTAACTGGCTCATTAAAACCATTTTCAGGATTTATTGCTAAACTAAAAGATGTTGATTTACCAGCAGAAAGCGTTTGCAAGTCTGGTGTAGTTATCAAAGTAAAATCACCAATTAAGCGAGGTTTTACTGTTAATGTAGCTGTTGTGGTCTTAGTGATTCCTCCACCTCTAGCAGTAATAGTAACTAAATAATCTTTAGCCTCTGTTTCTTGTGTAGTATTAACAATCAAAGTTGACATAGCAGTTGCATCTATTGTAGTAGGAGAAAAGCTAGTTTGAAGCCCATCAACACTGGCAGAAAGTGTAATTCTTTCTGCAAAACCCATTTGTCCGAGTGTGTTAACAACAAAATTAGCAGATTCGCCTGCCATAATTTCTTGTTTATTAGAGTTAAGTGACAAGTCAAAATCCCCTACAGATTTAACATTTACTCTAACTATTGTTGTTTTCTGCGGTATTCCGCTAGATGAACCAAAAACGCTTATATCATAAGTACCTGGTGCAACATTAGCACCAACGTTTATTGCTAAACTTGCACTTGAGTTTGGGCCAATATTATTACTAGTTAAACTAGTTGTAATATTAGGGTTAGATGGATTTGTTGTTAAATTCACTATTCCAGTAAACCTATTAGTAGGAGTAATAGAAACATTAACATTAGCACTTTTACCTGGATCTATATCTAAAGTATTTGGTAAAGCAACTAATGTAAAATCAGGCGGTGCAGTAACTGTAACTGTTAGAGTATCGCGTTTTGTAATTACTCCTCCTTTAGTGTTACTAGAGGAATTGACTGTAATTAAATAATCTTTAACAGCCGTATTCCGATCTGTATTAATAGATAAACGAGTTGTACCTGCTCCATTAATGACAGTGGAAGAAAGGGAAGCTTTAAGTTCAGTGTCTATTTTTAAGTCTACATTTTGATCAAACCCGTTAAGACTAGCTATGTTGACAAAAACATCTCCTGACTCACCAGCAGCCAAAGAAATGGAAGTAGGATTAAAGCTAAGCCTATAATCTGGTAAAGGTCTGACATCAATGTTAACTGTAGCAGTTTGTGAAGTAGTACTGCCTGGTAAACTACCAGTAACTACTACCTGATAATTTCTTATCTCCGTTCCAGTAGGAATAGTAACTGTCATACGAACACTGCCAGGAGGCCTAACAAAATCACTAGACAACCTCACAGGTAAGCCGTCTTTGCTTTGAGCATTCAATGAAACATCTCGTTTTAAGTCACTTCCTCCACCAACTGAGACAGTAAAATCCAAGCTACTGTTTGGTGTAGTTTGTACAGACGTAGGGCTAACACTTAAGCTAAAAGTTGGCGAAGGGACATTAATAGTTATATTTTGTGATTTTGTAATTGATCCAGAACTTGCTGTAACACCTATTGTATAGCTACCTGGTTGTATAGTATCAGGGACGCTAACTCTCATAGTCACTGTAGCTGGCGGTCTAACTAAATTAGTAGAGAAATCTATATCTATTTTTACAGAAGAACTAGCTGTTAGTTTTATTGCTTCATTAAATCCATTTACAGGTGTTAAAGAAATACTAAAGCTGGTTGCATTGCCTACGGGAATAGTTGCAGATTTTGGATTAATTTCAAGGTTAAAATCGCCTTTAGTTGCTTGAGCTAATGTTAAAGTTGAACATAATCCAATAAATATTGTAATAAACATTAGCTTATATATCTTAGTTAATATAGCCAGCGTTAGTCTCATATAATTTTCCCTAGTTATAATTATTTATAGTTAGTTTGAGTGATTATAGATCAAGCATAAAGAATTATCCGCTTGTCTAGGATAAGAATTATTAAATAAATAAAAGTAAATGGTTTCTAAAAAATATTAATTTTGTGTTTTTCTTCTATTTGGGACAATATTAATACTAGCTGTTTAATAGCCTATCGTTTAAAATAACCCAGCTAAAACTTAGCCTTAAAATTAATCTTACAAGTTTTAGTATCCATCTTAAAAATTAAGGTTTTTGACAAAACTAATGAAGAAATGTCCTTTTTGCTCAAAATTATTACAAGTCTCTGCTCATCATTGTCATCATTGTAGCTCTAATTTAATAGATATGGATGGCAACCCTATTGGAAAACCAGCAGAAATTGTTATAGCTCCAGAGCTTGAAAAGCTAGAGTTAGGAATAAAAATATCTATAACAGTATTTTTTACAGTTACATTTTTTATTATCGGACTTATTTTTTCTAGCTCTATTTTAGGAATGTCTATTTTAGAATTAAAATCTTTGAGTAGTATATTTTTTCACTTATTTTTATTACTTATTTCTATAATAGGAGCAATACAGCTTTCACCACCAGTAATAAAATGGATTAAAGCATTTTTGGGATAAACCTATGAAAAATCAAAAAATTTATGATGAAGCACTTAATTTAATTAAACTTAGAGAACAGAAAAAAACTAATCTTAAAGATTCTGAAACTTTGCTAGTTAAGTTAATAAAAAAAGAGCCTGACACGGATTGGGCATATGGGCTACTAGCACAAATTTACTATTGGCGAGGTGAAGTTGCTGAAGCAGAAGATCGTTTAGAAATTTATCAACAAGGTGTTGAATACGGAAAACAAGGTGTTGAAGTTGATGAAGATTCTTTAGAGTCTAATTTTTGGTTGGCTGTGAATTATGGGCTTTATGGGCGCGAAAAAGGGATGTTGGAAGCTGTACGACTAATAGATCCAATAGAAAAACATACTCGTAAAGCTCTAGAAATAGATGAAAAATACTTTTATGGCGCACCTTTAAGGGTTTTAGGTCGTCTTTACAATCAGTTACCTTCTTGGCCGCTTTCACGAGGTGATAATAAAAAAGCTCTTGATTTTATGCTTAAAGCTCTAAAACACGGCCCCAAATTCTACTTAAATCATATTTATATAGCTGATGTTTATGCGGCAACAAAAAATAAAGATAAAGCTCGTGAGCATTTAGAATGGGTAATTAAAGCACCTCTTTCACCTAACCATGAAAAAGAAGACACTCGTGATAAACAAGTGGCTAAAGATATGCTTAAAAATTTATAATAAAACAAATTGCTAGTTTTGAGGTAATTTTATGAGATTAAATGATTTATTTAGCTTCTGTCTAACATTAACTATAATGTTATTTATTAGTAATTCTACTTTAGCTTGTCCATCATTAAACGAGGCTGTTTCACTAACGATTATGGCTAGTAATTTTCTTTCTCCTGATGTACTTTGGGGATTTTTTATTATTTTACTGCATATAGTGATTGGTATATTTCACACTTGGAGACGTGAAAAAAAGCCCAAATCAAAATCAAAGTAGGAAAAGATAGGGGCATTGCTTGCCCCTTATCTTACTAAAGCAACTGTGTCACGTGCAGCTTCTAATAGACTAAATAACTTTCCTGGCATTAAGCCTAAGTAGAACGTACCAGCTAAGGCTAATAAAATTGTTACATATGCACTCCAAGAAAGTAGTGGTGCTGGGGTTTCTTCATTACCTTCACGGAAAAACAGTACAACCATTGGACGTAAATAATAATAAATTGAGGCAGCACTATTAAGTACAGCTACTATTACTAAAGCATGTAAGCCTTTATCCCAAGCAGTCTTAAAGACTAAAAATTTGCCCATAAACCCGCCTGTTAAAGGCATTCCAGCCATACTTAGCATAAAAATTAGTAAAGCAATAGAAAGTCCTAAAGACTTAAAACCCATTCCTGCCCAAGTTTCTAACTCAGTATTTTGCTCATTTTTACCAGCCATTACAGAAATTACTGCAAAAGCTCCAATATTCATAACAGAATAGGTAAGCATATAAAAAGCTACTGATGTCCAATCATTAGCTAGAAATCCAATTAAAGCATAACCAGCATGAGCAATTGATGAATAAGCTAAAATTCTTTTAATATCAGTTTGTGACAGAGCAACAACATTACCAATTATCATAGTAAGTATTGCTAAAACTTGAAGAATGCTAGTCCAAGTGGCATTAAGCTCAAAAGAGGTATCTGCTGCAAAAGCAATAACAAAAATTCTTAAAAAAGCTACAAAACCTGCTGCTTTTGGCCCTGATGCCATAAAAGCTGTAACTGCACTGGGCGCACCTTGATAAACATCTGGTGTCCAAACATGAAAAGGCGCAGTAGCAATCTTAAAGCCAAAACCTACTAGTAACATTGCTACACCAATATATAAAATTTCTACTGTCATTGGTTGAGAAGTTACAAGATTTGTACCTTGTTTAATTGCTGTTGCAATAGATTCTAAGTTAGTAGTACCTGTAGCACCGTAAACTAAAGCCATTCCATAAAGCAAAAAGGCTGTTGATAAAGAGCCTAAAATAAAATACTTAAGTGCTGATTCATTAGATCTTAAATCTTTACGACGATAGCCAGCTAAAACATATGTAGCGATTGAAGAAATTTCCAGTCCTAGAAAAATCATTACCATATCACCAGATGAAGCCATAAGCATCATGCCAACGGTAGAAAACATTAGCAAAGAATAAAATTCTTCTGGTGAAAGGTCTTCATCTTCAAGAAAGTTTAAGGAAAGGATTGTTCCTAGAAAGGCTACAATGAGGAAAATAAAGATAAAAGCTAAACTCATATGGTCTAGCACTACCATGCCACTAAAGGCTGTCAAAGATTTACCAACACCATCTTGTGAAGCAGTAGTTACTAAATTCCAAAGTTTCCAAGTAGAAGCACCCGCAGTAAAAATTCCTGCTAGGTTAATAAAGACCAAATCTCGATGGGCTTTTTTATTAAAAGCACCAAAAAGTAAGGACATAATGCCTGTAACAGCAACAATTATATGTGGTAACACATAATAATAGTTAAGGTTCAATGCTTGTGCTTGCATAGCAATCTTCTCTCTATAATTTTAGTTAGTAGTAGCTACTGGGGTTGTTGTTTTATGTGTTTCAACAACTTTGCGAATTTCGTTAACTTTTTCTGAAGTACGATTTAAGAAAAAGCTAGGATAAACGCCCATAAAAACAATTAATATTACTATTGGGACTAAAATAATTTTTTCACGTAAATTTAAGTCTTGTAAATGTCGGTTCTTTTCATTAGTAATTTCACCAAATACTACCCTTTGAACCATCCAGAGCATATAAATAGCTGAAAGAATTACACCTGTAGTAGCAAAAGCTGCAAAAGCTCTAGAGTAAGTAGAATTAAATGTACCAATCAAGATTAAAAATTCACCAACAAAACCATTTAATAAAGGAAGTCCTATAGAACTAAAAGCAATAATTAAAAATAAGGTAGCAAAAAGAGGCATTGGAGTAGCAAGTCCTCCAAAGTCTGCAATTTGTCTAGTGTGACGACGCTCATAAACCATACCAACAATTAAAAATAATGCTCCTGATGAAACACCATGATTAAGCATTTGATATAGTGAACCTTGCATTCCCATTTCGGTAAAAGCAAACATTCCTAACATTACAAAACCTAAGTGACTAACTGATGAATACGCAATTAACTTTTTCATATCAGGTTGCACCATTGCCACTAAAGCTCCATAAATAATTCCAATTACAGCTAGAATCATAATAGGAACAGCAAATTGATGTGCAGCTTCAGGGAACATTGGCAAGTTAAATCTCATAAAACCATAAGTTCCCATCTTAAGTAAAACTCCAGCTAGAATTACTGACCCTGCTGTTGGTGCTTCTACGTGTGCATCTGGAAGCCAAGTATGGAATGGGAAAAGAGGAACTTTGATTGCAAAAGCTAGCCCAAAGGCTGCAAACATCCAAAATTGTTGTGTAGGAGTTAGGAAATTATATTGAGCTAAATTTTGGGTAATAGTAACCATATCAAAAGTAGCTTTTGCTCCACCTGCTTGATTTTCTCCATGTATTAGGTAAAGAGCAATAATAGCTACTAACATTAGTAAGCTGCCTACCATTGTATAAAGAACAAATTTAATAGCAGCATAAATACGGCGTTCTCCACCCCAAACACCTATTAGGAAATACATTGGTACAAGCATTACTTCCCAAAACAGGTAGAAAACAATCATATCCATTGCTAAAAACACGCCTATCATTCCTGTTTCTAGCACTAGCATAAAAGCTAGATATTCTCTTACTTTGTCGTGAATAGCTGTCCAACCAGACAATATAGCTATAGGCATAAGAAAAGTAGTTAGTAGAACTAACCACAAACTTAGACCATCTACTTGTAAATGATAATTAATGCCTAAAGTTTCCACCCAAGGAACATTTACTATTAAAGCTGGGTCGTTATACCACCAAATTAAAGGTAAGGAAGCAAAAAAGGTGATAGAGGAAAAAAACAAAGCCATCTTTTTTAAGGTTTCTTCATTTTTACCAACAATTTGGTCATACATCAGCATTACAATTGTGCCAAGTAATGGGAAGAATACTAATATATTAAGCAGATAAGGTTTTAAGGCATTCATAATTTTTTCCGCAATAAATTATTAACTACCGATTGACGACTACATAAAAAAACCAACCAATAACAAACACTGCCCCACCAAAAATAAAGGCAGCATAAAGGCGTGTTATACCTGGCTGTAAATAGCGTAGTCCACTACCAGTTAAATTTACTAATTTAGCAAGTCCATTAACACTACCATCAATAATTACAACATCAACAAATTTCCAAAGTCCTGTTGTAGAAATAGCTTTTAATGGATTGACAATAACTGCATCATAAATTTCATCAATAAAATATTTGTTTTCAAGGAAAGCAGGCATTTGCATTAAAGGTTTGCCTCTAAAGACGAGATAACCAATGCCAATTGCAACTAAAGCAACTATGGATGAAAGAATTGTAGAAACTAACTCTGCTCCATGGTCTTTTGCTAAAGCTTCCCCACCATTACCAGCAATTACTGGAACGCTTATTACTGGTTGAAGGAAAGCATAAAAGCTATGTGTATAATGGTGTAGTGAATGAGGGAGAAATTTTTCTGCTAGACCTTCTGGAACACCCATAAAACCACCAACTACAGAAAGAATAGCTAAAACAATTAAAGGAATTGTCATTGCTAAAGGTGATTCATGAGGATTTCCACCATGTCCGCCATGTGAATCATGCCCATGTTTATCATCATGAGCTTTATGATCGTCGTGTCCGCTATGACCGTGATCATCATGATGAGCATTTCTAAAGCGTTCCTCACCAAAAAAGGTGATAACCATCATACGGGTCATATAAATAGCTGTAATAGCAGCAGTTAGTAGACCTAGTAACCAAAGAATAGTGCCTAAACTACCTGGTAGAACAGTAGAACTTCTTACTTTCCAAAGAATTTCATCCTTACTGAAGAAACCTGAAAGTAAAGGAAAACCAGCAATTGCAAGTGTACCAGCACCCATTGTTGCAAAAGTAATTTTTAGATATTTACTTAAGCCGCCCATAGTACGCATATCTTCATTATGATGCATTGCGTGGATAACACTGCCTGAACCTAAAAAGAGTAAAGCTTTAAAGAAGGCGTGTGTAACAACGTGGAAAAATGCTGGGCCAAAAGCACCTGCACCACAAGCTAAAAACATATAACCAAGCTGTGAAACTGTAGAGTAGGCCAGGACTTTTTTAATGTTCCATTGAGCAATACCTATTGTAGCCGCAAAAAAGGCTGTTAAAGCCCCAACAACAGCAACTATGGTTAGTGCCATTGGTGCTTTACCAAAAATCATATTGGAACGCACAATCATATAAACGCCTGCTGTAACCATTGTAGCAGCGTGAATTAGTGCAGAAACCGGCGTTGGGCCTGCCATTGCATCTGGAAGCCAGACATAAAGAGGGATTTGCGCACTTTTTCCGGTTGCACCAATAAAAAGAAGTATTGCAATTGTTGTTAAACCACCAGCAAATAAAGCTGTGCTGGCAAGATCTTCAATGGGTTTATTAGCAGCTAAAGTAAATACGCTAGCAATACCAGTCTTATCAATAAAGCTAATAGTATTAAAGTGATAGAAGATTAACATTACACCTAAAGCAAAGCCAAAATCACCTATACGATTAACAATAAAAGCTTTCTTAGCAGCGTCATTAGCGTAATCTCTTAGGAAATAATAACCAATTAATAGATAAGAGCAAAGACCAACACCTTCCCAGCCAACAAACATCATTAAATAATTGTCTGCTAGCACTAGGGTAATCATCATAAACATAAACAGATTTAAGTAAGTAAAAAATCTGTAATAGCTATCTTCACCAGACATATAAGCCGTTGCAAAGATATGGATAAGAAGCCCTACACCAGTAACAAACAAAATCATTACACCTGAAAGGGGATCAAGCATAAAAGCAAAGTCTGCTCTAAATGCTCCTACTTGTATCCAGGTAAACAAAGTATCACTAATTCTACGTACCCCTGCTGAGTCAGGTTGTTGAGCAAGTAATTTTGCAAAAGCGGCAAAAGCGGCTATTGTAGAAACAGCGATTGATGAACATGCAATTAGTGCAATGATACGTTCAGAAAGGCGTTTACCAAATAAACCTAAAATGATAGCACCTAGAAGTGGCGCAAAAACTATTACTCTTAACATTTATAATGCCTCTATACTTTTTTTGGCAAAATTTCTAAAGCTTTAATAAATTTGCGTCGTCTGCATCCAAAGATTGACGATTACGAAAGACAGCAATGACTAGAGCCAATCCTACACCAGCTTCAGCAGCAGCAACAGTCATTACAATAAAGACAAATAGTTGACCTGAAATTTCTCTATAATAAGAAGAAAAAGCAATTAAGGTTAAATTTACTGCATTAAGCATTAACTCAATACACATAAAGATAGAAATAACATTTCGTTTAACAAAAACTCCTACAGCACCAATAGTAAAAAGCACTGCACTTAAAGCTAAATACCAGGAAAGCGGTACCATAAAAATATCTCTCCTTAATTCTCTTCTTTTTCATCATCTCGGCGAGCCAAAATTACTGAACCAACTATTGCAAGTAAAATTAGTATTGAAGTTAGCTCAAATGGCATTAAATAAGTAGTATACAGGCCATAACCTATACTTTGGCTATCCCCTATAGCAGGTTTATCAATACTAACTTTTGCTACTTTAGATAAGGTATAAAGAACTTCTATAGCTAGCACTAGCCCAAAAGGGACACCTAAAACCCAAAGATAGCGATGCTTATCTAAAACTTGAGCATCTTTGCGTATGTTAAGCAACATAATCACAAAGATAAACAAAACCATAATCGCACCTGCATAAACAATGATTTGAATAGCACCAAGAAATTGTGCTTGTAAGGAAACATAAAGCGCGGCAAGACAAGCAAATAAACCAATTAAGGAAAAAGCACTATAAAGTGGGCTACGTTGAATTACTACGCTTAAGGCTGCGCCTACTGATAAAACCGCTAAAACAAGGAAAAAAGCCTGTTCCATAATAATCCCTATTAATTAAAATAAAAGTAAAGCAAGTCCAGCTACCAAAACAACATTGGCTATAGCCACTGGAATCATAAATTTCCAACCAAACTTCATTAGCTGATCATAGCGAAAACGTGGCAAAGTGCCGCGTAGCCAAATATATAAAACCAAGAAAAATAAGACTTTTAAGGTAAAGTAAATTGGCCCAAGTAGGGGAAGTTCTTTTACAAATGGCCCGTGCCAACCGCCTAAAAATAGTAAAGTAGCCATTGAAGATGCTGTCACCATATTGGCATATTCAGCAATAAAGAATATAGCAAATTTCATAGAACTATATTCTGTGTGAAAACCTGCGACTAGCTCAGTTTCTGCTTCTGGTAAGTCAAAAGGTACACGATTAGTTTCTGCAATAGCAGCAATCAAAAATAATAAAAATCCTATAGGTTGAGTCAATATATTCCACTTAGGTATAATGCCGCCCCAAGTATTCATTTGCTCTTTAACAATTTGTGTTAAATCTAAAGATCCGCTAAAAACTACTACTCCAACAACAGCTAAACTCATAGCTAATTCATAGCTAATCATTTGTGCTGAAGATCTCAAACCACCCATTAAAGAATATTTATTATTGGATGACCAACCTGCTAGAACAATTCCATAAATTCCCATGCTGGTTAAGGCAAAGACTACAAGTAAACTTACATCTACTTTCGTAATATAAAGTCCTATTTCACGAGTATAACCCCAAAGGCTAACAGTTACACTTTCACCAAAAGGAATTACAGCAACTGTTGTTAAAGCAGGAATTAAGGCAACCATTGGAGCTAAAATATAGAGTGCGCGATCTGCTTCATGAGGAATTATTTCTTCCTTAAAGAAGAATTTAATTCCATCAGCTAAAGGTTGAAGAAGTCCAAATGGGCCAACTCTGTTAGGGCCTAAACGCATTTGGATAAAACCTAGTAGCCGACGCTCTAATAAAACAATATAGGCTAAGGCTGTCATCAAGATAAAAAATACTATGCCTATTTTGACTGACCATTCAATTAATAGAGCTATGTCCATAATAATATCCTGAGAAAGTAAGTTGCTTTCCTAACAAAATACTAAAAATTTAACTGAACTCTTAAAAGATTTAGAGGAACTAATTTTGACAATGCAATAGGATAAGAGAAACTCTATTTATACTCAAGCTTTTGTTCCTAATTGTTAAGCAATCCTAGCCACAACAGCTTAAATATATTTTTTGGAGTATTTATAAATCCATGAGAGACAAAAATTTTTGCAGCTATTTAAACTTTTAATCCAATTCTGGTGTTTAACATCTATAGCTTTAAGCTAGAATCTAGTAAAATTAAAATGGTAAATACACTAGGTTATTTATCTAAACTATTTTCTTTGGAATAAAACAAAAGGGAAATAAATTAAATCTAGTATCTTAAATTTATTGAGTTATCAAAAGTAATAGTAATTGATTTATAAGATATTTAGGAAACAATTAAGGCATCTAGGTTGAAGATAGCAGAGTAAGTTTGTTAAACTGTTGATTTCTTAATTGTGTATCTAAAAAATTTTTATCAACATTATTTTAGCTTATGTTTGATACTGAGGAAGGTTAAAAATTATGCGAGGACTGATATTTAGTCTTTTAATTGTTTTTTTTAGCTTAGTTTTTATTAATCCTAACCAAGCTCTGGCCCAAAACAATACTCCTAATATTAAAAATATTTTTCCTAAAAAAGTAACTGCTGGAGATAGCGAACTTCGCGTTAGAGTGGTGGGTAAAAGCAAATATAAAAAAGATTCTTCATTAATAGTTAATGGTAGCCCTGTAAATACTCAATTCCAAGAGGGAACTTTGATTGGCACTGTTCCAGCCAATTTAATTGCTCAACCAGGTACAATTACTATTGCTGTAATGTCCAAAGGAACAATATCAAATACTGATACTATTGATGTTGTGGCTGCTAGTGATGTAGTAATTACTGCAATTCGCCCTAGAATTGTTATTGCTAATGAAATTGCTACTAACTTTGGTGTAGAAATTCAAGGAAATAACTTTACTAGCAAATCAATTGTTAGAGTTGGTGGATTTAAGACCACTACACAAATTAGACGCAAAGGCGAACTTTCTTTTGCAATTGGAACAGTTGATCCTATTGAAACTACTTTTGTTGGTACATTGCCTGTTCAAATAGAAAATGGTGATGGAACTCTTTCTAACACTTTTAATATTACTATTGCCTCTCCTGGGCCAAATCTAACTGAGTTAGAACCAAGTAGTGCAGATCTTGGAGCAAAAACAACTAAAGTAAAAATTAAAGGTGGTAACTTTACTAAAGATAGTATTGTACTTGTTAATGGTCAATCTGTCCCAGTAACATTACAAAAAGGTAAAAAGAAAACTACTCAGCTTGAAGCAACTTTTGATGCAAGCTTATTTACTAAAGTAGGACAAATAACAGTAAAAGTAGTAACTCCTAATGTTGGTGACTCAGAAACTTTACTATTTGATGTCACACCTTCTGATAAAACCCCTTTAATTTATTCAATTGATCCCTCCAACATTGTTGCTGGTACAAAAGATGTAGAAATGATTGTTATAGGTGCAAACCTAGAAAACTTTAAAGAAGCTACATTTAATGGAATAAAAATTAAAAAAGATGATGTTACAGAATTAAGTAGACGTACTATAAGAATAGTTGTTAGAACTAAACAACTTGAAAGTCCAACTACATTAAATTTACAGCTTAGCACCAATAAAGGAACAACAAATATTGTCCCTTTAGTAGTAGAACCTGCTGGTACAGTTTCAACAATATTAGGTAGTTTTCCAGGTTTTACTGATGGCTCAGGAAAAGATGCTTTGCTAACTAATCCAAGCCAATTAGCAGTTGGGCCAGATGGAATGATTTATATTGCAGATCAAACCAATAACGCTATCCGAAGATTTAACCCAAGCTCAGGTCAACTTGTCACCATAGCAGGAGATCCTGATGGAATACCTGGTTATGTTGATACAGATGAAATAAATAAAAATAATCCTACAGTACGCTTTAGTAATCCTATTGGAATTGTTGTTACTCCTGATAACACTATTTATGTTACAGACTTTGGTAATGAAGCTATCAGAAGATTACGACCTAATAGTTCAGGTACTTTTACAGTTGACACAATTGCAGGTAAAAGTCGAATGGCAAGAAATGAAGATGGTACTAAAGAACGTGTAGGCGAAATGGGCTTTTTAGATGATATTCCTTCAAGAGCCGTCTTTTCTGGCCCTTATGGAATTGCAATAGATATGGACAGAAATCTATTAATATCTGACTCATTTAATAATGTAATTCGTAAAATTACCTTAGAAAATGGTGAGGCAACTTCTGTTTCTACAGTTTTAGGTAATGGTTTTCCTGGCCTTTCTGATGGAAATGGAAATAGCGTACAGTTTAACCGTCCATTAGGGTTAATAATGAGAAATAACACACTATTTGTTAGTGATTTTTCTAATAACTCAATTCGCCAAGTAGATATGTCTTCCAATCAAGTACAAGTATTTGTTGGCCTTCGTCGCCGCATTCAATCTAGTGCATTAAACCAAGTAAATGTTAATAGTCCTACTTTTGGAGATGGCAATAGATTTTTTGCAGTCCTAAAAGGCCCAATTTCATCTACTTTTGATATGGCTGGAAATCTTTATGTACTAGATTTTGATGGCAGCCGTATCCGTAGAGTTACGCCTGATGGAATAGTTACAACGGTTATTGGTGGTGCTAGAGGTTTTGAAGACGGATCAGCACCAAAAGTAGCATTTCGTGATCCAAGATTTATGCTTATGATAGAAGATAAAGTCATTTTAGTAGTAGATTCAGGTAATCATAGAGTTCGCCGAGTCGTCTTACCTTAAATCTACCAGTAAATAATTCCTTCGGCCACCTTTTGGTGGCCTATTAACATTTTAAGAGCATTATTTTTTGTTTTTAGGAGCATTATTAATGAGTAGTTGCACAGTTTTAAGTAGCCAAAATGTTTTACTTAGTAAAATCTCTTCCGTACAAGCACGTATAGCAATTATTGGCTTAGGATATGTTGGCTTACCCTTAGCCGTAGAATTTGGTCAAGCTGGTTTTTCTGTATTAGGAATAGATACTAACCCAGAAAAAGTAGCAGAGTTAAACCAAGGTTTTTCTTATATTAAAGATATTGCTAGTGAAAAAGTCTCAACACTGGTTGAAAACCTGCTTTTTAGTGCTAGTACAAGTTTTGATGTTTTATCAGAATCAGATATTGTAATAATTTGTGTCCCTACACCTTTAAGTAAAACAAAAGAACCTGATATTTCTTATATTTTAGCTGCTGCTGAAGCTATCAAAACTCATTTGCACCCAGGACAATTAATAATGCTTGAAAGCACTACTTATCCTGGTACAACAGATGAAGTTTTATTGCCACTATTTGAGGAAACAGGCTTAAAAGTTGATCAGGATTTCTTCTTAGCATTTTCCCCAGAGCGAGTTGACCCAGGTAATCCTCAATTTCATACAGGTAATATTCCTAAAGTAGTTGGTGGAGTCTCGCAGCTTTCAACCGAAATTGCTGCTACGGTTTACCAAAAAGTAATTGGTAATGTTCACAAAGTATCTTCTGCTAAAGTAGCAGAAACAACTAAATTACTAGAAAACACTTTTCGTAGTGTTAACATTGGCCTAGTAAATGAAATTGCTATGTTATGCCATGCTTTAGGTGTAAATGTTTGGGAAGTAGTAGAAGCAGCCGCTACCAAACCCTTTGGTTTTATGCCCTTTTATCCTGGCCCCGGCATTGGCGGTCATTGTATTCCACTAGATCCTATTTACTTATCTTGGAAAGCTCGTATGCATGGCTTTGAAGCTAGGTTTATTTCCTTAGCAGAAGAAATTAATTCTAATATGCCAAGTCATGTTGTTGAAATAGTTTCAGATGCCTTAAATAAACATCGTAAACCTCTAAATGGGTCAAAAATATTAGTTTTAGGTGTTGCCTATAAACGAAATATTGATGATGTTAGAGAATCACCAGCCTTAGAAATTCTGCAAAAGTTGCATCAAAAAGGCTCTATTATTGCTTATAGTGACCCATATGTGCCTTCTTTAGTTTTAGAAAATGACCTTGTTATTGAAAGTGTAGAAATAGATCGTACTGTATTAACCTACTCTGATGCAGTAATAATTGTTACAGATCACAGCGATTTTAATTATCAATTTATAGTCGATCATGCCCCATTAATAATTGATACTCGAAATGCTACACGTTATGTAACAGAAAATTTAGATAAAGTTATCAAATTATAAAACTTACAAACCAAATTTTATTGACAAGGAAAATTTATGAATATCGCAATTATTGGAACAGGCTATGTTGGTTTAGTGACAGGAGCTTGTTTTGCTGAGTTTGGAGTTAATGTTACTTGTGTTGACAAAGACGAAAACAAAATAAATAGATTAATGGCTGGTGAACCAACTATTTATGAACCTGGACTAGATGTAGTTATTAATAAAGGTTTTAAGGAAGGCCGCTTAAGCTTTACTACAAATTTAGCAGAAGCAGTAAAAAAATCTTTAGTAATCTTTATTGCTGTTGGTACTCCTGCGCGTGAAGATGGCGATGCAGACCTCTCCCAAGTTGCCGAAGTAGCAGCAGAAATTGGTAAACATCTAAACGGTTATAAAGTAATTGTCACCAAAAGCACTGTTCCAGCAGGTACAGGAGCTTTAGTTAAAAGAATAATTACAGAAAACTCTCAATCAGAAAGTCATTTCTCTGTTGCTTCTAACCCTGAATTTTTACGTGAAGGTGCTGCTATTGAAGACTTTATGCACCCTGACCGAATTGTAATTGGCTGCTCTGACCCACAAGCAGTTGCAATTCTAAAAGATTTATACAGCCCACTTTACTTAATTGATATTCCGTTTGTAATAACTAGCATAGAAACAGCAGAATTAATTAAGTATGCTTCTAATGCGTTTTTAGCTACTAAAATTTCTTTTATTAATGAAATTGCTATGCTTTGTGACCGTTTAGGTTGTGATGTTTATAATGTTGCCCGTGCTATGGGTTTAGATAAACGTATTGGCCCAGAATTTCTTCATCCTGGCCCAGGTTTTGGAGGCTCTTGTTTTCCTAAAGATACTCGTGCTTTGCTACATTTAGCTAATCGTGTAGAGTGCGATTTCAAAATTGTCCGTTCTGTAATCGAAGTTAATGAACGTCAAAAAGATTTAATGGTAAGTAAAATTAAAACTATGCTTGGCAATCCTAAAGATAAAACTATTGGAGTTTTAGGATTAGCTTTTAAACCTAATACTAATGACATCAGAGAATCCCCTAGCATTGCAGTTGTAAATGAACTTTTAGAACTAGGTGTTAATGTCAAAGCTAATGACCCTGTAGCAATGAGCGAGGCGGCTACTTTACTTCCAAAAGTTAAGTTTTGCAATGATGCCTATGAAACTGCAACTGATGCAGATCTACTAGTTTTTCTTACAGAATGGAACCAATACCGCAAACTTGACCTAGAAAAAGTTAAACTATTGATGAAACAGCCTGCAATTGCTGACTTACGCAATATTTATGATCCCAACTATATCCGCAAATTAGGCTTTGATTATGTTGGTGTAGGTCGTTAAAGAAAGCCATCTAAAACTAGAAATCACCTATTATAAAAGCTCTTTGATTTCTAGTTTTAATGCTTTTAGAGATAAACTTATCTCTTTAATAAATAAAACTAAGGAAATAGTTAAAGAAATAAGGCTAAGTACAAAAAAAATTGTTATTATAATGTTAATATGTAGCCCTAATGTGGAGGCAGAAAATAGAGCTATTATTAATAAAGAAACAAAAAATATACTAGTAATAGCAAAACTAATAGAAAACATTAGTATTTTTGAACGCTTATAAAGTATTCCTATTTGAGCTTTTAAGTTATTTACATCATCTGTAGCAATATTTTTCTCCTCAATCTCCCTTGCTAAAGCCCTAGCGCGATCCGTAGTTCTAGCAAATCGATTTGTCATAGAAAGTACTAATAACCCAACACCTGAAACTAAAACTACAGGAGAAATTGCAGTTTGTAGTATTTTTGTAACTTCATTTATTTCAATTATTTGCATAATTTGTCTTTTCTCAATATTTTACTATTTTGCAGACGACCCATTTTAACATATATAACTTAAACAACAATCTAATAAACTTAAGTGTATTTGCAGTATTTACTTAACGTAAGTTTGAAATAAGAAAAATGGGCTGTAATCTCCTTGTTAAAAAGTAGACAATAAACAAAATAGCCAGACTAGTTTTAGTCTGGCTATTTTAAGTTAAGAAACCCAGTAAAACTTATTAGAAGCGGAAGCGCATCTGCATTTCAATTCGTCTTGCTTCACTAGCAAAATTAGCAGTCCCAAAAATTGGTGAACCTAGAGAACCTGTAAAACCCCCTAAGTTAGTACGATTAAATAAATTAGAGGCTCTAAATGTAAGTACCATATTAAAGCGTTTATTACCATCTCCTGCATCACCAAATCCACCTGGGCCACGTCCACCGCCACCACGTCCACCACCCGGGCCTCCACGACCTGCCACACCACCAAAACCACCTGCAACTGGGCCTCCACCGCCACTAACTTGAGTATTTGCATCAGCTTGCTTAGTACCAAAGCTAAAAGTGCGACTTAAAGACAAGTTTAAGGATGCAAAACCTGGCCCATCACCTAAATTTGGTGTGATAATTTGCTCACCAGGTCTAGGGTTTGGGTTAAAAGTGCCAAATTCTGTTGTAATACTGCCAGGTGTTCCTGGTGCAACTAAAGAGGGGCGATCAGTAAAACGAGTATCCCCATTATTGTCTCGCCCAGTGGTAATATCAAATGGACGACCTGAACGAATTATTAAAAAAGGATTGACTCTAATTCCATAAGGTGCGGTGATTGTACTACCTAAAAATACTTGATGGCTTACTTGTAAAGAACTTGTTCCATATTCAGGAGCTAGATTAAAACTATTAGCAGGAAAATCATTTGCTCCATTTGCATCAGTATCAGCTTTTGTATAAGCATAACTAGAAAAGAAACTAACCCGCCCTAATCGACGTGAAAGTCCAACTCGTAGTTGGTGCATTTTAGAAATCCCACTTGCTTCATAAAGATAAATATCTCCAATATTTCCTAGTGGGCGAATGCCTGACCCAGGAATACCAGTAAAAGTACCTGGCAATGGAGCGTTTATATTACGTGAGCGCAGTAAGTGATTACCACGAGCAAATAAGTAATTTACCGTTGTAACTAATTGATAAGGAAGTTGTTGTTCCACTCCTAAAGCAAATTGCATTACATAAGGAGATTCCAAATTAGGCTCAATTTGACGGCGAATAGGTCTTAATGCTGTCAAACTAGAAAGATCAGGAATATTTGGAAAAAAGTCAGGATTAGTAGCGATAAATTGGGTAATATGATTTCCATCTAAGCGACGGGATTCTAAAGTAAAACCCTCACTAAACCGATCATAAAAAATGCCAAAACCTCCGCGAATTACAGTTGCTAGCTTGTTGGCTGAATTGTTGGCACCTGAACGAGGAGCATAAGCAACAGCAATGCGTGGAGCAAAATTATATTTTGCATTTAGATTTGTTTGTGCTTCATAACGTAGGCCCAAAGAAACCGTTAGATTTTGTTTTGCTTTCCATTCATCCTGTACAAAAAGCCCTACATCATATTGATTGACAGAAACAAAAGGATCTCCTGAATTAACAGAAAATTGAGAAGGACGATAACCAGGCAAACCCAATAAAGTACGGCGAAAATGCTCTAAACTAGTAATTGTCCCACCTACGGGTAATCCTGTAATTGGATCACGATTAACATCACCAGCAAAACTATAGCTTCCTCCAAAATTTTCTGTGTTGCTGGTAGTTATTCTAGTTCCACGAAGCCTTACACCTGTTTTTAAGGTATGAGTACTTAAGGCATAAGAAATATAATCTTGTAACTCAAAACTATCTTCTGTTCGACGATTAAGCCCTACTTGCGCGCCACCTCCAGAAAATGCCCCTAAAACATTAAGCGAAGGCGTGGAATTATCCCCTTGACTTGTAGATGATTGCCGAGTCATCTGCAAACGTATTTCATTAATGACTTTAGGACTAATAATTGTTGTGGCAGTAAAGTTTAGTATATTATTACGAATCGTGCTATCAAAACCGCGAGAATCTAAAGCAAAATTACCTATTCCTTGATTTTGTCTACTAATATCTGTAAAGCTATAACGTCCTACAAGAGTAGTCTTTTGATCTAGTTGATAATCTACACGAGTTGAAAAAGTAGTAAACCTTTGAGGAGTTAAGATTACATCAGAAAAAGGAACAGCAAAAAGGTTGTTATCTAAAATAGTGGCATTAATTGAAGTATTTTCGTCTGTTTCTCGACGTTCAAAATCCAAGAAAAATGAAGCTTTTTTAGGCTTAATTGCTCCAGATAAATTACCTCCAAAACGTCTTATTTGAAGCGGTGCGCGAAAAGGAGCAAAAGCATTGCGAGCATTAAGACTTTCATCATTAAAATTAAAGAAAGTTTCACCATGTAATTTATCAAGTCCAGGCTTAGTTAAAATTTCAATTCGCCCAAAACCAAGACGGTCATATTCAGCAGAAAAAGGATTAGAATTAATACGAATTTCCCTAATAGAGCCTTTTGGAGGAACACGAAGACCGTTAAAACCATCAACAAAAAGTTGCGCTCCATTTGGGCCAGCAGCCGGGCCTGCTAATTCTTGTAACGCGCTAGCTAGTTCATCTGGATCTTCTGGTAACGATTCTAAATCTTTTTCTTTTAATACTATTGCTGTAGCATTATTTTCTGAAGAAAGACTAACAGGAGAGCTAGAATCTACTGTAACTTGTTCTGTTACAGCAGCTACAGCAAGACGAACTTCTAAAGGTGTAAGAGAAGTATTTCCAACGCTAAAAGTTGAACTTTCATAAACAGTAAAGCCTGGTACATAAACAGTTAGAGTGTAAGTACCAAAATCAACTCTTGAAAATTCAAAGTCTCCTTTTTCAGAAGAAACAGTTTGAGTAGTTTTACCATTAACCTCAGTTAATGTAACTTCTGCACCAGCTAAACTTGCCCCAGATTCATCTAAAACCTGTCCTTTTAACTTAGTATTTTGCTTAGATTGTGCATAACTTGTGGAAACTAAACAAAAAGTAAGCCCAACCATACCAACTAACCTAGCAATTTCTAAACAGCAATTTAGGAAAAATTCTCTTTTCCATTTACTTAATTTTTTCATTTTTAACCCCCCTTTATTGTGGCCCTATTTCCCCAAAGCCACCGCCATTAGGACTAATTGCGGGGGTATTTTGACTATTGGTAGGAATGCGTAATTTAACCAAAAATAAAGCCTTAATAGATTTACCATCTTCTAGTTTTGGCCCGTTAACAACAATAAATTCTCCTGCTTTTAGATCTGTTAATTGTATTGCTGGTGCATTACGTAGTCTTTCTATCATTTCATTAGGGTTAAACATACCACCTCGCCCACCTTGAAAACCTTCCCGACGAGCAGGATTTGGACTTTGCCCAGTAGCATTAGCTTGGTTAGCTTGGTTAGCTTGGTTAGCTTGGTTAACTTGGTTAGTTTGATTAGTTTGATCTGGGTTATTTGTTCTTGGAGGTCTATTTGGGTCTGTAGCCGCTGGGCCACCTAGATTTTCTGGCATATTACGTAGAAGAGTTTGTGCAGTTACTTGTATGAGGGTTTCTTGTCCTTGGCCTCTTACTATAATTTCTTGTTTTTCTAAGTTGATAGAAACAATTTGCCCAAAAGTTGGACGAGGAACATCACCTGTAATTAGCATTTCTGCACGAAAATTCTTTCCATCTTCGCTACGCTCACCACGTCCAAAAATAGTGTCCCCTATTTTAATTTCTTCAAAACTTATTGGTTTAGAATCTGTAAACTCAACTGATCCTGGGGGATAGCGGCGAACATCTGCTTGAGGGGTAACTGTTACTACCATAGTGCTTCCATTTCTTAACTTCACTGTAGCTTCTTTGGTAGTTGAATTTATCTCAGTAATTTCACCAACAACGCCCCTACGTTGCCAACTATCTCTTTCTTGGCGATTACGCTCAGCAATAGAAGTAGCACTCATTAAAACAAGTTGTTTAGCTTGTACTGAATTTGGTGTAGTTTCGGCAGTAGTATTTCTAGCCCAGACACGATCTCCAGCCATAATATCAGTAAAAGTAATTTCTTCTGCTCCATCCAGAGTTTTTGCATCAGGAGCAACACGTTTACAAACAACATTACTTGCTACATTAACGCGAAATTCTCCATTAGGAGTTTTAATTGTTAAATAGTTTTGTTGTTTATTAATTTCTTTCACTTCGCCTAAAATCCTAGGATTGGCTTGAGTTGTAGCAGGTGTGTTTGTTTGAGTTTGAGCTAAAGCAACATTGCTCCAAGTTAAAGTTAAAAATAATAAAAAAAAGCAAATAATTAAGCGCATCTTTTCGAGCCTCCTAAATTTTTTCTTATTGGTTTGCTCATTTGCCTCATTAGACTTAATCACTTATTTACAAGTTTGGAAATTTACTGGCGAAAGTGTAAATTTTAGATAATTTTGCCTTTTTTATAAAAAAATAAAACCTGTGTTAGCAGGTTTTATTCTTTAGCATAGCTTACAAGTATGAATACTTAAAATTGCCTAAATACTTTACACAGCTTTTAGCCAATTTCTAAACATTTATATTAATTTGTTTAGGCTGCTTCAGCTTGTTGACGTAGTTTTTCTGCTTGATAATAAGTAATAAGTGCTTGGATTAGATCTCCGATTTCTCCATCCATAAACATATCCAATTGATGAACAGTGTAACCAATTCGATGGTCTGAAACTCGGTTATCCTTAAAATTATAGGTACGAATTTTCTCGCTACGATCACCTGAGCCAACTTGTTGCTTTCTTTCAGCAGAGATTGCATCTTGTTGTTTTTGTCGCTCAACTTCTAACAAACGAGAGCGTAGAACTCGCATAGCTTTTTCTCTATTTTTAATTTGAGATTTTTCATCCTGACAAGAAACTACGGTGTTAGTAGGAATATGAGTAAGTCTTACAGCAGAATATGTAGTATTTACTGATTGACCCCCTGGCCCAGAAGAGCAAAAAGTATCAATTCTTAGATCTTTCATATCTATATGAACATCAACGTCTTCTGCTTCAGGTAAAACAGCAACTGTTACAGCAGAAGTATGAATACGCCCAGAGCTTTCCGTTTGTGGAACACGTTGAACACGATGAACACCTGATTCATGTTTAAGCTTAGAATAAACTTTATCGCCTTCAATCATTGCTACAGCTTCTTTAAGCCCCCCAATACCTGTTTCAGAAGAATCTAAAACTGTTAGCTTCCATCCTTGACGTTCAGCATAACGGGCATACATACGTAAAATTTCTGCTGCAAAAAGCGCAGCTTCGTCGCCACCTGTGCCAGCACGAACTTCTAACAACACGTTTTTATCATCATTTGGGTCTTTTGGTAGTAGTAATACTTTTAATTCTTCTTCTGTTTGAGAAAGTTTTTTTTCTACACTAGCAACTTCTTCTCTAGCTAAGGCTAGCATTTCTGGATCGTCAGACTCTTTTAAGAGTTCATTGGCTTGTTCCAATTCATCTAAAGAAGTTTTATAAATACGATATTTATTAACAACTTCTGTTAAGTCACGATGTTGTTTAGCAATTTTTGTGTAACGACTAGGGTCAGACAAAATTTCTTGGTCGCTCATTTGTTGAGCTAATTCTTCATATTTATTTTCTATTGACGCTAATTTTTCAAACATAACTTTGCCTCTATAATCTCAAGTAAATTTTATTAAGCAATCCGTTGAGTGTTTTAGCTTTCTAATATCAATCCGCGGCTAATTGTAGAGTAGTTGGATTTTCTACTTCTAAAGCTTTTTTTAACGCATAAATAGCTACTTCCAATTGATCATCAGATGGCTCTTGAGTAGTAATATTTTGTAGCCAAAGTCCTGGAGCAGTTAAAAATTGAAATAACGCTACAGCTAAAACATTTTTAGTTTTTAGATTTCCATCTTTGTTTGCTAAACATCGGGCAGAAAAACGAATAAATTCATAAGAAACTCCTGCAACTAAAGGAATTAAAAAAATTCTAGCTAGAAAATTCAACAAAAAAGTGTCAAATTTAATAATAGAAAAAGTAATAATACTTACTAACATAACAATCATTAAGAATGATGTACCACAGCGAGGATGTTGACGTGGTTGACAACGAGCGTTTTCAACAGTTAAGGCTTTGCCAGATTCCCAATTATAAACAACCTTATGTTCTGCCCCATGATATTGAAAGACTCTTTTAATATCATCCATTCGAGAAATCAAAGTAATAAAACTTAAAAATAACAACATACGAATTACACCATCTACTAAGTTAAAAAGTAGAGATGGTCTAACGGGTCGAACATAAAATTTTACTTTTTCTAGCGTTTCATAAGCTTTATTTTGCCAAGTACCTGTGTTGTTTGGGCTTTCAATGCTTTGATGGTTGTTTATTAAATTTTGTTGATGGTATTTCTCAAAATTTTCCCCACGTGCCATTAAAAAAATCAGATTTGTTAAAAACAATGGTAGAAAGACAAAAATCAGTAAATTAAACCCAATTGCAGGCAAAATAGCAAAAATTGTAGTTTGAGTATTCTTTGTTGGCGTTTTACCTGCTGCTATTTCTTCGGCTTCAATTGCTACATTAGCACTAAATGTTAAGGCTTTAACCCCAAGTAACATTGAATGTATTAAAGTAACGCTACCTCTAACTATAGGTAACTTTAACAAAGGGAATTTTATATTATGTTGAGGAAGTTTTTCTTGTAAGCTAACTATCTCTCCATCGGGACGGCGTACAGCCACAGCATAAGCATTTGGCACACGCATCATTACACCCTCAATAACAGCTTGTCCACCAACAATAATTTCTTCTTCTTTCATAAAATTTCCCTTTGCAAAAAACTTAACTAAAAAGCAAAAACCACAACACTAGACCTAAGTAACGCTATCAAAGTAGCATTTTACTTAAGACTAATATTGTGGTTTTTAGTTAGCTAGTGTATATAGCTTAGTTTGGTTGGATGAGTGGACATTAATTTATTTTTCCTCTCGTGTATTTCACCAGTTCCAACCTCGCTTATAGTAACTTATTTTTGCATAGCGCGTGCGTATTTCTTGTTAAATCTATCTACACGCCCAGCAGTATCAATTAGCTTTTGTTTGCCAGTATAAAAAGGGTGACAAGCAGAACAAATTTCTAGTCTTAATTCTTTTTTGGTTGATTTAGTTTGAAATTGTTCTCCACAAGAACAACTAACAGTAATTACATTGTATTGAGGATGAATTTTCTCTTTCAAGGTTTTTCTCCACTTAGGTTAAGAATTTGTATGTTGAAAACAGAAACAGTAAAGATAGTTTGTTTATTTACTTTCTGTCAAGAGCTTAATCGCTTAAATTATCCATATAATTTTAAGATTAGCTTTAGTTCTTAAAAAATCAAAAATTTTTTGAAACAAAATTTTCTTATCTAACTTATTAGGCAATAGAATTATTTTGCTCTAAGTATATTTAGGTTATAATTTTGTAGCCAAAGAAAATTTCAAATAGCAATACAAATTATTAAAAATTCAAATAAACAAAATTTTATGGAAAATAGAGATCTAACTACTCAAGTTAAAAACAACCTTCAACCAACTTTAGAAACAGAAAAACATAATCCTACTACACACGATAACTTACTTAAAAATAACATAGATAGTGAAAATGCTCAAAGTGTATTATCTACAACTAATTCTAATATAATTGAAATACCTTTAACAGATCTGCAATCAGCAACTTGTTTATTAGATCAACCTATAAATTTATTAGCAGATAAAATAGTTTTAGATAAAGCATTGCCAATAACAGAAATAGATGAAGCTGATGCCCTAGGCAAGGCTATGTTAGAAAACCAAACAATCAATAATCAGATAGCCCTGACCTTAAAAGAAAGCACAAAAGAAGATTTGTTTATTTCTAGTCAAAAAGCAATTAAAAAACAAAAGTTATCAATGCCAAGTCTTTATATTCGCCCTAATAAAAATACTCCTCTAAAAGGTTTTTTACCTACAGATGATTTACAAATAGAGTTAGTAAATTTAGACAAAGAAACTCCTAGTTCTAAAGTTTGGTTTAGTGAGGCTAAATCTTTAACTAGGGATTTTCTTTTTGCTGCTACTGTTGCATTAATGATAGTTATTTTTGTTATTCAACCAGTAAAAGTAGAAGGCACAAGTATGTTGCCTAAGTTACATGATGGAGAACGGATTTTTATTAATAAATTTATTTACCAATTTGAGTCAATAAATAGAGGAGATATAGTAGTTTTTTGGTATCCAAAAAACCCAAGTCAATCATTTATTAAAAGAGTAATAGGTGTGCCTGGGGATGAAATCCGTATTACTAACGGTAAATTATACATTAATAATAGTTATGTACCTGAGCCTTATCTTTCTGCCGAATATACATCTAACGTAATACCCAATCGTTATTGGATAGTTGATGAACACCATTATTTTGTAATGGGAGATAATCGGGATGCTTCTAATGACAGTCGTGCATGGGGACTAGTACCAGAGAAATATATTTATGGTAAAGCAATATTTCGCTATTGGCCTTTAGATAGTATTGGATCTATAGGAGATTAACCTAAATAAAAACGTGAGTCTATAGATTAACTGGTAAAACTACCTCAAACCAAGTATTTTCTAATGTACTTTCCCAATTAATATGACCTTTATGGTCTTTAGCTATATTTTGGACAAAATATAATCCTAAACCTGCATGATAATTACTCTTTTTGGTAGTAAAAAAGGGTTGGAACAGTTTTTCTTTTATATCTTCAGAAATATGTCCTGTAAAATTATAGACTTTTATACTAACTTCTCCTGTTGGTAGTTGTGATGTATGAACAGCAATTTTTTTATTGCTAATATCTGAACTTTTTTCTGTAGCTTCAATAGCATTATTTATTAAGGCTAGTATGGCTCTAGCAATTTGACTTTGATTTCCTTTAATTTCCTTTATGTTATCTTGCAAAATTAAGTTTAACTCTACACCTGCAATTAAAAGATGTGCATTTACTAATTCAACAACATCTTTAACAATTTTATTAACATCAATACTTATACTACTACCTTCATCTTTAGCAATACAGAGTAGACTATTTAGTTTAGCACTAGCCCTTAATCCCATATCTCTAATCATTTCCATATGGGATAACAATTGATTGTCTCTAGATAAACCACGTCCTTTTACTAGCTCTGCTAGTCCAATAACGGCCATTAAAGGATTATTTAATTCATGCATTAGACTTTCTGCTAGTTGCCCAAACATAGAATTCATATATTGTTCAAGTAAATGTTGGCGAGTTTCTTCTAATTCTTGGCTAATGCGTAACTTATCTTTTAATTGATCTTGAAGATATTTGATCCTTAAAGCAGCCTCAACACGAGCAATTAACTCTTTTGGCTCAATAGGTTTACAAATATAGTCATGCGCTCCTAGTCTTAAGGCTTGTACTTGATCATCTAACTCAACCTTAGAAGTAACAAAAACTATTGGGATATCTTTTGTTCTTTCATCATTTTTTAAGGTCTCACAAACAGCAGTGCCTTCAATATCTGGCATTACTTGATCTAGTAAAATAACATCTGGTAATGTATCTATAGCTATTTTGATACCTTCTTTACCTTTATGTACTTTTAATACTTCATGATTATGCTTATTTAAAAATCTAGCTATTATTTCTGTAATAAATTTATCATCATCAATAACAAGTATTGTACCCATAACATCCTTAAATATATAAAATCTTTTATAAAACAAAAATATGATTATCTAAATGTCTAAATATTTTCTTTGTTTCCAAATAACTAACAAATCAATAGTTTATTATAAAAGCACTTTTAACAGAAAATTAAGATTTTTAATAATCTTAACTTTTTACTTAACTAATTTATAGAGGAAAGTTTTACTAAATAATTTTGATAAGTGGGGCATTGATTTTTACGTGTTGCATAGCGACAGGGCTGCACACTTAATCCACATTGAAAAGCAGGTGCTGTTTCCACTTGTGAACTATCTATTGTTGGATCATCATCTTCAAACAAAGGTTTATCGCCTACCCTAATATGTTCACAAAAAATGCTTTTTGCTTCTGATGACATCATCACCTCTAAAACTTATTGTCCTTAGCAATAAAAAACTATAGCTTATTTATATGTTTAATTCTTTAGATTACTTTAAGTAATTTCTGATATAACTAAATATTTTTAGTTATAGTAGCGCAAGTTTTTTGTTATTGTCACTACTTTTGGCAAATAGTTCAACTATGTTTAGATCTATTGCGTAGATTCATTTTTGTTACTTATTATGTTTTGTATTTTTTTAATTTGTCAAACTAGGAAAAACACTTTATGCAACTATCTAGACAACAACGTTTATGGATTACTATTGCAGTATTAACAGGAATGTTACTTGCGGCAATGGAATCAACTGTTGTTTCAACAGCAATGCCCACAGTAATAGCAAGTCTGGGTGGATTGGCTAGATATAGCTGGGTCTTTTCTATTTATCTACTTACTTCTACTGTTAGCATGCCGATTTGGGGCAAACTTTCTGATCTTTATGGAAGACGTTCTGCTTATCTATTAGGTATTAGTATATTTTTAATTGGTTCAGCACTTTCTGGGCTTTCCCAATCTATGAATCAATTGATCATTTTTCGTGCCTTACAAGGTCTTGGGGCTGGAGCAATTATTCCTTTGGGATTAACAATTATTGGAGAAATCTACACCATACAGCAAAGAGCTAAAATGCAAGGCTTATTTAGTAGTGTTTGGGGTATTGCCTCTATACTTGGGCCGGTTTTAGGTGGTTTTATTAGTGATAATTTTTCTTGGCGTTGGGTTTTTTATATAAATATCCCTTTTGGCTTGTTAGCCACTTTGGTTATTAGTTTTAGTATGAAGAACTTACCTATTGCTACAACTAAACCTAAAATTGATTATGCTGGAGCCATTTCATTAACAGCTTTAATTTCTCTGTTATTAATAGTTTGTTTAGAATCAAAAGAAATTTCCTCTTCTTTAATAACAATAAGTTTATTACTAATTTGTTTACTTCTATTGTTTGCCTTTATCTATTTTGAAAAACAAGCTGTTGAACCAATATTACCGCTTAGTTTATTTCAAGAACGAATCTTTCTAATTAGTAGTGTAGGAAACTTTTTATTAGGATGTGTACTTTTTGGAACATTGTCATTTGTACCACTTTTTATGCAATCTGTTCTAAAATCCACGGCAACAGAAGCTGGTAAAACTATTATGTTTCTATTATTTAGCTGGATTTTTAGTTCTTTTATAAGCAGTAAATTAATCTTACGCTTTGGCTATCGTCCTTTAGTAATATTAGGAATGATAGCTCTAGTTTTAGGAAACTTTCTTCTTATTTTATCTATAAACCCTAACAGCAATAAATATTATATTTACCTAAGTATAGCAACAATTGGTATAGGCATGGGTTTTGCTACTTTTGCTATATTGATGGCTGTACAAAACCAGGTAGAGCATAAACTACTAGGTGTAGTTACTTCTTCAACTCAATTTTTCCGCAATATTGGAGGTGTATTAGGTACAGGTATACTAGGAAGTATGCTAGCTTTTAGTTTAGCAAAAATAACTGCACAAGCTTCTAACTCTCAAATAAGACAAGAACTTACACAAATAGTTGATAATCCTAGTATAATTTTTGATTCTTCAACTCGTCTTAATTTAAGTTTTGAGTCAATAAATATATTTGCCCAAGGACTATCAAATTCTTTACACTCAATATTTACAATTTGTTTTTTTCTTTCTCTACTTGGACTCTTAACAGCTTTATTAATTCCAAGCAGTCAATCAAATGAATTTAAGGAAATTTCTTTGCTTGAACAAGAAAAAGTCAATACCTCTCACTAAATGAAAAGTGCTAGGTAATTGTTAAAAGAAATGAATTTATATCTACAATTGCAAAGAAAATCATTTATAAGCATAATAAGAAAACAATAAAATTTTTAGTAATTTGATGTGTTTGGAGATTTGCTTATGCTCAAGAATTTTTGGTTAGCAACTTTAACAATGTTATTTTTCCCTATTTTATTACTTGCTCAAATTGACCCTTGGAAAAATCGTGTTGTTATAAGTGTTCAAGATGCTGACACTTTAGTATTAGATAATGGTGAAGTAGCCAAATTAATAGGAATAACCTCCCCACAAGCTAAACATGGTAAAAAAGAAGGACAACCATTTGGAGATCAAGCACGTGCTTTAACGGAAGATTTGCTTTTAGGTAAAAAAATAGAAATATCTTTTGATCGTGCTTATGGAAGTTTAGGCCATAGAGATCAATTTGGTCGCGCACTTATTTATGTTACTTTTTCACGTGGAATAGAAAAAGATATTGCAAACACAGAACTTCTAAAACTAGGAGTTGGATTTTATACACCAGCAAAAGAAGACCTACAAATTGATGGCGCACTTAAATCTGCTGAAGCACAAGCTCGTAAACAAAAAGTAGGTATTTGGGCCAACTCTGAGAAGTCTCCAATAGAAATAGCTGAAGCTGAAGGAAAAAGCTTTCAAGAACCAGAACCAAGCTTAAACTTAATTTATATTCGTCCCTCTACTCCAATATTACAAGGCCCAGGTGTAAACCTTAATGATTTAGCTACTAATCGTCCTACTAGCAACACATCCAACAATTCAAATAACCGTCCCCCTGCTGCTATGAGCATGGATGATTTAAGAAAAACAAATCCTAATACCCGCCCTGCAACATCAAATAACACAACAATAAAAAATAATGATCCAGATGAAGACATTAAGCAAGTTTATGATGTTACTCGTTCAGTATTTTTTTCTGCCTTTGACCAAAGCCAAAAATTAGAGCTTTATAAAGCTGTTAACAAAGTAATAGGAACCTCTTATCGCATCAGCATAAAACAAGAAAACAAAGAAATTACCTTTATTACTACATACAATGGTCTAAAAGATCTAGAAAAACTTTTAAGTAAAGGAACTGATAGTCAACCTACTCTTACTGCTGTACAAACATCTGTTGGTAGTTTTGGCGGTCAATATGGAACTAGTGTCACAATTTCAACTGGAAAAGATGGTGGTTTAGTTCTTAATTTAAGTGGAAGAGATGGAACAACTAAATTTTATCTTACAAGACAAAGTGCCTTAAAAATGCAGATCGCTATTGGTAACATCTAATCTTGTTAGTAACCCGTTAATTTTTATTAATTTTTAGCGGGTTACTATGCTAAACTCCTGAATTATTACATCAATAAAACATCATATTAGCTTCTTTTACTAAATTATATTCAGGATTTTCTTGATTCTTGGCTAAGAAAGTCGTAACTTATATAGGGCTTATTAAAATCTTAGTATTAAATAATAATATATTAATAAAAAACAGGAACAGATAATGGCCAAGAAAAAATGCCCAGCCTGCAGTCAGCTTTTTGCAGAAACAGCGGTCTTTTGTCCAAATGATGGCAAAAGGTTAGTTGATGATGAAGAATCTCCAGATAAGTTTGTTGGTTTGGTTTTAGATGCCAAATACCAAGTTGAAAGATTAATTGGTAAAGGTGGTATGGGTAATGTTTATGAAGCCAAACATCTACATATGGGACTGCCCGTAGCAGTCAAAATTCTCCATCCACATTTAGTTACTGATAGCACTGCTGTAGAACGTTTTCGACGTGAAGCCCGTTCTGCCCGCACAGTTAATCATCCAAATGCTATTTCTATAATGGACTTTGGCGTAACATCAGATAATGTCTTGTACCTAGTTATGGAGTTAATTAATGGTATAAGCTTACAAGAAGTCTTAAAAAGAGAAACTACTATTGAAAGCAGCCGCGCAGTAAAAATAATGCGCCAAGTTTGTTTAGCAGTTGATGTTGCTCACCAAAAATCTATTATCCATAGAGACCTTAAACCCGATAATATTTTGATCCTTGATTATGGTAAAGACACAGAAAAAGTAAAAGTAATAGATTTTTCTATTGCTAAAATGAAAGAAAGTGGCAAAGACCCTAATCTTACTAGTGCTGGTGTTGTGGTAGGGACACCTCAGTATATTTCACCTGAACAAGCTCAAGGTCTAGAATTGGATAACCGTTCTGATATTTATAGTATGGGGATAATACTCTATCAAATGCTTACTGGTAATGTTCCTTTTACTGGTAAAACCTCAGCAATGTTGCTAATGCAACATATTCAGGCAAAACCTAAACCTCCTCGTGAAATAAAGCCGGAAATCCCTATTAGATTAGAACAATCTGTTTTGCGATCCTTATCTAAGCAAGCTAAAGATCGACAACAATCTGCTGCTGTTTTAGCCCAGGAATTGGAAGAAGCTTTGTCTAATGCTCCAGCAGAAGTTCCAGAAATTAAGCAAATTCCTATTAAAGAAGAGCCAAAACAAGAAAAACCTCCTCCACCTCCTCCTGAGCAAAAGAAAAGTTTTTGGCAAAGATTACTTAGTTTGGTCTTCGCTCGTTAAAACCTTAAAATAGCCTCTTTTGGAAGAGGCTATTTTAATAAAATTTTATCTATTTAAATATTCCATTAATGCTTCTCAAATCAGATATTTTTAACTCACCACTAAAAAAATCTGATAGCCTCAAAGTTATTTCTACTCTATTTTTCAAATCATTTATAGCTAAATCCAATACTTCTTTATGGTCAAAAGCCATTTCCGGCAAAGATTTAATAGAAAACCATTCTGCTTTATCTGCATCATCTGCTCCGGTTACTTCTGTTGGAAGATCAGATAAAAAAGTATGATAGGCAACAGTTACTGTATGACCTCTTGGATCACGTCCAGGATCACCAAAACTATAAAATTGTTTTAATTCAACACCCTTTAGCCCTGTTTCTTCCTCTAATTCTCTAGCTGCGGCTAAAGGTAAAGCTTCATTTACATCTACAAACCCTCCAGGAATTGCCCATTTATTAGCAAAAGGCGGATATTTACGCTTTATTAGCAAAATTTTTATATCTTGTTGGTGTAAAGCAAAAATAATTGTGTCTACTGTAACAGAAGGTTTTGGATAATTTGTAGTCATTTATAATGATTTCTCCCTAAGATTTTTACTATTAACGTACCTTTAGATCTTATCAAACTTCTATAAAGTGGCAAAAAGTATTTTTATCTTAATTAACCTTCAAATTTAAACAAAAACTTTATTTCTTTAATTTGGTTAAATCCAATAAATTTCCAAGCTAGCTAGCCAAAACTCTTTTTGCTACATATAATGTTATGCCACAAAACCAGTTATCCAAACCCCATAATTCTACTAAAAAAATGGCACGTTTAATTTTAATTGATGTAAATCTAATAATAGGTGATTCTAATACACCTAAAGAAGCTTCCGTAGTATTATCCTTAAAAGGGCAACGTATTACGGCTAAACACTTAGCTGAAGCAAATGAAGACTCTCTAGCCACTGTTGCAACAGCCACCTTAAAAGCAGTTCAAGAAGCCTTACCTGTCTCAGTTGAGTTTACTCTACGAAATGCAATTAAGCTAAATCCTCAATTTCTTGATACACCATTGTTAGTAGTAATTGCTGATTTAGCATATGGACGCAGTAAATATGAGTTAACAGGGGCTTGTCAATGTGAAGAACCTATGATGCACAGAGGAATTGCACAAGCAGCTTTAGACGCTACTAATCGTTTGGTACAGTTTATTCTCTCAGAAACATTTTAATTTGTAGAGCTTTGAAGTTGAATCTGCCTTAAAAGCTGATACACACTTTGAGTTGCTTTAGTTAAGCATTTTGAATCTTCGTCATTAGTAAAACCTTCTAACAAAATTTTCACTATTTTTTCTGATAATTTTAAAGTCTCTAAAGCTTCCTCTAATTTTTCTAACTTAAACAAACAGCGAGCTTTACCAAGTAAAATACTCCATTGCTGATGTATAGCTCCAATATTTTGAGCTATTTCTAGGGCATTATTATAAGTATCATAAGCAACTGCATTTTCTCCGGCTGATTCTTGAATTTGAGCTAGTACTTCTAGGGTTAACATTTGTTCTGGCAATTCACCAAAACTTTTTAGCACTGCCACAAATTGTTTTAATTGATTGGTAGCTAAATGATAATCTCCTTCTAAAGCAGCTATTTTGGCTATTCCCCGTTTAATCACAAGTGTAGTAGCTTTGTCCCCTATTTCTAAAGCAAGAGCTAAAGCATGTTGTAAAAGGTTTGATGCCTGATCTATATCAAAGCTAATTTCAAAAAGATAAGCATTTCCTAAATAAACATGCTGATAAACCTCTCCAAGCCTCCAACCTATTTGACGAGATAAAACAACTCCTTTTTTATGAACTTCTTTAAGAGCATCAATATTATATTCGTAAAAATACATAACCGAAAGCATAGAGTAAGCACGACATAAAAAGAGCGAATCGCCTAATTTGTTAGCTAATGCTAGGCCATTCTCAACTAGTTCAAAACCCTTTTGACGCTCACCTAAGAGGTGTAAACAAAGACCTTGGAAAATCTGAGCATGAGCAAGTAGTTTTTCTTCTTGAAGTTCCTCAGCTAAACGACAAGCTTCTGTTAAATTAAATAGTGCTTCTTTGTAGTGAGCTACTCGCAATTTAACTCTACCTGTTTGCAAGTTTAATTGTTGTTGCCAAAATTTATTTTGTGCTGTTTGAGCAATAGATAAGCCTTTTTCTGCCCAAATTATTACATCTTTAAACCGCCCTTGATACCAACCAAAATGAGAAAGATTTCCATAGCTTTGGGCCAAAAGATTATTGTCTTGTAATTTTTCTGCTAGTTGAAGCGCACTTTGAGCTATGGTTAATGCTAACTCTAATTTACCTAAATTTACCAACGCGCTAGCATGCTTATTTTTTATATCTACTAGTAAAGCTAAATCAGCCAAATTGATTTCTTGATTTTCTTGTAAAATTGTGGCTGCTTCTTCAACCAATTGACCAAGTTTTACAACCTCACCCCAAGCAGATTGTTCAAAAGATTGTATTATTGCTTGTTGCCCGAAATAAAAAGTTTCTTGCCATTCTGTTGCAGCATAATGATGAAATGTAAGTGTGCTTAAAACTTGTCTTAAATTATTTTGAAATATCTTCTTTATTGCTATGGCAGCTTGTGAATGTAGCTTTTTTCTTTGACGTTTACTAAGAGAATCATACAAAACTTGTTGAAGTGCAGAGCTTTGAAAACAATATTCATCTATTTTTGAGCTTCGTTGCTCATAAATAAAATGCTCTTTTTCTGCTTCTATTAATAATGGTTCTAGATCTTCTGGTTCAAATTCTAAAAATTCTGTAAGCAAATCAAAGCTAAAACTATTACCTAGTATGGAAGCTTTAGTAATTAAATTTTTTAATTCTTCCTCACACTTTTCTATTTTATAAAGTAAAGCTGTTCCAATAGTGTTAGGTAATGCAATATTTTCTAAAGCTTCGCAATGCCACCAACTACCAACCAAATGTATTTTTCCTTCTTGCACTAGTAAACGAACAACTTCGCTTAAGTAATAAGGATTACCATTAGTAATTTGATAAATATAGTTTAGTTCTCGTTCAGAAATTTCTATTTGACGAAATAAAGCTTCAAAATAAATTTTTGTTTCTTCTAAAGTAAAAGGTTTTAGATCAACAATTTCAAATTTTACATACTTACTTTGCTTAGAAAACCAATCTTCAAGAAAGCTTCCTGAGCGATTTATTTCTGATAAATTAGTAGTAGTAACTAAAAATATTTTTTTATTGCTATTATTTCTAATTGTATAACCTATTAACTCTAAACTTAACTCATTAGCTAAATGTAGGTTATCAAATAGGATAACAAGTTTTTTATCTTTAACTAGAGCTTGAAGAATTTGATTTATAACTTCAAAAACAGGCCATTTCTCACTGTCAAGTTTTGTTTCTAAATTTTGGTTCCATATTTCTGCTGGTAAGGTTAAACCATAACGTGCTTTTATTCTAGCATTAACACGCTGCGCTAATGCTCCGCCTTTATCCATTAATGAATCTTCAAAGCGAAAGCCTAGTAAACTAGCAAGCATTGGCAAAATCCATTGATATGGTTGAGCAAAGTTATCTTGATCAAAAAGATTAACTAATGTAACTAATAGATCCTGTTGGCTAATAATTTCCTGTAACTTACTTAATAGAAGTGTCTTGCCTGCACCACTACTAGATAAAATTACTATTGGGTGAACTGATGCTTCTCCCATTTGTAGAATTTGATTTTGTATTAGCTGGATTTCTTCTATACGTCCAACAAATTGATCATATTGTGGTGTATTTGGAGTTAAAGCAGCAGTACCAACCTTTTTATAAACTCCTGTAGGTATTTTATTAGCTGTTGTTACATAGTTAGTTAGATTATTAGCTAAATTAAGTTCATCATATAAGCCTGCTAATTCTGTTAATACCTGTTCTATTGTTTGATAACGCGCTGCTGCTGATTTTTGCAACATTCTCATTATTATTGCTTTAAGTTTTGTAGGAATAGTTGCTGGCATTGGTGGGGGTTGTGATACAGCCAAATTCATTAAAATTTGTACAAGGCTATTACCATCAAAAGCAAGCTTACCTGTTAGTAATTCATAAAACACTGCACCTAAAGAAAATATATCTGATCTTATATCTATTTCTTCACCTTTAGCTTGTTCTGGGGACATATAATTAGGTGTTCCTAAAATCACCCCTGCATCAGTCTTAAAGCCTGCTCCACTTCTTAAAACCGTATTTGAGCAATTTTCAGAAACTTTTGCTAAACCAAAATCTAGGATTTTTACTAACCCATCTGAGCGCAAAATAAAATTCTCTAGTTTTAAGTCCCGATGAACAATGCCATTTTGATGAGCAACCATTAAGCCTTGTATTGCTTGGATGGCAATACTAAAAAAATCCTTTAGATTAAAAGCTCCTTTTTTCTCTATAATTTCTCTTAGCGTTTGGCCTTCAATATATTCTGTAGCAATAAATAATTGTTCATCAAAAAAACCTATCTCATAGACAGTAATAATATTAGGGTGATTAAGAGAAGATATTGTTCGCGCCTCACGCAAAAACCTTGCTTTATGATCAACATCGTTATTAAGTTCCTTAAAAAGTAGCTTTATGGCTGCAAGACGTTGTATGTTTTCATCTTTTGCTAAATAAACCTCTCCTACACCACCATAGCCAATAAGTCTAATAACTCTATATTTATCAGCTATAAGTGTATTGGCAGCTAACATCTCATTATTAGCTTGCTGCATAAAAAGTCCTTAGCAAAAATTAATTAAAGAAAGTTTTTTAATAACTGGTTAAACTCTTTTGGTCGCTCAATTTGAGGAACATGCCCACAATTAGAGATTATTTCCAGTTTGGCATTAGGAATATTTGTTGCAAATTGCCTAGCAAATTCTATGGGCATTAATTCATCGTGTTGACCCCATAGAACTAAAGTTTCTGCTCTAATTTTAGTTAATTTATCATCTAGCCATTCATTAGGATCTAGAGCAGAAGCTAAAACCCTTTCTACTGTTTTATGGTTAGATTCTAAATTACGTAGCAGATAACTAATTACTACGCTAACTTGATTAACATATTGTACTTTATTATAAAAACAAAGTGACAACATGGATCTTGTTTCTGAGATTGTACGGGGGGCAAATTTTACTTTTTCTAGTTTTTCTCTAAGTTCAGGCCAAGGTTGAAGTCCTGCACTACAAACTAAAACAAGGCGTTTGATTAGTTCAGGCCGCCTTAAAGCTAACCGCGCTGCTATCCAACCTCCCAAGGAATTACCTACTATATAAATTTCCTTAAGATTTAGCGTATCCAAAAAACCTTCAACATAATTAACAAAGTCTGTAATTTTATAATCTAAATCTGGTTTATCAGAACGTCCATGCCCAATATTATCAATAGCAATCACTCTATATTGTTGGCAAAACATAGGAACAGTCATTAACCAGCTAAGAGAATTTGACCCTAACCCATGTAAAAACAAAATAGGTTGACCTTGCCCAATATCCTGATAGCAAATTCTATGGCCTTTAATTTTAATAACTTTGGCGATATTTTTTTGTCTTTCCATACCATTACGGTAATAAACCAACTGACTTACCATATTGGTAGCAAGACCAAGCACTTGTGATTTTACTTCTAACATAACTTTTTTTTCTGAATTTCTTTTTATCTTATTAAAAAATATCTGGTTTGTCTTATAACTTCGCCGTAATTGAATATTGTCTAGGGAAAACTTAGAGCTAAAAATTAAAAAGTAGCTACCAAATTTAGCAGCTACTTTTTTAGTAAGATATTTACTTTAACTAGAAAATTTCCTAGATGTTAGAGTCCCAAAAAGCCCCATCTTTACGATTAGAAGGTTGGGACGGACTAGCAAAATAATTTTTCACTTCTACAACTACTTGTTGAAAAATATATTGGTGTTGCTCAAAAATTGGTTTAGGTATTTGTCTTCTTAAACCTCCAATTAAATCATAAACTTCTACCTCAAAAAATCTAAAGAATTTTGGTAGATTTTGCTTAAGTAGCGTGTTAGTTAAATTAATTATGCTGCTACGAATTTGATCTAAACGTTCTGGTGAAGGAGCATATCCATTCATAACATCGCTATAAGTATCTTGTAGAGTTTTAATTGCAAGCTCTATTAACTCTCGTTCATTAGTTGGTAAAGAAACTTGTTGATTATTAGAAATCCCAGTATTAAACAAGCCTTTGACAGCATCAATTGCCTTTTCAACAATGCTAGGTTGAGGTTTAGCTACATCAACTTTTTTGCTTGCAGGTACAACACCTTCTGTTTGTCCAAAACTTTCAGATTTGCTTTGTCTCCTATCAAGCATTGGTTCTGCTGGTGGTACGGGTCGTGCTGGTGGCGCAGCAGGTCTTGGTGGTGCTGATTGTGGCACTGGTGGTGCCATTGGCATTGGTCTGTTAGAACTGCTTTCCTTGCTAACAATACTCTCTTTTCTTTTAGCTGTGTCTGCTTTTTCTCTTTCTTGCATTGGAGGAGAGTAACCCCCAGCACGAGTTAAATTACTGTCATAAGATGGAATTGCTGCTGGATATGGCACACCTGTCATAGCCTGTTGTGTAGCTTGCCAATCAGCAGGCATTTCCACAGGTTGAACAACATGACGTTGATAGCCTTGACGATTAACTATTTCGCTATGATCTACAGCAATAAAAGCAGTAAATCTAGTTAAAATATTAAACCTTGTTGAAAGACTAATAATTTCCCGTTTTAAGCGTTCTTGTGATGATAGTTCTACTCTATAACGATCTTCTAAATCTGTAATTCGTTCTTTAGCCCAAAGTTGAGCTATAGAAGATAAAAAGACTTCTTGAGGGTTAACAATTATGTCAAATTCTCCACCTGTAACAAATTGTCCCCTAACCCTAATACGACCAATATTTCTAGCAACAAAGAATGCTGAACTAGCACGACCATTAAAAAGATCAGGTATTTTACTTGGTGCAATAGCTGAAATGTCTAGTCCGCTATCCACATCTTCTAATCTTAAATTTACAACCAACGGGCTTCCAATTTCCCGCCCAACATTAACTAAAGCATCTTCTAGCTGCGAGCCAGGAGTAACAAAAGTTGCTGTTCCACTACCAACATTAGCTAAATGTTGTAAAAATCCTTGATTGACGGCTGTATCAATTCCAATTGTAAAAAGCCTAGTTGCTCCTAATCTTTGTTGGGATTCTTTTAGTATTTGAGATTCATTACCTACTTCACCATCCGTAAGTAAAACAATCACTGGAACACGTCGATAGCTATCGCGTCTTTGCTCAAGTGCAGTCATTGCTTGAACTAAAGCTTTATAAATTTCTGTTCCTCCAGCAGCATTAATACCCCTTAAATAGCGTTCTCCTTGCTCAAGCCCATAATAATCTGCTGGGATAAAATAACTATCTCTACCATAAGCACTATAACTAGGGTTAAGCCACTCTACACCATTACTAAAAGATTGAATAGCAAAGCGATCTTGTGGGCCAAGGGTTTTAAGCAGTAAGGCACAAGCACGAGCAGCAGAAGCCATTTTTATTCCTTGCATTGAGCCAGAACGGTCAACAATAAAAACAACATCGCGGGCTTGGTTGTAGCGTCCTTCTTCTGATGGGGGGATAATTGAGAGCATTCCATAAGCTTCACTATAGGAATCTCGATAAACTAAAAGTGATGTGCGAAGTTTTGTATTGCTAAGAGTCCAACGAAGTACAAAATCGCGGTCTAAAGCTTCATCTTGACGTGCTAGCGAGACTTTAACCCCTTCCCTACCAGCAGAAGTCCGCGTAGCGTGTTGAGAACAACAAAGATTACGTAGTTCTCCGCCGTCTATTGTGTCATCCCAAAGAATCAAGGTTTCAATAGATAAAGAAATTTTTGGATCAAAGTTTTTTGCAAGTCTTGGAGGGGAAATTCTAGAAGCATCTGTAACAATATTTGTGTCTGGCTCAATACCATCTCCAACAGGGTCACGATATAGTGATTGACCTGGAATATATCGAGGTGCAACAACTAAGGGGAGCCTAATTTCTGTTGTCCCATCCTCAAAAAATATTAATTTTTCAGAGTAGGTAATAGCAATTGTAATTTCTTGTCCAGGAGGCAAGTTTCCTAATTGTAGAGTAAAAACATCGTCTCTTTCTTTTTCCATCAAAGCGGCTCTTTTGCCTTGGTTAATTGCCTCTTGGTATTGGCGGCGAGCCTCAGCGCGTTCTTCAACTTTACCTTTTACAATCTTAGATCCAATCCTCATTTCAAAATCGCTTACAGCAGCCCCACCTGGCAAGGGAAAAATATATACAGCTTCTAAATGCTCTTGATAAGGATTTTCAAATGTCTGTTTCATCACTACAGAAGCAACTTGGCTAGCTATTTGTGCATTGATTTTTACATCTGCTAAGGGCAACATTACACGTCTTGAGTTTATTTCTGCAAAAATACTACCTACACCACAAGTTCTTTCACTAGGAATTTCTATCCTAGGGATATAGCTATCTTCTACTGACCAACTCATCTTTTTACCCTCCAACTTTTTTATTTACTTAGTTTCTTTATCTATAACATTGCTAGAGATTTATTTTTTATTAACATCGTTTATCTACCTAACAAGTTCCTATTTGCTATTTATTTTAGATATAAATTTAAGCAATCTTGCGCTATCCAATCATAAAAATAAATTGGATACGTTCCCCAAAACTAACGCGAAGATTGCTTAAATATTTGCAAACTGACAGTATGTTAAAAAATTACTGTAATGCTGTCAAGATTAAAATTATTTAGTACAATGTAAACTAAGTTTTCTGATTAAATTGGTAAGGCCAAAATTTCGTTTTAGGGAGAATTTTTATAAATTAACATGCTTTCTTAAGGTTACTTAAATTGTTATCTTGATAATCTAAAATAGAAAAGTTTAATATTTTTGTTGTATACCAGACTTTAACAGGAGCATCTGCAATTACTTCATTAAGACAAATTGCAAGTCTATCACCACGGTTTATAGCTTTAGGAGAAAGTCCTTTTTCATTTAGAACTAAAACTCCAACTTTGCAACCTAACAAGTCTTTTTGACCTGAAATAACATACCAAAGTGGAAAATCTTCTGTAGTTTGTCCTACTTTAAGAAAACAGTAGGTACTATTTTCTGTAATAACTTCAAAGCTACGAATATTACTATCTGTTAATAAAATTTCAGAAGCAAAAGTTTGTTTTGGAAAGAGAGAAATACTAGTTTTATTAGTTTTATTAATTAAGGTTTTTTGCATAAATTTATACTCCTATAAGATTATTTTTTAGTTGTAGATGCGTTTATGCAGAAAAATCTGTCTTTTATTTAAGAAAAATTTTTTAATATTTTCCGGCAAATAAAAAAGGCTAACCTTTAAGATTAACCTTTTTATTTTTAACAATTAAGAAATTTAATTATTTTTTCTTCTCTTCTGATGGCTTTTGTAATTGCCCAACAGCTTTAGCATCACCGTTATTATCCAGATTTATACCTATAGGCAAGCCTTTTAATAGACGTTGAACCACTTCTGCAACGCTTTCACCACCAAGTATTGCTAAGGGAGAAAGATTTTTTGTTAGTTCTGTAGCAAGTTGTTGATCTCCCAAAACTTTTAGAGTTGTAACAAGTTCTGGAGCTAAAGCAGCCATTTCTTCCTTAAAAGCAGCAACTTTGCTAGCTAAGATATGTTGGTCTACTTCAGCTTGTTGTTTAGCTAACTCAATTTGTTTAACTCCAGTGATTTCTATTGCTTCGGCCCTATTTTTAGCCTTACCAACTGTTTCTAGTTTGTCAGTATCAATATTAAGTTGTGCTTTTGTAAGAACTAGTTCTTTTTTAACATTTTCAAGCGCAATAGCTTTTTCTACTGTAGCCATTTGAGTTTGATAAA